>Ga0179591_1360295_pt1 | contig 11274 bp, 11 predicted proteins | sample CZOMad2_1_08_16f_FD_182891 | JGI IMG/M metagenome (GOLD analysis project Ga0179591, IMG submission 182891) | Vadose zone soil fungal communities from Angelo Coast Range Reserve, California, USA - CZOMad2_1_08_16fungal (PacBio error correction) | ecosystem: Environmental > Terrestrial > Soil >... | reverse complement strand
TGGCATTTTTCCCAAAGTTCTCCACCTTTCTTTCTGTGACTCGTTTTTCCTGCTGGCTCCCCTTTGGACGCTGAGCGCCCCTTCTCTTTTCGAGTTTTTTTTTCCTTCCCTCGAGTGAGCGGTGTCCTCATCGGAGTAGCATGCCTGGTCGTCCCGAATTGGTGTACATGTCTCCATACGACGCCTCTGCCCATTCTAGCTTTTTTCGATCTGCGAACGATGTTGTTTGAATCTCCAGATCGAATCTTTTATTTCACACACTTCCCCGACTATTCAACTCCTCCCCATTGCGACCTTGAGGAAGGTGATCATAACATCTTTCCCGGAACGCTCCTTCCGTCCCCTTTGTCTTATGAAGCGTGAATCCCATCTCTCCTGCGCAGCTCCCCTTCTTTCTTTTTTTCTTCGAAAGTCATGCCTAGCATTGGATTAAGAACCTTTCTCAATGTGTCCCCTTTCCCCCCTCCCTTTGTCCGGCTGTTCCTCGTTTTCTTTCCAAATCGAGGTTCCTCTGGGTGAGGACCCTCAATGATGGATTCCTCGTTTAACCCATTCAGATTAATAAAGTCTCCCTTCCCACGGACCCCTTGATATCCCTCCTTTTTCTTTATGAGCTTTAAGAGGATCTAAATTTTCCCCCTGCATAACCTGAAAACCCTTTCCTCTTCCCAGAGTCTGTGTGGTGATTTATGGTCAGTTCTTTTCGCGAGGATCGGTGGCCTTTTCAAGCAGCGGACACGCGTTCTCCCTCCCTCCTTTTTTTCTGTGGTGAGGATGTCGCCCCCTTTTCTTTGCGTTTGACGCCCCTCTTTAATAGTGACCGTGGGTGGCCGAGGCTTCTTTTACGCCGCCTGATTTTTTTAAAATTTTTTGACTTTGCTGTGTACATTTTTTTTTTGGGCAAGACAAAATGGTTTATTCGTTGGAGGCGCTCCTCCTCTGTTCGGAATTGGCTTTTTTCTCACCTTTTTCTTTAGTTTGAAGGTCGTTCTGGTCCACCTTTCCGAGGAGCGCGGGTTATTCCCTCGTTGAGGTGCTTCCCCCTTTTTGGGCGTTTTAGGACTTTTTCGATCAAGCCTCTTTCTGTTTAAAGTTCTCAGAAGCCGTTTGCTCGGTGACTGAGGGTTTTTCTCCACTCGTACGGCGAGCGATTTCCGCCTTTTTGAATCAGTTGTATGACGGTTTTATTCTTCTTTCGAAAAAAACCCCTTTTTTATTTTTTTCTTTTCCCTTCCGTATCTATTCTTTTCTTTTGTGATTTTGGCAATCCCGGAAACCCCCCCTAACAGCGGCAGAAATGCCCTTTTTTTTTTTTGACCCTTCGGCGGCCGCATCACCCCCCTGCTTTTCCCCGTATCTCTTGAACATCCTTCTTTCTTCCCCGCCGCCTCCCGACAAACCCTTCTTTTCTTTGTTAAATTATTTCGATTCTCGCACCCGTTCCTTTATTTCCCCCCCAAATTCCCGAAATCGGCCAGCTTGTGACAATCCCCCCTTCCCCTTCCCCGCGAAGTCTTTTTTAGCCCAATTACACTTTCACCTCATCGTTTTCCCCGAATTTTTTAGGCTTTTTCCTGACGATCGAGCGCCTCCCAAACGCCAGTCCTTTGTCTCCCCCTCGCCAGAAACTTCCCCCCATGAGACCTCCCCCCTTCCCTTTTACACACAACCCCCCTCGTTTTTGGTTCCCCACACAATATCGTTCTTGGCCACCCATTTGGTCACGAGTTCCAACCATCACTTTTCCCCCCCCCACACGTTTTTTTATTTCCTTGGAGACTTCCCTCCCCCAACCCACATTCCTGCTCTTCCTCCCCTCTGCTGAAGCTTACTTTTTTTCCCATGCGCGCACTCTACTTTTCAGACACCCCAAACATCCCTTTTTCCTTCCCCCTTCATCGACTTTTTATTAAATTTTCATGAAAAAGCTCATTCAGCTTTTCAGTTACCCCCCTCTTTTGGATGATTTGCCTTGATGAAGATTGCGAGATGGAATTTTGCTTCACGAATGGACAGGCCCTCCCCTCGTTAAAAGAATCTCGACCTTTTGAGCTTCCCAGTACAGTCCCCTCCCGGTTTCTGCCGCCACCTCCTTTTTTTTGTCAGGGGCAAGGGCCGCTTTCATTTAAATAGGTAGTATCCCTTCCTCTCTTCATTGTGCACGAGTGGCCTTTCTTTCTCTGCTCTGCTATATTTCTTCATCTTCCCAGGGAACCCCCGGGTGGAAGAAGTCCGTCCTTTTTCCCGATTTTTTCCCGAGTCCTTTCGAAATGACTTTCCTCTTTTCTTTGCCCTGCGTACGGCCCCTGTGAGGTTTTTACCGGTTTGGCTTCTTCGTTCGGCGTCTAGGATTCCCTCATGATCTCAATACTTTTCCTTTGGCCACGCGCGTTTTTTTTCAATGAGCATGGACCACCTTTTCCTCACCAGGTTCTCCCCCTTTTCTTTTTCCATTTTAAAACAGCGCAACACTATCTTTGCTCCTGAATTCTCACAGCGCGGAGGGGCCCATACAGCAAGGAAGTAACGAGCCCCTCCCCCCTTTCCTTGTTACAGAGTTTTTTCATCTCTTTTGAGATTGCAATCTCCCCTCCTCTAGGTTTTCCCTCTTTCTTGCGGGATTTCAGACCTCTCTGGAAGATGGAATACTCCCTCTCTCTGGCTTTTTTTAAGACCTTCCTCTTGTTTCTTTTCCGGAGCGCCTTGCTAACTTTTCAACGCATGTACATGCGCTTTTCTCTTCCGATCAGTTTTCCCGATCTAGGGATCCTTTTCCCCTGTCTGGGGATGGAAATCCCTTCCCCCGCACACATTCTCCCCGGCAAACCCCCAAAACGAGGGGGCTTCCCTGATAGCTTCTTCCCCTTTCGGCCCACGGATGGTGTGCCTGCGTTGGGGACTTTTTTTACCTCGGATTCGAGCGTGACTCCCCGCAATGTTGAGGGTCAACTTTTCTTCTTCGGCTTTGCCTCTCCTTCCTAGAAGAGGGAAGTACGTCCCCTCCAATGCCCACCCAGTCCCTTGCTTTTTTGTACGGCTGGATCTTCCGCATGGACAGTGAGTGAACTTACTTGCCGCCGCCCTCGAGTTCGGTTCCGTCCCTGAGGCTTCCCGTGTCATCTCGCAAGCTTCATCTATTTTATCCTCCTCGAACCCTTTTTTTCCGCCTTTTTTTAAAGGGACAAGTTATGTCCCTTCAAACGTACGATCGATCCCTTCTCCCCCCCCACCGGAGTGTGGTTTTTCCTAGATTTCGCGATGGATCTTCCTGTTTCCCTTGGAAATTGATTAAGAGCCCCTTTTTTTGCTGGCGCCAATGTCCGTGTTTTTTTGTTTGGCCGCGATTTTCCCTCTTTTTTGACCTCGGGGGTTTTTGAAGCCTTTAGATGTGTCCCCAAACCTGATTTTTTTACTTACGTGTGCGTCTAGTCATTGCGTTTTTTTGCGCGGCAGACAAAAAGGCTTTTTTTTTCTTCGCTCTCGATCGGCGGGTGTTTTTTTTTTTTTTTTTTTTTTTTTTTTTTCATGAATTTCGACTTTGACGTCCGTTTTTTTTTTTTTTTGGGAACAGGCGTTGCCGTTTTTGCGCGGGTATCTGCGCTTTCCCCTTCCCGGTTTTGACACCCTTTTTTGAAGTTCTCTCCTCTCCCGCAGCGGCGATATCGAAATCAGATGCAGAAGAAGTTTGCGGCCCTTCTCTTGCGGGCTCCTCTCCAAGGCTTCACGGGGTCCTTACGCCGTCTTGTTATGATTCTTTTTTTGTCTTAAAACCCCCTTAATTTTGCCGCTGGAGTTTTCTTTTCCTCTTTCTTATCTCTCCTTTTAATCCCCTCTAACGATTTTGCCCTCCCCTTCCCTCGGCAGAAATTCAGTTTTGTTTTCTCGGAACAATTTCCTTTTTTTCGCGCCGTACTCTTTTCTTTTATGAACGACCGCAATCTCTCCTCCCCTTCCTTTTCTGGAACGTGTTTTTCCTCCTTTGATCCCCTCATTATCTCGAAATCCTACCACCGTCTATGCAGAAATTCTTTTTAACACGCGCTCCTCCAGCAAATGTTTACCCGCATTTCCCCCCCTTTACAAATCCCCCCCCGGAATTCCATCCCCTGTTCTGCAGGATCGAGCCCGATCCCCTCCAAGCCAGCCCCCCTCTTCACCCGGGGCAAGGAAAGACGACAACCCCTCATTTTTCGGAAACTAGAACACACATCCTCTGCGGCTTCCCCAAGCCCCGCCTGGTCCTCTTAAATCACCTCGCTCCCCCCCTCAGACTTTCATCTTGGCCCTCCCCATCTACCCACATTCGTCTGACCAGCTTTTTCTGAAGCGTAAACAGCGCAGATCACCTTGACCCCTTCCTTCTGTCTACCAGAACCAACCCTTATCTTCCTTTTTTTCGTTTTGTCCAATTTTATATCCTCCAAGCCTAAAATGCTCCTTATTAGGTGGGGGATTTGATCTTCGATGATGAAAGATTGCTTCTTTCCTCCTTTGTGAAACGACTTTCGACCCCCTCTTTCGCTCTTGAGCGGCCGTCATTTCCTTTTTTCAAGTCGCCTCCTGTGGACCTCTGGGGCAAGGCCTTTTTTCATTTCACAATAGTTTTATGCTAGGCATGACTTCCCGCCGTGAGTTACCAATGGAGGTATCTTTCCCCACTCCGGTTTCCCCTCTGTGGCCGCGTCCGCTCCCTTCGTCGATGTGATGATCCCTTTTTCCTTTCTTTTTTTTTGCCGAAATGAATCTCTAGGCCTCTCCCTCGTTTGAGTTTTTGACCTCCTTCGTTCTCACTGTTTCCTCCTTCAAGCCCCATCTCTTTAGACACGCTCCAGCGATCGAGGTTGTCCCTCCTCTTCCTTCGCAAATTTTTTACCAGGTTTCTCCCCCCTTTGAAACTGCAGCCACCAAGCCTTTTTACTCGACCTGCTCCCGTCGTTCCGATTCCCCCTTTTCCCCCCCCTTTCGTTTCTGAAATCCTCCGTCCCCTCTTTCCCCCTTTGTAGATGGGCGTTTCTCTTATCCTCCCACGTGTTTTTCGTTGAGTTTTTCCCCCCAAATCGAAAAGCGTCCAATCGATTTCGGTTTTTTGTGATCTTGAGTTCTACGCGCTTTCTCTTTCTCCATATCTGGATTTCTTTGGTATTCGTGTGTTGTGTCGAAGTTGTCGCGCCCCTTTTTTTTCCTCCACTCATGGCTTCCTCCTCGGAGAGGAGGTGTCCCCCCCTTGATCTACTTCGTCGTATCTGCGACGCTGTGATCTATCCAAGCTTCCTCCCACAAGCCCCTCAAACGAGGGGGGCCGGATTCTTCTCCCTATTTCGAGAGATAATTCCGGAGGTGTCCTTCGACGACCGGGACGCTTGCACTCCTATCTTTTTCCTCGTGATTACAGATACACGCACTTTTCGGACTCCTTTGACAGGCGTTCCTCTCTTGCAGAGGGATACCTCTTTTTAACCCAATCTTCGGCCACGCGGTCCGGCTGTTTTTAACCGCATGACGTATATCTCCTTCGCGCAATCCCTTGTCGATATTAGTGTTCCCGCGGAGGGCTTTTCTCCCCCCCCCCCCTCCAAGCTTCATCAGCTCATTTACAAGCAACAAACGCGATTTCCCCTCATTTTTCTGGTTCATCCGTTCCATGAGATTTTCAGTCAGGTCCTTCGTCCTTATGACCCCTGCCCCCTCTCCGAGACAGGCGTACACATTTTGTGTGGGGGGTCTTGTTCCCCTCCTTCCTATTTCGCGATTGGATTTCTCCCTCGCGGACACCTGCGCTCTCCATGTTTTCTGGTTGGTTTTTCGCCCAAAGACCGGCGCTTTGCGTGTTGGCGCGATTTCCATCAGTGGCCTGAGTTTTTTTGAGTTTTGATGTGGACTCCCTCTTTGTTGCCCTTTGTTGCTTTCCAACCTCCTGAGTTTTTTTTTGTTCCCTTTTCGGTATTTTTTTGGGGCAGGACAAAAGGATTCTTCGGCGCTTCGATCGGCGGGTTCCTTTTCTCCAAGCGGAGAAGGGTCCTTCTCTTGTTTTCCCCGTCGCATGGGGGAACCTGGCTTTGATCTTCGCGCGTTTTTCTTTTTTTCAAGGCTGGCCGGCGTTTTTTCGGAGCAATCCTAGGGGCTCCCTTCTCCCATCTTTTACATCGAATCAGATTCCCTCTGCGGACTTTCTTCTTTCTTATCAGGATTTGAATGGTCAAGAGTAACCCCTGGCGATTTTTTACCGACGGAGTCCTTTTTGTGCGTGCCTGAAAACAAAACTGGAATTTCTGTTTTTTTTCGGGAGTTGCCAGATGTTTTCCTTCCGTTGTTTTTGTTGTCGCGCTCTTTCCCGGAAACATCCAGCGGCAGTCCCTTTTTTCTCTGAACGTATGCCCCTCTCTTTCCTTGGAAAATCGCCGCCGTTTTTCCAATCGTGATATGAAACGACTCCCCCCCTTCCCCCGCCAAAAGTTTCTTTTTCGTATTATAGAACATAGGTATTTCCTCCCTCTTGCTCTTTTTTTCAACGTCCCGCGCAGAGACTGAGCACGCCCCTTTCCTCTTTCGACCCTTAAACCTCATCGCATTCTCCGATCGAGCGCCTCCCCCCAACGCCCCTTTGCAGGCACACCCAGGGACACTTTTTCTTTGTTTTTTCAAGCCGACAAACCCCCACCCCAGAAACCTTCGACACACAATTCCTTCTTCCAACACACGCAGGGTCACTCCCCTCAACTCGCGACCCCAACCCTATTCTTACTCCCCCACCCGTCGGCTGCTCCGCGTGTCATCGTAAACAGCAGCGCATCATTTCCCTCCCCTCGACTAGTTGTCCACATCCTGTGGTCCGTCCTGCTCCTCGTACGTTGTGCCTTTATTCCTTTCCCCTTAGTTAGTTTGACCAAAGCTTCATTCAGCCGTCTTAACCAGATCGGTTAGATCGCTTTTTTGATTCATCTTCTTTCCTAGATGAAGCTTTCGCCCTCCTTTTCGGTTCACCCTTTCTCATAAAGCCTCCTTTTGTAAGGTCACTACGTCCTTTCAGATGCAGAAGGAAACCTTTTTTTTGGCAATGGCCGGTTTTTGTAGGTCGTATCGGACTGACGTGCGATGCAGCTTTCGAGTTTGAATAGTTGTCTCCCTTCTCCTGGACCCTGATTAAGAAGACCCGGTACCTTTTTCCCGCCGTTCCCTCTCCTTGATAAGGTCCCTTTTCTTATATCATGAACTTCCCTATTACCTGCACTTCTTTCAGGTTGGACTCTCCCTATGATTGCTGGGAGATCCCGTAGCAGACCCGCTCCGCGATGTTTTCCCGGTGTTTCCAAATGCGCATGTCCCCCAATGAGTTTGTTCCCAGGTTAGAAAAGTCTTCGGACCCCGCGCACCCCGGTGCAGTACATCGACCTGCGTCATTGCGTCTCCCCAGGGTCCAGCGCCTGATCTGAATCCGCCCTTGTCCCCGTTTCCGGTCGGATTGGCCAGATTGAAAGCTCCTCCCTCCTTCTTGTGTTTTTCTCTTTCAATCGAAAGCTCCCATCGAACGGGGTTTCTGCGGGCTTCCTTGGGATTTCAGCCCACTACACCCCCCACCCACAAAAACTTCTGCAGATTCTTTCCCTAAATATGCTGGCGCATTTCCCTGGCACAGTAGTGTTTTTGTTTTTGAGTCGCCCCCCTGGTTGCACCCTTCCCGCATGGTCCTTCTTTTTTCACAAACTCCTCGGGAGAGGGTTACCTCTCCTGATTGTCTGGACTCCCTAAAGCCTCTCTCTTTTCCCCGGCAAAAATCCCTGACTTGTGCGGTAGTTGGGTACGGCTTCCTTTGAGGAGATCATGGAGGCCCCACGGCCCCAGATTTTTGATACACCCTACTTGGACGGGGCAACCTTTTTACCGAGGCTTCTGAAGCGTTTCCTCCTCTGAAATGTGCTCCCAGCACGCTCTCCCTGGCCTCTGCACGATTTTTCTTTTCTTCCTCTCTGAATGCCACTGCAATTGCCCCCAGGACCTTTTCCTTGCTTTGGCTCTTCAAAAAGCCTCCTTACGGCTCAATCGTTTCGGTTCGAACTTTTTCTTTTCCCAGCGTTTCAAAGCGTCACAAGCTCACAAGCTCATCTTCACCCCCACGCCGAATCGCTGGGATAATCCGGGACTTTCCTTCTCGTATCTACATTTTTTCCCCTTCTCCAACGTCGATTATCCAGGACCGTACCCCCCTGTGTGGGATTACCCATGAGTTGATTTCTCTTTTTTTCGAAGCTTACGTGAGCAGCTCTTTTTGTTGGATGGGGTAGGTTCCTGGGCCCCAATGCTCGTTCTTTTTTTGGGTTTGGATCGTCTTTTGATTGGAATTGTGGCTAGTTTTTAAGCGCTCGAGCGGTGTTTGTTCCCTCTTTCCCCCTAGATTTTTTTGGCGTTTTTCTTCCATTGCGGTTTGCTGCTCTTTCTCCCCAAGGGATGAGTTGGAGTCGCCTCTCTTTTCCTTCATTGGCGCAAGAGTTTTGTTACAATCTTCTTTTCTGCGGGGAACCTGGCTTTGGGCGTTTATTCTTGTTCTTTGTGCACAAGCTGGCCTTTTTTTTCGAATTTCGGAGAAGACCTGTTTCCCTCTCCTCGCGGATCACGTTCTAATTTGCAGGACGGCTGGATTTCTAGCTCTTATTCCTCTCCCTTCTTTTCCATAACCCCCCCTCCCCCCCCCCCCACAGGTTTTCTCTCTTTCTTTGCCTGAATTCCGTCCCCCTTGGCATTTAGCCGCTTTATCTTTTTTTTTTCTTCGCTCTTTCTCCTCCTCGTTTTCTCCTCTGCAACTCCGGAACCACCTCAGAAATTCCAGTTTGTTTTAGATTTCCTCTACAACGGATGAACTTTCCGCGTAGCTCTTGACATTACGCACGAACTACCGCCGCCCTTTTTCTCTGTAATATGATTTACTCCTTCTTCCCCCCGGTATTATAAGAAATTCTCCCGGCAGCTTGGCTAGACACCTCGTCCCGCGCAGATTACCCGAGCTCCCAGTGACCCCGCACTTTCTTCAAACCCCTTGTCCACCCCGTCCTTCTCCCCTAATTCATGCCGCTCTGACTCCCTCCCCCTTTTCTGACCGGCAGTGCACCCCCCTGACTAGACGCACACGGCATCAAGCCCTCCCAACAACACTCCTGCCACACTCTCGTTTTACAGTCAGATCGGCCAACCCCCTTTCAAATACCATCCCGCCCCCCCCTAGAAGACGGTCATTGGCTAATCCCGCAAAACCCATTCCCCACAATTCGGCTCTGCTCATTCTTCAAGCGGAACCATTTCCCTTCCCCCCGCGCGCCCTACACCCACTCGTTTCTTCAATGTAACCTTTTGTTGCATAAAGGGTCCTTTTTCTGAAAAGTTTTTGAAACAGATGCCTTTTCTTAGAGTGGGGGCTTTTCTTTTCTGCTCTTTCGATCTCCTCCTTTACCCGAATTTAGCCCCGCTGTCCGTCGCAACAGACTCTCCTTTATTGAGCACTTTTCTTACGGCATGCTGTTGACCTCCGGGACAGCAGTTTTTTTTAAACTTTCATTTCCATAGGTACTTACTTGCCTAGGCTGACGTGACCTCTCCTTCCGCAGCAGTGTCTCAAAATTGCTGGATTTTTAAAGCTTCAGAGCTTTTCCCCCCGGAGGGTGGAGAATCCCTTTTTGCGTTTGATGATAAGATTCACTTTTGCCATGATATAATGCCCTTCTTCCGACGGCCCCCTCCTTTTTTTTTTCTTTGTTGCACGGTTTCGGACTCGCGATTGTGTCTCTTCCCCATAGTAGAAAGAGCGCCGGCTACCGCGTAGATTTCCCCTAGCGTAATTTCGTACCCATTTTTTTTTTGGTTAGCCAAGGCGTAAAGCCTTCCTCCCCGCTTCCCCACAAGACGTGTGCCCGCGAACCTGCTCCACCTATTCCAATTTTTTTTTTTTTTTTTTCAGAAAAGGACGTCCCAGCAAACCTCCCTTCCCTCCCCCTTTGCAGATTGCCTCTCTTATTTTCAGACTCTCTTATTTCTTGTGCGATCTTTTTTCTAAAAGAGGTCGACCCGTCGCTTTGGTGTTAATTCTGATTTTTATCCCGACCGCTTTGCCTTAACGACTATCGCTGGTCTTGGAACCGCTTTTTTCCGGTTCTCAGTGAGTTCTTCCTTGGACGGCAAAGAATGTCCATGCAGACTTTTTTTCCGAGTCTTCCGATCGGTTTGTGAGCGTGTCAGATCTGCGCCTTTTTGAATCTTCTCCCCCTCTTCGCCTCTCGGTTCCAAAAAAGTCCCCCCCTCCAACACGAGGGGGGACGGATTCCTCTCCGAGAGCATGCTTTTCTTGGACGCGGATCAATCACCTTTCCAGGACGCGGGGACCCTTTCACCTTTTTTTTTTTCCTGAGTCTCTTAATCCAGATCCCGTCAATTCGGCACTCTTTTCAATGTTTTTTTATGCTATCTCCTCTTTTCAGGACCTATGGCCTCAAACGGCACTAGCCCCCCTTCTTGGGGATCTGCAAACGAATGGACGTCCTTCTCGAAATTTTTGTTGCGACCGCATTTTTCAAATTAGTTTAACAAGTTCTTTTTAGCACGTTCTTTCATTTCCTCTTGAACAGCCCCCCCGAGCTCGACCGTGCATCTTTTCTTTCCCCCATGAGCTTTTTCCCGTCTTTCCTGGGAACACAGTTATGCATGCCCCTTTCCTTTAAGAGATTCCTTCTGAATGTCGGGTTATATTTCGCGAGGATCTTTTTTCCGCTGCAGCAGCGGGACACTCTCAGGATGGTTTTTTCTTTGTTTCTTTTCAATGAGGCCGTGCGGTCTTTGTGTTGGCGCGATTTTGCTTTTTAGGACCTGTTTTCTGGAACCCTTCGACTGTTGGAAGCCTCTTTTTTTGGGTTCCGGTACCGCGTGTGTTTTGTCGGTTGCCCTTTTGCTTTCTTCATTTGACTTTTTTCCCCAAAAACCGGATCGTTGGAGGCGCTCGTATCTGTTTTTTTTTCATTTTTGGCAGTCTCTTTCTTTTTTGTACAGGGTTTTTCAAGGTCGATGCGGGGGAACATGGCGTGGCGCGGGGATTTTTTTTTCCTTTCCCCAAGTCGGTCCGGTCTTTTTCTTTATGAGAATAACTAGGGGCGATCAAGGTCCTTCCTCCGATCAAGTTTCCCTAACTCTTGGGCGGGATTGCTTGCGGGTCATATCAGGTTCACTCGAAAGGCTTTGACATCCCCTTTTTTTGCATTGCGAAGTCGAAACAAAACTGGAATTTCTCTTTCGTTGCCG
>Ga0179591_1259629_pt1 | contig 11274 bp, 10 predicted proteins | sample CZOMad2_1_08_16f_FD_182891 | JGI IMG/M metagenome (GOLD analysis project Ga0179591, IMG submission 182891) | Vadose zone soil fungal communities from Angelo Coast Range Reserve, California, USA - CZOMad2_1_08_16fungal (PacBio error correction) | ecosystem: Environmental > Terrestrial > Soil >... | reverse complement strand
CCGGTCGGGATTAACGTGTACCCTGAGTAGCATTTTCAACCTCCAGCTGTCCGCTTTCACAACCCCCCCCCTGAATGCCAAACGCCCCCTCCCATCGGTTCAAGTTTCCTGTGGATTCAATCATGTTCATGATGGACTTCGTCTTTTTCCCAAACCGTTTCTTCAACCTTGTAGCAATTCCCCCCCCTTTCCGCCTTTGAAAACTCCCTGGAACTTTCAATTCAACTAGCATTTGCCAGCCCTCTTTCAGGGTTTTATGTTTTTTGAACCCTGGAAACAATGACGGTTCGAAAGCGACCTCCCAGCGCTGCTTTAGTGGAACAAACTTCACCTCAACTCGCTTCCAGCTTGTCTCAAAGTAAGGTCTCCTCTTTCGGGACCTTTCCCCCCCGTCCTTCAGATCGATTACCGTAAAAGGGCCCCCCGGAAAATGATTTTTTTTTTTTGTCCACCCGTTCTTTCCCTCCTGGTGCACCTTTGCCACGTCCCCTATTCTTCCACGGATGTTGCTGGCCTGGTCCCTAAGCCCCCTTGTTCGTTTTGCCCCAAACATTTGTACATGACGCGGCCTTCTGACCACATAGTCTTTAACTATGTTCCCAATTAGTTAGTGTTCCCATCACACAGCGAGATAGATCAACTCTGCGTAACCCGTAGCCCAATCAGTTCTGGACTGACTTTCTTTTATGGGTGCGTCGTCATCACGATACGAATTTCCGGTGCAGCCAGGCAAACATCCCGACCGCGCGTACCTTCTGTGTTTACTCAGCACTGAATCCGTTCAAACAAGGGGGTTTATCTGCTCCTCGAAGTTTTTCCGATTTAGCCCTTGATTTGCATCTTTCTATTTCCCCCTTTTGCGAGTTTTTTCCCTCGGGACGTCAAAGTTTTTACAGGTGAAGACTTTTGCGTTGTGCGTATTGAAAAAAGTTCACACGCTGTCGATCACCGTGTTTCCCCCTTTCCCCCTTCTCCATGTCCAAATGAAGAAGCTTACCCTCTGTGCCATTCTCCCGTCATTTCTGCCACAGTTATCACCTTGAAAAAATCCCGACCAATCCTCGAATCTCCTTGGATCCCAATCCTTTTTCCCTTTTTTCCTTCTTTAAGTTTCCCCCGTGAGCCACTCAGACCCATTTTTACCGTTTTATCCCCTGACGCCAAGATACCCGTTTTTTTTCCCTTTTTACAAACCCGTAGTCCCGAGGAGGAGTACCCTTTTCCCCCAGCCCCTTCTTTAAGCTTTTTTCTTTACAATTCCTAAAAAAATTTTTCGCCTTCGTCCCGACTAGGGAACCCCTGCACCTGTTTCCGAAAGCGTTCCCTCAGGTCCCCAGGGCTTCGCAACCCCATAAGGGATCTTGCTAACTGGTAAACGGTCTTTTTGCAACCGGTGCAGATTTGCTTCGGTAATCATCCCTGCGAGACGACATCAACGGTTTTTTCCCCACCCCCTTAATACCAGCCGTACAAAAGCCCCCACGCCGCCTCTTTTTGGACTGCCCCTCAACAAACCCTTTTTCCTCATGAAGCGTCCCCCCTTGCGAACTTACATGTAGTCGCTGACGCCCTTTTTCTTCCGAAGTTTTTTCCCCCGACCGGTTGCGCCAAAAAACTGGTCAAGGACACATCCGTAATGCTAAGCCCTTTTTTCTCTTCTGAAAATAACTGTCCGGAAACCTTCATGGCCAGACGGGTACTGGCCCCTTTTCTTTGCGGATCTTTGCTGGACTTCCCCCCCAATGACATCCAGAAAGTCAGGGCATGGTTGGCCTGCACCTTTCGGCCGCTCGCCGAACAATGTCAAAGATTTTTTCACGGCCGCTTGGTGACGGTCCCCCCTCTCTCCTACTTCGTTGCCTTGCCTCCACAGTATGACGGAGGATTCGATCCCGGCGAAGTATTGTGTCTGCAAGTTTTCCTTCCCAGGAAACCCCCTGTGATGATTCCAAATGGCGTCCTTTAAACCGACATCCGCCCTCGGACCCCCCCCCTTTTTAGGCAATCTCAGTTGCCGGAGCGTTTTTTTGGGGCTCGTCGTCCATTCCGTCCAAATCGCCCTCCCCGTCCCGAGCTTTCAACTCCCGACTCAACCACAAGCCCCAATCATGATGGTCAGAACTTCATAATGCTTTTCACCATTGATGAACTCCCGGTCAGGTCGAATTTTCCTTTCCGGATCAACACGCTTCCGTCCATATTGCCCCCCCCCATAAGGTCTTTCCCTGTCAAAAGTAGCGTCGGTTTGTGATCTATCTATTTCCTACTCGTTGTTGTGGTCTCAACAGCCCTTTCCGACCCTCGGGTGGACGGCCCCTGGAGGACTTTATGAAATACTTTTGGAATAGTTCTTTAAAATTCGACAATGTAATCATCATGTGAGCATGTAATAAATGTTAGTCCGTCCCCCCCCCCCATCATTCTTGGGATTTGTCCGGCGTTGACCCCTTAGCGCTGCTCATTCCTCTCTGGTTTTCCGAAACGAGTACAATCCAACCGCGCCTCCAATGCTGGAGCTTTTTTTTTGACCACATTTGGTAATGCCTTTCCTACGCGTTTTGATGTGGTTTTCGACAGACCTGCCATTGGATTTTGATTCCCCCTTCTGGAACCCTTCCCCCACAACTCGCCTGGATGAAATCATCCTTCCCCCATCCTGTGGAGCCACGTTGAAGCCGAGCAATTCGGCCCCAACTGGGCGCGTGCGACACAGCCTCTTTGCATTTTTCATGACTCCTCCACCACGCGGTGACAACGTGCCCATCCTTTCTTCCCCAAAAATGCTGCACTGTCTGGTTCATGGTCTGAATTAAAATTTTAGCGGAACCAAATTTCCCTTAAAAGGCTTTCTGGGGTTTCATTGACAAGTTTTTTCCCCACTTGACGGCATATCCCAACGGGGTGATAACGGTACAAACTGTGTTCGCACCAGGTATCGGCAGTAACTCCGGCTAACCAGTCTCCCCGGAAACAGGTCAGCGCTACGCATTCGCTCGTTTTCTCGTCGGTCCTTTCAAATGTTTGCCTCACCCCCCCCTTCAGTATTTCCGGAGGTGACTGTGGACTTTCTTTGCTTATCTGGGCACAGTAAACCCCTTTCTTTCGGTCGGCAGTATTATTTCCTTCTCATAGACCTCACGCCCAACCCCTCCGTTTTCTATCAGTTCCACTGCGCGTTCTTGATTTTACGACGGTCTTCTTTGCAATGGCCTGGGTTCTTACCCGCGTTCAGGGAGACGCAGGTACCGTTCACGTCGGGGAAGTTCCTCATCCAGGGGCCGTCTGCAGAAGGGCTGTTTCTAATCTTGTCGACGTTTACTCTCCGGGTATTAAAGTCGTCAACTTCTCAAAACGTACCCGTGACGATGATGAACGCCGAACTCAGATGACTCAGTTTACCGATCCGCTTCTCGCTTCTGGGCGGGCTTTGTTCCATCACGGTGCCCTTCCCTGGAGTCTGCCACCCATATGATGGGAAGGGTGATTCCATCGTGGCCACGGTAAACGTCTCAAGAGATTTGAACTTCTCGTGCACGACCGCACATTGGTGTTTGTTTTTTTTTCTTCTTTCCGGAGGAACTCCTGGAAAAACGGCCCTTTTTCCCTGCCAACCGAGGCCCAGGTCTAACCATTTCGGTTTCAACCCCGATAGAGCCCCCCTTGTTTGACGGAATTTAGCCTCTCCCACAACCGACCCTCTTCTAACCCCTTATTTTTCCTCGGAGGCGGATTGTTACTGGATGGAAAAAGTTCCTGAGTTAGTAGTTGCTTTACGCGGGAAAGTCAGCGATTGGGCTGCTTCTTTATTAAATTCCCACAGCTATGACGGCGGGCTTTACTGAAGAGTTGCCCAACCGCGATCCCTTTCTCCCTCAAAACATTTTGGTCCATTCGTGAAAGACGATGGGTAAAACCGACATCGCGATCGATGTCGCAAACTTTTACCCTTTACTCCGACGAGCACTATTCTAATTCCCAAACCCCCCCCAAGCAACATAAGGCGGGGTGGAGAATAGACCCTTTTTTGGTATTCCAGGGCACCCCCAACAGTATGTTTCCCGATGTTTCCCTTTCCCAGCGACTTTTCAGGACGGTTCCTATCGATGAGCGTCCCACTGGACCCCCCTCTCCCTTCAGAACCTTCTCAGGCTTGACTCAAGCTGGATCCCGATTTTAGGACAAGTGGTCAAGCTGGGACCTTTTTTCCTCCCCAAATTATGGAGGTAACGTTTTCTCAGCCAGGGAAACTTTTCAGTCCCAAAACCTTTTTCATCGTCAAAACGGTTTTGCCAAAGAATTGATGCAAATTGATAGCTTTTTTAAATCAAAGTTGCCAGGTTGGTCCGCCACTAACTCCACATTCCCAGACTCCCCTCGATGAAACGGCATGGAATCAATGCCTTGGGGCCCTGTTCTTTTAGGATTTTTTTGGAATTTCTTTTTTTAACATGTAAGCGGAACCGGTCCTTGTTCGTCATTTCAGGGGTAACGTTAATCCCGCGCCCGACCTCACCACTCTCCCCTCTCCTCGTGTTTTTGCTTTCGAGAGATTTGTCTGTAAGGGGCCGGTGAACGCCCCCTTTAACGCCCTGTCCTCCAGGACTTTTCCGCCTCTTCCAACACCACATTAATTCCAGTCCCTCCCATGTTTCGACGAACACCAGGTTCAGGGATGGCATGCACCCCCTTCTGCTTATTCCACAGGTGCCAAAACGTGTAGCCTAAACATCCCGGTTTACCACCCCATCGTCAATTTTGTCCTACACTAGCATGGGCTTCCAGTCTGCGGCACTTCCTAATTTTTTTTTCCCCAGGGCCGCCCAGACGGTGGGCGATCCAGCTCTCAAATCTGATGTTCACCTTACATTCTTTAATACCCTCACCCGTTATGTCCAGATTCAAGTCCGTCGCATTCGGACAGATTCCCTTCTATCAAACTTAACGGCCGGAAAAATTTAGCCCCTTTCCCCTTTCTCATCCCGAGTTTGCGCCCACTTAATTCCAACAATCCCCCGATATTCTCCAAACCCGCGGATGTTCGTTTACATTAAGCCTAATTGAGCGTCGTGAGCACTGTTACCTGCCTCAGATCTGCTTCCTTTTTCCCACATCTTTCACTTGGAAATAGCATTTTCCTAAGAACGAGGGCGGTCAACTCTGACGTCCTTCCGCCGTCATAGTCTTGGTTCCTTTTCTTTCCGCCATAAATCTATTTCCTTTCCCCGATGGGTGGTCAGACGAACGCCGGCCGGATTGCCGGGGACAGACTCCCGCAGACGCCCCATACATTACATTTTTTCTTTTTAGTGTTTATCTAACTTGCGCCCCCCAACCTGGTTCGAATCGAAGTTTTCAGATTTTTAGCCCCCTCGCTTTTGCCTCCCCCTCCCGGTTGGGTCTTTTCAGCGGACTACCAGGCACCATTAGGCGATCTTTGCGAGAAAAATTTCACAAAGTTCGTTATTACACGTATTTTTTCACGATCTCCCCGGCACCTCAATGTCCCCCGCTCTTCAACCGTTTACTCCTTCTGTAAGCTTTCCCCGTGTTATGAAAGACCCCCGCCCATCCTGCTTCCCTCCCAATGTGAAGTAATCCAGGATTTTCGGCCCTTCATCGAGTCTTCGACCTGTTACGTTTTCTCCTACGACTTTCAGATCGGACTCGTACACTCTTTCCCCCCTTTAGGCGATCAAAAAGGAATCCTGATTACGTGCCTATTACCATTCAGAAACCTTTCTGCCTTTCTCCCCACGACTGAACACATGTCCTTTCGCCCAGGCCCAATGTCCCAAAATATTCAAATCGGCCCCCTGGACCTCCAATTGGCATGATCCCTTTTCCAAAACCGCCCCTTTTTGAAACCAGGCGATGTCGATGCGACCCTTAGATGGGTCGTTCCCCAGATAATCCCAGCCGACATCCCCCGAATCCTTCTTCTTTCCGAAGACCCCCCCCTTGTCCGCCGACTCAAAACGAGGGGTACCTTCTTTACCTGTGCCGCGCCCGGTCTTCGCCGGTCTTGGGCCACCCTTTGCGCCCCAACAAAAACCTTGGTGACGTAAACCCCCAACCCGTGCTAAATGCCTCCTTTTTCGCTGCTGAACCCTTTTCGGAACCCTCTTAATTTCACGCCGGGTACTGGTCGGCGGCTTTGCTTTCATCCTACCTGTCCTTAGAAACAATTCTCCAGACCCCCTCGTGACAGCCTTTTCCTTTCTCCCCCCCCCCTTCAATGGCATAGTTGTCTCCCCTTCTTTCCTACCCAATTTCACAGTTGTTTCGCCCCCGGCCGACCGTGTTTTTTTGTACCTTTTCCTGCCGCCCTTTGGTGCTCCCCCTTCGGACGGAAGGTCTTCGCGATCCCGGCGAATTTTTTTTGCGAAGCCCTAACCCATTGAACAAAATCCTTTTCACAAATCCCCATGGAGTATTCGGTCCGTACCAGACATCAAACCCTTTTCCCAGTTGGTGGCCGTCTAAAGAACCAGGAGAGGGTTTATTTAGTGCGATGCACTAAATGCCTTTCACTCTCTCAAATGCCGCTTCCAACGCGCGTCAACGCCGACCCAGCAACCCCCACTCCTTCCAATCCTTCCCCCCCTTGATGAAAAATCCCTGGTCGGTCGACTTCCCGTCCTTCCCACCAAGTTCTTAACCTTGCAGCCACCCATCCCCTGTTCGTCCCTTCAACGTAGCGATTAGGCTGTTGGTGACTCTCTTTTTTCCTATTTTTGTTGTAGAGTCATAACCACCAGGCATAATCCCCCGTGGCCGTGACGGAAGTATTGGTTTCCAAGATGGGGACCTCCCCCTTGGAAGCAAATGAACCTCCCGGGCTTTCAGTAAAATGTTCTCATGTTATTCCTCCATTTGGTCTGCGCCCTTCCTCTTGGGCCTTTTGAATTGCAGCGGTAGAGATGTTGAATTGTCGCTTCTTTCCAGCAACGAGCCACCAATCCACCCTTCCGGAAATTTGTTTTGGCAGACAAAATGTTTCCTCGTCAGGACCATTTCCAGAAGTCCGCCATTGTTTTATTTTCAAATGATTTTCTTGGTATGAACCCCAGGTCATCCTTAAACCGGTTCTCACCATCCTTCCTTCCATCTGTGGCCAGGACAACGAATTCTAGCAATTTACCCCCATTTTCCCGACCCGCTGACATTTTGAATGAAGAAGATTTTCCGCGGCCGACGATCTCCTGATTGGTTCTCACTTCCCTACAATCAATGACAGCTGTTTTTCTGTCACTGTCTCAGGTTCCTCCCCCCCCAAGCCCCCTCCAGTAACCCTGTCCTTTCAGAGCGTTAAGCCTGTTATTCAGCACGCCAAGTATAGGCTTTCGGCAATCTTTGTGATACCTTTTTCGGTCATTTTTTCTTTTGGGACATAACTCCGTGCGAAGGGAAAGGGAGCGGCCAGGCTCAGAAATTTCTTTCCTCCATATGTTGGCGCTCGGACGGACAAGTTTTTATCGCAGGAACCTCTGCACCAGGTGAATTAGGGGGGTGTTATATGGGGTACAGATTTGGATCGTTTCTCAGTTCTATTCAGGATCACGAACTCGCCGGCCCAACTCTAGCCAACACTTCCCCCTGGAGTCAGGATCCGATGCCGCATAATTTTCTGACCTGCCGGAACTTCAGGCGGATGACTCCCCTGTGTTCACCGTAGGTGATGGCCTTCGAAATTTTTTTTGAAGCATAACCTTCCTCCGTTGCCTTTTTGAGTATCGCCCCGTTCCTCCTTTTTTCGAGCGGAGTATCTTGAACTTTTTTTCATTATAAAACTGTAATGGTGCTGACCGAGATGAAACACGCCGAACCCGTGAATACATTTGAACCCTCTTCTCAGTCTATTCGCTCTGCCAGGGCTGCGTTTTCTTATGGAAGAATGGGTATGCAAAGACTCAAACTTAGTACACCTCCTTGTATCTTGCAGTTGTGAGCTTGTTTCCACCACGGTGAAATCAGAGTTTGATGCCCTTTTAACTTTCTCCATTCCTTAACCTGTGCCGTTGATCGTCCGCGAAGCTTTTCCCGGGCCCAACGTGGTACTGCACAAATGGACCGGTATAAAAAGCGCAAAATTGATTCTTCCTTTTTTTACATAAATTAAGGCCCCTTTCCTTCCACTCAATTTCCCCCCTCCCCCAACTCTTCTGAGCGGTTTTCCTTCTGGCAAACGGGCCCTTTATTTTTTCTTTGACTCACCCGCGGGGAAAAGTCACGTAATGTTTTTATTTCTTCTTCTTTCTGGAAACCCCCCACAGCTATGACTGCTTTTTACGCTATCAGCCCCCCCTATTGGATGACCACCGGTAATTGCCCTATGAAAACCCTCATGGGTCGAAGCCTAATAGCTCTATTGTGCAAATCTTTCACATGAGCCCTCCGCTCCTTAGGTGCTGAATGGTCCCCGACCACAAAAGCACCCGGCTTTGTGGCGATAGCGGTTCTGTTGATGCCAGTGAACTTCCACACAGTATAGGTGACGTCTTTACCTTGGCCACCGCGAAATTTTACCGGTGACGTCTCCGAGTAGCAGGAACCTCTATTGCGTCCCCTGAAAGATTCTACGGACTTGACTAGTGAATTTTGAGGTGGTAGTCCCTTCCGGGACATGTTGGCGCCCACGCAAGCGCATCTGGGTCCCGTTGAACGTCTATCAGTTTGTCCTTGAATGTTCTTCCAAACGGCCTGACAAAGACTTGTATTAAATGCTAGTGTTTACTCCCCCCCTTGGTGTTTTAGTATGTGAAGTTAGCCCAGGTTGGCCCCTTTTTGCAATGGAAAACTTAAGCCTCGTACCCCGATGCCCGCATGGCACCCTTAAAATGGGGTATCCTCGTCCCTATGTTGGGGCTTTTTTTCCTCTTTGTTTGTGTTAGACATGAGGCCCCTGGGTTCGGCGGTTTATTGCAGGACTACACATTTTTTAAAGGTGTCCCCAGTTAATAAAGGCACACAAGTCCTTGAAACACTCCCTTTTCCAATACTCTTTGTTTTTGCTCTCGATTCCACGGTCCGGGTTCGTCTTCCATACCCCTTTCCGTGAGCGGAATAAAACGCCGGACCCCGCCTTCCTTCCAACCCTCTTGTAACAAAACCCAAAATCCACCTTTTCCGAAGTCACCCCAGGGCTTGGATGGCCCTCAGTTCAAATTCTGTTCCCCCAACCGGGTGCCCCGTGTAGTCTCACATAATTTTCGCCGGGGCCCCCTCATTCAACTTTGGATTAAATCCATAGCATTTTCTCACTTTCCTTTGGGACGATTCATTCAAGGTGGTTGTCCCCAGGGAAACAAAATGAACTACGTTTACTCTCTCCCGCGTGCCAGATGCGCTTTGTTGTCCTGTGCGGCCACATGTCCGTGCCCAACTTTCCAGTGCAGTCCGGCAGCTTTCGGACGAAATAGTTGTACCGTAGTCAGCCCATCGAGACAACCGGACGTCACACCGCTTTGGCCCTTTTCAAATCAGCGTTCCCTAATGTTGCCCCCCATACACAGCTTCGCCAAAAATAGGCTTCGTTCTGGTGACCACCCAGAACCCCTCTTCTTTCTTGATTCACTGTTTTTAAAAGGATTTGCGATGAGCCTTGCCTTCTGCCCCCCAATCTCTTTCACTATGGACCATGAAGGAGTGGTTTTTTCCATCCTAAAGGATTGTAGGTCATCAACTTCGCGTAAAGCCCGCTCTTGTGGTTCTTTCCCCCCCTTTTACCAAGCTAGGGATGACGTTCCTCCTTGTGGAGTTTTCTCCAACAACGGACCTTGGCCGAGTGGCAATCCCTGAACATGCCGCCGATCGGTCTTGGAGGGGGACTCCTTAATTTCCGTTACCCCCCCCCCCCTACAACAAGGTTATCCTAGGTTTTCTCTTTTTAGACCGTCTTTATTTGCAGTAACATGCTCTTTCCCGGTGTCCGGCTTCGTGCCGACCCTCCCCTTTTTCAGGTGGCTATCGTGCGATTTTGAAAAAGTTCAAATAGTAGGATCTGTCGTTCAACTCCTCTCATTTCCTCACTTTCCCCAACTGTCCTGGCCTCTGCCCGCTTTATACATTTCTGTTCCTTTATTGAGTGAGTGAAACTCAAATCCGCCCACGCTTTTTACGAGTCCAATTTTAAGTCAGGATTTTTCGGGCCCTTTTTTTCATTTCAGTTCCCCCATTTTTTCTTCAGTTTCCCTACTTTCAACGGTACCCGGCTCGTACACCACGTCGGTCCCCGGACCCCAAGGAACCTTCTGCTTCCGGAAAAGGGCCAAATTAAGTCCCACCTCCTTTCGTCAACGACGTTCACCCAAATGGTCCCTTCTTCGCATGTCCCCGCAGTCCGGACATTCCCCCCTGTGGCAAAAATATCCCACCCGAAGTCTGTGAATGATCTAAAGGTAAAAAAGGGTTTGACAACGGATACTCTATTCCTTAATAACTGGCTGACGAATTCAACGGGTTCCCCCTAATCCCCGCCAGTCCAAGGACCCCACACTGCTTCTTTCCCTGCGAGGCAACCCCTTGTCGCCGCCGGCAGCTTCTGTAATTTAAACTTCGGAGCGTCCTTTTTGTTCCCCCCGCCGGTCTCCGGTTTCTCCACGGCCAAAACCATTGGTGACCTTCCAGGTATTCACCTTTCTCCCTTCCAGGACCAGGCCTTTTCGCTTCCCCCCATAAAAACTTGTCAACCCCCCCCTCCCCCGAAGGGGGCATGCCCGGCGCGTAGCTTCTCATGTGCCCAATGAATCCAGAACAGAGGGAAGCATTGGTGGAGTTCTATCATTCGTTGTTCTTCCCTCTTTTTTGAATCTTCTCTGCCACAATTACCATCTGCCAAGGTCCCCCCTTTCCAAATGCTTTCGTTGCACGTTGCCAACAGGATGACGGAAGGAGATTTCTATCCCCCTGGAGCCTTTTTGTGCACTTTTAATACCATCCAAAAAATCAGGGACAAGCGTCTCTGTCAGAAAAACCTACAACGCTTCGTACCTTTTAGTTCCCCTTTGGTCCCTTTCCTCTACAGAAATTTCGGAGAGTTTTCTTGTGGCTCGTGCGTATTAGGAATTCCTAAACCTTCAACCCCCGCGGCACCGCGCGACTTTAACCCTCCCACCCAAAGCCACCCAAAATCCTTGGTCGCACTTTTTCTTGAATCCCTCTTTCCCCTTTTAACACCCTTCTGGCTCGAATTTTACCGCGCGATTCCAAAAGGAGTTCCCCTGTCCGCCATCTGCAGTCCCCCCGGTCGTAACGGCCCTTAGTCGATAGCTTTTT
>Ga0179591_1140237_pt1 | contig 11275 bp, 16 predicted proteins | sample CZOMad2_1_08_16f_FD_182891 | JGI IMG/M metagenome (GOLD analysis project Ga0179591, IMG submission 182891) | Vadose zone soil fungal communities from Angelo Coast Range Reserve, California, USA - CZOMad2_1_08_16fungal (PacBio error correction) | ecosystem: Environmental > Terrestrial > Soil >... | reverse complement strand
ATGTTGACTCTTTTTTTTTTTTTTTATGGCTTCCCCGGAGTTCTGGCTGCACCCCTGACCCATGTTTTTTTTTCTTATTCGAGAGTGACAGACGTTTTTCTTTCATCCCTTGAACTGGTTGTTTTTTTCTCGTTCTTTTTTGCTCCTTTTCGTCTCAGTTATTTTTCCCCTTTGCAATTCGGCTATGTTGTGGGTTTTTTTGACCAGCGGTGAAGACTTTTTTTTTCCCCGCTTCCTATTTTTTCTTTCTTTTGTCAAGGGCCTTCCCCCCTTGTCGTTTTGCCTTTTTTTCCAGTAGGCCGGTTGGGCTTTTGTCCACCTTTTTTTTTTTCGTGGGTACCCAGAACGGGTTTTCTCGGCTTCTTTTTTTTTCGGATTAGTGGACCCTTCTTATTTTTTTGCTCGGCGTTCGATGCCCCCATACTCTTTCCCCCTCTGCGGTCGTCTTTCGCATTCTGTCAGAGTTTTTTTCAGTACCCTTCCCCCCCCCTTTTTTACCCGCACCGTTCCCTTCCTTTGTTCGAGTGTTCCTTTTATCTTCACCTTTTTAAATTGCAAGGCCCAGGTTTTGGGTTCTTTTTCTGTTTGCTCGGACCCCCCCCCCCCCCCTTTTTGGTTTTCCGTTTTGTTGATGGCGTGGAGACTCTCTTCCATTGATTTTCTGCCCTTTCGAGACAGTGCCTCCCCTGCCGAATTTTCTAGTCCCATCAATTTTTTACTGTCACACCGATCCTGGCAGATTCTCTGCTCATTTTTCGAACCCTCCGCACCATTTTTTTTTCCCTGCCTTTCCGCTTTTGTTCTGGTTACTCTCATTCTCAGTGGCCCCTCTCTTTTCACTAACTAGCTCTATTTGTGTCTTATGCCTCTTTCTTCGAATGCTTCTTCTGCTTTTTTTTTTTGTTTTGCATTTTCACGCGAGATTGTGACGTCTCCTGCTGTACAGCCTTCGTTCTTTTCCCGTCTTGGCACCCCCTTTGGACACTTCCTTCCCTCTTTAGTCTTGTTTCCGTTGGTTTCTGAATTTTTTTGGTAATACTTGCGATTCCAGTGACTTATTTCCCCCCTCTCCGTGTTTTTTGCTCCTTCTTTGGATCCCCCCCCCCCCCACGTTGTCCCTTCCCCGTTTGTTTTGTTTCTTCGTTTTTTTTTGGCCGAACTCCTGATACCGCTTCCTCCCTGTGTCGACATGCGTGTGTCTGTTGTGTTGCCGTTGACCTTTTCCTCTCCCCCTGTGATTTTTTTTTTTTCCAGAGGATCCTTTCGCCTTTTCTTCTGGGCACCTGTTACCCACTGTTTTTCGTTTTTCTTTCTATTGCTTGTCTTTCACACCTTTTACCCTTTTTCTTTTTTTGGTTTTTTTTTGATGGGCATTCCCCCCCTTTATTTTTTTTGTGACAGATAATGCGTTTCCCCCTTGTCGCTCTTGCTTTCTTGCGCCAGTCCCCGGTGTTGGCCCTTACGTACCTTTTCCGCCCCTTTTCCCTTTTCAATGTCCCCAACTCCCTTTTTACCCTTTCCTGTGGGTTCCGGTGGCGGGCACAAGTCGATCCCTTTGGCACCTTCTCCTTTGATTGATGACCCGCGTTCTTTTCTTTTCCCTTTCTGTGTCCACAGCGGGATTGTTTCTTGGTTAAGGCTTTTCCCCGAAGTCAATTGGGGTCTTTTTCTTTTTCTTGGCCACGGGTTGTCCCTTCCCCTCCCCTTGATTTCTGTCCCCCCCCCAGACTACTTTGAATGAATCTGCTTGTTTTGCTCTTGTACCTCGCTACCTGATTTCTCTCTATTTTTTTCTGTCCCTTTTCCATCCCTTTTTCTCGTGTCAGGACCCCCCTTTTTGTTTGGATCAGTACGCGTCCCTGTTTCTCTTTAATACTCCGTCCACTTTGTTTTTTTTCTTCTATCTCTTTAAGGGGTTCATCGTTTGGTTTCTTTTTCCCGGGTTGGAGTCCCCTCGCATTTGACTTTCTACCTTTCTTCATCGACTCTTCTACCTTGCCGGACTCCCTGATTCGGGCCCTCGGTTTTTTCAATTCTCTCGTGAGATTTTATGGTGTCAGATTTCTGTATTCTTTTTTTTTTTTTTTTTTTCAAGGCTTTTCCACCGTTCCCATGCCAGTGAAACAAACATGGTAAGGGCTTTTTCTACCTTCGAGTCCCTCTGAGTACCAATTATATTTGCCCCCCCCTGATACTCCCTCCCAGCCCGTTTGCTTTTTTTTGTCTTATAACCCCCTTCGCTTCGTAAGTCCTCTTTTCCCCCCCGGACCACCCCAACCTGTTTCGGACTTTTTGGCGTGCCTGGTTTGAGACTGTGCCTGTTGCGGATTTTTTTTCAACCCCCCCCTTCGGTCCGCTGGACGTCCCCCCCTTTCCTTTTTGTGTTTCTTTCTGGGCAGTGTGTCTGTCTGTTGAGCGACGGGGAACCCTCCACCCCTTCCCCCCCCCCCCGGACCCCTCCTCCACTGGGTTTTCCCCCGGCATCCTTTTTTCCCCCACCGTGTTCAGGACACTTTTCTTTTTTGCTGACTGGAAATTTTTCCGACCCCCCATCACGGTCCCCACCCCCTTCCCCCCCTGTTTTATTTAGAGTTTTTTCCCCTTTTTCACAACCCAATCCCACCCCCACCCCCACCCGCCGTCGGACGCCCCCCTGCTTTTTTTCGTGGGTCCCCCTTTTCCCTTTTCGTTCCAACCCCGTGATCCCCTCCACTGGTGTTTTTTTCACCTGTTTTTCCCGTTCCCTTTTGTTTTTTCCAAACCTTGAGCGGTTATTCTTTTGCGGGTACACGTCCTGAGTACCCGTGCAAACCCCCCCCCACTCACCCCCTTGGCACTAGCTTCCCTTTTTTTTTTTTTCCCTTAGGGTTCTCCGAAGTTTCTTCTTTTCTTTAGCCCCACCCCTTTTCGCTTCCCCTGTTGAAACCCCTTCCGTTTCTGTTTGCTCCCTCCCCTTTTCTCGCTAATGTCTTTTAACGTCCCCTCGCTCTAGTATTTTCCCGACTGACTGCAGTACTGTTTTTATTTTTTTGAAGTTTCCCCCCTTTTATACCCAATTTTCGCCGGGATTGTTTACCCCTTTTTTACCTTTCCCCCTGAAACACCTTTGTTTTTGTTCGCGATAGTCTTCCTTCCCCTTTTTTTTTTTTTCAAAGTCCACATGTTTTTCTTTCCAGATTAGAGTTTTCGGCTCAGGTTTTTTCGCTTATTTTTGATTTAGTGGAGAGTCTTAGTATCCAGTCCCCCCCCCCACAGGAATCCAAATGTTCTTTTATTAACTACGTGCCCCCCTGGTTTTTTTTTTTGAAAGTTTGGTTTTTGGTTTCAGGTTTCTTTTCAGACAGTCTGTCCTGCCAGTTCTTTTCAGTTTTTTGTTGGAGTTTTTTTTTTTTTGCAATGTTATTTATTGCTCGCGGCTCCCCCCTGCGGCCCTCCAAAGTGTCCCATTTTTCATCGGTTTGGATTTGTACCGCCCCCTTCTTTTTTTTTTCTGACGCCCAGTTTTTCTGTTTTCCCTCTTCTTTAGTTTCCGAGGCCGGACTTCTTTTGCGTTTTTTCCTCCGGAGAAATTTTCCTTCCCCACTCCGTTTCCTTTTTTTTTTTTCCTCCCGGGAATGGGGCATAAACCCGTCCCCCCTTTTTTGCCGCCCTTTTCCGATTGGACCCTTCTGCTGTGACACCCCCCTTTTTTCCTCCCTGAGTTGCAAGCAACTCCTGCTTTTTTGAACCGTTTTGTTTTTCGTCTCTTTGCTCAACAAACTTTCGAAACTTCCTTTCTTTTTCTAGACTTGCACCTTCTTTTTGATCTTTAATTTTTGGGCATGTCCTTCGCCGGTTCCTGCGATGGCCAGTTCATTTTTTTTTCCAGTCTCTTTTTTTACAGCTCCTTTTTTGTGATGTTCCTAAGGTTTTCCCTAACATTTTTATTTGGTTAAAGGCCAACGTTTTTTTTTTTTTTCTTTTGTCCCCCTTTTTGTCCTTTTTTTCGTGAAGGATCCTGTCTCGTTTCGAGAGTCTACTTTTTTTGGTAGGTTGCCCTCCGGGCTCCCCCACGATTTCCCCCCTTCCCCCTTTTCTTTGAGTTGCCCCTTTTTGGGCATGGGGTCTTTGCACAGATCCCTGTCTCGGGCAGATTTGGTCATTCTGCTGTTCTTTTTGAGTCCGTTTTTCCTTTCAGTAACTTGTTTCTTTTTGGGCCCGGGAACGGCTGAATGTGCCCTCACACCAACCCCCTCCGAGTCCGGGTGTCCCCACCAACTGGGCGCTGTCTTTTGTTTTTTCCCTCCTCCCCTTCTTTTTCGATTCTGGATGACAATCGCTTTCCCTCCGCTGGCTTTTGGACTCTTTTCTTCTTTAGATCTCCACGTCCCCCCCCTTTACAGAGGACTTTTGTTTCCCTTTTTCGTTGAAGTTTTTGCTTTTTGCTTTTCAACCTTCCCCCCCAAAGCCCAAGTTTCTCTTTCCTCTCCCCCCCGTTTGGATTCAGGTGATGTGACTATAGTTTTTCGTCCCCGTATTTACGCGAACCCGTAGATTAAGACCATCCTTTTTTCCGTCCATCCCCCCCTTGTTTAAGTGTGAACCATCTACCCAACCTTTATTCGGAAAGAGTTCTTTTCCCGCTTTTCGTTTTTTGTCCGAGCCCCATTTTCCCCACTATGTCCTCTTGTACCCCTACCCGTCTTTTTCCTTCCGGCCTGTGTTCTTTCTCCAATTCTACCTCTACCTCGAGAGATTCTCCCTTTCTGAAGTCTATCTTCCACCTTTTTTACGTGGCTACTCTCATGGTCCAGTTCCCCTTCCGCCTTCGTATAGTTTTTCGATGACCCAGACTTTTTTTTTCTACTGATAACTCTGCCCCACCCCTTCACCCATTTTTTTGCCGCTAGTCCCCGGGTTATTTCTGCCGTTTACCCCCGCCTATATTTTCCTTTTCCGTAATATTTGGCCGTTTTTGTCTCTCTTTGTCAAAATAACCAAGATTTTACGTCCACTGTTTTGGCACAGCCCCCTTGGCGTTTTGCTTTTTTCACTGTTTTGAGAGCAGATCCCCCTCCTCCTTCTCGTCGGAAGGTCATTTTTTTCGTTTTGTGTTGATTTTTCCTTCCCCTCTGTCTTCCCACTTTAGGAGTTTTTCTTTTATTGTCGCACTTTTAAGTCATCCCCTGGCACGTTCCCCCCCCAGGTGTGTAGATAGTTGCTTCGTTTTTTCCCCCTTTTTTTTTTCCTTTTTTTTTAGGGATTTTTTTGTTGTGTTCCGGTGTCCTTTTTGTTTGTTAGGCCTTATTTCCTCTTTCCTGCCTTTTTGCGCTCGTCCCCTTCTTGGACTCAGGTGTCCCCTTTTTCCACGCCGGATTTGTTGAATCCCCCCGCCGGTCATCCCTTTCCTCCCTGTACGTTGCTCTTGTCCGAACCAATCTTTTTTGGGTCCCGTTCTTGGTGCAAACCCACCCCTTTTTCTTAAGCCCGTAGGTGCCTCTGAGAGTTACCATACGTTTTTTGGACTTCGTTGGTTCCCCCCCATTGTATTTGCTTATTCCCGCTGCCATACCTCCTTTCTTTTTTTTCGCTCAACTTTGGTACCGTTGCTTGGGTCCGGTGATTCGCGACCCCCCCCTCCCCTCGAATAACCTTCCTTTGCCCCCTTGCTTTTTTTTTTTTTTCTCGCGAGCTTCATTTCATTTCTGATGTCAAATTTTAAATTGTTTTCAGTTTTTTTTTCAAAGAGTTACGATTCCCCCCCCGTCGTTCCCCCTCTTATTATCTTTTTTCTCTCCCGTTTGTTGTTTTTGCTCTTTTTTTACCCTCAGCGTGAGTCCTTTTCTCCGTTTCCCCTTCTCCATGTTTTTTTACTTTTTGAATCCTTATCTTTTCTTCTTTTCTCCGGTAGTACTGAGTATGACGTCCCGCAGATTCAGTCGGAGGCTGTTTTGTCGGCGTTGATTTGTCCCCCCCCCCTGTTCGTAAACGTTTCAGTTCCCTTCCCCCTGTTTTGACGTTTTCTTGGTCCCTCCTTCAGCACATTTCCCGCTGTGCAACAGTTTTTGAAGCTTTCCCTTTTTTTTTTTACTTCTTCTCTTCTTTCCCGTTCTGAGGGGTGGCCGGCAACAACCTTTTTTTTCGTGCCGCCTGTTTTCCGGACTCGTTTTGCACAAAATTGACTTTTTGGCTTTCGTTTCTCCAACATTCGGGCTTTTTTTGGTGCGGGACAAGACTTTTTCGTTTGTCTGCTGAACTCGCTATGTCCCCCTGCTGCTCCAGGCAAGCACCATTCCCTTTCCAACCCACCCAACAAGCCGAATTTTTCCCCTGGTCCTGCATTTCGCGCCTCTCCTAACCACTGTTTCCCATCCGTTGCCACTGTTTGAAGGAGTCCCCTAGTAAAGTCGTGGACACAGGTTGGCCAACCAACACGTTTTTCATAGGTTATATACGAGGGTCCATTTCCAATTTTCCCCACCTTTTTTACCAGCTGACCCCAGCACCTTTCTCCCTTGTCCCGGACAATTTGTTTCCTTTCTTGCCCCACCCCCACACAGTTCCCTTTTCCACTGCTTTGTTTCTTTTTTTTCCTTCCCAATCTTGTTGACCTTTTACACCCTCCATCGTTTTTTATGCGGATTTCCAATGAGACGTCGAAACCCCCCCCCTTACCTTGGGCCTCTTTTCCCTGTTTTCTTCTGTTTACTGCGTCGGGAATTTTCCCCCCTCCGAGCTTCCCAAAATCTCCTGGGGTTTTTTTTCCCTTTTGCCTTAGGAATCCCGCTGTACAATCCCCCTTTTTTGCCTCTAATCCAACATGGCTCCTAGGCTCCGTTTAGAGCTTTCCGTCTCCCGGATCTGCCCTGTTGATTTCATATTTTCTTCTTCCTTCTAGTGCGCTTTCACCAATAGCCGCGGAGTTAGCGCGATCGGTGTTTTTTTTCCCCCCCTGTGGGCTTGTATGCGATTGGTTTTTTCTATTCTTTTTGTCTTTGGGTTCTCTTGAAGGAGTCGCTCGCGGTCCCCTTCCCCATCACCGTGCACGTTTCCCCCCCCCAGGTTATAGTACCATTGCCAACCTTTTCTTGAATTTTTCCTCCCTTGCGCGGAGATACGATGCCGTACTGCGTTGCTCTTTTAAGGCCCGGAAATGCAGGGTGTCTTTTTTTTTTGGTTTCTGTTGGGCCTGATTTTGCCGTTATTTCCCCCCCTGACGGATTCACATCCCCTGAGCGCCCAATTTTCGGGATTGGGACTCTATTCTACAATACTCGGGGTGCATTTTTTTATTTTTTGTTGACTCTTCCTTGGGGCCCGTACGGCTTCGTCGGTCTTCCGGCGTCCTGGTGATGACCCCATCATCCTTTGCCTCTTTCGCTTTCGGGGGACCGGGACTTTTTGGTGCCGCCAACACCATTTCCCTTATTGACCGTATTGATTTTTCATTCTTCCTTTTCCTTTTCCACGAGCCCGCCCATTCATCCACTATTCGGTTTAACGTGATCCTTTTTCTGACCCGAGTTTTTCAACTTTTCCCTTTCTCATCTCGGCTTCCCCCCTGCACTGAAGAGTCTTTCCCCCCTTTGTGTCCTACCTGATGAACGGAGGCCTCTCTTAATGTTCACCTCTCTCTTTTTTCAATCCCTAAGGGTTTTTTATACCATGGTCCCAGCGGTAAAGGCAATTTTTTTTTCCTTTATCTGCTGCCCCTTTTCTTTTTTCTCTTAGGAGGTGTTCCTCTCCGTTCAGACTTTATCTTAATCGTTTCGTTTCATGGTGGTTATCTTTTTTTTTTTTCTCCCCTCCGTAATCGACTAGTTGGTGACCTTTTCCCCCCTCGCGTTTCCTTGTGGAGGGGACAAGCTTGGGCCATCTTTTGGCAGTTTTTTTCGTTTGTGCGGCTGCGGTCGCCGATTCTTCCCGTTAGTTGCGTCAAACTGCTTTTCCAACTTCTTTTCTGGTCGTGCACCCTTTTTTTTTCGCATTTTTTTTGTGTTGTGTTTTTTTTTTTTTCTTCTTTCTTTTCTCTTTCGTTCCTCCAGGCCTTTTCTGCCTTCTTCTTTTAGTAGAGGAACCCCCCGATTGCGCGCTGTTATTGTGGTTTTAGAGCAGATAGGGCCATGTTCAACCCATGCACCGAGGGTGACGCCTTGTTTTTTCCCTGCCTCGGTTTTTTAGGCCTTCCTCCCGAACCTTCCAATACACAAGTTTTTTTCTTTGTCTCGTACTGGGGGCTTTTTTATGGCATTCTCCCCGTTTCTTCTTCAGTCCAGATTTTTCGCCAAAACCCCAGTTCGATCCGACCGACCCGCTGATCGCCATTTTTTTTTTTCTTACTTGACCCGGCACACTTTCTAGGAATCGAAGTTATTGGCCGCCTTTGGTTTAGTACTCGGCAACACTTTTTTTCACTTTCTGATTGTTTAATGGTTTTCATGATTCCTTGGATAGTAAATATTTTCGCATTTTTTTTTTTTTTCCTTTTTGTATTTTCTTTGAAGGAGTTTGTGCCGGATTTCCCCGTTTCCCTAGCCGCCTTTTTTTTTTTTCTGTCTTTCTGTGACTCCCTTTGTATTACGCGACAAACTGGCCACCCTTTCCCTGTCCGTCCTTTTACGGTTCATTTGTTCTTTGTACGCTTGTTGATTCGCCAGGACGAAAGTCTGTCGAGTTTTGACATCACCACGATTTTGCTCCCCCCATTTTAAGGAACCCAGTGGTCGAATTCCCCGTTTTTTTTTCCGACGGCGATGGTACGGGCTTCCGTCCTACGCGTTTTTTTTTTTTTTTGTCAGTTGCCCAGTCACTTTCCTGCTGCACCGAGGCCTTTTTAGTTTGTTGAAACTTCGCCAGTAACTCCCCCGGCCTTTTTTTTCCCAGCTGGACCAACTTTTTGCTATCTGGATGGTCTTGTTGCAAGGCAACCCCCTTGTTTTTTGGTCCCTGTTACGGTTTTTTGGCAGTCGGTGCATTCGGACCCCCCTCCCCCTCTTTCCGCGTGAGAAGTCTTCTCTGGGCCGTTGCCTTTTAAGGTTTTTTTTTCAAAGCCGGCAGGTCCCCTTCTCTTTCCCCCCCTCTTGCAGACCAAGTCGTGGTTGTCAGGTTTGGTTTTTCCCCCCCGTCCGAGCGTCAATTGCCCTTGATGAGACCAGACACTTCTTTCGTCTCTTCTTTTTTCCAATAGGATTGCGTTGAAGGCGTTGTGTTACCCGTTTTTTACGTACGGGGGATTTTCCCTTTTTTTACCCCGGGACTTGCACCCTTTTTTTTTTTCTTATTTTACGAACCCGACACCCCGCATCTGACTGAATCGTTCTTGCGTCTTTCTCTCGCAGCGTGGTATTCCGATCGATTCTTTTTCTGAACGATCTTTCCCAGAGTGTCCGACCCCCCCCTTATGAAGCCCAGCTTTACCCTTCTTTCCTTCTTTTTCCTTCATACCTTTTGTTGTTTTTTTTTCTGTTTATTGCCTTTTGGGACGCAGTGCTTCCTTCCGTGTAGGACCAACTCATTTCCTTTTGCACTCATCGTTTTTGATATGCTCCCCTTCCGCGAGCGACCCCCCCTTGGACCCCCCATTGTAAGCTTTAAACTTTTAGGGGGGTTTTTTCGGCGTTGATGGTTCCTTCCTCTGGTCCTGTTTTTTACACGGGTCGTCCCAGCCTTTTTTGGCTTCAAAAGCCAAGTTTTGTCCCCTTTCGGCGTCTGCTTAACCCGCACCCTCACAACGGATTGTTTCCCCCCCCCCCCGGCTTTTTGCGACGGTCAATTTCGTGCGTTTTTTCTCCCTTGTCCGCGTCGTTTTACCCATCTAGTGCCTGTTGCGCACCCGGGTGCACCACTTTGTCTAATGGCGTGGCCGGCGTAAGAACCCTGGGACTTGTTTGCTCTGGGACATTACCAACCCGGTCGATGCTTTTTTCTTCGGTCTGACCTTCCTTGCGCCCCTAGCTGCACCGGTACCTTTCTCTCTTTTTCCCTGTACGGCCGACCATTTCCAACTTCTCAAAACAAACGCCGAAGGGGGTTGTGAGCGCCTTTTCGCCCCTACCCTTTGGGTAAATCGTTCCCCTTTTTTTGTGTTACGGCTCAGATGCTCATTAGTTTCTCACCCCCCCGGTTCGATCCTTCATTTTTAAGGTCCAAAACTTCCCCCCCCAAGTTTGAAAGGGTTCTTTTGACGGACATACAGTACGGACCATTTTCTTTTTCCTGTCCCAAACCACCATTCCTCTGCCAACTGGGTCTTCACATTTTTGGGTTTCGTTTCCCCTCTGGTTCTGGGTCCCACTTTTGCCCCCCCCTTCGTTTTTTAGTCGTTTTACGAGCGTCTCTTTTCTGGTCGTTACAATTGCCCCCACCAGTGTAAAAGTGGCCGATTTTTCATTGTTTCTTTTTTGTCTCGGACAGGCTTCAATTCCGATTTTCCAAAAATCTTTTCTCTTCAGGAGGACGGTTTTTGGGTTTTCCCCCTGCAGATTCTTTTTTTTCCGGCCTTCTCAATCGTCGAGCTATACGCCCCCCCTCTTTCGTCTCCTTGCGCCGCGTTTTATGCATTGGCTCTTTCAGGGCACTGACCTCACCGGGCGGACAAGCGCTACCTCCTGGTGTGTTTTCTCCCCTTCCCTTTTGACCCACCACTTCTCCGATCGTCTTTTTTGTCGGGTTGCCTTTTACGCCCCCTTTGAGGCGAACATTTTTCTTTTTTCTTTTAGGTCCGTTTTTTCTCCGTGACTGTGCTTTTCCCGGGGCGTGCGATGTTTTTATTATCTCTTCTTACCACTCACGTTTTTCCTTTTTTCCCCCCCCGGTTACGGAGATGCATTGAGAACTTTCTTTTTTTGCCGTTTTTTCGTCGTCAGATTCCCATCTTCCCGTCCCGTAGGACTATTTTCTTTCTTTGTGGCCTATCTTTTTTTTCCGAGAGAATGTCGACATGACCTTATGCTTGATTTGCCTTCTTGTCCCTCTACGATTTACGACTTTCCCCTAAAAGTTTCTTGCTCATTTTCCTTGCCCCCTTTGCAACCCTAGTCTTTTCGACCAGGCCCCTTCCCCCTTGATCAAAGCCCCCGGCCCCTTTCTTCTTCAAGCCGCAACCCATAACCTTCTTGCTGGAGGCTTTCCTCCCTTTTGGTGCCCTCCACCGCGGCTTTTTCCAATCCACTGAGTTTTTGAAGATTGAGCCCTCGGCCTTATCCTTTCTCCCCCCTCTCGATCGTTTCCCGTCTCCTCCAACTGCAGCGATCGTCCCAAACGTTTCTTTCTCCGGTTTTTGCGGGATTGCCCCCGG
>Ga0179591_1132339_pt1 | contig 11275 bp, 12 predicted proteins | sample CZOMad2_1_08_16f_FD_182891 | JGI IMG/M metagenome (GOLD analysis project Ga0179591, IMG submission 182891) | Vadose zone soil fungal communities from Angelo Coast Range Reserve, California, USA - CZOMad2_1_08_16fungal (PacBio error correction) | ecosystem: Environmental > Terrestrial > Soil >... | reverse complement strand
GCACCCATGCATGACATTGTTGAATTCCTTATGTTATACCCCAGCACCAGGCACCATTTCCAAGCTGTTGAGTCCCAACCGCCTCCTCCCCCCCTCGACTGGCTGCGCTTTTCGTACGCCTGCCACTATGTTTTCTCTTGAGTACCCCCTCCGCGCTTATGTTTTTGGGAATCACCGTTACAAAGGACGTTTCTGTCGGTTGGCTAATTTTCTTTTTTTCATCCAGCTTTTCACCATCCCCTATTGATTTGAGTGCCGAAGTGTGAATGTTTCCGACTTTGCCACCTAGTCGGCCCCAAAGAAGAAACAGCCAGCACCCGAAAAAGGTTTATCTTTTTCACCATTTGCCGCCTTTCTCTAACTCCCCAACGCATGTAGTACACTCTAAACTTTCCTAGTGGGTGCCGTTGTTATGGAATTTTTCCGCGTCAACCCCCTCAGTAAGTATTAGTCGCCCCTTTTATACCATCCCTTTAAGCGGCTCCTTGTTACAATTTTCGACCCCCATCACCATAACTGCATTAGACACCGTTTGTGCCGTTTTTTTTTTTAAAAAGTGTTTCCGCTGTCCCAGAAATGTTGTCCACATTTTTTGTCCTTTCTGCAACCCCACTCACCCACACACCGATCCCAACTGCGGATATCCCCCCCTTCCATTGCCGTTTTTTTCCTTTTCTGGCGTGATGTTACGTAATGACCGGCCTAAATTTTCATTTCCCTGCCCCAACCCCAACGTTAATACTTAGGCCTCCCCCTTAGTAAGTTCACTCCCCCCCCCCCCCACAACCCCCCCCCCCCCCCCCCCCCCCATAGTGATCCTGCAACGTGTACTTTATAGTTGAGTAATCTTTTGATTGTGGTTTTTTACAGTGATGACCCCCCCCCCGCTTGGTTGCGGCAAATCGTCCCCTGTTATATTGTTCTGCGGTGATCCCGATTGTGGTGTGGTTCCATTTGGTGATATGGAGGCACCTTTGGAAAACTTGTATGCATGATATCCCCACCTTTCCCAGGGTCTTCCTCAAGCGAAATTTTTTTGTCAGGGCGCCCGCTCAATCCCAACTCCACGATCGTTTCGCTTCAGATAAGAACTCGAGAGATGTGGGTTTGATGGCAACTTGCAGTGTCCCATTTCGCCTGTCAGCCCATCACCTCTCCTTTCGTTCCTCTTAGGGGCTGGCATCAGTACTACTTTCGTACTCCCCAAAGCGACTTTTTGCCACTAACTCTATTTGTGCCCAGTTATGGTTTTCCGCCGTTTTCAAGTCTTGGGTTGATGCCGTTGAGCTGTAATCCCTGCTCGTTTCCTTCGCTTCCAACCCCCAATACACACACACCACCCCCACAATGCGGTTTCCAGGTAGTGAAAGAAGGTGGCCTGCGCCTGCCCACAGTATTTTGACTTTTGCCGTTTCTTAGCACGGTGACGTTTTTTTTTTTATCCGCTGGTCGGGCGAATGCTCTGTTTTTCAACCCAACGTCTGGTACAAGTCGTTTTCTTTTTGAAAACCCTGTTGCCCCTCCTTGATCCCCATTGTCCCCCCTTTGGAACCTCCCCGATAACCCACGTGTGTCCGAGTTTACTGTATCCACTCCCCTTTTTCCTTCGACACTTCACCACCCCCCCTTTTAAGGGAACTTTCTATTTTTTTTCTATGCACGGCCCAACGGGTGCGACGCCCCATTTTTGCTCCCAGCCCTTGTTTGATGTTCTCTGACCGGTAAAATCATAGGACTCCGTTGACCCTATGCTCCCGCTCCTCCCCCGCTCTTCCCCCGGTACCGGCGTGCCTTTGGTCATGTGATCCCGTAAAATCCATTCGTCGTGTGGTTCTATTTTCTATCCTCATTTGTTGTTTGAGATCGATACATCACCCATGCGACTCGGATAACGGTCCATCACCCCCATGACCAACGGCACTGCGGTTAACGTTTTTTTCTTAGGTTGTGGTGGCTCGGGCCGGCGGAGCCCGTCCCCCGGCGTCTTCATTGTACTTCACTGTGTGAACATCACCCTTTCTTTAGTGAAACCACTGGTTAGAGTCCGTTGGTCCTTTGGCAAGAGTCTCCTGATTTCTTGGCCCACCCTTCCCGGTGATGTTGAATTGTCTGGACAGCCCGGCTCTTTTGGAGTGTGGAGTCCACATCAGAACACCTCAACTTTGGGGCTTTTTCGTTTCCACACGGGCCCCCCCCCGTGGTTGAAGAATTGCAGGGTGCCCACAGTGTGTTCCCCCCCACAACGGGGTTTCATCTCGTTTTGACCCTTCACGGAATTTGATTTTTGGACAGTCATTCGGCAAGTCCCAGTTTTCTATCCACAAGAACGTACCCTTGTAATTTCTCCCAAGACAAATTCCATACTGGACTTTTGAAAGGAAAACCCCTTCTTAACTCCCAGTCCCCCCTTTCTTCCGCGCACACCCATTGTTTTGTCTTTCTTTATCCGGAAGTAAACTTGAGCGGGATGCCCCACGCAACTTCCCAGACAACATACCACGGCGGACAGCACCATAACTTCCCCCAAATTTTCCCTTTCCGTTTCGGATTTGTATTGACGTGGGGGACCACCAGTTTTCGAACACTGTATCCGGCTTCCACCCCCTTTTTCTTCTCTCACCGCCTTTCATCGGTGCTGTCATTCACTCTCTCGACCGGACCACGGTTCCGGCTCCCCAGCCCTAGCTTCTTGTGCGTTCCCTTTTCTATTAGGTTCTTTTGGAGGTGCTCGGGCGCCCGGACCCCCCGTGCGTTGTGCAAATGTCAGCCCCTGGCAGTTGTTTTTGCCTTCCATTTCCAAGTCCTAACACCTGTCTTTGGGAACACGGTGCTGCCCCTCCAACCGCTTGCCCCCCACCCCCCTTGATTTTCACCCCGGCCCCATATAACAGGGCCGATTTACCGCCAAAAGAGTTTTATTCTTTCAACCACAGTATCCCACGAAAAGTTCCTTCAACGATACGGTACGGCGGTTTCCGGTTTTCTGCGTCAACTTGAATCTGGTGAATATCGCGTAGAGCCCTGGTTTGCAGTAGGTTCCCCTGCATTTTCCTGTTTCGGTTTTCCTTTTTACTCCACATAAACGCCGCACCCCGGAACCGGGCGTATGGGACATTCGCCTTTTAATCCTTGGTGTGTATGGTTGCTGAGCCCTGCGCAAATATCCCCCCAATGTGTCCCGGTCGATAAGGAACCCCCTCTTTTTCTAACGGCACCCCCCGGTGTTGCGCATTGCCTGTTATGTTTGGGGATGGTAGAGCCAAAGCGTCCTCTTAACGGCTTTCTCCCACTTGCGACCTCAACTTTTAGAGCGCATGGGTTCTTTCTCTTTTTCCCATTTCGGCCACCCACGACAACAGTTATAGGTTCACGGTTGCGTGTTACTTTGACTTCCTGTTAAAATTTTTCCCAAATACATGAACTGCCCTTTGAACATTACTTCTACGGGTTTTCCTTCCTGCTTCTTTTAGCTCTCTTTTCGATCCACCTAGGGAACATTCTCTGTTTACTGCGAATTCCATCTTTTTTCCCTCTGGATTTTCGCACGCCACTTCGTCCCCCCCTTCGTGCGCCTTGAATCTGTCTTCATCACGACCGAGTATATCCTAAGTCGTTACAACTCTTTGAGGCATTTTTTCGTACCCTTTCGCCCACGGTTCTCCCTGTTCGGCCTTTTATTTCTGCGTCGGTTTTGCTCACCTTCTGCCAGTTTTGTGCTTTTCCCCCAGTTCGATTTCATCACAACATTCAAATTTATGCATGTTTTGCGCCCATTGAAAATATATATTTACTTCCTCCTTTTTTGTTGTGTTTTTCGAGCTATTTTCACGTGTCTCCCCCCTATTCCATTTCTTCCTTTTTTTTCTTTTCCCGTCCTGCCACTTGTAAGCCCCCGAACCCCTTAAATCTTTGTCAAACCCGACCGCCATAACCTTTCGAACCATGAGTCGCCCTTTCTAACTATCCCTCCTTCAAGCTGTTTTTCCTTTATTCTAGGCTGATGTTACTACCGATCAACTTTCTCGAGGCAAGTGGGGTATAATCCTGCTTCAATACCGCTTGTCTCCCCCCCTGTTGATTATCTGTCATTCTTCCTGTTCCCCTACTTTCCGCTTCCGCGCCCACAACGCAGCACGAAGCAAATGAAATACCTTCCGAATCCTGTATTTTTGCAAATTTCGCCGTCTCTTTAGAGAAACTCCCCTCCACTTCGAAACTCGTCAATGTGCTGTCTGGAACCCCCTTTCTTGGTGACGCTAAACGTCTCCAATTCCTGCGTCGCAAGTATTCTTCCGCCCATTTTCCTCCCCAGTCATTTTTTTTACAACTTATTCGAACCCTCCAAAAATAATGCATAGTCGTTGAAAATCCGTCATAGTGATTTCCCGCCACTTTGTTCAACAAGGTTCGCCTTTAGCAACACACTCCCAACACCACCCCTCCTATTCCCTTCGCTTTCATCCTGGACTGTATTTGTTTTAGGATTTTCTGCTTCACATTCAACCCTTATACCCTTTGCTGCAGTTTAATGACCACCTGGTGAAAACTTCTCCCCCAGAACTTCCTCAGACGTGATATCACACGATACTTTAAGACGTTTTGCCGGCACCCCTCCTTTACTCCGTTTTCGCGACCCTTTCTTTGACGAGTGTTCTGTTCGGTGAGAACCCCCCACTTGTTTGTGCTCAATCGTTCCTGTATATTTTTTCCTGCGGTTTTTATCCTTTATTTTCTTCTTTGGTTCCCTTGGGTGATATGTTCTCACCATTGTTGTAGTGACATGATAGTCCCACCGGCCCTTTTGGTCTTATTGGACTTCCCTTTTTTGTCCTTGCGCCCGCTCCCTTCAAACCTCACCTCTTGCCGGGTCTTTTTCGTATAAGAACATGATTTTTGCAGAGGTGAGCTTTTTGACTTGCCGGTCAGTCCGTTTGTTGTCAGCAGAACCCCCCTCTTGACCGTCGGGCCCTCCTTCTTCTTTTCCCCTTCTTACCAGGTTTCGTTGACACGCTTCCTTTTTAAAAAGGCCGGGCCCCCTACTAAGTATTTTTGTTTTCCCCTGAAATCTTTTGTTTCTTTTCTCCGGTGAAGATTTGGGTTCTTTGAGTGTCCCATCCCGCTCATCGTTTCATGTCCTCTTTTTTACACCCCCACAATTTGTTTCCGATGTCACCCCGGGGTTACATGGTAGTAACCTAATGTTTTATTCGCAAGTCCGTCTTTTGCCTTTTGCTTGATGCTAACTTGAATTTTTATCCTGGACGGTCCTTCATGAGTCCAACCCTCCCCAATTCCCTGTGCCTTTTTCCCCTCTTTAACACCCGGTGTTGCGGGGGACAACCCCCAAGGTTGGACCGTGCACACTCTTGGGATTCCACACGTGCCCCGTTCAACCCGACACTGACCCCACCGTAGAATGTGGAAGGGATCACCCCTCCCAGTCTCAGTTGCGGTCAGACCCCAATTACCCCCATGAACCATTCTTCCCCCCATTTGGGCCTACGAGGCCGCGATGCCCACATTACACACGGGGTGTGTCCTTAAAAAAGTGGTCTAACCTTTCCTTGTTCTTTCCAGCACCTTGACGTACATTCCTATGACGCATGCAGAGGCTACGTCTACCCAACCGCCCTCCTGAACCCGGTAACCGTGCTTTTCCGTTTTCTTGTTCTCTTAACATTCGCTTCTCATTGTGGTGATGTGACGCCCTTCCTCCTAGTTTTTTTGTCTAGAGAGCATCCCCGACAACAATGCGCCGAGGAGTGACACCTTTTAACTTCCCACTTGACAACGGCCCGAAGGTTACCGTTGCCGGCGTCTAGGAGTTGTGGGTCATGGCGGTTTGGGAGCCTCGTCCACTTTTGAACTTATGCATTTGTACGGTTCAACGGATTCCCCATAAAACTTTTGTAGGTGATACCACCTTTTTTCGGCGCAAACTCTTTTTTTTCTTTTTACGGATCCTCCTGTGTCGTCCTACCTTTTTTTTTTGAGTTAAATTTCCTTCTCTGTTCGTGGGCTACAGTTCAACCTTCCCTCGAGTCTGTTTTTTATTTAGGTGACACTGGGCAGGATTTTCTCCGTTTTCCCCCCCAGTGGGGCAACCCCAACCCCTTGTTTCCTCTTTTCCCCCGCTTAATTTTTTTCCCCCGTAACACTATAATCGGCCGTCCAGAGGACCAACCCAGTTTTCAGTCCACTTCTCCCCCTCCCCCCCCATTCAATTCATACGACTCGCGAACACTTCCTTAACCCCTTTTTTTTGAGGGCCCCTCACACTTGTTTGTCTTTTTGGACCTCGGCATCAACTTTTTCTCTTGGGATTCAATAGTACCTGCTCAAAACCCTCTTCACTACTCCCCATTAACTTCACAAAATCTTATTATTGTCCCCTTTTCGGTTTTGGACGGTTGTCCAACACGGAATTATTTTTTATCCAATACCTTAGCCCTTCAAGACGTGGCCTTTTTTTTTTGATTGCTCATGACGCTCGGACTGACCGGCACCTTTCCCTAACCCCTCTCCTGTATTCTTCGTTCGGCCCCAGAGACACGGAAGGTTGTCTAGCGTGAGCGGGCTCCCCTGACAACCCCCCTTTTCTTTTCCCTGGTTTCTTTTCGGTGGGGGACATTTCACTTTTCCTCTTTTCCCCCTGGTGTTACCCCGGTGCGACCCATATCACCCTCTTTTTCCAACCCCCCCATCGGGATCACCGCAGACCACCCTCTTTTCTCCGATCATTTTAACGTTGGTTGATCTACCCCCGAACAAAGCTCAAACCTTCACAGGGCTCCGCCTTCAACGATACTTTAGATTGTGTGCTGCCTGAAGGCTTCCGGATTCCCCTTTTCAATTTTGTTCATATCAGGCGGCGTCTGCCATTCTCTTTAGGAATTTAGTTTTCCTGTTTTACAATGAAGCTTCTCGGTTTAGTTATACACACCAAGACCCCTCCCTTCCCTTTTATGTCCTGGAACTCTCATGTGTCATTCTCGGTGTGTGGGATTGGTTTCTTCGCATTTGTCTTCTGCGCCCGCTTTTTTACACCAACTTCGGTCTTCAGAAGGCAAACCTCTTTTCCCTATCCAAAAAACCTTTCTGTGTGGAGACCTGGACCAGTTATGTGTTTATTTGTTTCTCCCTACTTCCCAGCGCCCCGCTTACTTCTTGACCCCCCCTTTCTCTCCTACCCTCGGATGGGGCCTTTAGCCGAACACCATGGTCCCTGTTGCCCCCCGTTCGTTTTGTTCCCCTTGTGTTTGAGTTAAAACGGACTTAAAATTTGCCCCACTCATCAATTACATTTAATTATTCCTTTTGGCCTGTTATTTTGTCCGCTAGTGGCTCCGCAGTCGAGGTCCCCTTTCTCCCCCGCCCGCGAATCCATCGATTTTTGAGACATCTGGCTTTCGCGCCAATGAGACCCACCCTTCGAGCGTCCTTTTTTATCTGGTCTTCCCCTTCCCTCGAGCTCTTCTTCCTCAAGTCTCCAAACCTCTTGAATTTCCTTCTTCCTAGTCCTTCTTTTGGCCTTTATTCTTCCCTTTTGATAAACAAACATTTGAAATGGGCTGGGTGACCAAGTTGACGTCCCACTCGTATTCTTTTTTGTCCGCCCAGTTTTCAACTCTCTCTTCTCCTCCCCTCCCCCGTTTTTTTTTTTCTATTTTGTGCCCCCATGGCATGCAATTTTTGACTGGATGTGCACCGCTTGGCAGAACCCCAGCACACCTCACAATCAACATATAAGCCAATCCCTTCTCCCTGGAGAGGCCTTGACGTACCCTCCCCGTCTCCCTGCTTTTACTTTTCTCCTGGCTAGAGTGCTTTCTCCGAGGCCTGCGATTTTTGTTATATGTGCGAATAACCGTTCCCTCAACACTCGATTTGCTTCGCTTTCTCCTCTGCTGTCTTCCTTAGAAACAGCGGAAACGTTACTCCCTAACAATTAGTTACTTCTTTCCTTTCCTCCTGCTTGCAAATTTGCCCCTTTTTCTCTAACCACGCACTGGAGTCCCCACTCGAACTTGTGTTTTTTCCGGGCCCATTTTGGTTTAACCTCTACAGGCCCTTCTTCTTCGAAGTATTTAGTTTGCCGGGGATCCCCCCCCCATTCTTTTCCGAAACCCCCCTACCCCATAACTTAATCGTCAAAACAGGTTGCTTGACCAATTCCCATTTAGACCATGAACGTTGTTACACCCCTTTTTCTCCCCTTCTCCAGACCCACTTTCCCAAAACACACCGCTCTCTTCCTTCTCTCCAAATTTCCGGTACGATGGATGGTTCTTTAAAGAAAAGGATACCCTTTCCGAAGTGACACCCTTTACCCCATGATTCCCCCCGCATATTGGCCTGAGCCTTTCTCTTCCCCCCTCTTTCCGCCCCCAAATATTGTTACTGACTGCAACCCTCATGTTATAGTTTTATTTCCTTCACCCTTTTGTTGGCGTTTTTGTGCGTTTGCTCCCCCCCCCCGTTTTTGAGGAAATCGTCCCCGGTTTTCTATTTTTCCCTTCCTTATCCTTGTTGTGTTTTGGTTACAGCGTTTGATATGTTTCATTGTAAGGAGGCTCCCCTGATCTGTCCCCCCACCCCGGCCAGGGTCTTTTCATTTTTGCCCACTCGTCCAGGTTTTGTACTGCTCCCCGCTCACATCCAACCCTCCCCCCCCCCCCTCTAAGTCCTGCCCGCAGAAGACGGTGGTGTTATTGTTTACCCTTCATCACTCGTATTCATTCACCTATTCCCCCTCTTAAGGTTTCTGGACCCAGTCTAAAGTTCCATTGGTTCACCCCAGTCAGTCAAACCCCCGCCTCCCGTGCCAATAATAACCATTGTGCTTATTTTCCTGTAACGTGTAGCTGGGTTGAGGGTGATGATGTCCACTTCTCTCATCTTTTGCCTCCCTTTCCCCACAACTAAACCACCCAATTGTGCGATAATACCCTTTTTACATGGCTTAAAGAAGGTGTCTGCTCCTCATTTATTTGCAACGTTTTCGCATGAGACGGCATTTTTTTTTATCGTGCCTTGTCCGAATGATCTTTTCACCCACTCCCAACCCCCCTTTCCGTGCCAACGATACCACTGTTTTGGGTGCCACACCCCTTTTCCCATCCTTTTATCCCCATCCCGGTTCCCCTATCCCCCTTTTCCGATGTTTCTTATCCACCACAGTAGACTTTTGTCATACCAATTCACTTTCCGGGGCCCAACCCTCCTTCGCCCGTTTCCAACTTACCAAACGGGTTGCTCCGCCCCCCACAGTTTCTCCCTGCCCTTTTTTGTTTTCCCCGTACCCATAGAAGCCGTTTAGTTTATTTGCCCCGCGCCGCGTTCCTCGGAAACCCCCAGGTACCCCCGGCGTCTCCGTTTGGAATTTGCTTCCGTAACCTCCAGGCCATTGTCTGGTTCTGACTCCCCCCCTTTTCCCCCTTCCTACGTGTTTTTTTTAGCTAGTAATAACCCCAACAAAGGAGCCTTCCCCTTCTTCCCGCACCCTGAAAACGGCCCCGCAGGTTACCGTTTCCGGCCGTAGGTTGTTTTTTTCTTTTCGGTGAATCCTCCCCGGAGTCATGATTGCTGGCACCTTTCTGAACCCTTCCCCCTGGCCGGTGCTACCACCTTTTGGTCCGGTCTCCCCCTTGTCCTTTTCCCCCCCGCTCCGCCGGTGAGCGTGCCCTCAATTGGAGTGTTCGAAAGCCCAACTGCTACTGGTTGGTCTACAGTCACCTCTCCCTAACGTTTTCTTCTTTCTTTTTTTCTGTTCCCCAGTGGGGAACTTTATGCACAGTTTGGGCAAACCCCCCCCCCCCGTCCGTTCCCCCCGGCCCTTCCTTCTTTTTTAACCCCTTCGGGATCCAAGAATTCCCCGCTCCTCCGCCCCCAATTTTTCAACTACTGTCCGCTCGACCACCTTCTTAACGCCCCCCCTTTCCCTTCTACCAGTCACCATTTTTTGATTTGTTCAGTCAAATATGATTCATTTCCACGCTCCCAACGGACCCCACCCTCTTCACTTTAGGACAGTAAACAGAATTTACACCCTATATAGTGGCAAGGGCGCCTTTTTCTGGGACTTTTTTGCACCCACGTAAACTGTATTCACTTTCCTCACCTATTTCGCCTACCCCGGTTCTGATCTTAACATGATTGAGCTCCCTGACCCCGGCCCCTGTTCGTCCCACCGCCTCTCGTCTAGGCTTAGTTCAGTGCTCCCCGGCCATCGGTTTTTTCGTTGGTGGATGTGCTCCTTTCTGCCCACCCCATTGCGGCTGGAAAAATGGCAGACCCCTTTTTTTTTTGTGGGGAATATCCAGGCAGACTAAAGGTCCCAGGTTAGCAAAGTAACTCTTTCCCCCACCACCCCCATCGGTCCCCGCCGGAACCCCCTCCCCCCCTGCCGATTTACGAACGTTTTTAAAACGGAACACCCCCAACGCGAACATCACCCAGGTTTCAGGCGTCCCGATACGGCCCCGGTTTTGTTCTTTCACTCGCGACCCCCTTTTGTCCTTGACGAGGTCAATCTTCCAGCGGTCGGCGCATTTGGTTTCATTTAAAGTTTTTTTTTTTTCCTTTTTCCTTCCGCATTTGCCTTTTTTCAATTACGTCCCGAAATCCCCAGCCACTTCCCGGCACGTTGTTTGTACTCAGGGTTAATCGTCTGTTTGTTGTGTTTCTGAGACTTCTCAAACGGTGGTCCCACACCGTTGTCCTCCTAAACGATTTTCACGAAAAATTTTTGGCTCTGGCAGTTATGTTGTGATGGAGGCCTCCTTCCCCCCCCTCCGTCAGCTTTTCTGATTGAGCTACCACTTGCTCCTACTCAGTGCCCGGGCGGAAATGGGGTATTAGCGTCACCCCACTTCCCCCATTTTTTTCCAAGTCACAGTTAATTTAGGCGTTTGAGGTAAAGAGAGATTCCCTTTGCAACCTCACTGAATGACTCCCCTCTTCTTCCGGTTTTGCTTCTTGGTTCTGTTTTGTGTTGGCATTTTTTTGAAATTTCCCCCTTGCAACGTCTCTCCTCTTTTGCTCCCCGGGCTTGCACGCCAATGATTGGACCAACTTCCTTTTTCCCTGTCCTTTTGATCGTGTGTCCCAAGTCGCCCTTCTAATAAAGGCTCCAACCTTCCTTGACTTTTGGGTCTTACTCTCCCGGCTCTCCCTTCTTGCATTTATTTCGGATTCCGGTGACCCCCCCCCCCTTCGAACTAATTGTGTTTCTTAAGAGAACCACTCCCATTCCTTATTTTTGTCCTCCAGTGAA
>Ga0179591_1270371_pt1:0-10000 | contig 11276 bp, 8 predicted proteins | sample CZOMad2_1_08_16f_FD_182891 | JGI IMG/M metagenome (GOLD analysis project Ga0179591, IMG submission 182891) | Vadose zone soil fungal communities from Angelo Coast Range Reserve, California, USA - CZOMad2_1_08_16fungal (PacBio error correction) | ecosystem: Environmental > Terrestrial >... | reverse complement strand
CGACTTGTACCTATGAGCGTGACGGCGCCCTCCCTTATGTCTTCTTCTGCTTAATTGGGACTCGAGCGATAGATTACCGCGAAGCGCTTTTTGAGAATGCTGATCCCGCCTCGCGCAATGGGTGAGAGCGTATTTTTTCTTCCGATGGCCTGCTTAAGTTGCGCTCGAGTTTTTTTCCAGGTTCGTCTTTGCGAAATTCGCCTACGCACTTATAAGCTTTTCTTTTCTCTCCCTCGCTCCTTGGACGAGACTTTCTCGTCTCAGACTACCGTCCCTTTCTAAACCTTGGTCCATGAGTCGTCTCTTTTATCCCGGACCTTTTTCATCTAAATTGGTTAGTGCGCGCGCTTCCTGTTTTCCATTTTCGTGATGATCTCACGATCCGGCCGGACCCAGGGACCCTCCCCCCCGTGCCTTCCCTGCTGCCTGGATCATCTCGGAAATCGTAGTACCGAGGTCAATCTGACGACCGGTAGACCTGCCAAAGGTGAGCCCTCTGAGCCTTTCTTCGAGCTCCCTCTCTCCTTTAATTTTTTTCCCTTTTTTTGTCATTTTTCTAGACCCTACGGCACGTTTTTTTCGCTTGCCTGCGAATCCTGGCAAGGAACCCGCGTGGTGCACCCAGTCGTGTCTCTTCCCCCCTTCCCGAATTCCCAGAGTCATCTCCTTTGCCAGTCCTGCCCAGTCTCCTGATCGCTCACTGCGTCACCCGATCAGTAAAAGGAATCGATAGAGCAGAGAGGGAGCGTTCTTTCTTTTAAGGTCCATCACCAAATCAAGGATGACTCATTTTTTTCCCCCCTTTTCCCTCTCCCCCCCTCACCTTCTATTTCTTTTGGGCTCTCTTCTTTGTTGGTTGTTGAAGGTGGTGTTGATTAGCTTCATTTCATGGCGAGATGGAGACCGTTGTTTTACCCGTCGTCTTCGTTTAGGCTTTCCCACCTTTTTCTGTCCCTCCCTCCCCCCCGATTCTCGGCGAAGGTGTAGAGATCCCCAGATCCTTCTAAGTGGAGTATAGTAAGTAGTAATAATGGGAGTGAAATTTCTTGATGGGGTGAATTAGTAGAGTGACCCCCCTCCTGTTGCAGACCCCCTCTCCTTTCCTTTTGTCAGGTCCCAAGGTAGAACCAAGAAGAGCATTAGGCGTTTCGACGATTTTTCTTCATTATGGGGCGCAGCGATTCCATTGGTACTTTTAAGCCCTTACGCCCCTTTCTCCCCCTCCGTGTCTTGCGCTAAGGGATGGAGTTTTTTTTTCGCCCTCTTTTCTGGGTGCTCATCCGGTTACGATCCGGCGCCTTAGTTCAGGCGATGGGGCGTCGTTTCTCTCTCGTTTCCTCTCTTTCTTGAGAATGCGTCCCGGAGCATCTCGTCGCCACCCCTTGATAGAGAGTTCCAGGTTCTCCCCCCCCAGAGAACCCCTCCCCACGTCGCAGTTTGCCCTGACCTTTTCGACCTTTTCCTTTTCTCTCTCCAATATCCTTGTCCTCGTTGTTTTTGGACTTAGGGCCTTTCACCCGAGGAGAAGGATATCGCCGCTTCCGATACGCGGAAATGACGACCCCCTTTACCCCCCCCCTGCCTCTCCAGATGAGTAGAAAAGATAACTTTTAGTCAGGATCTTTCCCCAGGCTCTCTAAAGGGGAGGGCTTCCCTATAATTCTTCTCATCGAGGATCTAGATTAGACTATACACCCCGTAAGAAGATCGCATCCGCCTACGCTTCAGCCTTTCCGCCCGTTTTTTCTTTCCCCCCCTCGCGGATCCCCATGACTTCCATCTCCCGGCAGCTCCCCCGACATCTGTGTTTTCAGCACATGTTTTTTATGGATTTCCAGCGAGCTCCCTGAAAGGTGAGACGTTGTGTTTTTACCTCAGTTCGTCTGTCGTATTTTGCTTTTTTCCTGATTTTCGCCCCGGTCTCCGCGGGAGCCTAGTAATACGACCGACGCTCCATCGTCTCGACCCCGCCGTCCGGGAGCCCTTCCTTACACGCTTGGTTTTCTCAGTTCTGTGAATAAACATCATTTCAGAGCGTCGGATCGACCTTTTCCCAAAGTCCACGCGCACTTACTTCTCGTCGGCCGCATTCAACCTTCCCCTCCCTCCCCTGATTTTTTTCATCTCTCTGCCAAGCCGCCACTTTAATACTAGGCTTCCACCGTGAAAGCACCGTGCTGTTGAAAATGAAGTTTACCCTCTTTTGTCCTGTGATTCTTCCTTTTAGTTTCAATCATTTTTAGAAGTAATCTAGGCATTTCAGTCCTTTTCCCCCCCCCTGTATGCTAACCTGATTAGTCTCCTGTAAGCTTCCCCCCCCCGCGTCTTCCTTTTCCCCTTTCAGTTTTCGCGAGCTCCTAAAGCGAGCGCCCGTATAATAAAATAGACCGGGTCTTTCCCTTGCGCCCCAATCTTCAGGCCTTCTGATTTTTTTTTCCCGCTCGGCCTTCTCCCGTACCCGTTTGTTTTTTCTTGCAGAACCCACACTGTTAATCCCGCTTTGGCGCTCCCCCTTTTTCCCCCCGTACCCCAAGCGTTCGCGTGCGCCCCGAATTGTCCCCTCTGCACCTTTAAAAGCTGGCGTCAATCCCATCTCCAGCCCCCCCTTCCCCTCGGTTTTTCGCTCCTCGTCGGGTTTGCGCCAGGAACCTTTTTTTTTTTTTAACGCCTCCCCTTCCGAGGGGCCCTTCTGAAGTTAGATCTTTTGCGACAGCGCTCAGACTATTGGGAGCTTGAGAGTTGCTCTCTCCTACCTTTTTATGTCTCGATAGACTCTAGCCCCCCCCCCTTCAGGCTTCTCTTAACCGAGCTAGTTCTTCTTCCTCACCGCAGAGGTGTACAGTTTGAAACGTTTTTTTTCCTCCTGGATCTACCGGGCTTGGAAAAGTGCCGTTTCCCCGCTTTCCTTTCTTTCCTACCATTCCCTCCCGCGTCGATTTTTAGAGCCTTGAAGCCTGACCGGAATAAGTATCTCCTCTTTTTTCTATTTTTCCGGTGTTGTTGTTTCTCTGAACTGCGGTCAGTGCGCGTCCTTTTCCCCTGCCATCCTTGTCCCCTCTCTTTGAGGTCCTTCCCTCGCCTTTGATAACTCTTCAAGTCTTTTCAAGAGTTTCCAAGGAAGAGGTCCCGAGCATTCTCTGTGACATCGTTTTTTTCTCGAAGAAAAGGCGGCGCGCGCCGCCCTTGCAGGGGCTTCTTTGGACTCCGCCTAATCACCTTCTGCAATCGCCCCGCGCACCCACTGTCGCTCGCCTTCATAGACTCTTCGACTAGGCCTATAGGTAAATTCGTGATCTTGTCGAAGCCGAAACCACATGGCCGAGATGATGCCCCCCTCTGATTTCTTTCTCTTTTTTTTTCCTCGAGAGTGTACCCCTCCCCCCTGGATTCCGATGGGAAGCATTCCAGATGGATGCCCTTTTTTCCGAAAGCGCTCCGTTTAATGGCCGAGCCGGCCTAGCGTACCTTTCCAGTGGTCCATACTCTTCTTCCTCTTTACCCTTTCAGGGGAACAGACATTAGAGTCTTTTTTCTTTTAGTGCTTTCGACCTGGGCGCGATCTCTAGCGAGGTCCCGTTTCAGTTGGGTTTACGCTCCCGCGACCCTCTCCCTTCTTGCAGCCTCCTTCTTCTCCCTCATGCTCTCTCCTGCCGGCGAGAGCTTTTTGATTTCAAGGACAAAGATGCACCACATCTTTTCCCCCATTAAGGTTTTTTCACTCAACCTTCGTGGGTTTCCCTCGCTGTTCTGCCATTTTTCCCTAGTTACTGCCGTCCTTTTCTCGAACATAATTTGCTTGTTGGTCTTCGAAGGAGAGTCACTGGTGCCCTTTCCTTGAGCCCCCCTGTTCTCCCCCTGTCCGTTTGATTTTATTTCCGTAAGAAGGAAAGACTCGTTCTTTCCGGGCCTTCCGCCCCTTCGGTGTTTCGAGGTCGACTCGCAGCAGTCGCTTTTTCTTCTTACGCCTTTTGGGCAGTTTCTCTGTAGTGCTAGCAGAATGGGAACCAAAATATGATTACTTTTAACCGTCGATGCCCCCCGTTCTCGTTGACCGCGTTTGCCTCTCCAGTGATTTCGAAACTCTCGATTGCCGCCGTCGATTCTGCTTTTGGTTAAGCGTAAGGCCGTCCCGACTCTTCTTTAGTGTTCTTCTTTTCCCGTATTCGGATTCATCTCTAGATATACAGAGTCATCCCGAGTTTCTCCTATCTTGAGAGGCATGCTGCAAGGGGGAGAGCGTGTCGTCAGATCCTGAGCATAGGTCCGCTGTACTCTAATCCTTTGGGAAATATTTCTCTTATCTGACTCGGATATCAAGACCGCGCACTCGTCCTCACTCCTCTTGCCGGCCCTATATTTTCTCTCCTCCCCCTTGAAAGCAATTCTGGTAATGAGATTGCGATCTTCAGAAAAGTTCCGAGAGGCGAAAGATGTCGTGATCCTCTTCCCCATACCCAGGTAGAGGCTAATGCTAATAAAGCCCTTCACCTAGGTACTCCTTCCTACTCTCTGTTCGACCTGCATGAAGATTCCTTTTGATGAGATACTTCGGAAGATGAGAAGAAGTACGCCCTTTTGAAGGCGTTGGACTAATCCTCCGGACGAAGGGAGTCGACTGAAACATTTTGTCCATTTCACTCTTCCTCCACCTTTCCCTGGCTGACGATATTTAGCCCCCGAAGCTTCTCATTAAGATGGTCCTAGGTCCCTTTGCCTTCCGCTTTTTGATGAAGTCCAATTCGCTACACTTTCTAATAAAAAGAGTCAGCCTCCATAAGAGTTCCCAATTATTTTTTCCCTCTTCGCCCCTTATTTTTTCCCCCTATCCTTCTAAGGCTTTTCCGAAGAAGCTTTTTTGCTTAGCCCTGAATCTGTTCCTCCCCACACCTTCAGGAATCGAGCATTTTCTCCCCCTTAGCAATCTCTCCCCCATTTAACCCCCGTTTGGGTTTCCCTCTCTTCTAATCAGTTGTGATTTTCGATTGCCAACTAGACGAGTAGGTAAGTTAGAGAGCTGCCCCAAGGTGGAGCCCCCCATGCGCGTTCCTCTTCTTTTGTTACTTCCTGTCCTTACGCTCCCGTTAAGCATCCCCCTCTGAATTGACACGGTGCTTTTGTGCATTTTGACGTCTAAGTCCTTTTTTGCGACTTCCTTAACCTCCTTTTGGCTGACTGATTTTTTTTGATTTAAAAAAGGGGATCGACCAGTACTGGTTGCATCCCCCCCCTTCTTACTTTGCCGTACCGCATCCCAAGATGACTTTCCGTAGGCGATTTTTAAGTCGGCATCAATCCCCGTGTTGTTCTTTCTCCCTCTAGTACAGATATGGTTCTATAGAAAAAGGTGAGATGCTCCCTTTCGCTTGTTTGGGCTGTGGGATGCTTCTTTTGACCGCTAACGAGAAAGCGCGCTCGATGCTGGTCTTGGAATCATGCCAGGCGCAGCGCGTAGCTCCCTCCTCCTTTCTTTTAGCATACCTCATCGAACGGATGCTCTGATTTCCTAGAAAGCACGGTCGCCCGAGTCTAAAGGACCTCAGCGCCCACCGCTCTCACTTCGTCCTTGCACTCCCTTTTCTCGACATTTAGTCATTCCCCCTCAGTAAAATGTTCTGATTTTAGGAGAACCTTTGAGGAAGGTTTGAAACGTCTGAGAAGCTTTTTTTTTTTTTTTCTTCACAGATGTAACTATCAGATTTCTTACCCAATTGACTATCTTCTCGGAGCGCAAGAGAACTTCGTAGCGTCCCTGGAACCCGCTCTCCTCCCCAGTCCTTCTTGGTTTGCTGAGACCTGACGGTTTTTTTCTTATCTAGGATGCTCTTGAGACCCGCCTTTCCGCGCACGCAGCTTTCCCTGCATATCTGAGACGCACAGCGGACGACCCGGCTTCCTTCTCTTGCCGCACTCCTCTTGCTCCCTCCCTGAGAGATGAGCTCGCGTAGCCGAGAAATGTAGGTAGTCAAGCACTGTGGTTCGCATCTTTCTCGTTCCTCCTAGTTGCCCCAGCCGCGATTCCCCTGCGCGTCGTCGAGCTAGATCCGACTAGGAATTCGCGCATTCCCTCCGCCTGCCCTGCGCGTCGGGCGGGTTTTTTTTTTTTAGCCCCCATCGGCTTGGGAAATAAAATGCCGCTACGCCTTTCTCAAGTGTTCGAGATACAGGGGCGTCAAAGTACCATTCCCTCGCCTTCAGTCACCCTAGACCGACCCTTTCCTCCTTGGGCCCGCCTGAACCGATGATCACAAAGCGCGACCAAAGGTCTCCCTTATTCCCCCCCCGTTCCCCCCGCCCCTTTTTTCTGTTTCCCGGAAGTCCATGATTTTCGCTGTCGTACTAGATGTAAGCATCTTTCTAGCGTAGTTTTATAGATTCATCAGAAGAAAGTATATTCCTCCAACTCTTCTTCGATCTTTCTATTCCAAAAATATTTTTCCTACTCTCGAATCACCCTCGACCGATCTTCCTCTCATCCATCCTGGATGTTATTTCGCCTCCCCCCTCTGACTTCCCCTCGTCTCTTCCGTTGGCACGCGATGGATACAGATCTAGCCTCAGAAAAAAACCCGGCATCCCGTCCGACAAAACTCTGCCCAGTCCCCTTGTTCCTCTCCGCTCTCCTGTCCGACTGGTGGACCTTGTCACAGCTCTTTTTTTCCTTTCCCATAAGGTTTTGAACAATCGAAGTCTTTCTGGAGAAAGTTCACTAGCGAATTACCATCCCCAGCTGGATTCCAGAAGATTTCCTCTAAGTCTTCCTCTCTTCGGCCTACTTGGTGCGCTGAATGGCCGATAATCCCCTGTTGATTCGCGGATATCCCGCCACTTAGGAGGATTTGCTCTTTACCTCCCTGCTTCCTTTCTTCCCATGTTCCCGAAAGCAGTTTATCCTTTTAAATTTCTTGCTAGAGAAATTAGAATTTTGGTGTGGCCTTCTGAGACCGTTTGGGAGGATAACCAGTCATTAGCCTCTCCCGCCAGAGCGCGAATATTCAGCTTTTTCTCTGTCCTTTCTCTCGCACTTACCGCATTTATCTCCCCCCCTTCCCATCTCCGGGTTGTTTCTCTTCCAGGTCCCCGTGTGCGATCCTTTCATCGAAAGGATTAATGAGAGTATCGGCGCGGCGTTCCTATGAAGTTTTAGACGCAGCCGGCGCACACGTTCCATTAGGTTCCCCTGAATCCCCCCTCCCTTTCTCACTTTTCCAATCTCCCCCACTTGATTTAGTCCCTCGAACGTTGAGATAGAGAAGCAGTCTTTAGTGGAGGAGAGGGTCCATCCCCGTGGATGTACTTGCGATGCACTCTTTTTCAAGAGCACCCCCCCCCTCTTTTCTTCTTCATCTTCGTTCTAAAGGCTTCTGACTATGTTAAACGCCCACGGTACTAAGTTTCCGAGGGCGAGCTGCTGTAACCCCCAGAGGAAGGTGTAGCTGTGCTTCCCTCCCCCGGATCTGTTATTTGTGCCCCCTTTCCCCCCCAGAGCGCGTGGCTTGCTTTTCCCACTTGTCTCCTGATGGTATCGTTTCTCCAATCGCTCCCTCCTCCATTGTCTCCCCTTTACCTAAGAGGGCCCTGCAAATATAGCACGCTTACTTTCTAAGGGGTGAACCCGCACCATCTCGGGGATGATGCCGAGCCAGATGGTCGCTGTTTTTTTTTCGCATGATCCGGCATAGGGCCCCTTGTCCGCTCCTAAGGTCATCTTTTTTTTTTCTTTTCTTTTTTTTAACGGCTACTGTTGCCTCTTTCGTGGACTCCAGGATTTATGGATTCATCTGGACTAGCCTGAAACTTTCCCTTCCTTGTTCCACCCCCCCCCGTTTGGGTACAGGGTGCCTCCCCGAGGATGCCCTTTTTTCCTACCTTCTATGGCCCCTCCGAGAGATCGCGAAAACTGGTTTCCGAGGAAGGTGCCGGCGGCGACGAGAGGTACTTGGTGCCTTTTTCTTTTCTCTGGACAGCCTCTGGCGCAGGCGTTCTCAGTCTTTCCTCCTTTAGCCCTTCTTCCTAGATGATTTAAGGGCCTTGTCTAGATCACTAATGGTCTTTTGATTTCCGCAGTCGGCTACTGGTCCTCCTACTATTCCTCGCTAAGCTCTCTCTCATGCGTACCCTTCTCCCCCGTACCCCGGATCGATCTGAGCCTGCCGATGATCCGCAGTGTTCGGGCCCCCCCCCCGCTTCCTGGTCCCCCTCTCTAGGAAGAAGGTGTTCGTCCGCTGATATTCTCTTCCTTGCGTACTCTTATCTTTTTTTTGGCGTTGGGAGATCGATCCTTCGATCTAAGCACGGCGGGAGATCTCTGAGTGTCCTCCGCCTGCCCCGGTTTATCGCCAGTGAAGAGATTTTCCTTAAATTGGGTACAAGAAGATAGGAGGGGGAAAGTTTCTTCCTACCTCTTTGCGCCTTCCATCCGAGAGTTTATTCTGCCAGTTCTATACCCTCTCCCCACCCCCACCATTGTCCCTCTTTCGTAGAACACCCAGAATAAGTCAACCACCAACGTCTGGTCACTGGATTTAGCTCGTGTTTCTTTTTTCCTCTCTGGCTCCTACTACCTTTGAGTTCCGCGATTCCGCTTCCGGTGCGGAGAGAGTCTTTGAATATCTGAAGCTTCCGACGTGATTTCATCATCCTCCCGATTAGACCCTCTAGCGCCTTCTTCTCCCCCTCGTCATGTCTCTCTCCTTCCGGAAGACCGGAGAAACGAAGACGAAGGGCGTAGAGTTAAATATCCTGCCCTTTCCTTGCCCCCGGCATTGGATGACGACCTTTCTTTTACCCTGAACTCTCCCCTGCCCCAGCGAGCTGGGAGATTTCGAAGTCCGCATGGAGACTATTTGGGATCCAGCCTTTTCTTTTCCCCCCTTATCCTTTACCCCCCCCCATCGTTTCTGCTCAGTATGTCATCCTACCCCTTCCTCCGAGGAAGAATAGCTACCGAAAGTCGAGCGAGCCAGTTTTCCTCGTTAAGTCTGGAAAGGAAGTTCCATCCCTCCCACCCCAAGCCTACTCCTAAGTGTTCCTTCAACCTTTTCAACCATTTATAGCCTTTTCCCCCCCCGGCGCTTCATACGGGCCCCTTTTTCATACCGTTGTTGAGAGATATGTCGAGACCTTTTTCTGTAACTCCTGGTTCATTGGAGATCTTGGGCCATTTTTATTACCCATGCTCAGTCTTCTTATCGAGTTGAGGTTTCCCCTCTGGTCAGAAATAGCTTCCGGCGCGAATTGCCTGTGTTAAGGTTCGCGTCTATTCAGCTGATCCCCATTTCCATTCTTAGGTATGTGAGTATGCCCAGTCGATTATTCCCAAGGGGAGTGGACACCGTAATTTGTTTCCGTCCCATCTCTTTCTGGACTTATCTTCGCTCCCACTTACGTAGGGACATTTGACAAGCTTGGGCGCACGCCCTCCGATTATCCCCTTCCTAATAGTTCCTTTTGACTGCCCTTAGAATCCTTTTGAGCAGGTTTCACGGCGGCCGGCTGTTTAGAAGCTTTTCATCTATTTTTGCCAATCCCCCTGCGTGCTCGAGCTCTTCCTTTTCCGGTCGAATTCTCACCTAGTCCTATGTCAGGAAGCTGATTGAGCATTTTGAGCCTACCGGAGCGTTTATTAGAGAGAACGATATGTCGCGAGGTCCAGCTCGAGCCCCTCTTCTACCTTTTTCTCCGGGACCCTACGTTTCTACCTCAGTCTTCGTCTGCCAATCTATTTTCCCGTCGGGAGATGCTGGAAGAAAAGAGTGGTCAGTGATCGCCCTGTTCCGAAGAAACGGAGACTTGACCCCTGACTCTCTGTCTCTCCCCTCGCCTCGCTCTGTAGTCCCCCCCTATCCCTTGGTCTGCGAGGCCTTCAGCGCCTTCCGCGTATAGATCGCCGAGATCGCTCGTCCGAAGATCATCCCACTCCTCCTGCCTTCTCCGGGTCCGCCTCCAGCAAGCCTCGACGAACCGAAGTAACTGGATTCGTAAGCGTTGTACCCCTTGAGTG
>Ga0179591_1220523_pt1 | contig 11276 bp, 12 predicted proteins | sample CZOMad2_1_08_16f_FD_182891 | JGI IMG/M metagenome (GOLD analysis project Ga0179591, IMG submission 182891) | Vadose zone soil fungal communities from Angelo Coast Range Reserve, California, USA - CZOMad2_1_08_16fungal (PacBio error correction) | ecosystem: Environmental > Terrestrial > Soil >... | reverse complement strand
ACGCGTGATTTCATTTCCTCTTGTCCCTTGCTGTTATTCTTAGAGACGTCTCACACCAATGTTTGATAGTTTTGGAACTCCCCCCTTCTTCCTGGGCTGAGCGATACCGACGGGGTTCCGCGGGTTCTCAAATATAAACTCCCCCCCAGCCTCACCCCGCGTGGGCCGCCAGACCTTGTCTCTTCTTGCAGTTACTATCACCTTAAGGATCTACGGCTGATTTAGTCAGGATCGGACCCTTATACCCCCACGGCGTTTAGTCTCTCCCCCCCCTTTTCCTGGGCAGCCGCTCTATGATGCACCTCTCCACTTCCCTTTTTGACGCACTCTCTCGTTCGCCTTCTATCCATTCTGGGTTAGCCCCTTCGTATGCAATGGGGCTGGAGGAAGTTTTTGAGCTGCCTCCTTCCAGCCCAATTTAGTTGCTTTACTTCCCCCTGATTTTTTGGTTCCCCCCCCTTTGATTCCCACGCGGCTACGTGTGAGTGTTTTTTTCTTCTGTCCTGCAGGCCGGTTCCTTTGCGATTATATGGTGGATGGCGGCCCATTTGGTTCCTCTTTTTTCACCTGTTTCGTTACCCTTTAAACTCTTGTACAACCACCTTTTTCTCCCTCTCCCCCTTTCCCAGACCGGCGGTTGCTGTTCGAGTTCCCCCCCTCTCCCACCTTCCCCCTTCCCCAAAACTTCCCCCCCCTGCATCTTTTCTTTCCTTGTCGCTGCTCATATGCGTCTTTCTGTCCCCTGTTTCTCGCGCACTCGGCATCTAGAAGATGTTCCCCCCACAAATCCAAACGTCCCCCCCCCCCCCTGACAATCTGTTGTTTTGGTCTCGGCTGTTTTCTTTGGTGGTCATCACTTTGGATTGATTCTTACATTTTTTCCTCCAGAATGTTTTTTTGTAACCTCTTCTTTTGCGCCGATGCGGTGATGTGCTCGTGAGGCCCAGTTTGGAGACCAGTACCCACCTACCATTTTCCCCCCCCCATGATTTTTCTCCTTCTTTTTTCTCCCCTTTGCCTTAGTTCCCATTAAGCTCCCGCAAGGGAGAGGGGAGGGGCCCCACGACCCCTTTTTCCCTGACATTTTTGTCTGTTCTTTTTTACTTCTTTTTTTTGACAGCCTGGTCATTGTTACTTCTCCGGAGCGTGACCCCCCCCCAAAACCTTTCCCTTCCCTTCCCCCCCCGTGCGTACCCCATCTCCAGTTTTATCTCTCCTTTCCGCCCCCCCTTCCGCTCAAAGTCTTTTTCGGAAGAATCGCTTTTGGTTCACCCTTTTTTCCCACCCCTTTACCGGCCCTGTTTCCTACTTGTCTGGTGCTTTGACCCCGTCAGTTAATCTGCCTTGGCGAACGCGCGCACACATCGTTTTGGCTCTTGGCCTTTTCCCCCCCTGCCTGCCGACGTCTCCTAAGTGGTGTGTGTCTTGCTTTTTTTGCTCCCCGGCACCGACCTCCCGCCGATACCCCCCGCCTCACCCCATCGCGCGGGGGCTGACGATTTTGACTCCCTCACGTTCCCTTTTTCTCTTTGTGTCCTTGTTTCTTGGTTTGGAGGCGCCGGCCCAGCTTTTTCGCCTCGTAGCAAGAAGGCCTCGGAGACATTTCAAACTTTCGTTCCCTTCAACCTCCTTTAGCTCCCCTTTTTCCTCCGGCTTTCTAAGGCCCGGGGGTAGAAAATGGTTAAGTAGCTCACCTTCTCTCCCCGTCTAAGCCGACATCCTGGTTTTGATTTTTTATTTTTTCTCGTTCTGCTTGACTTTGGGGGCCCATGGCCTTCCGATGCGCCGGACGGAAAAACAAAATTTCCTTCCACAAGACACCCGTTTCCTGGAACCTGCCTGTAACGTCCCCCTTCTTCCTTTACCCCACCGCTGTTTTTGTTTGCTCCGCCCTGTAATCATATCACGAAAATTTTCCTTTGGTTTTTTTTTTCATGTACATACCTTCTTCCTTCTCCCAGAGTTTTTTGTTTCTTATCCAGTTCCACTTCGGGAACAACTGTTTAGGAAAGAAGGGCTTTTCTTTTTTGTACGTGTCGTATCAGTGGAGTGGCTCCCAACGGATTGTCGTTCCTCTTTTCTGGGCCTTCATATTTGTGCCGGGGGCGTTGGGTCCTTTTTGCTATTTTCTTTTTTTTCTGGTCGTCAGGGACCGCTTTTTTCTCTTCCCTTCCCCCCCTGACGGTTTATGCTACCCCTCTATTATCGTTTTGGCTCACCAAGTGGCTACCCTTCGGCCCACATTTTGCTCACACCGTTCGGTTCGATATCCTCTTTGTCTTGTATTCGAGGCTGCCGTTCGGTTCCTTCCGCGGCCGCTGCCGACCCCTGTCAGGTACATTTCTGGTCCCCCGTGTTTTTTTAGCCACGGGTCTGATCCCCTTTTGCCTGGGTCGAAGGCACATTCGCACGTTTTCCCCCTGTCGAGATTTGTCCCTTTTCATGATCTTTTGGCGTGGGGTGTTTCTTTACTGGTATTCGGCCGTGATCTTGAAAAGCGCATTTTCCTCCGTCGCAAATGTTACTGTCCCCTTTTTTCTTTATTTCAGTCTCCACCCCGTCGTTGGCCAGGGCCATCTGCTGCTTCTGTTCGCGCTTTAGACAGCCTCCGTTTTTGACCTCGGCCTGTCGCTCTTCCCCAGCGTTTCGCTTTGGCTTGCCCCTGTTGCACCATTTCTTTTCAGTTATGGATTTTCCCTTCCCTGTTCCCCCCTCTCCCTCCTCTGGTTGGGCGTTTTTCTTTGACCCAGCGAGCTTGGTGCGGGATCTTAGTCTTTTTGCCTTTTTTCCCCCCTTCAGTTTGGTTGGATCACTTTTGCTTTTCTTCGCGCAGTGACCTATGTAGTGGGCTTGGTAAGCACTCCTACTCACCCTACCACAACCCCCCTGATGCTACCTTTTTGGGGGCCCCCACCTCTGCTTTGGGAGGTGTCTTTTTGGCCCCTCCCCCTCCACGAGGGAGCCCCGGCCGGATGAGCAGCCTCTTCATTGAAAGTTTGCTTGTTCCCATTCTCCCGTAATCTTTGCACGGGGTTTACCCCAGAACCCCCCTCCCAGGCAAATTCTTGGTTCAAATGCTTTGTTTTGTTTCCTTTTCTTTCAAGGCTTGGCCTAGTGGGTTGCACTTCCGGATCCTTCCGTGGATGGAAGGCGAACCTTGTGAAGTTCGCCAACCCAATCTTCGGTGTTTCGTTTTTGTTGGTTTTCTTGCCACTTTTCATGCCGTTTTTATTTTGCATCGCCGCTTTTTTCTTTCCAACGCATATCCCCCGGCGACATGGCCATAATGTTGTGAACTTGGCCCGCGAAGCTTGTTTGGCCTCGGGTCCCTTTTCTCCCGGCGATTTCCTCTCCTTTTTTGCCCCGATTTTTTTTTTTTTTTCCAGCTTTTTTTAACCCCACTGAAACGACCATGAAGACCCTTGTCCACCGGCCCCTGCCCAACCGCGTAAATTTCGACCTCCCCCCCCCCACCTTCCCTTCAGTTTCCGTGAACAGAACCGACAGCTTACCCCAACATCTTTTCTTTCCTAGACCAAGACCCGGGCGATCAAGTTTGAAACCCCCCGGGTTTGTTTGAGGCGCTCTGCTTAAGATTTTTACCTCCGGATTTATCCCCTCCACTCTTTCTGGATCCGCTCGTTACGGTTTCCGTTCCCTGGTGATGATATGGGACGCCTTCCCCCCCCCTCCCTATAATGCCCACCCAGCAGAGTTTAACCTCAGTCCCCTCTTCCCCTCTTCAAAGTCTTTTTTCCTGGGTGATCCCCTGGGTTTTCGCGTTCTTCGCCGTTCTCACTCTGGCGGTGTTGACTTGTAGTGATTCGCACCTTAAGTCTTCCGGTTTGGATCCTTTCCGCGCGCGTTCGGCTGCGTGGACTGGAACGTTGTTGGTTTTTCTCAAAACCTTCCCATGCTCCCCCCCACTCCTCTGATCCAGGAGGCCAAGTGGACTGGTGAGTTCCAAAGAGAGTCTGGTATTCCCTTCGCCTGGCTTTTAACCCATTTTTTCCCTTTTTTGAACCAAAGTCTTTTTTTTCATACCCCCCTAGAGCAGCACGAAGCACGGTTTCTCAGTCTGGCTTCTTTCCTTCTTGCTTCCTCCAGAACCCCAGGCAACATTTGACTGAATTGTTCGCGCTCCTTACCTCCTGGGTGGCGGCAAGTCCGAGGTAGTATTTCTCCTCCCCATCTAACAGTTATTTCGGTGGTCCCTCTTTCCTCCCTTCCTCCGGTCGGCGACTATCGTTTTGTGCCTCTTAGGCTCCTTTATAACAAATTTTCCCACGCTGGGACCCTCACTTGGCGTTAAGCTGTTCCTCCTCCAACACGTCCCCCTCAGTATCCTTTCTTTTCATCAGCCCCCGCCGCTATGCCCTCCCGCGTTCTTAGGACGGGGGAGCTCGCGACTGGCCGCAATCCCCCTGGCCCTCTTTCAGGACCACCCCCCTCTTGCGAGAAATTTCGTCCCCCAAAAACCCCCCCCGTGTTGCCCCCGGTCCGGAACTGCTTCCTCCCCTCAGGGATTTCCCCGCTCTCACCCCTCCCACGGCCTCCAGGTAGGAGGTGGCCGCTCCCTCCACTTAGGTACTTTGTCCCGTTTTCACTGCCCTTCTATGTTCCCCTCGCCAATGTTTCCTGGGTTTTCTCCATCAATGTGGTTTTTTCCTTCCAATTTTGCCATTTACCTAGGGGCGCATTTTATTCTGCTCTGGTGCGATCTTGCAGGTAGTTGAGATGCCACTACCCCTTGTTCTCGTGTTTCGCTTTTTTTAAGCTTTCCCCGGCTCTAGCGTCAACTCCACGGCCCTGTTCCTGATCCTGGCGGATTCATGCGTACGCTCCATGGAAGCGAAGTTTTTCCTCTTACTAATTTCCCCTGAGTTTTCAATTTTCCCCTTTTCCCTTTCTATCTTTTTAGTGATGTTTTCCCACCTTTTTTTTTGTCCTGAGGTTTTCGATTGCCACCCATTACATCCGATTCTCGCACCCTCTCCCGAAGGAAATTGGGATTGCTCCTCCCTACGAGTTGCTCCTCATAAGTATTAAACTTCTCGTCGCTTCCGATGGATCCTTCCCCGCGATTCAGCTCTCTTTTTCATCCGAATGTGTCTTTCTTTTGTTCCCTTCTGGAGGAGATATTGTGAGTCATCCGTCTTGATTTCTCCCTTTCCGGGCGAGCACGACTGAGCTGATAGGCCTTGGCCGGACCCCCGGTCTCGGTTGAGTTTCGCGGTTGACTATTTGAAAGTTGCCCACCTCCCTTTTCCCAAAAACTCTACCCCTGTTGGGGCAAGCACTGACCCATTTCCTCCTGTCCCTTTCCTTTTACCGTGCGTGCCTCGTCCCCGGCTTTCCCGGCTGGCATGTGAGCACGTCCAGATCCGCGACTTGCAATTTAGTTCCCCCTTTGTGAACAGACGTCTTGTCTTTTTGCTCTACGCGGTTGCTTTACCCCACCGTCGCCGGACCCGGGTGCATCTGCAAACGCACCCGTCGCTCATTCGCGCCCTCTTCTGGAGTTCTGAGGGACCTACACCCCTTTTCTGTTCACTGCATTACCTACCATGTCGTCCAGACTTTCGGTGTGCTTTATGATTTTGAGTCTTTATATGCTTGGCGGTGTATCGGGCAGCGGGGAGCATCGACGCACCCTTTCATTCCCCCCTCCCCACTGACGTGTCTTCTTTTTTTTTTCTGATGTCGTTCCTTATCTTCCTTTTTAGGCGTGCCAGTCGGCGCCCGCTGCCTGATCTTGCGCCGCAGTCCCCGTGCGGTTCCTGCGGATTGACACCGTAGCAGGTTTTGCTGTTGTTTTTTTTTGACCTAGGTCGCCCCTTGTTCCATGTCCCTTTTATGGGGGCCGTTGCGATTTTTGGCCCTTACTTAATCGGCCAGACTGCATAGGAGGATATTTTCGTACCCTCCTTACGCCTGTCCTCTTTTCTATTCGTAACCTCACCACTTTTGGTCGGGCTGTTTCTGGGTCCCTGAGCTTTTTAGAAAGTTCATCGGCCAGGCGTGCGGGTTTTGAGTCGCCCCCTCCCTCAGCCCCGCATCTTCCCCAACTTGCTTTTCCCTTCTCTTTTGGAGATATCTGGGCTGGCGCGTCGCTCGCCTCCCGACCCTTCGGTTTAACGTGCGCCATGGCGATGCTCTCCGAAAGTGGGTTTCGATACTTTTTTTTTTAATTTTCCCCCCTCAAACCAGCCGCCCCCGTTCGCCTATGACGACGCTGATGTGTCGACTACTTTCGGGCTTTTCCTTCTGGTGATTTGTTTTTTCCCCGTGATTCCCCAAATTGTTTCCCCCTCCGTTTCCTGTTTCGCTGACTGTTGCCTCCCCCCAGTTGCTTTGTTCCTCCTCCTCGGCCCCAGGTTGCTCTATCACCATCGCCGCGATCTTTCATATTTTTCTAGGTCTTCCCCTGGGTCGTCTTTTGAGGTTTGAATGAGTTCCTTTCCTTACTTCCCTGCTGGGGTTGGTAAACGTCATCTGAGCCCCATTATGATTGAGATTAGGTGTCTTTTTTTCCAGGCCGTTTTCTCGCCGGTGTGGATTCTCCTTTGTCGTTTGGGCTGTGCGGTCATGTTGTTTTTAATGTCTTTTTTTCCTTTTCCCCCTTTACCCCCCACATCCTCTACGACCCGTTTGAGCAGGTCTGACGCCAACGTATTCTACGACCCAAACCCTTTTTCTTTCCCCCAGCCCCACTGCTTTATGATTTTTGATGGGCATTATCGTAGTCGGTCCCCTTCGTTTTCCGATTGATCTTGCTTTTGATGGCCCAGCCAGTCCCCCGATTGCGGTTCTCATTTTCCCTTGTGAGTTGGGCCTGGGTTTGTTCGCGATCTCGGCCCTGGCTGACTTCTGTTACGCCCAGGCTGGGGGACCGATGTTCTTTCCCTTTTGTGTGGGAGGATTGGTTTTAGTCTTCCCTCTTGTCCCTGTGTCGGGGCGCCCGTACCCTTTTTCCCACTTCCTTTCTTCTCGTTGCTGGCCCCCCCTCTCCCACGAGTTCAAGGAGACACCTCTTTGAGGACTGGTCTGGGCTTGACGCTTCTCTCTCCTGTTTTGATCTTTTTTTTTACGGTATGGTCAGCGTGCGTTTTCTTCTTCCTGCCTCGGCTTGATCACCCCTCTGGTCCCTTCTCCCCCGCCGATTTAGTCCCCCGTTTCCCTTTTTTCGGGCTTCAAATTTCGCCAGATTCCTATCGTCTGAGATCTCCGCTGGACCTGCACCAGGATTCCAATCCGGACTCCCTTTTTTTTCCCTGAGACCCCTTTTCTTTTACCTGCCAGCTCGCTTGTCTGTGTGTTCTTTGCGCCTCGTTGGGGTGTCCATTCGCCCGATTGCGCGAAGTGGGGCGAGGTTTCTACCCCCCGTGCTTCTTCCCTCAGTAGGAAATTTGTCCTTCACTCCTTAGACACTCACCGCCTGTCCTCCAGCGCCCATACGCGCGGGGCTTGCGCTCATTCGACGGTCCTTTCGTAGATGTGATCTCCCTCCCCCTGGAGGTTTTCTTCTTGGTTTTGTGCCCTGCCCCCAACTGCCCCTTGGCGTATCCCAACCCGTCCCTCGGCGAAGCAAGCTAGCCCTTGAACACCCCCCTTTCCTGCCAGACCCCATAGGAGTTCCCCCTTTCAGTGGTTTTTTTCCCGGTCGAAGTTTTCTTTCCCCCAACCTCATTGCGAAAAGGCCGTTATCTGGGAAGCTTGAGGTTCCTATTCTTTCTATTTTCTTTTTCTCTTTTCCCATTGCTAGTCGTCAGTGCGCAGCCTTCCCCACACTGGAACACTAACGTTAGGTTTCCCCAATACTTAGTCCCCCCCCTAAATCGTACCCATTTTCCTCACGGTCAAGCCCCCCCCAATAGATAATCAACCAAAGGCGATTCCATTGTCAGTCCTTCTTTTTATTCTCATTGTCCTCTTTCCCTGTGTTGTTTTTTTTTTTTTCCTCGTTTGCACCAATTTTCTTCAAGTGGTGAGTATGACAGGCATTTCTTGCCTTGTACCCTCCCGTTGGGCGGTTTGGGTTTTCTGTGAAGTGATCTTTAGTTCCTTGTTCCCGTGTGCCAATCGGGCCTCCCGTTGTGCCTCCTTTTTTGGTTTATTCTTTTTTTTTGCCCTGGCTCGTCCGGGCCACTCCCACGCCCCTTCTTATCAGGTCCCAGTAGCCAGGATCCGATTCTTTAGCTTTGAGGCTGTTCAAGGTGCTTTGATACCCCCCTTCCCCCCTTTTCTACAATGGCCTTTTTTCCTAGGGGGTGTTACTTGTCGGCGGGGGCAGGGACTGGTCATTTGCGTTTAGAACTCGGTTCCCTTGGTTTTTCGAGACGTGGCCGTTCAAAAGTGGCTGGTCCCCCCCAAGGCAGACTCCCGACCACCCCCTTAAGTTGGCTGTCAATAATTCTTTGAGGCCTGTTCGCGCCAAAAGCGTCTCCGCTTCGCGGATGGGCTGCCTTGATTTATCGTATGTTTTTTTTTTGTCATGATCGTGCGTGATGGCGTCATTTCAGGTTTATCTTTCCCTTTTTTTCTCCCCTTTCTCGCTATTCGGTCTTGCTTCGAGTACCCAGGGGACGAGTTGTGTGCCGCTTTTCAGAACCCCCACCTGTTCCCCCGCTTTCTCTCCTGTCAGGGTTCTTGACACCAACGGGTATGCTCCCTGTGGTGGCCTATCGGGAAACGGCTCCCCATCTTTTTTCCCCAACTTCCCTCTTTTCGTATGTCTTTGAAGCCCCCCTCTCCGCCCGTTTTGGTTTGGCGGTCGGGCTGTGTCTTCATGAGTTCAAGATGGAGCAGGTTTTTTTGGTCTGCTTTTTCTCACACCTTTTTTTTCCAGAACTTTAACCCCTCCACTTTCACTGTATCGGGGCATCGGGCCTCTCTCCCTTTCGTTGTGTCCTTCTTGACCTCTTTCCGTGAGGGGAGAAGGGGGGGTCCCCTCTATGTCCTTCTAAATCTTGGTTGTGCGTTTTTCTTTTTCCAGTTTCGCCCGGAACATGACACCTTTCTCCCAGCACAGTTAGGCGCAATTGGTTCTTTCCCCAATTCCTTTACCTAACTTTATTTTTTTTTCTTTTTTTCTTGTGTCTGCGTGCACCAACCCAAGAAGGCTGCGACCGTGTATTTTACCTTTTGGTCCCCCTGATTATTGTTTTCCCTTTTCGGGTCCCCCGCATTTGTCCCTATTTGTGTAAAGCGAGCCGCGGACGAAGATATGCCCCACAGCGACCCCCCCTCCCTTCCCCAGCTGCTGGTTTGTGGCTGTAAGGAATGGTGTGGGCCCCTCTTGAGTCCTTCCCCTTCGTAGTGTTCCAAATCTTCTTTCGGCGTCTGGTTTCTTTGTTTTGAAGACCAACACCATAGCCCGCCTCCGCCTGGGCAAGCACTAAAAGCCTCCCTTGCATACTCGCCTGCTCCCCATCGTTCCAGTAAGGAAGGCAACACAGAAACTCCCCCGCCCTCTTTGTGGTCTATGGTTAAGTTCACCCCACGCGAGTTTTTTCTTCTTAGTTTTAAGTCAAGTCCAACCCTGATTTCCGTGCCCCTCACGCGTGTCGCCACCTCACTTTTCTTTCGTTCTTATCAGGATCTCCAGAAGGATGATTGTGTTGCGACTCTGCTTGCCTTGTCCCCCTCTTTTTCATGCACCCAGGAGTACGATCCCAAGCTGCCGGGATGGCAGGAAAACGGTTATGACTCCATCCCTTTTTTATCCGTGCGTCGTCATTTCCCTTTCTTATTCACTCAGCGAGCCGAAGGTTGGGATACGCATCAGGGGTCGTGATCTGTGTTTTCTTTTTTTTTTTCACCTTTTTTTTTTTGCGGGGTAAGCTTGTTTCTCTTTCGCTGGCGGTCGAGTCAGTTTGCCAGGTTCTGGCATGTTTTCCCCCCTCTCGGATTTTTCCCCTTTTCCTGTTTCACAAGCAGGCAGCCAGTGCCCTGTCACGAGAGGCACCGGGCTTGTTTTTAAGTCTTGTTGTCCTCTTTTGCTAATCTCCCCTCCCACCCTGGTATGTTCTTTCCGTGAGCGCTATACCCCTCAGCGACCCTCCCCATTTTGAGTTAATATTATTCCACTCTGAAAGTCTCGTCCGGGACGCTGACGGCCGCCTTGCGGCGGGGCTTATTTAGTTGCCGATTCGCCTCCGGGATGACAGACAGACGAACTTTCATTGAAAATGGCCTTTGCCCGGTCAAGTCTTGTCTCCTGTTCACCAGCCGGGTTTCAGCCCTCTCTTCTGGATCATTCCTTCCTCCCCTGCACTTTTGTCCCTCTCCCCTCACGGAAAGGCTTTGTTCCCCATCTCTTCCCTTGGTCACTTTTTATGCCTCCGACCTTGTCCTTTTTTCCATTCCAATCGATTTCTCGTTTTTTGACAAAACCAGGCCATTTTTCCTACACGGGTAGTGGAGCCGAACAGTTGGCCGAAAAAGGGTTTCTCTCCCCCGTTCATGTTTTTTTTTGTTTCCCCCTTCCCCTCCTGCAGCCCTTTTTTTTCTTTGTTAATTGGCCCCTCAACACCGTTTATTCCGACGGACGGAATCCCGTGTGTTCCGCTCCATTTTTTGCAGAGGGTCGGCCCGAAATGTGGCTTGTCTCCCTTTTTGACAATTAATCTTTGACTGAACTGCTTTCTTCTTTCTTTCCCTTTCCTTTTTGGAGTTTTTTTTCTTGCACGCCTCGTTTGCTTCGCCTTTTGCTAAGTGCGAAAGCATAGGATTTGGATTTCCTTTATTCCGTACTTGTTCTTTGGGATTTTTCCGTTTTTTTCGCTGGAAGTCCCGCCGGGTCCCCGGGCGCGCCCGTTCACGCTGACGCCGGGCCCGGTTGGCGGTTCTTTTTTCCTTTGGTTCGTCTATTCTTTTTTCCCTCTTATTGTCCCCTCTTTCCCCCACGTCCTGAACACGTTCGTTTGCGTCCGTCCGTATTCCTTGTCTTCTTTCATCTTTCAAAGTCGGAAGGAGCGCGTTTGGACCGCCCCTCCCCCGCGTTATTTTGCAACATTTCATCTCTTTTCTTTCTTCTCTTTTTGTTTTTTCACCTTCCCGGATATTGCCCTCGTGTTTCTTTTTTTTCTTGCGCGGACTCCCGGAAATGGAGCTGGGATAGAGTGCCAGCTTTTCAAATGTACTTTAGGTAATATGGGCCTCTTCCCCTGTTTTTTGGTCCCTCTTTTTTTTCTTCGTGAAAAATCTCCCTGGAAACCGCTCGAATGCGCGTGGTGTGGCCGCAGGGGCCGCGAATTTTGTTTTTAGTAGTTTCC
>Ga0179591_1356305_pt1 | contig 11277 bp, 13 predicted proteins | sample CZOMad2_1_08_16f_FD_182891 | JGI IMG/M metagenome (GOLD analysis project Ga0179591, IMG submission 182891) | Vadose zone soil fungal communities from Angelo Coast Range Reserve, California, USA - CZOMad2_1_08_16fungal (PacBio error correction) | ecosystem: Environmental > Terrestrial > Soil >... | reverse complement strand
GGCCACTTTCTTTCCTCGCCTTTTTTCTGGTCTCAAGTGCCTTGATCTTTTTTTCCTTATCTCCCTTAAAAGGATGAACACGATTTCCCACAGTTTTCGATTTTCTGGTTTTTTCAACTTCCCCCACGACTGTTTTTATCAATTGCTGAGGTTTTCTCTCCCTACGTTTTTCTTCTTTCTGGAAGGCCCTGATGTTTTTTTCGTTTGCGTCATGCCTCCATAATTTCATTTTTTCAATGTTCCTTCTCTTTCATCCTTTGCTGGTCAGGTAGTCTTCCTCCAATATTTCCAGAGAACGCTCACTTGCTTCTTTTGTCCCGCTCCGAGGCGCTCCCCCCCCGGATGCTTTAGGAGGGTTTTTCAGACCCTCGATAACCTTGAGTTTATTAATGTTGTGAGCCTTTTAGCCCCTACGGTAATATCTCCCCTTCGACTTCCCGACAACTGGTCATGCGAAAGTCCTCCGACTTCAAGAACCCTGACCCTTCTTATTTCTCGATCCCTAGCCTCCTTATCTTTTTTTCCTTGGAATTGCACTCTCTTTGGTTGCCAGACCCCCCGTTTCTTGATTTCTCCTCTAAGGTAGATGACTGTTTTAGGGACCACTTCTATGTTACTTTTTTGCCGTCGGCTCCCTTAAGTTGAACCCCTGAGTACCGTAAAAAGTTTCCTTGGAGTTATATCATTTTTTCCGTGTATTTGGGGCTTCCTTTGAAAGAGAGAGACTATTCGGCCTTGCAATCTTCCACAACTCTACCTCAACTTAATTTAATCCCGGTCTTGATAGTCTCTTTTTTTTCTATGATGACAATTTCCTTCGGTTTGGAATCTTACTCCTTCTTCTTGCGTAAGTGAGAGTCCTTGGAAGAATTTTTTTTTTCCCCAGGACGTCTTCCTAGTCCTCTCCCTTCTCTCGGAGCCCTCCTTCCTCCAGGGACCCTCACACATTCTTGGAGGACTCCTTGGAAGCCGAAAACCATATCTCCCCCCCCCCCCCGGGTCCCCCTGAAGGCAGAATTCATCCCTGCGGACCCTCTTTCCCTGAGAACCAGAATCGCCAACGCCCATTCTGAGGATTGACACTGTTTCCCTACCTCGGCCTATTCCCCCTCTTGGCCTTCGGGTTCTTCCACGGAATTAGAGAAGGCCGATGGATTCCTCTTTTTTCAGAGCCCCCCCCCAGGAAACTTCGAATTTCACGGCGAGGATGCTTTGTCTCGGACCCAAGTCTGGGTAGGCGCCCTTCGCTATGCTCCTGCTTAGGCGAAAGGATTTTTCTTTTCCCCCAATCACTCCCACGCCGGGCGCCCTCACCCGGGACTTTTTCCGATGTTTCTTAACTTCCTCTGCGTTCTTCCTTGCAGCGATTTTTTTCGATCCCCCCAAAAAACCGCTTTGCTCTTGTTGCAGTCCGAGGAGCTTTCTGTATCCCCTCCCCCAAGACATATAAGCTTCGTAGAGACTCAGAGCCGTCTTCCTTTAGACGCTGCACCGGAGTCTTTCGACTTGTGGACTTCTTCTCCAGTCCCGCTTCTTTTTTCCCCCCAATGTGGAACCCATTAGGGTCTGGAAATTCCGCCCACGATTTGTCCGGTGGTTTCCGGAGACTTTTTTTTGCTTTTGCCCCCCCATGGGGACATCTTTCAAGTTTGTGCGGGGGAGACGCTGGACTTTTTGCTTCCGGGAGGGGCTGATTAGTCCTTTCCCAGAACCTTGACGAGGGTCTTTCCCCTCCCATAATTGTCTTAGTTTTTTCCCTAAGTTTTTTATTCCATTTCCCTAAATTTTTTCGATCTTTTGTCAGACTTGATCGGATCTCGTTATATTCTAACACTCCCTCCCAATTTATTTCCTCAAATATTCCTGGTTTAGTTCTAGTTCTAGTCTCCAAATGCTTCCGTGATCCTCTTATTAAGAGATCCCTTCGCCTAAAGAACCCAGATAGCGCCAGCAACACCCATGTCAGAAGTTCTCCCCGATTTGAATTGTTTAATTTCCTGACCCGTACCTCACCCTTCCATTCTTCTTAATTGCCTCATTGTTTTTTCCATGAGCCCCCTTGATCATCCCTCCTTGGTTCCGTTTCTGGACCTTTCTTTTTTTAAACCTTTTTCAGATACGGTTCTATCCTTTTTCCAAGCCTTCTTCACTTTCTTATTTCTCTTCTTTACTGATGAGCTTTTTTATAATTAGGGTTCATCGGTCCGGTCTCCCGCTTTCTTCTTTCAGCTGCCCGGTTTCGTAGACAGTTCGTGGTAAATAGCTTTAGGGGTTTCCCGAGTGGAGGAGACGATCTGGCCCCCCCACTCAACAACTTCTACCTTAGCGGTCCTTGGGTTTAAAAAAGGTCAAGTGCTCGTTAACCCTAGGCTTTACCCGCATCTGGTCCCCCCTTTTGATGTCTTTTTACCTTTCCAAAATTTTTCCGTTCTTTAGACAGGTCGATTGCCTTCTTTCTTTCCCCCCAACTTTAGACCTCTCTTGGATGCACGGTGCCTGCATACCTTCCTCGTCATTTTCCCCCCTAAACGTATGCTCGACGCTCGCCAGTTCATTCCGTGTCCCCGATGTCCGAAGCCCTATGCGTTTTCTCATCCTCGATTGATTTTATCTTTTCCTTGTCGTTTAGAGATATCCCTGAGTCTCTTCCCATTATGGAGGTGCTGATATGATGATAAGGAATTCTTCCTTCTGTCGTTAGCGACTTTTCATGGAAATCGTTTTCATTGTCACTTTCGTGCGTAGCCTTTTGGCCATAAGACCTTTTGATATTCCCCCAGCTTTGCCCGAGACCCTTCTGGCTTCGGATAGGTTTTCTTTCTTGGACCACAAGGAAAGTACTTGATCTTCCCCCCCCCCCCCTCACGGAAACTCGCTTTGAGGCTTCCCCAGACCGCCATGCCACCATTTCTCCTAAGTTCGCGGTAGACCACCGCAAACTGACCACACCGCAATGCTTTTTGGAACGCATCGCTTCCCCCTCGATCCTTTCGTAACGGCGACCCAACCCGCCGTCGAGTTCGATTCAGTGTACTTGTGCTTCCCTCCGCGAATTTTCTTCGGCGAAAGAGAAGTACCGATTTCGAGCTTTCCTCCCCCTTTCGTGTTGGGCAAACGGTCGACTACCTTCCCCTGGCACCTCTTAAATTTTGCATTTATTTCAAAGGCGGTGCAAGCTCCAGGTTGGGATCTCTAATACTTTTTTAAGTTCAATATCCGCTTTTGAAGAACGTTCCTATCCGCGAGTTCTTGTAAATCTGCTCCGCCGAAAAGTCCTTTGATCCCCCCCTGAGGGTTCCTCCAGTTTACCCGAGTTTCTCCTCGCGCGAAGACAGACGGTGATCACTTCACTCAACTCACGGCCCCCCCCTTTATTCTGCGGCTGCAGCGGACTCATCTGACCATCTTTATACGTAGGTTTTTCTGACGAAAGGTTTCAGAAAACCTATGAGCGATAGCATTACCTTAAGAAATCCCTCAACCTACAAATGGAAGCACCGATACTCGAAGACCTTATTTCCATGTCCTCTTCAATCCCTGTGAGTGTTCAGGAGTTCCGCAGTGATGAGCCAGATTACTTTTCCCCTCGCGCTCCCCTGGTCCCCCTCCTGATCCCGGCCCGATTGTTTCCCTTGAAATCCGGCAATTCCCCTCTTCGGAGCTCCCCTTTTCCTGAATTCAGAAGACAATCGCCTCTGCCAAAGTGGGCATCTAGATCTTGCGCAGGATAGTTAAATCACCCTTGAATCCTTCTTTGCAAGGAGTTGTGTATGCTGCTGGACTCGACGACCTTCTTGGATCTCGTTCCGAGCCCTTTCTCCACTTGGGATGAATTCCTGCTTTATTGGATTTCATATTTCCCTTTTCATTTTTGCCGCATGGTGTTTTGAACCTGTAGCCGAGTTGCGCTTCCCCTCTTCCCTCCTCGAATACTTAGTCTTTAGCCAGGGTTTACAACCTCACCTTCATCACTCCCAGCTCTCCTGGGCCCCCTTTGTTAATGGCTTCGATATTTCTTGAGCCTCGTTGATAAAAGGATTGTTGGCGTGTTTTCTGAAACCCTCTGACCAAGGTTCTCTCCGCTGTCTCCTTTTCCATAGGACCGTGACTCCCCATCTATTCCCAAAGTTCTTACGAGGGACTAGCCTCCGCCCCTCAGCGCCTCACCATACAGTTCAGGTGGTATCAAGGCGACGAGCTATCCCAATATTCTTTCGGCCTGTTTGCGCCAATGGAGGACAGCAAGCACTTTTCCCACGCTCCATAGAGGGCCTTCACTCAAATTTTTTTTGCAGTACTTTTTTACGAAAAATATCTTTTTTGAGTCGACTTTGACATGTGAGCCCTCCACCTGATGTTCCCCCCCTTCCCCTCCTGCAAAGCTTTTTCCAAAAACTTTCCATGATCCCTCTCTTCTCCAACTACCTGTGTTGTGAGCGATGCTCTTCGGTTTCCCCCTTCAGGATTTTTTCAATTCCCCTCGGTCCCTCCTGTTAGTTATTTCGTCTCTAAGTTCGTCACATTTTTTTCGGATTTCCTGCCCTTATGTTTTCCGCTGTCTTTGGCGTCAGGTCTTCTCTGTCAGTCCGTCTCGGGTTTCGACCTACTTTCTTCCCCCAATACCCCTGATTGTTTCTTTTTCCTCGTATGAGACCCTCCCCTCCGCGCAAATAAGTCTCCGCTTTTCTCAATGTCCTCCCTTGAACTTTTTTAAGACCCGAAAGGTCCTCTTTGCGAGGTCCTCGGAGGACGCTCCTCAAAATTGTCCTCCCGACTCGCGGATTCCGTCCCCACAACTTTTTCTCAAACTTGGATCCAGTGCCAGAATTCCGCCCCTTGTATAGTCTGCCTTTTCGAACCTTTGAAAGTCTTGTGAGCACCATGCCCTCCCAACTGGATCTCTCGAGCGTCTTTAGCCGAAGGCCTTTCTCCTCTCCCTACTCCTAGAGTCCCGTTGCCAAAAACGCAGGATGATCTCGTCCCCCTGAAAGTCTGACCGCTTGTCATGGCATCTTTCCCAGAGAGAGTGCGAATGCCTTAGAACATAAGATCTTTTTCCTCCTAGTTCCCAGATCTCTTTGATTATTCTCAATTGTCTCCCCCGCAGTGCCCCGCGTCGTCTGAATTCCTCTCGACGCTGTTTTTTTCTGAGAGAGTTGCCGTCTCGGGCATCGCTCCAGCATTCGACACAGACTAGAAGCTTCCGGGGGAACTTTTCGTTCCTGGATCATGTCTTGTGAACCCCTTTCAACTTGCGGTTTGTAGACTCGCGACCTCTTTTTCTCACGCAGGTCCCCTTAAGGGGTGAGGACTCTGTGCTTTTTTGCTCCTTCCCTTTTTCCTGACAAGTTTTGCGGGCTCTCTCCTTTAAGCTTTTGATCCAGATTGTTGAGAACCTTCCGTCTAACTTTCTCCTCCCCCCCCTCTCCCTGGCTTCGCTCCGTCCCTTATGCGTGATATCCTCTTTTCACTCCCTGGAGTTCCCTTCTGCCTCCTTTTTCGCCTTCTTTTCTGATTTTTTCGCGTTTCCGCTCTACCGCGATCTCCGATGACTCCGCTCCCTTTGCCATGTTTTCTGCCGGCGCAGGGGGGTTTTTCCTTTTACCCCCCCTCTAGATTTGCCTGACGTTTTTTCTTGTTTCTCTCCCATGGACAAATCCGTACGTCGGGCAACCTCCCATGTCTTTCCTAGATTTCTCCCTTTACCGACCTCCCGCATTCTTCTTTCCCGAATCGCTTTCTGCGCACTCTTGCCACTTCTCGAGTTTCCGCTGTTAACGGTCCTGACATCGAGTCCTGGTGTTTGTTAGTATTGGCACAAAACCCCGCCTGCCCCTTTTTTTTCCACGAGTTGTCCACAAACCCCCTATGTTTTTCTAATCTGTGAAGAGGGATTGAAAGCAAGATTTTTTTGTGCCTTTTCGGTTTTCCGTTTTCGAACGGTTACGATCAGACCCTCGAGCCCGTTCTTTTGGAACCATCTAGCCCGGAGTTTCTTAAATCCACCCCTTCGACAATCCTGCTGAATATCCGTTAATGATCGCAGATTCCCCCCATCAGCTCCCGAATCGAGACCGTTCTAGAACTCCTCTCTCTTCTCTATTTTTTTTGTTGACCTCCACGGATTCCCCAAGGAGTTGATAGAGCTTGTGCTACTTCCTGCCACGGAATGTCATATAAGCGTTTCCTTTTTTTTTCGAAGACCCTTCCCAGGGACTTAAGATCCTGGTTTTCAAACTTTACGACACGTAGGTTAGTCTTCCATATGATCTGTATGCCCCTTACAGCCTTTCCCAGGCCGAAAACCAGAGTGCGCAGCCCGAGGCTTCTTTTCCCACAAGACTTTTGGGTCCGGGCCCCCTTATGTGGACCCCCCCCCCTCCCCCCCCCCCCCCCCCCCCCCCCCCCCCCCCCCCAATGACCTTGGCCGAGCGTTCCCCCTCACCTTTTTTCCGCGACCAGTAACTTTTTCCAGGCGCGTCTCGATCTCCCCTGCGAGGTGCGGAAGCATTTTCACTTTTTCGTCCGTCCCCCAAAACCTTTTGAACCGAACGCTGTCGTTCCCGTACCCTGACGTAAATCCCCCCCCCCCCCAGCACCCAACACCCAACACAGACACACTACCAACCCCCCCCCCCCCCCCCCCCCCCCCCCCCCCCCCACCCTCCATGCCATCTCACAAGCATTCATGACCCCTTCCCCCCCTTTTAGCGTCTTTGGGCTCTTCTTTTTTTTTTTTGATTTGACCCCCCCACTTAGTATTCAAACCTTGGATACCCTTCCTTGTGGCCCCCCTTCTTTTTGCGCGATCATCAGCTACGATTGCCTTACAGCCCAGGTTTGACCTAGGCTCCTCCACCTAGCATTCGTCAAGCTCTTTCCCTCAAAGCGGGATTGATCCCGATCCTCTTTCTCCCTGGACCCGTTTTTTTTTTCCTACTTCGTTGGTTTTGGGCCAGCTGTTCCAAGTACAAGTGTGTCCCCACACCGCGTAAAGACTACATTTCCCACTTCTCCCTAAATGCCTCCCCACTGGCCTCTTTTTCTCACGTCAAACAGAAGAGCCTGTCCGATAGCCCACGTCTCCTCCTCCCGTGATTTTCTGGTGGCCTTTTTTCTTGCTTTTCCCTAGTGTAACAAGCCGCCTTGCAAAGTTTTCCGCTCTTCCTGGTCTTCAGTCCCTTTGACCACTCCTTACAGTCTTCTTGTCGTTCGATCTGGCCTCGGTCGCGACGTTTGAGACCTCTCTTTGCAATTTTTAGTTCTCGAGATATTCCGGATGATGCCCCGGCGCAGATGTTCGAGATTTTGATCTAGGTAAGAATTCGCGATGGGGCAAATAGGGAGATGGGTTCTCCAGATCTTTTCCCTGACAGAATTTTTCGGCAGGTTTTAATTCTTACCGAGAGCTACTGTTGGAGACCTCCCCCTTCTTCATTCCCCTCGATTGAATGGCCTCGATATCGTTCCCTGCCACACGTCTTTTGCACGCTTTTGTTCACAGCATTTTTTTTCTTCTTCTTTTTCAAAGGATTTGAATAGTACATTGTGATGCCCTCCTATATCCCCATGGGCCCTTCGCAGTTTTCCTCCCCAAGTTTTTTGCATGGATCGTTTGTCGTAAACCGTGGATCTTCGTGTTGATCTCTTTCGGAAGCCCTCAGCTTTCCCATGAGGAGGTTCTCTAGGATTCTCTATGACCTGTTTTCTCCCCCCCTTTCTTTCCTCGCCCCTCCGTATCCCCCCCTTCTACTCACTTGCTGGTTCAGTTCTACTTTGGTTACACATCTCCCAAGGTCCTCCCCCGTCTTTTCGATCCCCCTGATCTTTCTTTCGCACTTCATTGCAAATCGATGCGTCCCCCCAATTCTTCCTCTCCCTCCTCCGCGTTGTTGAGCTTCCCTTTTCTTCTTTTTCGTTCTAAGGATTAGCAGAAAGGCGGTGAGCTCTTGGTTTAGAGTCGTTCGCTCCAAGGGGAGAAGGTGTAAGGAAGTTCCTTCGTCTTTACCCCCCCGTTCCGTTCTTTGATCGAGGCCCCTCGCTTCTAAGATAGGAGGCGGAAGCTCTCCAAGGTCGAACCTTCCCCCCACCCGCCCCCCAATCGCCACCATCAGGAGAGGTTTTTTTCCTAGACTCCCCTTTTTCAAACTTCTTTCTGTTCTTTTTTCGGTCTCCGCGTGGAGCATTTCGTCCCCTGATTGGACTGGTTTCCCCTTTCCGAACGTCAGCATTCTTTACCGTTTGTCAGCGGCGTGCCTTGGTCAGCTTATTTGGTCCCCGAACTTATCGTCCCGGTGTCTGACCTTCTTCCTCGATTCGGTCTCCGGAAACTTTCCTCTGAACTTTGACTCTCCCCTGATAAGGGATCCCCGCTCGTATCGTTAACGCCTGGGTCCCGTTTTTTTTCTAGAAGATCCGTTTCTCTAAGGCACAACTCCCGGCCTTTCATGTATTGACACCCTTTTCCAGCCCCCCCTCTTGAAACCCTCTCTTCGTGACTCTATCTTCGATCATATTCGACCATAAGACTCCTAGCTTTTCCATCTGAAACTTTTTCAGCCCTCCCCTATCCTAAGGATATTTTCACTAACTGAGTCCCGAATCTTTGAGGTCCTCCTAGTTTTCCTTTCGATCGGAATAGGACGCGCAACCTCGTAAACCCCAGCTATCATGAAACCATTTCTTGTTGGGTTTCTCCCCTTTCAATTTCCAATTTGATAAGGCAAATTAGTCCCTTCTTCAGACGACCTTCGTCCCCCTTTATCTTGCGAGTGTCACCTTAACACCTCAGGAACATGCACCTGTCTTGACACCTTTGAGACTCACGTGGCTTTTTTGCTCCCTTTATTTTTTGATTGGAGTTTCGGCGACTTCTTTTGTCCCCCCCGAATCCCGAGTTTTCTCATTTTCCTTCCTCTACGACTTCCTTCCAAGCCTTGACCCCTTTAGTAGATGCTTCGTCCGAACCCATTCTCGATCCTCCGTGCTGAAGTCTTTTCTTTCTTCATCTGATTTTTTTTTCTTTTGCCGTCTTACCCCTTCCTTGTAGTTCACGCCTCTTTCCAAACTTTTTGAGTCCACTCTTAAATGCAACCCCTTTTGTCATAACGGTCCTTTCAAGTGCCTTTCCCCAAAACCTTCATTTCTTGTCAGGTTCTTCTACAACTTCTCTTCTCTTAGACTAGATGGAAATCCCACCGCCCTTTCTTTCAGGTTCCTCTCCCTGCAGACTTCTTTCTTAGCCGGTTCTCCTCCTGGTTGTCCCTCTCTTGCCCTTTCAAGAAATTGACCTCTTCCTATGCCCCGAGTTTCCACACTTCCCCTCGAGTGTCATGTTTAGTCCTTTGAAAGATTTTCCACGTCCCCCAGGGTGTCTGGTTCTTAAGCGACCCCCCAAGAAGATTTCCCCTTAGATTTGTCCACGATCCTCCCAACCCCCTTTTTCCCGGAGTTCTCATTTAAAAACTGTCGTCATCTCTTCCTCTCCCCGCGGAGTTCTTCTCTTCTCTTTGGTAACTTTCATTCACGTTGTTTCTTTCCACTTTTTACCTGATGTTTTTATCCGACCTTCTCCTCGATTTTCGAGGGCTTTCCTCTGGGATAATCACATGCAGGTTTCCGGTGCCCAAGTTTTCCCTTCGGACCCTTCTCGATCTCCGCTATCATTATTCTTTCCTTAGATCGAGACAGCTTACTTATTCAACCTGACCTTTCGATATAGAGAGGGGCCTCTTTCGGGGGCTCTTTTTTTTTTTACTTCCTAGACCCTTCCTCGACCCTCCTGCCAGGCGTTTCCCCTCTTGATTCTAGATCGAGCGGAACTCTCCCCTGATTTTTCCTCCATCCTCGAGGCTTGAACCGATGCTTCCTTTTGGGGTCATCCGACTGAATCTCTTTTTCCCAGTTCCAGGCCTGAGGCTTCTCCGACCGTTGTCCGAACCGCCTCCCATTTTTGGAGTTCTTCCCTCTTCCCTTTCTCCCACTGGCCCCTTTTCTTTCCTTTACCTCACCAAGCCCCCAGTTCGCTTCCTTTTTCAGTTTTTTTTTCCCCGCTCCTCCCATCCCTTCTTTCCCTTTTTCACCACTCGTGTTCCCCCCCCCAAATAGCCCCCCTGGTAGTGTTTTCGTTTCTGAATCCCCCCACACCTCGTCTTCCCTACCCCGTTTACTCTCGTATCCTCTTCCCCTTCAATTCTTTTTTTGAGTCAGCTTTCGCCGCAACCCTTCGGCATCCCTTCTTGGACTATTATGTCCCCCCTGAGCTAACCGAACGCAGAAACGTCGAATGGGTGGGATGGCTCGTTCTTGGAATCTCTTCCCCTCCTTACTGGAGGTGGCCTGTGAAACCATCTCTTCGACCGACTTTCGAGCTTACTTCCATCTGTTTTGAGAACTTTGTGCCCGCGGTGGGCGTGTCTACCTTACCCACTTTCTCCAATGAGTCGTTGAAGCTTCAGGTTTTCATTTATTCTTTGAAAGCTTTTTTTGCCGGCATCTCCCCCGGCCTCCTTTTTTTTCCAGGCCTACGCTCACTCAGTTCCCGAACGCCTACTATTTTTTTGTTCACGCTCCATATTCAAACTCCCCTCAGGCAACACTTCCTAAACTTTCCTCTACGATTAACCTCTTGCTTTGCTCAATTTCTCCGACTCCATGCTGATTCCCTCTTTTAGTAAGTCGACCGCTTTTTTGGTGGGTGATACACGCTTTTCAGCCAAGTCCTCTTTACAAAGAAGACTTTTTTCTCCTCCTCTCTCCTCCAGGACTACTCCTACCTCCCCCCCAAGCCTCCCTCTTTGGCTGGAGCGGCCCACGTATCCCCCTCCTTTACCCCCCGTGAGGTTACCTGCGTTCTGCGGTCTTCTCCTATCCGAACTAATTCCGTATCCCGCGAAGCTTGCCCTCCAGCGCCTTCGACTTCTTCACGGCATGTTGCCCAGGAGCTGTCCCGAGATTACCCAGAAGACGGCTTCTTTCTCCGTTCGATCTTTCTCTTGACAAGCCCTCTAGCGCTTACGCCAAGATGGTCTTCTCGAAATCTCTCATCGTGGGCCTTCGTGCTTCGACCCGATTTCTTACCCTCTCAGATGAGAGCAGGATTCTTTTTTAAGGAGGTTCATAATTTCTTTGCATTGGATGTGAGCTTTGAAGGGAGGCTTTCTTTTTGCGCCTTAGAAGATTTGTCTGGTCCTGCAGATTTTTTTGCTGCATGACTAAATGATTTTTTACTGGAGATGTCGATGGCAAATAAGGTCTCCTTTTCCCTAATTTTTCGTG
>Ga0179591_1358932_pt1 | contig 11278 bp, 4 predicted proteins | sample CZOMad2_1_08_16f_FD_182891 | JGI IMG/M metagenome (GOLD analysis project Ga0179591, IMG submission 182891) | Vadose zone soil fungal communities from Angelo Coast Range Reserve, California, USA - CZOMad2_1_08_16fungal (PacBio error correction) | ecosystem: Environmental > Terrestrial > Soil >... | reverse complement strand
CTTTATTCAGAGACTTTTTTTTCGCGGCCTATTTAGGAATATACTCCCATTCTATGCTAAAACTCTTTCCTTTCCTATAGTCCAATCTTATAACTTAAGAAAATAGGTATTTAAGATGACCGTCGACCCTGGAGAAATACTTCTCATTCCCTAGGTTATTGAATCTACGACAGTATTTCATAAAACTGAGGTCTCCCTTTCATACGTTCCTCTTATAACTCTAAAAATACTTTCTCCTAAACCAGCAATCTCTTAAAGTTAACCTTTTTAGGACCGCTGTGAAAAAACCTAGCCACCCCTTCCTGGTCTTTTTACGCCTTCCTTAAGTTCTTTGTTCTTCTTTACCCAATCTCTTCTCCAAACATTTCCCTAGAAACTTAGCTCTTCTCCTCTTTAAAAGTACAGCGTTGGCCTGAACTGAACTCGACTGTTACCTCTTTGCCTATCTCTTAACTAATTAAGATTTTTTCGCCGCAGCGCCCCTCCCCTTCATTAGCCCCAAATTGAGACTCCCCTCTATCTCCTACTTAGTATACTCTTTCTATTAAGAAGAAGATTACTGTTCCTCCTTCCCCCCCCTGAAGTCCTCAGTTGTTAATAAGTATACCCCCCTTATACCTATAGACTCCTTCTGCCTCTTTCTTAACACCAACGGTTCGGCAGGACCTACCAAGACCTCTCTTCCTTATCTACGTAATCTCCGACCTTTATAGATCTTACTTCTTTTATCCCTGTAGCTAGTTTAGCTATCCTTGGTTTCTAAACATTTCACTTATATCCCTCGCTCCTGATAATGTGCAAATTTCTCAGATCTCCCGCGTTAGCACTCTTATATGTAGTCCTTTTCAATTGCTATATTTTTTTTTTTTTTTCTTTCTTTTTCTTTTTTTTTTTTCCCTTTTTTTTTTCTTTCTTTTTTTTTTTTTCTTTTTTTTTTTCTTTTTGTTGTCATTATCGTAGACTAATTCAGACCTCCCTCTCTCGAACTCTGATAAATCTAGAGAGGCCTTTAGTAATAAGCAAACCCTGCTTCCAAGCATCATAGCCTACCCTTATATAGAAGTTAGGCGTCCTCTACATCGTCTTCTGAGAAAATTTTTTCCCCTGCGTAAGTCTTTAATCATTAGTGAACCCCCATCCCCTCTAATAACATTAATATCTAATCTTCTTGTTAAGAGATATTCTATTCAAGACTTATTACAACTTGTCGGCTATGGTAGATACCGCTTCTCATTCATGTTTCCCCCATTCTTACTTACTCTTTTACGATACCTTGTTCTGACTTTTTGCCGTTAACCTAATCCGCTATGGGAACACTAAACTCTTCGTTCTTCTCTTTCATCGCTTAGTAGACATATCTTTATCCTTTTTCATGGCATTATAAATTAGCGTAACGCCCACTTTAACAGTCTACGACGTTCTATGGGACTTATAGATCCCCTAAGGAATAGGAAGTTCAATCCTTTTGTAGATTCACAATACCTGTTCCGGTTCTGTACAGAATTTATGTCTTCCTACCTAAGTATCTACGGACGATCACCCACCCTAATCTCCCCCAACCACTTTAAATAATTTTCCTCACCTACTACACTGCGCGTTTTAAAACCGAGCAGTAGCAAAGTGTGAAATTTTGTCCCCCTCTTCCATTTCTTCTTTCCTGTTAGAGTCCACTTCTTTTCACATGCACAGCACTATTCTTGACTATCATAGCCCATAGCGGACTCTACTAGTTTGTTCCACCTCTAGTCTTTGATCTGGTAGGGGTGCTCCTCATCTTCTTTGAGCCTGAAATATAATTTAGAGGTAGTGGTAGGAAGACGTTATATCGAATCTCGGTGGAATAGCACAAGCTTCAAATTGCCGTCATTTAATAATATTTAATTGACCACCCCCGTGATACGTCGGGTCTAAAGTCTCAAAGAACCTTATTTAATCCTCCCTTTCCTTTTCTGAATCCTATCGTGGTGATCGCCTAATCTTTGTTTCTTTTTTTTGGTGCCTCGGATCCTTCCGGATAGCTATCTTTCTAATTTAAATAGACGGCATGATGTACTTTTGTTTATTACCCTACATTTTACTCTTCTTTCCTCTGACACCTCATGTCGAGCCGTCCCTTCTCTTTCACCACCCCCCCATAATGTAAGGATTTCCCCACCTTTCTTTAGAGTTTCTAGACGTCTTCTTCATCGATTTTATCCGTAATGATCCATACTGAGCCTTTTTCATCAAGCTCTTCCCTTTGCTTGTCCCCCGCCGAGAGGCATCCTTCACCCAATTAGCTGCAAACTTTCTTCAATCTTTTAGTTGCAGGTTTAAGGCTTTTGATTGCCGAATCCTATATACGTGTTTTTGATCTCAGTTAGATGGTTCACTTTCGATACCCCTAGTCACAGGTACCTTACTGTATGTAATTCAACCTCTCGGGTGAACATAAACTTCCCTTTGGTTATGCTACCCACTGAAATCTCTTCATTATACTCTTTTATTTCAAGCCCTCCCCTCGTTTTCTCGTAGAAGTTTAGTTATGTAAGGCTGTGCCTGCTAGATCCCCTATAAGACCACTCTTGCGGCCCTTCTTCCCGTAGATCTCCAGGGATGTATTTAATCTTTTGTTCTAACACTGTAGCTCAATGTTCAAGTGACTTCTTATTTTTTCCTCCTACTCTTCCTCTATGTTTTCCCATTTGGACAAATGCCTGAATTTTTTCCCAGAAACCTTATTGTACATGTTCTTCTCCCCTATCTGGGATTAACAAGTTTTTCGATAAGGGAACTTATCTCCCTTCTTCTCCTTCATATGCTTAGTACGAGTTTCAAATTAGAGCCAGTACATTTTATGCCCTACTTTGCTTACCGAATCAGGTATCTTTCTTAACTTCTCTCAGGTCATTAATCTATTTGGTAAGCCGCTATTATCCCTGCTGCTTACTAACTCTCTCTTAGATTAGTTTTTCCTCGTGATCAGCTAGCTCTACTTTTCTCCTGTAAGATTAACATTTCTAAGAGAATCTCCTTTCCATTAATAGTCTTCTCCCTCAGCTACCATCAGTATCTATTGCAGCTAGTTAGTCTGAGTTCCATCACTTTAGGAATATCTTTAATATAGTAACCTACTCTTTCTCTTCTCCTCTAACAAGCTCCGCGAAAGTAGATCTATTACGTATCAAGTTTCCCCCTCACCTGACTAGGTCTTACCCTACCCGTTCAATAGTTCAGGACTTCCCTATATTCCTGAGTATTTCCTTTCTCGTTCTTCCCCTTTTCTTACCTTTTCAAGTATATTCCTTTCTGCGTTATATTATAATAGCTTCTCTAATAGAAGTAATAGTCTCCTTCTAGGATCTTCATATTAAAGCAATTTGCTCCCCCTAGTTTCTTTTAACAGATCTTTTTTTTCCTAAGGTTCGTCTTACCCACGACTTCTTTGCTTAAAGCTTCTAGACGATACTTTCTAATCCTCCCCATAAACTCAGGTAATACGCCCGTAGAGGACCAGGCGTGGTAGTACTAAAGCCCTAATACGTCTCACTATTTCCCTTTCTACGAAAGACGGGGTTAACTCTTCTTTGAAGTAATGGTCCGGGTCATTTGCGAATCTTATTTCTTTCTTAACCGCTGGTACTTTCAGGGGTTCGTCTCCCTTCCACAAACCGCGTCGTTATACCTTCTTACCTTTCGCCTCTCCCTCTTAACGACGGTGGTCTTAAATTTTACTTCTCATCTCCTCACCAGGATACGTTAGATTTAATCCAGCTACTCCCACCTCATTCGTTAAACGCGCTTCTCTTAAGGTTATTAGTCTCTACTTTTGTTTCTCTCTCGTTTGTTTTTTTCCGCTAGCTTAAGATCATAACCTTAGATTCCCTATTGTTGCCTCTATTTCTTAAAATTTCTTCCTTCGACAACTTCCATTCTTAATAAAATCCCAAATAGGTATTAAGCTCCGAGGGCCTGTTCAAATATTGCCCTTTTTCTTTGAAGGCTACTCAGTACGGATTCCTTTACCTTACTCTTAACCCATTCCACGCTCTGAATTCATCTTATAGCTATAAAACAGCTTTACCGAAATATGGTGTTCACCCCCCTGGGCTTTTTATGCACATCGTTCTCCCCGCTCTTTTCTTCAAGACACCTTCATCTATTACGATTCTAACTTCTCGCTTTACATACAGCGTTTTTGACTAATCACTCGCTCTTGACCAATTCTATTTATTTCTTCCCTATATAATATATTAGCAGCACGCCGTCCTTCAATCTAATGTTTTCCCCTTTTGATGCAGTGTCTTCAGCTCCTCCTTAGTCTTAACTCCCAATCATAAGCTGAAAGATCCTCCTTCCCCAAGCTACATCCTACTGGTGATCCTCCCCCCCTCTAACTAATCTCTCAAGTAATAACTAGGTTAGGCTCCTTCCTCATTAATTATAGTGGTCCTACAATATTAGACCCCCTTTCCCCCCCCGTTCGAGTATATAAGTAGCTTGGCTCTTGACCCGTCTTTACTCATCCATGATTCTAAATAATATTACTTCTAAGGAACTATATGGGCCCACGCTTTAAGCTACTAGATGTCCTCTAGCGATATTCTACCCATCCCCCTTTTTCTTCTATATCTTTCTATTGAAGCTGAATAATCTCCTTTTTTTCGCTCGATAACCGAACTCATATAGTATGTTTCCATTCGCCCTATCCTCCTGACTTACTAAGCTCAATAGATTAATTAACCTCTCCTTCCCTTTCCTGCTTAGCTATTTTAGCTGTACTTCACTTCCCAATTACTCCTTCCACTCAGTCCTCGCCCCCCCCTACGTTTCACTAGCTACTCAAGTAATATCTACTACCTATTCAAGTTTACCTCCCTATAATTACTTCACTTCTCTTGTTTAGCTAACGCACTTCCCAGCTGGTTTTAAACCAATTTTTTCTCCTTTTGTCCCTACAAATTCCCCAATGGAAGGAATCTGGTTCCCCGTTAAAGCCGAAAGATGGAACCCCTACTGTAGGCAGGAGTAAATTTCTTCATACCCCCTTATAAGCTTATTTAAGTGAATTCACTAGGTTCCATTCCTCCCAGCCTTCTCGCCCACCCTACCTTCTACGCTTTCTACCCCCCCTTGTGGTCAGAGACTCTGTCTTTTTTGTTACCTTCCTTGCTCCAATACCTTTCCTATTGTCACCATTTTATCCGAACTGGACACGTTTCGGTCCATTTACCTAACTCTAAAGGATCTCGTTTACCCACCCTTCTCTCACTTTATTATATCACGCTCGCCTTAACCGTTAACATATCTCTCCGGGGCCGTGGTGTTTCCCTTCCGTCTCCTTCCTTGTGAGGCCTACTCCTTCCCCCTGCACCTGATTTCTGAACTTCGTCTATTCAGCAATTAGCGCTCTCCCTTCATATAGCTTTCTTAACATAATAGGCAGTCTTTCTCCGTTTCTTTTTGCAGCCGACCGACTATTTTCAATTTCAAGCCTGCAGTGTCGTTTTTTGGCTCTATTTAAACCCACGCTTAATTTCATTATTTCAAATTCTTAGTTCCAGCCCCCTATCCTGCAAAAAACGTTTACGCTTTTTACATCTTATTTCCTTATCACGCAGACTCTTAGATCTCGTTTCGCTCCCTAGTTTTTTGTCGGCGTTTCCCATCTTTTCTTATGTGATTTCCCGTCACGTTTTGTTGCTAGGGTACCATTTACTAAGAATTTCCAATCCAATAGACGGCTCTCCCCCAGTGAAGCTTCTCATATTTATCGCGACCGCTGGAGATCCACCTCCTAGATGAGGGCACACAAGTTCTGAATTCTTTTTTTCCCCCTCATCTAAATTCTCAGCTGCTATCCCGACGTTTTTCCCTCTAATGGGGATTCTTGAATGTTGCTATCATCAGATTGGAACGCCATTTGCATCGGCAAAATTCGGTGTGCCTTCCTCGTAATATGTTAAAGCGCAGGTTTCAAGTCTCTTTGCTTCTGACTACGTCTCTTAAGTGGTATTCCTCGTGCGGTTGTAACAACCCGAGTCCTCTCCCTAATGTAAATCAACTCTTTCGGGGAAAATAACCACTCTTCCCGGTCTTGTACAAAACTCTTAAAACTTCCTATTATCATATAGTCCCGACCTTTATACGAATGGTTCCACTAATTCCAAATTGAATGAAGCTTATCTGCAGATCGGTAGGGCTTGATAGTTATAATGATCGCAGCTATTAAACTTCGCTAAATAAAGTGTTCCATTTCCTGCGTACCTTTCCCTCAAGGCACCCCCGGTTAGGACAACATTCAAGATAAGTATAAACTTAATTAGTCTTAGTAAGGTCTCTCCCAGGTGATTACAAAAGTAATTATCTTTTATCTTGTCTCCCCGTACATTGATAGTCCTCTTGTTTTTCTTGGTTTAACCGTTCTTACTTATTTATACTTAGTCAATAAGATTTTTCGGTTAAGACTCATCCCCCCAGTTATTTATCGAGACTGTTTTAACTCTCTTCTTCCTCCCCAGTACCTTTAGCTATAAGTCTTCGTTCATATTAGGCTCTAAGTTACTGTTCGATAGTTATTTTTCTCCTCGCCTCGTCCTTGTCTCTCCCCTGAATAAAGTCTATACCTTGACAGCTAGTTCTTTATCTCTAGGCTTCCATTAAGTCGCTCCGCCGCTTTTCATGCGCTCGTTTATATTAGTAGAAGTTTCCGTCTAAATCCCCGATACAATTAATATAAGGTCCTATCTTATCGCTCCTCCATTGCTCGAATCTCTCTTTTAGTCTTTTTACCGTATATAAAGGGCCCCCCCAACCATCTAAGTACTTTGTCTCCTTCATAACCCTTTTTTAATAGTTTAAGATTTCTATCTCCCCTCTATTATCTTTAGTTTCCTAGGGTTTTCTCTAGCTAGCGAAAGTCTCAGTCTCTCCCATCTTCTGTACCCTTAGATTATAATCTTTTTCAGCTATAATTTGAATAGTTATCTCCTTACTTTCTTTGACAGATATTCTCCTTTGTCCGCGTTGCTATTTAAGGGGTTAGCGGCTCTGCTTTCTACCCTTTTTTTACTAATACAGTTTCTTTTACGCGATTTTATTTCGTAAAAACGCTCTTAGCAAAGAGATAAGGTTTAGTAAACAATAGACTCAACAACCTTTTGGTAATTGTTTTTCCTCGTAGTTCTTTGTAGACCAGTACACCAAAAACCCAAAGTTGGCGCCTACGTTTAACATCTCCGTCCTCAATAATGTAACTCTTTAAGATGCTGTTTCATCTATTCCCTTTTTCCCAGATTATATAGGAGAGGACCATTGCTTAACGGTCGGTTTTAAATTAATCCAGCCCCTGCGTCGATAGTCTTCCTAAGTATTTCCCCTTTTGCCCCTTCGAATAACTATTTGATTCGTCTTTTCCTTCCCTTTCTTCTGACGTTCCTCAAGGGTGCGATTTAAGTTCTCTACATTTCACCTATGGTTTCTCTCTGCTTCTTATCTTAGTTACTCTTTCCCCCTACGTTGTGTGTTGAGCTGCTCATACCCTTTCCGCGAAGCTCTTCGCGCCTATATGATAGCTTCTAACGGACCTCCCTTCTTTGATCTCCCGTACCAATTTCTATCAAATTTCTCCATAGGGTCCGATACGCGTCCTTTAGACTGGTCCCTCCTTTCAGGGCACCCTTGGGTTTTTCTCCCTCCTTACTGTTAATTATAAATTACCCTTCTGAGTAAGTTAGACAATGTTAATCCTCGACTAGTTTGCCCTATTATTGAAACAGCTAAACATTATCGTATTCTTGGATTCCACCCCGGCTTTCTGAGAAGGTTCCCCTCCTGTTCTTAAGCATCCTATACTCGATAAGTTATTGATTTTCTACCCCCTCGGCTAGAATCTTCGTTCTTTTACGCCTCTACCTTCCTCAGCTTTATAACCCTAATATTAGCTATTAGCAGCGAGCTCTTAATTAATAAAGCAAATTTTCTCCTATTCTTGTTGTATATTAGTACTACCTAGTATAAACATTCTCTGATATAATCTGTACCTTCCTACTCGACGACTGGGATTCTATACTTAAACTATTACACTAGTAAAGTCCTAGAAGAAAAGATAAGCCGATCAAGGTTAGGCCTCTCTTTTCGTAAGACTTTTAATTCTTTTTGTTCCTTACCGTAATACTTCGCCTTACGAGGACTTCCGAGAAGGCTTATTTCTTTCTCCTGTCGTCTTTCCTTAATTTGGGCAAGATATTATTAGGCCTCCCTTCCCCCTATATTTCCCCCAAGGGTAGCTATCTGTTTATCGCGCTTTATTATAAATCCGACTTCTGATACTTAGTCGACTCCCCCCTTCTCTTAGATAACTATCGCCCTATTAACCCCTCCCTTTTCTAATTATAAGGACTAATCCCGTTGTTTTTTCCCTTCCTCTTCTAGCTCCCCTTAACTCAATCGATTACTCTTCACTTATATACTTAAGGTGCCTACTGTATCTTTAACCCGCCCCCCAAATCTATCCTACCGGCGATAATAAGCATCCGGATGATCCCCGGTAGACCATATTCCTCTCATACTTTATCGAATCCTTCACTAGAGCTTAGTGTGCTAACCATCGGTAGCTAACGCCCTTATAAGCCTTGTCAAGACCATGGCTTATCTTACTCTGTCTGACTCACTTTTAACTTCGTGTCGCCTTTCATCGCATAAGGGACAGATTTATAGGGTTCCCCCCCGCGCTTATCCCTACCTTATAAGCTTCTCCCCTGAAGCTGACTAGCTCGGCCCTCCCCACTGAGTCCGCACTCGAAGAGACTTCGCTCCTGGACGACTATCTAATCCTTTTTTCCGACCGTGTTCCAGGCATCTTTCCCCCCCCTTACTGGGGTGAGTGTTATTTTACCTATATTTGGATTACATACAACTTCTCCTTGACTGGTTTTGTTATCAACCTTTCCATAATGGAGTTTTTAATCAATTTATACTTTATCCTGCCCTCATAATGCGCTTTTCTCCTGGCAGCCCTACACACCGTGGGCACTAATTGGTCCCCGATGCATTCTTTTTTTACCTCATTTTCTTTGTCATTTTGTGTTATTTTTACCCCTTGTCAAGATTTTCTTGTTTCCTCTACATACCTTACGTCAATGCTCTATATGTACATAGATTGTGTTTCTTTTTTTGTAGGTGTGTTTCCGGCCTCCTCGCTTGAACGCATCGAATCCGGTTTTCAAGCATCCTTTTGTGGCTGTATTCAGATATATTTTTGAACCAAAAGTTCCCTTTCCCTCCTTCTATTCTCTAATTAAGATCCCCTCATGTTCCCTCCCCCCATATACGTCTCGGACTCTAAGCCTCTTCAAGCCCCCCCTTTAACCAGCGAAGCCCCTACTCGTTCTCCTTTCCCCCCCGTTTTTTTGTGATACCAAGTATTGCTCGGCGTGCTTAAGAGGGCTTTTTTAGGGACTTAAAAGTTTTGGGATATGATCTTATCGAATTAATAATCCGACGGAGATTATCCTTTTTTTTCCTCTTACACCCTAGGATTCTCTACGTTACTTACTATGAGCTTCATTACTATTTACAACCCCCCCCTACACCGAGCTGACTGAGGTTACAACCAAGCTTATACTATAGAGTCTAGATTGGTTTTTGTACCTCCCTTTCAAGACCCTTTATTTAAGGATTCTTCCCCATGCCTCTCATGTTACGAGCAAGAAAAGCCCAGTCTCTTCAGGCCCCCCGAGCTTGCTGCTAGTATATTTGACGGTCCCGTGCTGAGGTTACTTGCTCCCTGATTGCCTATTAGTCCTGATTAAACTACTTTTAGTTATATTTTCTTCCAAGATACCACAAGTTTTCAGTAATCTGTAATCCCCCCATTCGGTTAACCACACACTCCCCCCTTCCAACTGTTGTATCTCCCCCTTACCCACTTTTAAATTTCCCGAGTCTGGATTCACTCTATAGTCTTTCATCTTCTAGAAGCTGTTATAGTGATTTGTTTCGCAAGGCGTAGTCTAAGATTATCATGAAAGTCTTTCTTTATCTTAGGTATAGCTTATGGTGGGCCCATTCCCCTATGCTTCCTGCCTTTCAGTTTTCCCTTTAATTTCGTCTTAGTCTCCTCTCTTTTTTGCCCTTTTTATGAAAAAAGGCAACCTCAATTTCTTCCCCCTCATGACGTGCTCCCCCCCTCACGAAAAGACGTAATTTCTTACCTTTTTTATTAGAATTAAAGATGCTTACTCCCGGGCTCTGTTCCTAAAGCCTTCCTTTTCTTCTTAGCAATATTCCTGATTTTTTGAAGTCTTTCCTTGCCTCATACTACGTTATTATTTATCCTCTCGTTTACCCATTCTCGCTTGTAAGTAACGTAGATAAATCCCCTATATTTAACTTCGCGTGAGTAGTGCTAGTTCTCTCTCGCTCTTCGTTAATCTGTCTCTGTCTAAGCATCAAGACTCCAGAATTGATCCGGTCCTATGCTGAGAATTCGCACACTTTTTTTCCGCTATAGTTTCCGTAAGTCTGAGCTCCCTACCATTGAGATACCCTCCTCGTTTAGATATAGCTAACCAGACTGATAATAATGACTTCCATTTGACCGTGCCGCTAAGGTAACCCAATAATCTTTGCTTTAAGGCCCCGGTCGTTTGGATTCCAGCTTTATGCGTGTAGAGAGGAGTTGTTATTAACGTGATTATATTACCTCGGAGCAAATTCCCTCCAGTAAGGTTAGCGGCGGAACATTTCTAGTTCTCCTTTCGTTCCGTTATACTAGTCTGACCTGAGGCCCCCTTCTTCAACTTTGCCAGCGATTTACGGAGTTAACAGGCTGCGAACATCTGAAAGAGCTTTATATACTTCCCCTGTTCTTAGATGGTTCTCCCCTTTCTCTTAGTAGGCGTAGTTAGTTAGCTTCAGGTTCTATAGCTCCTTCAATCGTCTTATAATAGGAAGAAAGTAGGACCTTAGCCTCTCCATTTGCAAAGCCATAGGGTTTAAATATACGTACTCCTCACCAACTCCCTTACTCCCAAGGCGTTTTTTAAGATCTCAGTCCCACTAATATTCCTCTAGGTCTACTTTCCTTCCCTTGGGTCACAATATTCGTCTTTCTTCTACCCTTAATGTTCGATAGAAAGCAGTTTTTTTATACCTAAGTATTCCCCCTTCTTAGACAAATATTAATCTACCCCCCCCATTTTTGCCTTCATACTCCCTCTTTTACTACCGTACTTTAGGTGTTTTTTATTTTTAAGTTTATTACTTCCAGCTACGTTTCTTCCTTCTTCTATTAGCT
>Ga0179591_1321156_pt1 | contig 11278 bp, 19 predicted proteins | sample CZOMad2_1_08_16f_FD_182891 | JGI IMG/M metagenome (GOLD analysis project Ga0179591, IMG submission 182891) | Vadose zone soil fungal communities from Angelo Coast Range Reserve, California, USA - CZOMad2_1_08_16fungal (PacBio error correction) | ecosystem: Environmental > Terrestrial > Soil >... | reverse complement strand
AAGACGACCTCCCCCTTTTTCATCTTTAAACATGAGGTGGCGTTTTTAGGATTTCCCCCCATCTCTTTTTTTCCTTCCCTCTTCCCCAAATTTTACCCCTCCCACCTCCTTCGTGGGGTTTAAGGGGAGATAGAACTTGCTATTCCTTTCTTTTTTTCTTTCACTCGCCTCTCGGGAACCGGGAGATTTGGCCCGCCCCCCCCCCTTCCACGGTACAACTTTTTTCCCCCAATCTTCCCCTGTTTCGGTGTTTTCTTTTTTTTTTTTTTCCCCTCCCTCGCCTCCTCGCGAGGAGGGACACCAATGCGTCCCCCCCTGTCCACCTCCTTCCCCTCCCTTTCTGGGGTGTGTCTCACTCTCCGTTTTTACACCGAGCGAAAGAAAAGGTGGGGGTGGACCCCTTTCTTTCCCCACCCCTTCCCTTCTCCCGGAAAGATGAAGTCGTTTTTCCCCTCTTTTTCTCTTTTTTCCTTCCCCCCCTTTCTTCCCCCTCTCGCTAATTTTCATTACCCCTCCTTTTACGCCGATGACGACCATGAAGGACCACCCCACCCTTTTTTCTTTCCCTGGGTGGACTGCTGAAGTACGACGAGGACCATCCCCCCCCTTTTTCCTTTTCTTTTTTCCCCCTCTCCCTTCTTCCTTTTTTTTTCCTCTCCTCTTTTTTTTTTGAGATTTCCTTTCCTTCCCGTTGGCAGGAAGCGAGGCCACATTCTGAAAAGGGGGACATGGTCTTTCTCCTTTCTCCCATCCGGCTTTCGGAAAAAGTGTTGGGGGTTGTCCCCTTTTTTCCCTTTCCCCCTTTTCTTTTCCTCTCCCTTCAGCGCCTCCGCTTTTTTTTTTTTTGTTTGAACTTCGAATCGAACCTTTCTTTTTTCTCCTGCGTTTGGATAAGGGTTGTTACGGCGGGATGGGCTTTCCCCCCCTTTTTTTCCCTTTCTCGTGCTTCTCACTCCCCTTCCGTTGCTCCTTTTCCTTTCTTCACCGTGTCAGTGTGTTTCGACGAATTGGTGTCCCTCCCCTTTTTTTCTTTCCTCTTCTGGCCCCCATCGACACCGCCAAATTTAGAAGATTCTTTCCCCCCTTTCCCTATTTTTTTCCCTTCCCCTTGTTCCCTGCGCCTCTTTCCTTGGCACTCTCCCTCTCCTTGAGTCCATTTAATGACCAAAGTTCCGAGGCCCCTTCCCCCTTCCCCCTTTGTTACCGCCTTAAGTAAAACTCGGGTAAAATCCTCCCCCCCTCCCCCCCTCCTTTCTTCTTCGGGTTGCTTTTCCCGGCAGTGCTGTTTTTTCCGTGGTGGACAGAGCTATCCACTCCTTTTTTCTTTTTCTTCTAAAAAACCCCCCCCCCCCCCCCCTTTTTTTTTTCCGGTTTTTTGACAGTTTTCTTCTGCACACGAGAAAAGGCTTTCTGTTCTTTTCACTTTTGATTTTAGAAGTATGGCATTCCCCTCTTGTACCCCCTTTTTCTCCGAACATGATTCTTTCCCCCTCTTTTTCGTGGAAGGAAATATGATGATGGCTCCTTCTCTCTCTTCGCTTTGGTGATCTAGACATGATACAGCCCTCTCTTTTCTTTTTTCTCTTTCTTCCTCGCAGAGGCCTGCTTTCCGGCGTGGTGTCCTCCCCTTTTTCACGGCGGCAGTCGTAATTTGAACAAACCCCCCTTTTTTTTTCCTTCTGCCCAAACGTGTCCTGAGTCATATGGGGACCTGCTTCTTTCCTTTCCCCTCTTTTTTTCCCCCTTCTTCATTTCAATTGCGCCAGGCTAAGGTTTGTCTTTTCTTTTGTCCTCAATACAATGGTTAGAGAAGTCTGACCTTTCTTTTGCCCTCTTTCCACGGTATTCTGTATGGAGGGTGATGAGGCGGGGTTGTCCGTTTTTTTTTTTCTCTTTTTTCATTTCCCTCGTACCTCTCTCCCCTTCTTTTTCCCTCTTTGATGGGCCACCGGTGGTAATGTAGATTGTATTTTTTTTTTTTTTTTTTTTTGTTCTTGACCTCGGGTTGAGGACAGAATCTTTCCCCCTTTTTCCCCCCCCTTTTTTTTTCCTCCTAGTGGCCTTTCCCCTTCTCCCTTTTGTATTTCCCTTTCGTGGTCGTAAGCGAGTCGCGTGCCTCCTCTTTTTCCTTTCTTTTTTCTTTCTCCTTTGTGGAGAACGCCTTCTGGAGTCCTGTCTTCTTTTCTTTTTTTTCCTTTCCCCTTTTTCTTGAACCTTCTGATTTTTTTCATCGCCACATAGAGAGACGTAAATACACCCTTTCCCCCCTTCGCGAATTTCTTCCCCCCTCTCTTTTTCGGATTGGGAAAGGACTTTTTTTTTTCTCCCTCAGGGAAAAGTGCCCTCTCCCCCCCTCTTTTTTTTCCTTTCTTCTTTAGGGTAACAATAAGTGCTCCTGCCTGCTATAATAGAAGAATCATATCTCCTTCCCTTTTCTTTCTATCTATTATTATATGAGAGAAGGAAGGATGATTTTTTCTTTTTTCTCCGTTATTGCTCTTGATTGTCGGATCTTCACTTTCCTGAGGAGAGGAAGGGATAATTTACCCCCCCCTTTTCAGTGGGCTACATCTTTTCCTTTTTAATTCCCCCCCACCTGCAGGTGATGAAGGAGGAGCGATTTTTCTCTGCACAACGAACGCAGTGCCCCCCCCCTAGTCCGCCCACTTTGTCCGAACGGGCAAATACAGTAACCTCCCCCTTTTCCTCCTTGCTTGAAGCAAAATGGTGCAATTCTATAATACCGCCTCCCCTTTCCCCCCGAACTTTCCCTCCCCCCACATTTTTTTCCCTTTCCCCTGTCCTTGGGAACTGAAAGCCGGGAACGGTGGCTTTTTTTCTTTTTCCCCCCGAGTCAATCCCCCCCCTTCCCCTTTTCCTTTTTCCGGATACTTCTTCCCCCCCCATCTTTCCTTCCTTTCCTGAAAACTCTGAAGGACGGTTTAACCCTTTTTTCCTTCCCCTCCCAATAGAGAAGTTAAAGGTCAGTGCTCTCACCCCCACCTTCTCTTCTTCTTCCCTTTCGACCCCTTTTTTTTCTTTTCTCCCATTTACCAACATGGATTTTTCCCTTTTTTTCTTTTCTCCCCCTTCTGTTGTCCCGCCTTTTTCCTTTTTCCCCCCGTCCCAGGCACCCTTCTGTGTTCCCGCGCCCGGCAAACATACTACTATCCAATTTTTTCCTTTTTTTTGATTCCCTAAAGACTGATGTAACTTTTTTCTTTTCTCCTTCTCTGTCTAACGCCCCCAATCGGCAGATAAACAACCCTCCTCTTCTTTGTTCATGTAGAGATAACACAAAGCTCCCTCTTCCTCCCCTTTTTCCCCCCCCCTTTCCCTCCATCTTCATTGAACCCCCCCCCCCCCCCCACACCTCGAGGGGATGTTGTCTGGGCCGGGAGTAATTAGCATTTTTCTCCTTCCCCTATCCAACAGATTGACTCTACCCTTCGCAAATAAAAGTCCGGATAAAAACGCGGCCCCTTTCTTTTGTTCCCGGGTGAGCCTCCCCTTTTCCCCACCCCCTCCCTACAATTTCTCCTCTTGGGCCAATGGGACAGAGCGATTTTTTTCTTTTCCCCCCCAGTCAAAAACCGAACCGGGTCAGGTAACCCTCTCTTCCCCCTTTTTTTTTCTTTTCCCCCTCTTTTCACCCTTTTTCCTTCGTTAGGCTTTCCACTCGGTTACGGAAGGAGTTACAAAATTCCCTTTTTCTCCCCCCCTCTCGTAGTGGGTTTCATTTTTTCTCCCCCCCTTTCCTCTCTTTCTCCTTTCCGAGAAATCTCTCTCGGACCGGGGGAGATTGGGCAAGAAATCGAAGGTACCCCTTCCCCCCCTTGTCGGTTTTCTTTTTGCCTTGAAATATGCCACGATAGAGACGTCCCCCCTCCCTTTTTTTCTTCCTCCCCCCCTGAAAATGTTAAGAGCAAGCCTTCTCCTCCTTTCTTTTTTTCTTTTCCCCCTCTTTTCCTCCAATCCCTTTGTGGCCCCTCCCAATCCCGCAGTACAACGTATCAAAAGGCATTCTCCCTTTTTTCTTTGCTCTCGAAGTTAAAAAACATCTTCGATCGCCCTTTTTTTCTTTTTTCTTTCTTCCTTCCCATGCCCTTCCCCCCAAAAATTCCCCCCCCCCCCGGGTGGGGGAAGAGTATTGAAGAGGTGCGGATCTTTTTTTTTTCCCCGCCTCTCCCATTAAAAATTTAGAATGTGGAAGGAGCTTCCTGCACTTTTCCCCACCTCCCTTTTCTTCACTCCTTCTTCCTCTCTCCAGTGGACCCTTCCAGTTCTTTTGAGGCCCCCAATCTTTTCCCGTTTTGACATGGTTGTCGTAATTAAGAAGAAAACAGTATCCGCCCTTTTTTTTTTTTTTTTTTTTTTTCCTTCAGGAGTAGGAAGCGGCGTCAATGCTTGTTCTTCTGTTCCCCCTCTCTTTTCCCCTTCCCCTCACTCCCTCTTTCTACGCCTTCCATCTTGGCCGGGAAATGAAGTTTGGATACGGTTTCTTTTTCTTTTTCTCCCCCCCCCCTTGTGATTGCGAGCGGTGAACCTTCTTCCTTTTTTTTTCCTCCCCGGTCGCGGAAGTTCCCTTTTAAACGTTTTCTTTTTTTTCTACGCATTGGTGGTTAAAGCATCGGATAGGAGTCCTTCTTCTTTTCCCCCCCTCCCCCGTGCCCAATTGTAGAAGATTTAGTTCCCTTTTCTTTTCCCCTTTCTTCTTTGTCCCCAACTCTCCCGCTTATTTTCCTCCCCTTGGAGAAAAAGCTACCCCCCTCAATTAATAGCAAAGTTAAGAGCGCCCCTGACCCCCCCCTCCCTTTCCCTTTTTCCTCTTCCGTCCCTCTTTCTCCTAACACCACCTCCCACATCAATGAGTTAAAATATGAAAACGTGAATCGGGCGGTTTTTTCCTTTTTCCCCCCCTTGGGGGGTTTTTTGCGTGTGTTTTTTGCGTTGCCCCTTTCCCCTCCAATACAATAGATATGAAAATTGGAACCCCCCCCTTTTTTTTTCTCCCTTGTGGAGAAAGGAACCCTTCTTTCCCTTTTTTTTTTTATGTGCTTTCTTTCTGTCTCCCACTTTTTCTTTGGGATCAGTGAAGTAGTGAGAGACCTTTCCCTTCTCCCCCCCCCCTCTTGTTTGTGGGGGTACATCTTTTTTTTTCTTTCCCTCTTTTTCCTCTCTCCTCTTGCGACTTTTGTTTGACCCCCTGATCACACCTTTCTCTTTCTGGGAGGAGGGTTTGAAGCCGATCTTCCGTTTCGGAGGAGGAGGGTGATGCCAGTTTTCCCATCTCCTTCTTTTCTTCCCCCCCCCCCCCCCCATTGCTGTTCCTTTGAGGTTTATGGTTAGTCGCGGCCCCCATACGTGTAATGGGAATATTGCGGACCGTTTTTTCCCCCCCCTCTCTCCCTCCCCTGTTCGCGAAAGGGAAGTGAGCACTCCTTTTTTGGGAGCTTTTTTTTCTTTCCCTCCCCCCTTTCCCGATTCCCTTCTGTCACGGGCAAGGTGGTTCGAACACTGACCCTTTCCTTCCCTCTTTTTCTCCGGTTTTTGTCCGTGTTGAAAACGTCCGTCAGAGTTTTTCTTCCCTCTCCCCTTCTCCCCCTTCTTTTCAAGCGCTTCCCGTACTTTCCTTGTCGTTATTTGAAATCGGGTTGCGGCCAGCCTCTTTCCCTTTTTTTCCCCTTCCGTCCCAGGGAACGAAAAGGTTGTATTCACAGTTCGGGTTTTCCCCCTCTTCTTCTTTTCTCTTTCCCCCCCCCTTTTCTTCAGGCTCTGATGTATTCTCAGACCCTGCCCTTTCTTTCAAGTACGGTATTGGAAGTCGGAAAAATGGGCAGGACTCTTTTCTCCTTTTTTTTCCGAGAAAATCGAGAGAGTAAATCCCCCTTCCCTTCCCCCCCCCCTTCCCCGCGAGCTCTCCCACGGTGGTTCGGATTGGTCCCCTCCCCAGGGAAAGATCATAAGGACTTTTCCCCCCCTCCCCTTTCTTTTTCTTCTTTCTGGATTGATTCCCACCTTCTTGTCCATACTCCTGCCTGCCTATATAGAAGACTTTCCTTTTTTTTCCTCTATATCCCTTCCTATGAGAGAAGGCCGGATGCTTTCGTTTCCCCTCCTCCCTTCTTTTCTCCCTTATTTGTTCTTTTCCTGAGTGCTGCTTCCCGTGTTTCCTTTCCAAATCAGAAAAAGCCGGCTTTCCCTCCCTTTTTCGGTGGGACGGAAAAAAGCCTTTTCCTTTCTCGCGTGGTTTTCCCCTCCCGCAGTGCCAGAACACCGAGGCCGTTCCTCTTTCTGCCTTTGCCCCAAAACGTAATTAAAGAAGGCGTTCTTCCACAACTTCCCTCCCTCACCCTCTTCTTTTTCTTCTCACTCGCTGCCCCCCCTGGCCCTTTACTTACAACCTTTAGTGACATGTGAAGTAGGGCACTGCCTCTTTTCCCTCCTTTTTCCCGGCTTGGCCGAAAAAAAGAGGTCAAAGAAACCCCCCCTCTCCCTTTTCCCCTTTTCTTTTTTTAGACCCAGATTTTTCCCGTTCTGTTTTTCCCTCTTGCCTTACTGTTCAAAAGGGCCAAAACACGACGTCAGCACCTCCCCCCCTCTCCCCCCCTTTTCCCCCCCGGTAAGAAGAATAGAACAGCTCCTTCCCCCCCTTTTCCCCTTTGGATTGGCCTCCTTCCCTTGAGAGAAGGATATATGAGTTTTTTTCCCCCTTTTTTCCCCCCCGAGTAAAATAGGACAATTCCCCTTTTCTTTCCCTTTGCACCCATTTCCCCCAAGGCCCCTCAATTGGGGGTTTGTTCAATGAATTCTTTCCCCCCTCCCTGTATCCTGCTCTAGACATAAAGTCAAATAGGAGATACAAAACCCCTCCTCCTCTTTCTCTTTCCCCCCCTCCCTAGAATCCCCCCAATTTGCTCCCTCAGCGCTCGAAATGCCCCCTCTTTTTTCCCCACCCCCCTCAGAGGGGATGGACGATAATTTCGCTTTCCCTTTCCCCCCTTTCCCCCCTCTTTTTTTAGCCTCCACTCACATCATGATAAAAAAGCAGGCCCCCCTTTTTTCCGGGTGCGCATACAATTTTCCCCCTTCCCTCCTCCTACCCGTTCCCCTCTGGGGCCAATGGGCAGAGCGATTGTTTTTTTCCCCCCCACTTCACCACACAAGCCCAGGGTCATTTTTCCCTCTCCCCTTTTCCCCTTTTGCTATTTTTTCCCCTTGGCTTTTTTTTTTTCTTATTTTTACAAGAGGTTACGGAAGGCGTTCTTCCCTCTTTTTTTCCTTTGGCGCTAGAAACTTTGCCTATTAATTAATTAAGATATGTAGCTTTGTCGCCCCCCTTTTTCCCTCCCTCGGTGGGAAACGGAGATTTGGCCCGCACTCTCCTTTTTCCCTTTTTTTTTTCCCCCTTCCCATGTTGTCGTGTCGATGGGTGCCTGAATCTGACCGATCGCTCTTTCACCCATCCCCTGTCTCCGAAACAAAATGACATGTTTAAGAGCAGCTTCCCTCCCTCTTTTCTTCCGCCGTCCTTGTTCCCTACTCCCTCCCCGGTTTGGGTAGGAACAGAAAATACCGACGTTCCCCCCCCTTCCCCCCCTCTTCCATTCGGAGCTGAAAGAGGGTTCAGATCTTTTTCCCCCCCCTTCCCCTTTCATTTCGCCGCATCCCTGCAGGTACTCCCCCCTTCCCCTCCCTGACAGGAAAAACACCACAATTTTTCCGATTTTTTTTCTTTTCTTCTTCCTTTAAGAAGAGAAAATGTTCCCCCTTTCAGATGTTTCCTCTCTTTCTTCCCTTTTTTTTCTCCCTCCCTTTTTGTTTTAGAGAGTCTTTTTCAAGTTTCATTCCTCTCCTTCCACATTCTGAAAGGGGGCATGGTATATGTAGTAATTCATGCCTTCTTCCTTCTTTTCCCCTTTTGTGGGGTTTTGGAATGTAAGGGTACGTCTCTTTCTCTTCTTTCTCCTATCCCGTCCGCCTATGGTTGAAATTAGCTATCCCCTCCCTTCTTCCCTCTTTCCTTGGCTCCTGAAGTTTGGATAAGGGTTGACGGCTTTCTTTTTTCCCCCCCCCCTTCTTCATCCGCTTAACCCGTGTCTAGGGATGCAATAAGCAAAAAAAAGAACGGTTTTTTTCCCTTTTTTTTTCCTGACGAAATTTGGTGTAACATACTCGTTCTTCTTTTTTCTTCTTTTTCCCTTTCCCCCTCCCCTCCCAATTTTATGAGCTCCATGTATTTTTCCTGCTTCGTTCCCAATAGAAGGGTAAAGAGATATTTATAGCCTTTTCCTTTTTTCCCCCACCCTTTCTCCTTTTTCCCCCAAGTCGTGAGAGAAAATGAACAACCCCCCCCTTCCCCCATTTTCCCCTTATTAACCTTTCCGTGTTTAAAATCCTAAAAAACGCAAAAATCAATGGTTTCCCCTTTCTTTCCTTTTTGCAAGAGTGGTTACCTGACAGGGGCTGTTTTTTTCTTCTTTTCTCCCTAGCTCCCCCCTCAATACGCCTTGCCCATGAAAAAATAGATGGTAAAACTTTTTTCTCCTTTTCCTTTACCTGGTAGGAGAAACTTTTTCCATAGTTCCTTTTGACAGCTTTTGAGAAGGATGTTCCCCCCCTTTCTTTGATCAGTGAAGTAGGGCGCGACTCCTCCCTTCCTTTTTTTTTTCCCCATCTGATGATGTCTGATAGTAATGGGAAATTCGAGCTCTTTTTCTTTCCCCCTTCTTTTCGGTGAGGGGTTTGAGGACGATTGGACTTTCTCCTCTTTTCTTTTTTTCTCTTGCCGTGTTCCTATCCTTTTATTCCACCAAACCCCCCCTGTCTGTTCACTTGGAGAGGAGTATGGGGGGCCGGCTCTTCTTTTCCCCTTCTTCTTCCCGGCAACGCGGGGACACGCAGATATCCCTTTCTTCCTTTCCCTCCCGTTTTATTCTTGTCTCAATACAATGGTTAGATGCCGTTCTGACTTTTTTTTTTCCTTTCTCCTTTTTTTTCACCTGTATCGATTTTTTGTAGGTGCTGAGGAGGGGTTGGACGGTGACCCCTCCTTTTTTTCCCTTTCGCACTCTTCTTTTCTCCTCCGTTAAGTAAAGAAGAGGGAAACCGGTTTTCTTTTTTCAATCCGTCCCCCAGTGACAACGTTAACGGGCGGGCAGTTCCCCCTCCTTTCCCCCCTTTCCCTTTTTTTCTTCCTTTTCAGTCTCTTTCGTATAGATCCTTTTCCCCCCCGTTGCTTCAGGCTCTTGATGTAGCCGTTGTGAAGAACGCCCCTTTTCTTTTCCCCCCCCTTTCCGGCATGGGGTCGTGCCACTTTCTTCCCTCTTCCCCCCTTGAGCGCCCCCCTTCACTACTTTTCCGTTCCAAATCCGGACGCGAGCGGTTTTTTCTTCTCCTTTTGAAAGGATCCCGGGTTCCCTTCCCTTTCCAGCCCCAAATATTGACGCGAATAAAGTCTTTTTTCTTGTCCCCCGGCAAGAATAAGGACTTCCTTTTCCTCCTCTCTTTCCCTTTTCCTCCTCTCTCTTGTTGTTTATCTCTCTTCTTCTATGAGAGAAGGCGGATTCCCTTTCACTCCCGTTACGGTTGAGATTACGCGATTTTTTACCCTTCCCCCCTTCTCTTTTCTTGCCCCCCTTCTATTAACCCCTCCTGAACCAAGAAGGAGTGGATAGTCTTCTCTCTTTCCCCTCCCCCCCCAAAAATGCAGGTGATGACGTCTCTCCCCCCCCTCTTTTTTTCCCCGCCCCATAGGGCCTTCCCCCCCCTTTCCGGGCAAAGTGGGTAAGAACGGTCCCCCCTCCTCCTCTCCCCCCTTACTCCCCTATGCTTGAAGCACTTTAAATTCCTTACTTTACTCTCTCATAGATGAAGACCCTTTCCTTTTTTTTCCCCTTCCTTTCCCTTTAACGTAGGGGAAATGAAAGAAGGGAACGGTGCCCTTTTTCCCCTTCCCGACCGAGGTAAAGAAAAACATCTCACTCCTCTTTTGAAGGAATAAAGGAGGGCTCGCCCCCCCCCCCCTCCTCCGCTTTTAATGCAAATTTCTCCGGTCCTTTCAACCCGCAAAAAAGAATAAGAACCCCCCCCCTTTCCCCCCATTTTCCACCAAAATGAAAGGTTAATCTTTTTCTTTTCCCCTTCTCTTCCCCCCCTTCCCCTTTTCCCCACCTTGTATTCTGGGGTCGCAAGTTACCTTGCGAGCTTTTTTGTCCGCAGGTGAAGGGAAAAGAAGCTTTCCCCTTTTTTCCTTTCCTTCATGTGGTCCCTCTTTTCAAAATACTCCTCCTCCCCACGGGAAAAAAGAAATTGGGGTTTGTTCATACCCCCTCCCTTTCCGGGTCTTCACAGAAGAAGAACGGGCGCCTTTCCCTTCCCCCTTTCCCCCCCCTCCGCATTTTCTTTTGCCATGGCGAGAGCAACAAAGCGCCATCCCTTTTTCTTCCCGCCTCCTCCTCTTCCCCCCCCACCAAAACTAGCAGGGTTCTCTTCTCTCTACTACGTCACCTTCCCCACGCTTTTCTCCCGCCCGGCGAAAAAATCCACATCCGTTTCCCCACGCGGTTACCCCTCTTTTCCTTTTGCAGCCACCAGGTAGAAAAAGGAACACCCCGGTTTCCCCTCTTTTTCCTTTTTTTCTTCTTTCTTGAGAGATAGGTCAAACCCCCCCCCCCTCCTTGTTCATGGTAACAAGCGATAAAAAGCCGACTTTTCTTTTGCATATTTTTCCTGATGTGATTTTTTTTTTTAGATTTTGACAAGAGGTTACGGACTTTTTTTTTTCCCCCCCCTCCCCCGCTTGAGTGGTTTAAGGGCGCTCTTCCTTTCCCTTCTTTTTTCCGCCAAGGGCGAGGACCTCCGAGTCCGTTGTCTCTTTTTGCCCCGCAATGAAGGTAAACAGTAAAAATTGACTTTCCCCTCTGTTTTTTTTCTTTTCTTTTCCTCCTCTTTTCGCTCGAAGTCCGAGCGTATTCCCCACCTGTCCTCGACCACCACACTGACAATGTTAAGCGTCCTTTTTTTTTATCTCCCCTCTCGCAGGGTTAACAGAGGCGCAATCCTTTTTTTTTCTTCCCCCCTTTTCCAAACGTATCCACCTTTCCATTCCCTTCCCCCCTCGTCAGTCGGAGATGAAGAGGTTACGATTATCTCCCTTCCCCTCATTTGGACGCGCTGCAGACCCTGAATGCCCCCCCCCCCCCACTGCGTATTTCCTTTCCCCCTGGGTGCCTTTCCTTCTCCCGAGACAATTGTCCACCTTTAAGAATGTGGGCCT
>Ga0179591_1314916_pt1 | contig 11278 bp, 13 predicted proteins | sample CZOMad2_1_08_16f_FD_182891 | JGI IMG/M metagenome (GOLD analysis project Ga0179591, IMG submission 182891) | Vadose zone soil fungal communities from Angelo Coast Range Reserve, California, USA - CZOMad2_1_08_16fungal (PacBio error correction) | ecosystem: Environmental > Terrestrial > Soil >... | reverse complement strand
TGAGCCGAACCATTTTTTCCCCTTACGTACGTCTTCCCTGGGTCACGCAATGCCCTCTTTTTTGCTTTTTCCTTTCTGAATCGGTGAGGCCGTGTACGACCACCTGCACACCCTTCGTCTCTGACGGACGCCTGACCCAAGCCTTCCTCGAAAACCCCGTTGTCCAATAATTCGAACCGTACTGTTCGCGGGACAGCCTCCCTTTTTTCCTCTTTTTCAGTCTTGTTAGATAGGCCTGTTCTTTCTTGGCTAAAGTGAGAGCAGTTTGAGGCGACGCATTTCGAAACCCGCCCGTTGCCAAGTTTCTTTTCCTTCTCCCCAGCCACACGATCACCGTCCAACCCTTCACCCCCTCCTTCTCTCCACACCCGGCTAGTACCCCACACCTCAGGACCCCAGGCCACCCCCCTTCACGCCTCCCTGCCCCAGCACTCGATATACACACTGATTATTCAGTGCGTTCCAGTCTGATGACCCTCTCTTTCTTTCTTTTTGCTCGCGGTTTTTCCATCGCATGAAAGATTCCTCCCACCCCCTCTTCTCCGGTTCTGTCCCGGCGCAACCAAGCGGCAAGTAATTTTCTCACATCACATTTTTGGTTTTCAACATGACCATTCATAGAGTTTCTTCCCTTCCTTCTTGGTCTCTCCCGACTCTTTTTCCCTTTCCCTTTTTGCTGTGACCACCCCCGCATGGAACCCAGAAACCATTCAGAAGAGTCGTCTCCAGCCAAGGGAGATCATGCCTTCTTTTCGTTGGATCTTCAGGATCGGGACCGCCTCTCTGATTTTTCGACTGCCACCCGTTTAGATGTGTGTCATATGGAGTTTTACTCATAATATGGGGTCCCCTTTCCCCCCCTTGAGCTGTGCGCTTCTTTTTTTTTCCGGACCGTCTTGATTTTCCCCTGTTCTCCGTTCCCACTGCCAACTGCAGTCCTCCGTTCATAAGGGACAAAAAGGAGCTGGAGCTATCCTTATCCCGTAAGCATGGCTTATTTTCCCTTCTTGCTTTCCTTCATCAACTAACGTCATCTTTTCTGGAGTCTGATGGGTCTAGAAGGGATGACGCAAGTCTCGGCTACTATGTCTTTAACCGCCAACATAAGATCCTCCCTTTTCCCACTTAATTCGCGAGACAAATTTTTTTCTTCCCGCTGGTCGAATAGGACGCCCCTATTCCTACTCTCGTTCCCTTCTTCTTAGGTAGTCCTTTCCCGATTGGCGTCCTTCCTCTTCCCTTTTTTCCTTCCCGTTCCCGAAACTCAGTCGTAGAATAGTAATTTTTTTCGTTTTTTTTTCCATTGGCATCCGGCCCCTCGGACTGCTTTCTTTCCCCCCTCCGTTGCCCCGCCCCTATCTTTCAACGATAATGTCCATCTGTGTTTAGGCTTATGACAATTTTTTTGAATTCCTCCGTACTGCACATTAAGCCCTTCCCTGTCACCTTTAAACGCAACCTTCTTTTTCTTCCTTCAAACGATCTTCTAAGCGGAAGTTCGCAAGCGCTTGGCCTCCTTGATCAATTTTCCCCCCCTCCTTTCTCGTTTCCTCTCCTCCCTTTGTTTTTTTTTTCTGATTTTGCTAGAGTTTACACTATATTATTTATTCCGATTGCCGGCCCTCGACGACCTGCAGGTTGCTTTACGTTTTTTACCGGGACTTCTCTTTACCTTATAGCATTACATTCATGACCTGCAGGACAACAGTACTTCGCAAATCGTTCTGATCTAGTCTCGGGGCCGTTCCCCCTCTTCCTCTACTAACTCGGCAGGCTTTTGCAAAGAGTAACAAATCGCTCCTTATTGATGAGCGAATCCGTCTTTTTTATTCTATCTTTTTTTAACTGGACCCCCACTGACTACCCCCCTCTCCTTCTTCTTTCCCCTTCACGCGATCCGTGTGGCGAGACTGCTGAACGGTCACAGTTTTTTTCTAATGGCGCTTTTTTTCCACTTATTAGGTTTGTGTAAGTTCCGGCTCTTAGGTCTTTTTTGCTTTTCATCACCACCTACCATCGTGAGGCCTTAACTGTACACCACCCCCCCCCCCCCCCCCCCCCCCCCCCCCCCCCCCCCCCCATCGCCCCCCCCCCCCCACCGCCTTTACGGCCTAAATTTCGTTTCACGGTAAATACGTCAAAGAAGTCGCTGCCCCCCCCATGATACAAGCGGCTTTCTTCCGCGCCCCGCTGGTGGGTTGCTGTCTTGTCCCCCCCAAAAAACGGCGTTTGCGTCCCCGGTTTATGGTCTAGCTCAAGGTTTTTCTACGTTTTGCTACCTGCGTCAAAACGCTTCCCGTGTTCCACATTTCCCCCTTCTTTCTTATCTACACAATACAGACTGATTCCTACCTCTAAAGGTGGGGTTTCGTACCGCGATTACCCGCCCCCCATCCGTATTCTTCCCTTTCTCGTTATCTCGGAGGACGTGATCCCCTGGTTTTCTTTTTCTTGTTTTTCCTGTTTCCGGGGCTCCCTCAGCCAGACCCCCGATTAGGTTATAGGCACCAGTTTTAGTCTTAGGTGTAATTTGCCCCACCCCCCCCCCACCCCCCTTTTGATGCTTGCACGAGATTACTGCCCGCATTGTCTTTCTCCCTGCAGTCTTCCTGAGGCCGCTAGGGTGGCTCTATGATTTACGCACGCGGTAATCGCAGGTTTTTTTTGCTACATGATGATGGGCTACCGGAGCTTCAGAGTGTTAATCTATCCCTCGGGCTCGTCACTCCCCCTTTCTTTTTCCCCCTGTTTACTCTTGACGTTGTCTCTATCGTCGCGCCTTTCAGGTGCCGGTCTTGTCGACACATGGAAGGGTAGCCGATGCCTATACCCCTGGCCCTTCCCTTCCCCAAATTCCCCCCCATCAACGGTTCCCATCTTTTCCATTTTCTTCTCGCCGTACGGTTGTGCTTACCCATTAGTTGGAGTTCCTTTTCTCATCTTTGGATGAGCGGAACGTTCTCCAGGGGTCATATCAAGACTTGTTTGGCGTGACTTCTCACCCATCTGCCTAATTGTCCCCCCCTTCCGAGCTTTTTACAAAGAAGACGCCTTGTTGACCTTTTCCTCCTTTGGTTCTTTGATGCCTCGCCACTCCTTTTAATTTTCCAGTCTGTCGTTGCCCTAGGGATGCCCCCTTGAATCTGTTATTTTTTTGAGATCCCAGTCCTCCGATTCCTTCGCTCGATTGTTGTCCCGACTCCCCTCCCATGCCTCTGGGTAGACTGTTGAAAAAAGATGTCCCGCGAAATGCTGGGTGATTCCCCTTTTGGGGAGCCGTTTTCCTGACGCCTAGCCATGTCCGTCAATCCCCCTCCTTCTCCTTGGCCCCGGTGTATCTCCGGGGCCTTGGCATACAATATATCACCTACGTTTTGCGTTTTTCGTTTTTCCATCTTGAAACCCCTTGGAATTTGTCGCACATCCCCGGATGCTCGCTTCCTTTTTTATCTTTCCCCCTCCGAAACCGATCTTTCTCTTTCTTTTCCTTCCCCCGAGTCCATATCTGACGCCGTTCTATCGGATTTGGGACTTTCTTCCCGTCTACTTTGGTTGGTGCACGACGAAACCTTTGCGACTCTTAGGACCAGCGTCTTGACTTGAATAAACTTAGACGACCGACTTGAAAGCTTCTTTCTTTCTCTTACTTTCTATCGGGTTGGGTTGCCCCTCCCCCCCCTGTTTCTCCTTTTTTCCTCTCTCCTTCTCCCCCTCTTCTATTAGCCGCCCGTATCACCCCTTTTAGCGTTGCTCAAGAGGCCTCAGACTTTGGGAGACCCCCATAAGTAAAGGTTCTCCATTGGTTGCTTTTCCTTTTTTTTTTCTCCTGCCCGGTTCTGGTCCAAGGTCGCTCTGATTATTTCGTTCCCCCTTCTCCTCTTCCTTCCTTGTTACCGTACCGAATACTCGATATGATGGAAAGGGGATGTTGTTGCTTAGAGGTTGAAAAAAGGGGTCTTTGTGAGTTGTTTTTATACATCCCACTTTTCCTGATTCTCTATGTTCCCCCCTCCCCTTTCCTTTTTTTTCTCTCCTCTCTCTAGTTTGACATTGGGCAAACGTTCTTGTCTCAATCCCTGTTTCCTCTGACTCACACTTGGACCCGCCCCACCCCCCCCCCCCACCATAATAGTCGAAGTCTTCTTTTTCCCTCTAACCCCCCCTTTCCGCAAGGGGTACCCCCACTCGCTCTTTCCCCCCCCTTTCCCCCCCTCCGACATTTTATCAATTCTTCTTCCCCCCTCATCCAACTCTGAAACAGCCCAATTTTGCCCACGGAATGTCTAAGAATTGACACACGAGAAGGTTTTTAATTTTTCCCCTTTGACTGGTAGCAGTTCATTCCAACCTCCTCCCTCTCTGGCCCCCCCCCTCCTCATTCAATCTACCCCCCAGATCCCCCCCCTCGCACCACCGATTTAACGGCTTTTCCTTCTTCCGTACTCTTCTCATGCACACGTTATCCCCGAAGTCTCCCTTTCCCCTAACCTCTAAAGTCCCCTCGGGAATGTCCAACCTAATCCGTTAGAGTCCATGTCCAGCAAGCAAGGCACCCCCCCCCCCCCTCCCCTTTCTCCGCGATCTCTGGCCTAGGGACATTCATCTTATTTCCTTCCCCTTTGAATTTCCGGCTTTTCCAGGATAATGCCTAGTTTAATACTTGGCTTGCCCCAAATTACAAGGGATTTTGCAACTCTTTTAAAACCTCCCCCCCCTGCTGATTTTTCTTAGCAAAGTCCGGTCTCTCCCACCCTTTTCTTCCTTCCCCATCCCCCCCTTACCTTAATTTGCGGATGTAGGATCCGAATTTCCCCCCCAGACCCCTTCCCTTTAATATCTCTTTTATCCGTCACAGCCCCCCCCTTCCTTCGTCTCGACCACAATCTCGCGCCTCTTCCTCCTTCCTTCCTCCTGTTCAGCCACCCTATGGCCCCCCCTATCCGCCCACAGCAGTCTGGACTGATTAAGACCTCCTTTCAAGCTATCTTTGCGAGTCGAAAATTCTTTCTAACCCCTTACGGCTACAGGCTTCAGGGTCACGCCATTTCTCTTCTGCTAACCCATTGCGGCCTGCTGAGTGACGTCACTCCACCAAACTACGCCCTGCCAACGCAAGGTCTCGTCTCCATCTCCCACTGCGCCTCCCTCCATTTCGCACGGAGAAATCTTCCGTCCCCCCTCCCTCCTGTGATTGCCCCCTCTTTGAACAGTTTTCTCTTCCTTCACGTATTGGCCCCTGATGTGAGAGTTTCACGGGGTGAACCTTCCGACCCCCTCCGTCAGCCTAGCCGGTTCGTCCTCTTCCTCTTCGCCACCCTCCTCTTAGGCCATTTGAACACTCGGATAGACCCATTTAGCTAGCCCAACGCGCTTCAGCCGGCTCAGCCTCCCTCCTTCAGACCCACCTTTTTGCGCAGGATTTCTCTCCTCCCCTTCTTTTCCCCTCCCGAATGCCCGTTTCCCTCCCCCCCTGCGCCCTAGCCATATGGTCCTCTCTCCCGTGAGCCTCACTGCGGCAAGTATATGGCAAGCCAACTCCTTTTTTGCGTCGGACCCACCCACCTATTCCCTTCCTTTTTTCCCCCTTCATATCAGATTTCCACCACTCCAATCTTTCCTTTTGCTTTCCTCCACACCTATGGAAACCCCTTGCCCCTCCCGTCTTCCCAGCCGTTCCATCGGATTCGACTGTTGGAGAGGCAGCAGCTTATAAGAGTAGTTACTTTCCGGGTGATCGTGCTTTATTTTTCTCCCCATTCCCTTTCTCAGCTTTTCTCCCCTTCATTTCTGTGGGAGACCTCATAACGTTTCGCGGTTTTTCGTAATCATATTTGCTTACCCCTTTCAAGGCCACTCTACCGACCCCACCGCCCTCCTCTTCCCCTCCTTTCCCCACACACCCGGGTGATCATCAGCAGCATTTCAGTGTCAGATGTTCTTTTGACGGCTTAGTTGCAAGACCCAGTTCCGTTCTTGGATTTTCCTTTTTTCTTGCTATCAGGGAATTCCTCCCCCCTGAGTCTTTCTCCTCTTCTCCGACACTCCTAGATTGACTTCACCTTTAAACCCATCAAACTTGAGGATCATCTTGCAGCGCCCTCCGGCTTCCTGCCCCTGCTGCAGGCTTTCCTTTTTTACCCTCCTCTCTTCTTCTTTATTCGTTCATTCGCTGCCCTCCGGCAACTCAGCACCGGAGTCGGCGGGCCCTCAACTCGCCCATTTTTGACGTCTTGCATCCTGGCCGATCGGTCTGTTCTTTTCCCTTTTACTGTCTGCGGGACCTCTGGCCGGAAGATGGTTGGGAATTGCATTAGAAGCTCGATCCTTTAATTTCCTCCCATTCCCTGCCCCTTGTAAACCGCCACCGCCTTCTTTTTCTCCCCACCTGGCTGACCTGAATAGAGAGAGTACTAGGGCAGACGACAAGACCCCCCCTCGTTTGTGATGGTTAGATTTTTCCCGATCTCGTCTCCCCTCTTTCCCCCTCTACTCTATTTCGCTTCCCCTCCCCCTCTCTTTTTTCATGACAGAAGAGTGGTGAGGTACCCCTTTGACATGTCCTTTGATGAATTTACCTTTAGCTCATTAGTACGCACAGGAAAGCCCAGCGTACCATTCGAAGCCCCTTGTTCTCTGTTCGGTTCACTATTTGCCCCCCACCGATTCCCTCTTGGCACGCTCTGAAGCTTTCCCTACATGTAATGAGGTAACCCTTTTCCCAGGTTTTCCGTTTCCTTGAGGGCCCTTCCCCGTCCCCCTTCCCCCCTCGATCCATCGCGTTTCCCAGAGGAAAGCAGGAAGCTTTGTCTGCCTGATCTTTGTCAACCCTTCCCCGCCGAATTTCGCCCCGCGCAAGGTTATTTTATGTTTACTCAGTCGTACCTCGATTGAACAGCTAGTCTGCGCGAACCCCAAACGACCAAAGACCCCAAACCACTTTGATATATGTCCCCTTTTGAATAAAATTCCTTTCCCCCCCCCTTTACCTTCCTCCGCACGTCCACAGAAGAATCCTCCAATTCCACATCCTTCCTGGTACCTCCTTGTTGGTTGTACACTAGGGAGGCGGATGCGTTTGGTATGGGTTCTTTTTGTTTCCAGATACCCGGTACCCCTGATACTTTCCTTGTCTTTCCTTTCAGACCCCAGATAAGTGGTTCCACCGTTTCCCCTTCTTCTTATCTCCTCAGACAATTTCAGAATACAAGTATAAGGTGACGTCGTAAAGCTAAGTTCAAGACATGCTACATTCCCCCCCCTGATGCTTAATTTATTAGCTTTCCTTCTCCCCCCTTATGGCCCCTAACGGGGTCTTTTGTTCCGAAGAATGTTCCCCTTAGGGATCCCCCTTATTGCGATTTGAAACCTGCAATTCTTTCATGGTGTTCCTCTTGGAACCCCCACCACCTTTATTTCCTTCGTCTACGACGGCTTTCCCTTCCCTGTAGATAATATGAATGAGGTTTTTCGTATCTTCCATGCGCTGAGATTAGCTATCGGCCTCTTCTTTGTAGCTCCCTTTCTTGCTGCGCCGACCTGCATCCTTCTCTTCCCTCTTTATACTATACCTAGGGCTTCTCTCCTGATATTCCTGTGTCCAATGGAATCAAGTCGTATGTTTTTCCACTCGATTTCGCGCCTTTCTGTTGGCCGTTTTCTGTTCGCACCATTGTGTCCCCCCCTTTTCCCAGTTCACTGTCATACCAATCCCGGCCCACATGACTAAAGCGTTCAAATCGGCCCAAGTTGATTTTTATTGCTTCTACGTTCCCCCCTTCAGTGTCCTGCAGCCTGCATCTTGTTGCACAGACTTCCTTATTTCTGCATCGCACTGAGCCGATAGTTGGTTTTTTGAGTTTTTAGTCAACGTACACCCCTTAGCCTCATTGATTATCGGCGCTGATTGTTCCCCCCCCCCCCCAGCCTTTTGATCGCAATTGGTGAACCTTACCTTCGCCTTCCTTTTTTTTCTCAATTTTTTTCATCTATACCTTGCCTCTTTGTCGGATATTGTATCTCAGTTGGAAATGAGATGTGTGGTGTAGTCTCCCTTGCGAAGTTTTCTGGAAAAGTCCGAGCACTCTGACCCCATTCCCGCTTGTGTCTCTTCCTCCACCCTGACGGGTTTTGGCTGAAGGATCAACCGATGAGGAGTCTAATGCGATTGTGTGTTTCTCCCTTCCTTTTGGGATTCTGCGGCCTTCATGAATTCAGACCCTCGATGTGGCCGGAGGTGATCTAACGTTCTAAATAGCAAATCCCTAACGTTTTCTTCCCGTTAATCAATCTTGTCCCCCATGCCATTGGAATTGTGTCCCCCCCACTTCTCTTCTCCGCCTCCGCCCCGCCTTAAATAGCAGGATAAGTCAATTCCCTGTTTTCATTCCGAGACCTTAGCTTCCCGTTGACGTTATCGCCCTATCTTTTTCCTTCCTTTCCCAACTTGTGGCCCCGAAGAATATTGGTTTTTTTCAAGGTGTAGTGCGCGCGGATTGGCCTGATCGTATGTACTTTCCCTCTTTTTCCTGACTTCCACTGCTGTAAAGCCGCTCCAATGTCTTTCTTTCCTTCCTCCGTGTTGTTTCCCCTCTTCGACTTTGGGAATGATCCCCTTATAAAGTCACTTCGCGCCCGTAACGAGGCTGTTTTGCTTCAGAGTCGTAATCCCCTTTTTATGTGGGCGGACCCCCCCAAATTGAAGTCGAGGTTTCGGTCTTTTCCCTTTCTTCGGCTGCTTTTTTTTTGTTTGTGTTTTTGTTTTTTTCAACAAACCACCCCCCTCGGAGGTTCAGAGCACGCGAGTCCCCCCCCTTTCTCTCTTCTCCACTGCCATCGCTTTCCCTCTAGATGGACCGGGTCCCAGCTTTTTGGTCTTTCTTCCTCTGCGTGGACCTCAATGACTTTTTCGTATCCAAAATCAAACTCTCTCTCTCCGTGTTGTTGTTGAGTTCTTTAAGATGTTTTGGATTCTTCGTTCCCCGCTTCCCCCTTTTTCGCCTAATCCACCTTGGACCCGGTCCCTTCTCCCTTCCTCCTCTTGGACTGCTCCTGCGGAGTCCTACGCTCGGGACTGCCGCCTCAGGCACATGTAGCAAGACCTTAATTCTACCTTTCATAAATTTTTTCACAACGAACCATGCCTCGCTTACCTTTTTTTTTGAGTCGTTACGTAGAACTCTTGAAGCAAACCCCTCCCCCTCCTTTTGCGGGTCTGAGTTTTGTAGATTTTTTTCCCAACTTTAAGATGGGAACCACAACTGAACCTCCTACTCATTCCTCTTTTTTACAACGTTCGGCTCGTCGGGCACGTCTTCTTTCTATTATCCCTCTTGTTTAAGGAGTACAAGTTACCATGGGAATAAATTATTTGAACCCCTTTTTATCCACTCCTTCCCTTCCAGGCGCCCCCCCTTCCTCCAGATCTTATAACGGAGTTTTAGAGCATTCCGATCTTTCCTTATTATATTAACTTCCGAAGCTACCGGGTTTCCCTTAACCACCATCTCATACTCCTTGGCATGCACCCTTTCCCCTTTTCTTCCAGCTCAAACCCCCTCCCCACGTTTCTTGATTTCCGAAACGTAGAAAGTCGAGGCTCGGCCACACCGATATTTTTCCCCTTCCTTTCGAGGCGTTTCATGCCGGGATCCCCTTTTCTCCCCCCCACTGACTAAGCCTTCTCTTTCTCCGGCTCCCCCCCAGCACACTCCCCTTGTATCTTCCTAACTTCATTTATCTGATTATATCACGCTTCTCTGCAGCCCAGCATCCTTTTGTCTTCCTCTTCCACTAGCCAGAACCAGAACCTTCCTCTTGTTCTCTCTCCCCTTTCCCTTCCTGTTAACGCAACTGAGATTTGCTTTGCGAACCTATTCCGATCCAATGAGGACATAGTTTTTACGCAAAGAAAACCCCTGTCTTCTCGGGAGCCCCCGACTCTTTTTCTCCACCTCCTCCGTCGCATCCCTTAAGGTAGACCTTCTAAGCGTCCGTCCCTTCTCCCCCCGCGATGTTAACCCTTGGATCTCTCCTTTTTTCCAATTTTGTCTGAAAGGTTGCCGGCGTGACATTGCGCACTTTTCGACAAGATAGCCATTCCGTGCGCCCTTTACGTCCTTCTAGCCCAACTCCTCCCCCTTGTCTTTCTCCTTGTCGTCCCGCTATGACGCTCAAGAGTTTCTATCTACCGCTGACCTTCTTCCTGGCGAGAAACTTGAGCGAACTCTCCGCTGGAAGCGAGCTTTTCCTCTTTCATGGACATCGTCCGCCACCCCGCTCTCCGCATCCCTCTTTCTCTGACTTTCTTCTGCACGTACTCACCTTCACAGTCCCACTTTTTGGGTCATGAGCTGAAAACCTATTTATTTCGTACCTGCATCGACTTCTATTTTCCCCCCCCCTCTCGTCAGGGCTGAGCGTCTCACACCTCCCTTCCTTTTAAACCTGAATACTCTGACCGGCCCCCCCCACCACCCACTTTCAGTTCATTAGCAACGTGGAGAGATGATAGGATCGCTTTCTGGCCGCGATTTGCTTTCGTCCCTTCCCCCCTAGCTGTAGCCTTTCTTTTTCCCCCTTTTTGCTATCGATTGAGTGTTTTTGTAAATTCCTCGCGTGGTTACCCTTCTCGTCGTCCACCAGCACCCCCCCCCGCCAGGCCGCCGGTCCTCGGCCCCCCCCCCCCTGGAGTTTTGCCTTCCCGCCGCCTTATCAGTTGTCCTATTTTGTACGGCGGACTTTCCTCTGCCAGAATTTTATTTCCTTACTTCTTCTTTTTCTTTGTCCTCTTGGTCGCCATCTCCTTTCGACGAACACTATGGCTGTGCCATAGAGGAACAAGTTTTTTTTACCTATAGCCTCGGAACCTTTACCCACCTTTCGACTCTCCCTTCTCGTCAGCTGTTCCCGCTGCAATCCGTGTTCTCTTCCGTCTTTTTATTCTTTCAGCTGTACAGATCGGAGAGAGGTTCTCTTCGTCACGATTACGCTTTTTCCCCCCCTTCAATTCCCCGAACCGAGTCTGCTCCTTCCCCTCCTACTCTCTGTTAGATTGTCCCTTCATGCCGCATTAGGCGCTGACCTTGCCAACCTCTCCTTTGACTCTGATTGGGACCTCTTGTTGGCTCCTTCTTCTTTTCCGCCTTGAGCAGCCTCCATTTACAAACATTCAGCTCAGCCATGTAATAAACGCACCCAAAATCCCTCGGGCTTCGTTTGCAGACCGCTCGTATCTCCTGGCTAGTTTCTCGCAATACGTTTCCGACTCTTCTCCTGGCAT
>Ga0179591_1239976_pt1 | contig 11278 bp, 14 predicted proteins | sample CZOMad2_1_08_16f_FD_182891 | JGI IMG/M metagenome (GOLD analysis project Ga0179591, IMG submission 182891) | Vadose zone soil fungal communities from Angelo Coast Range Reserve, California, USA - CZOMad2_1_08_16fungal (PacBio error correction) | ecosystem: Environmental > Terrestrial > Soil >... | reverse complement strand
CTGGCCACCGGGTATCCCTGCTTTTTACTCCTTCTTTGATTTCGGATACAAATGTGAGAACACAAATACCTCTCCCCTTTTCACCTTTCAAATGTTCTTTGACCCCTACCCGTTTTCGGAATAACTAGCTCCCCCCCCTATGTCACATTAGACCAGTTTTTACCAAACACGCCCCTTTCCCTCCTGAGACACTTTCCACCCCTTTCGCCTTCGCCTCAGAGACCACCGCGACCTTGCAATCTGAAAATGATCAGAACGCTTCCGCCGTCTTTTTCCCACTCCTCTTCTTCTTTTTGGTGTTTGTTTATCTCTCTTGTCTTTGTGCCTTTGTGGGAAAAACCTGAATTTCCCTTCTGTCCCCCCAGCTTTGAACCCCCCCCCTCCCTCCGCCCTTTTAAGAATTTAAAAAGCCCACCAGCCCTTTTTTCACCTCAACTCCTTTTCCTCCGCCGAAGATGCTTGACGATCCACGACAGGAAAGTATCTTTTCCTCTGCATGATTTTAAGCGATTCGCAGTGGTCTATACTCCCCTCTTCCTTAGTGAACCCTCCTTTCTTTTTCATTTCCTATCATTGGCAGGAGGGCACCCTGCGCAGGCATATCAAGCATGATGGACATTCTTCTTTCCCTACTAATTTACACATCTTATTTCTATCCTCCTCTTTTTTTTTGTTGAGAAGCCTGAAATGGTCGTTTCGCGCGGGATCATTGCCGCGTTCTTTTGGCTTTTTTTTTTTCCTTCCTTTTCCTTCTAGGGAGGCTGGTGAAGATGAACCGTGGAGCGATGCTCGCTGCGTTCATTTCTTAGATCCCCTTAGAATGTGCGCCTGAACCCGCTCTGTCATCTTACATGTTCGTATCGGCAGGATGATCGCGCGCGTTTTCTTGACTTTTACCTTCTTTCTTTCCCTTTGAATGGTGTTTAAGAAGTCTAGGTCGAAGGCGGCGGTGGCGATTTCTTTTTTGCCCACTTTTTCCTCATTTTTCCCCCCCCCCCCCCAGGAACACAAAGCTCAAAAGAGGGTGAGACGAAAGAACCCAGGATACTCGATCCACGGGGGACACGGCGAAGTGTTCGATTCTTTTATAATTGTGCTCCTCCTTCCCCTTGTGTCTCTGAGGGCTAAGGCTCCCTTTTGGAGTGGATTCGAGGCTTGCTTCTGTGCGGTACTCAGAGCAAAACATTTTTCGTGACATGGGACAGAAACTAGTTCAAGTCAGCACGATAGTAGTCTCCTCCTTTGCCCTTTTCAGCCCTTTGTAATTGTTTCTCCCAAGTTTCCCCGAGTCCGAAAAGCCCTTCCCCCTTGCATGACCCCAACTCTACCCTCCAGACTTTTTTTGCGAAGACGAAAACCGTCGGACCGAGACAAATTGACCCTGCAGACATTTTCTTTCCCATTTGAGGTGAGTTTTCTCATACCAAGGCGGTGTCGTCTGCCGACCAAATTCCCCGATTATTTCCCTGCCCTTGTTTTCATCGTTCTGTCGTTGCCACTTGGCTTCTCGCCTACACTTAGGAACCCCCCCTCCTAACGTAGTCCCCCACGAATGACTGATCTCCCTGATTCCATCCTTTTTTCCATTATAGAAATTCCGGCGATTTGTGACAATCACGGCAAGCAGTGGCGACTTACTTATACTCCTTTTCCTTTCTCTTGTGCACAATCCACTCAGGCCCTGGGCGATAGTTTCGATCCCCTGTCCTTTCCCTCTCTTTTTGATGGGAATTGTCCATACTACTAGATTGATGCACACGGCTGCAATCCGGAGGTGTGTCTCCTTTTGTTCCCTTTCCTTTCTGCAGGCGCTGCGTGGTGAGCAGGATTGTTTCTGTTTGCTGGAGTTGAAAGACTCTTTTTCCGCCGCTCTTGAGCGTTTCGTGATTCGCGTGGCGCCATCGGGGCATAGACCTCCACTATTCTTTTGGTTGATCGGTCAGTGCAAAAAGGCTATCTTATCATCTCGGCGGTCCTTTTTCCCAACTCGATTCGGACCCCTTTTTCTTTCTCGGTCCCTTTCTTTTAACATAAAAAGGCGGAATGTTCTGACAGCGAGGAGTATTTTACCGGGGTGTCCTGCTTGCCCATTAAATTCTTTTTTCCCTTTTCATTCCGATCGGATGCTTTGTGAGATAAACATTGTCGCTGTGTGCGGAGATATCCCCCCCCCCTTCTCAGTCAGTAGCTGGATCGTTTCAGGTATGATTTCTCCCATTACCTTCTTTTCTTGTGGAAGAAATCCCTCTTGCCAGTCAAAATCGGTCATTTCGGGTCCTTGTTTCACGTTTTTTGATATTCGAGAACCACATTTCCTCCATCCATCGGCGGCTACTCTCATTCGTCCCTTTTTTTTTTGATATGTAAGAGACAGATTACAGAAGACCCCCCCCTTGGAACGGTGGAATCGGGGGAATTCCTCGGAGGCGTGCTGGTGACCTTAGTCTTTGGCTGTTTTTCTTTTTATCCTTCGATGGAAAGCCACGAGGGTCCGGTCACGACGTTTCATGGATGGGTCTCCCCTTGCGTCCCCCTTCTTTTTAAAAATTGGCGGTCATATGGCTTCTTCTATTTAAAGGAAGTAGTTTGTTCGACGATAGCGGGTGGATCGTAGAAATTTTATTTTTTTCTTTAGATTGGATATATCTATTGATCTTTTTTCCGTTTTGGTTTTGGTTTTTTTTTTCTGTCTGACTAAAATAGTTCAACCCGGCCCCCCTCTCGCAACGAAGACCCTAATCGTAGCCACCATAGCCGAAGTCCGTGATTCTACCTCCAAGAGTTTTTCACCTCCATTTTTCAGTCCAAATCCAGGGGACGCACTAATTGTCGCCTCTATCCTCCCTTTCCCTATTCCTTCAATCACCGCCCTGAACCTTTTCTCTTGTGACAACGTATGATGGTCCGAGTCGCTCCCTTCGTCTAACCTGATCCCAAGCCCCTAGGCCCTTTCCTTCTTCCCCCCTCGGCAAAGGTAGAGGGGAATCTGAGCGGACATTCGGTAACGCAAATGAGCTCTCCTCCCCCGCTCTTTTTGAGAGGTTTTTGTTCCTCGGCCTACTATCAAACCCGTGTATGTCCCCCCCTTCTAAATTCGTCCGATTTTGGGTGAGTTGGATTCCATATCCCCCTGTACTGCTCCGCCGATCGGTCCCAGCGACCTGCGAATGTGTGGTGAGATTACACCCACCACTCTCTCTCACTTTAGCGGCTCACAAAGTTCCTCCTAAAAGCCGACATCCCTGATCTTGTTCCCCCCCCTGACAACTACGAAAATACTCCTCGCTGCAAACATGCGCTGCCTTTGATGGAACTCTCGTCCCTCCAAGGTAATAACTTGAAGAGCGTACGAACCTTGTGAACAACGAACGCCCCAAGAAGATTGAGTCCCGACTACCTTTTTTCCTGATATTTACCAAATACTCGCCTGCAATGAAATTCACGTATTTCTCCCCCCGAGACCTCACCTACCCTTCCTCTTTCTTGAGGCAACCCTAGGCTGGCAGCCCAGATCCCAACATTTCATGCTCCTCCCTCGACTCGCGTACCTGGAGATTCCGCTGAAATATTCTATCCTTTTCCTCCGTGTTGCATCAATCTCGTTTACCCCCCCATCCCCCCCCGTCCAACGATATTGCTTAGACACGAACGGTATCATAGCCCTGGGTTACTGAGTGGCCCTTTCTTGGACGTGCCAACCGTCGAAAGGAACCTTTCCTGTAGCTACCCTGCTTGCAGGATTTCACAAGATCCTCTTAAGGAAGCGTGGAGATCCGCGTTAGTGTTAGACGTTCATCGTGTTTGTTTAAGACTTTTTATCCGTCTCCTAGCCCCTTGTAAAAGACAGTGAAAGAATGGAATTGAAAAAAGGAGATTTTGTGGTACATTGAATTTGGTTTTTTCGCCCCCTCTTTTCCGGATCGCAACTGCTTTCGCATTTTCCATATTAGTCTCTTCCGAACATAGTCGTTTTTTCCCTCCCCACCCACGGACAACTCGTTCTGTTGTTTTCTTTTTGGTTCCTTGACTTGGCGTCGGCTCGTGAACCTGTCTCCACCCAAAGGACCCTTTTTTGCACCATTTCAAATTAGTGAAGACCCCCCTATACAGGTGCTGACGAACTAGTTCAAATAATTTTCCACCCCCCCCCCTTTTTTTCTCTTCTACTAAACTGCCCCAAAGAAAGCATCAGCAGCTCGGAAATTCGCGCCCCCTTCGATTTCCCTCCCCCGATCCTTACAAAATATGAACATCACGAACAGCTTCAGCGCTGTCTCAAACCTTCCCTATGGTACTTGTCTTGGTTTTTTGTAGTCTCACCCTCTTTGACAGTTTGTTGACTGAAACCTACTCTTCCTTAGTCACAGATTAGAGACATCCGGCCCTTTACGATCAAAAATCCACATCCTTCCCCTTCCAATTATCTCCTCCTTAAGAATTTTTTCAAATTCTCCCAGCTTCATTACATAACGTTCGAAGTATCGCCAGAAGTGCTCTTTCTCGTTTCTTTCCCACCTTTTCTTTAGACTCCCGAGCTCATCGTCACCATCTCGCCGGGTTCTGTCATCGCAGTTTCCCCCCTCCTATCGATAACGCGTTTCCCACCTTCTTCTCCCCCTTATTAGGAAACGATCATTTTCAAATATCTCTTCTTTTCCAATTTTTTTGTTGTTGTCCTCTCATATTTTAAAATGATTTTTTTTTCCCGCGCCTGTCGTTTATAATTGGCCGCGTTGATCTGGGGCGCATCGCTGCCCATCGGCGGGGTGTCCTCTTAAGGTTCGTTCTCTCTGAGAGACTCCTTTCTGTTTCCTTTTCTTTCTCCCCACTGATAATTGCCTGATTCAGTGCAAGCGGCAGATACCTGTCGCCGACCGATTCCTTGTTTTTTTTTTTTTTTTTCCTCTTCTTTTAAGGCGTTAGGATCATTTTGGACAGGATGGTGGGGATTTTTCTAAAGGGCGGCCCTTTCTTCTTTTCTCTTATTTTTCCCCCACATTACTTTTCCATTTTTTTTTCCCCCCCCCCAAGGCAACCCACCAAAGAGGGGAGACTACACCCAATACGCGGCCGCCTTTCCCCCCCCTTTTTTCCACGCGTCTGAAGCTGTTTGACATTTTTCATTGCGAATTCGCGTGTTCTTTGGGCTACTCTACCTTGGCTTTTCTAGCTTTTCTCGCTGGTCTGCTGCTGGCTTGGGTTGAGGTACGGAGAGAACATGTTGATACTTCCTGCTTTCCCTTTCCCCAGTCGCACCTGTATATGTAGAACTTTGAAATGTTCCAGAGGTAATTTTTTGTTCCCCCCCCCTTACAGATGCAGTTCCACCGCAGAACCAATTTTTAACCCCAAGAACTACTTTTTTTTTTTTTTTTTTTTTTTTTTTTGTTTTTTTTTTTCTGTTTTTTTTTTTTGGGGTTTGGTGGGTTGCGTTTGTTTTTTTTTTTTTTTTTTTTTTTTTTTTTTAGTTTTTTTGTTTTTTTTTTTTTTTTTTTTTTTTTTTTGAGTATAACGCGCCGTGGCCTTGTTGTCGGAGGAAGCCTCAACATCCTATTTAGGACCCGCTAAACCTATTCCCATGAGACCTTCATTTGCGTTGCGAGTGCGGATCCAAGCGACCTGTTCGTCTGCCAATTCCCATGATCCGCAAAATGCTCCTTTGTTTCCCGTATGGTAGGTTAAATTGAGCTTATACCGAAACAATTCGGTCCCCAAACCCTCATGAAACGTCGTTCGCGGCCCATCGTCCATGATTCCTTTCTTCATGACGGCGATCTTGGACACTAAAGTGCGATCTTACGCTACCAACCAAACCCTGACCGTTCCCTTCGTGCCATTTTCCACATTCCTTCCCTCTAAAAAAGCGTGGGACTGCTTGATCGTTGATCATGACTTCACCGAGCCCTTTCTTTTCTTTGCTCCCCATCTTTATGCACACGGCGTCAATCGGAAGTTGTCATCCTTTTCCCTTTCCCAGGTTCCTGGCTGCAGTCCTTCGTGGATTTTAGATCCGGATGGTTTTTCTTGAGGCGGCCAGCTGTGTCTGATTTCCTCTTGCTTTGGAAGCGTTAAGGCGCCATCGGAAGTCCTGACTTGAAGAGCTTTTCCTTTTTTCTCTTCCCTTGAAAAAATGCGATTTTTTTTTTTTCTGGCCTCACCTGCGTTTTGTATATGTACCATTGGGTCACATGTAGAGGGTCTCTTCTCCCCCCCCCCCCACCCATAGGTTTTCTCTTAAGGTTATTAGGAGTATCGAGTGTCAGCCAATTCAATTTCTCTTGTTCCCCCCGATTTTTGGGACCGATAAAATTGGCAGTGAGTGGGATGATATATATCCCACCCCCTAGCCCTTCCCCATCGTGAGTTTCTCTCATTTCTGAAGGAGGCTAATTTCAGGCGATGGAATAAGAAAATCCCCTAGTTTTTTCCTTTCCCCCACTAGGACGAAATTTTCGGCCTGATAGCAGGTGTGATCTTTTCTCTTGAAAATTTCTTTGTTGCTTTTTTTGTGTTTTTTTTTTTGTTTTTTTTTTTGTTGTTTTTTTTCTCCCATCTGGCGGCTCTCTCTGCGGTACTCGTTTATTTCTCCTCCTCCAGTCTACAGCCGGTGACGATCGGGGGAAATATCTCGTGCCTGGAGCGGGTGACTAGCCTCTTTGCTTCGGGGGGGGGACCCCCCATTGGTGTGCTCGGGGACCATTTATTGCGATGGCACCATCGCAGCGTCATCGGCGGTTTCGGTCATCTGTTGACGTTTTTCGTTCCCTTTAGTTATTGGGATCACATTGGCGGATGGTAGGAGTTGATCCCCTTTCTTTCTGGATATTTTTGAAGATTTCTCGGTTTTTTTCCCTTGCGTCGAGATTGGTTCTTCGTTGCTTGATCTATCTCTTTCCCTCCTTGTTGTTTGATATAGCCCCCCCTTCATTTCAACCATCTCGGCAGATCACCACGCTATCGTTCATAAAGAAGTCTTTTTTTTTTTTTCCGACAAGGAGTTTCCAATTTAAACCTTTGCTCTCCCAAAGGGACTCATTGTCGAACTCCATCGTTCTATCACCCGTGACCCTCTACAACGCTGGAGAAATCGGCCTGGTCCCCGATTCTCTCCCGTGTCTAAGTCAGTCATACAGGCAAGCTCCTCTTCTACTACCCGATCAAATTTTACCCTTTTTTATCTTTCCCCTGATGGTCATTCGGACAATTCCTGGACAATGGAGAGCCTGATGGAGAGGAGTCCCCTTTTCTCGGTCTCTCACAACGGTCTTGTAGTCCAAAGGCCCGCATTCGTCTCTTTCTTGACTTCTTCCCCGATTTCTTTGAATTAAAATCCGCCGGTCGGTAATGAGCCGTGATCATCCTCCATCTATTCTGCGCAGTGCTGGGAATACCAGACCAACCCTTCCTCGTGAACTTTTAAGAGATCCAAACCTCCTTACATCACTGTTCCGTGACCACGCAGCTATCTTTATGCTCTCCTCACCTTCCCCTCGTTTTTTTAAAGCTGCAGAACATGCGCATGGATTTTGATGGAACCTGACCTCCTTTCCCCAAGCTACCTCCTCAAGGAAGATTTTTCCGAATAAGGGTCCCCCATTAAACCGCAAATGAAGATTGACCATTATACGAAACTTTTTCACTTATCGTCAACACTCCATCCTCATCTACATTACCGGCGCCAGAGGAAATTACAATCCCTGATATCTATGAGGACCACCCCCCTCGGATTTCCTCCCTCCCTCAATTCACCACAAGGCCCCCACTCAACGCCTTTTCCCTGCAGCCAGTCCCGAGACTTATTGATTGTCCCACTCCCTTCCGCTTAAGACGTGTGCATCAATATATGTTTGAAAAGCCCCATTTCGAACTCTTTTTCCCCCCCCCCTTCTGATCGAAAACGATAGTCGATTTTCCTGTGTGATCGGAGTTGATTTGCCCCTATCCGGCCCCACTGGATTTTAGCATTTAATATCGCACTGTTGGTGATGTCCACAGATAGACTTTCAGTCCGTTCCCTCAGCCTTTAATCAGGGGATTAGAGGGTCGACGTTCATGAGGTTGTTTCATTCTTGATGCGGAGAATGCCCGCAAACGCAAGACGCCCCCCCCCCCCCCCTTAGCCTTTTTCTGGAAATAATGGGAATTGGGTCGGGAGACGCACCATTTGGATCAGACTCACTTGCCCCTTTTCCTGACCGGAGTTTTTTCCCCTTTGCCCCCTTCTCCTTTACTGACACAAGTCGTTTCGGCTTCTCGACAACAGGCCCCCCTTTTTTCTTACTTTGTTTGTGATGAGCGTGCTTTTCGGCTGTTGAACATGGAGAACCACCACTTGCTGATGCTTACAATTCCCCCCCCCATTCTTCTCTCCCCCCATACCCCTTTTGGATTGAACTAGTCAAATTCATGTTCTTTCTCCAATGTTTTTTCCCTTTACCCCTCCCCCCACACAGCAGCCTCGCGCAATGCGTCAACCTCCCCCAATTTTGCCTGAGCCCTTCCTCTCCACATAGAATTCGCAATGAAAATGATCCGAAACCAGCTTCCGCCCTTTTCAATTCTTCTCTTTCCCTTGGATGTTGATCCCTCTTGAGCTTGTGCTGGGTTAACCCCACTTTTTTCAAATGTTTTTCCCCCCCCCCCCCTCCCCACCAGATACATTCTCCCCCCTTAAGAATTCTTAAAATCCCACCATCTCCCTTATAACCTCTCCCCCCTTCCTTCCATCATTGACCGCGGAGGTTCTCCCCGAAGGAGAAATGTGATATATCTGAAAGATTGCATGAAGCGCAGATATACGCCGCTTCTAGCCCTGAAAATACTTCTGAGTCTTTTCTCTAGATAAGCCCTCAAGTCCTCTGTTCCACCCCATCCCGAGTTGAGATGCAGAGAGGGAACAATGAGAAAGAGATCAACGCGGCCATGAAGGCAATGATTTCTCCCCCCTTTTTTCAAATCTTCTTTCTATATTTTAATCAAATATGTTGTTGAGAGAGATATTGCAAAATGATAGAGAAGGGCTATTTTCACTTCCGAGTTGATATGCTTTTCCTATTTTGACCTTCTCCCCTAATTGTCACTCTCTCCCCTCCCCGCTTTTCCTATAGCTCTCCTCCTCGCTCACTAGATACAACTCCATCCTCTTCTCCCGCCGCCTCCTCCACCCACCTACCCCCACCGTGACTTCTCACACTTCTGCGCCTACTGAAGTGGTATTTTTTTCTTTTTTTTTGTTTTTTTTTTTGCCTACCCTCTTCTTTCCATTTTTCTTTATCACCTTGATCCCACACCCTCCTTCCCTCCGCCCTTCCCTCCTCCCTTCCTACTGCTCCCCCTCTCACCTGCACCCTCCCACGCTTCTTGCCCCTCTCCACTTTTTTTTTTTTTTTTTTGGGCCCACACGCTGCGCCATCCGCTTCCATCTTCTTCTGAGGGATGCGTGACTCTGTCACCCTTCTTTTTCGCTTCTCTGATTCGCCGAACGTTGGTCAGGGGCGTATGCTCATATTGCGTCATTGCCCCCCCTTCCCCCTTTCCGTGACGGGCAAGAGCATTGCTCGCGTCCGATGCAAGTTGGATCATTTTGCCCTTTGCTGGTGGGGATTTTTACCTATCCTTTCCCCTCTTCCTTTCGGCGGTTTTCGATTGTCCACCCATTTGAACTCCAGTTTTTTCCAATGAACCTCCCCCCTCTTTCATTAGACGAAAACACGGACCAAGGATACGAGGAGATGACAAAAAGTGTTTCCCCTCTCCTTAGATTTTCGTTTCCTTTTCCCATTTTGAGAAGCCGTTTTCTCAGGGCGAAAGTTGTGATGGGGCGCCTTTTTTTGTTTTTTTTCCGTAAAAACCACTGTGAATTATTTGAATAGAACAGAACAGTATATTATTCTTCTCCTTTTGAAAATTTAGACTCCCCCCTTTCATTTGTGTTCTCCAAGTTTTAACGAGCCGCCCCCCCCCACACTTTCCATAAATAATAACCCTTGTTGTGGAGACTGAAAAAGACTCTTTTTTCCCCCTTTCCTACCAACCTTGCCACCTTCCGTACTACATTAATTTGCGTGCGAGTGAGGCGAAAGCGCGGTGTGTCTGCCTTCCACCCCTCTCTTCCCAGACAAATGACTTCCTTGTTCTTCGTTCTTGTCGTCCTTTATCCCTCCTTAACCAATTCCTTCCCCCCCCCCATAATGAACGTCTTCGAAATTTTTTTCCTCTAGGATGGAAACTTTTATTTAATTTACTTCTCTACTTCAGCGACTTGTTCAAGCATTGTCGTCCCTTCCCGTGCTGGGATCGGAGTGCCCTCCATCGATGTCCACGGAACAGGGGATGAATTGCTTCTTTTTTTTGCCTAATAAGGCCAACAACCATCCAACTTGCTGACGTGTTGTCCCCACGAAGAATTGATGCACTTCCTCTTCTGTCGTGGTCATCGGCTGGCTGCAGGCGTACGTTGAGGGTAGCATCTTCTTTTTAGTTCGGAGTAAAGCCTTCATTTTTCCCTCTGAGATGCAGGCGGTTTTTTAATCGCAGTGGAGGCGCCCAGCGGGAATGTCAGAATTACTGATTCTTTTTTCTCGGCCATTTGCCAAAAATGGCGACTGGACTCAATTCCGGTTGTTACACCCCCACCCTTAGAAATTCGTTGGCTTACTTTTCTCGTCGAGACCCATCAAAAGGCAGTCATGTTCTAGCCTTCTTTTCCCCTTCTTGTCAGTGCTGACGAAATCGGATCCATCGTACGGAACGATTTTCCTTATGTCCTTCTTTTTCGAGCCTATCCCCTGGAGTCGTGGTGGGCGGGAGATCTCCCACACACATTCGTTCCATGCTATGATTTCCTGATGATCGCGGCTCATTACCGGCGAGGTGCTTAAGACAATTCCCTTTGTACCCCCCCCCAACTACGGACTCACATTTCGGTCTTTGGACAAAATGTGTCATTTCCCCATTCCCCTCCAATTCCTAGGCTCTCTCATTGGCTGTACATATTGACGCTTCTCCCTAAGAAATATACCGGCCTTTGACTATCCTTGTGAACTATTACTAGGGGCGTGCATGTTTGATAGGGTTACTGGAGAATCGTGACCATCTTGCTTCCCCCCTCCTCTGTTTCACCAATCGGAGGTTCTAATTACGTTCTGGCTATTGGAGGGCGAAATTAGTGCGTACCTTTCTTGGCCCCGCCAACTTTTGCTTTTTCCTCTTTAGGAGGAGATTAAACGTTCTGGCTATGGTGTCCGAAGTGGTTGATCCCCCTTGTAGTCTTCTCTTT
>Ga0179591_1349444_pt1 | contig 11279 bp, 14 predicted proteins | sample CZOMad2_1_08_16f_FD_182891 | JGI IMG/M metagenome (GOLD analysis project Ga0179591, IMG submission 182891) | Vadose zone soil fungal communities from Angelo Coast Range Reserve, California, USA - CZOMad2_1_08_16fungal (PacBio error correction) | ecosystem: Environmental > Terrestrial > Soil >... | reverse complement strand
ATCCCCCCTTCTCCACAAGTAAGAAACGTTGCGTCTCCCTTGTTTTCTACTTGCAATTCCTAATGCTACGATCTCCCCCCTGTCCTGAGGTCCCCTCCTCCCCCACCCATACGGGAAACGGTCTCAAAGCTCCACTTTGCCTGTGCTCCAGAGGTACGCCCCCCCACGGGTTAACCCCCCCCCCCCTTACCCCCCACTCCACCCTTTTGGTATATAACGGATGGGCGTTAATCTACGGAAGGCCGGTTGCTTTTCTTCCTCTTTCCTACGGGTTGATCTGGTATCCCTGTGACCTTATAACGAACTCAACTCCCTCACCTGAAAGGTTTTCCCAAGTTGTCCCCCCTCCCCCCTTTTTGAGTTCCCCCGGGGCTGATATAGTCAGCCCTGACTCCCATTTTTTGGACTGGGTTCTCCTATAACGCCTGGTGCTTTTTTCCCCCCCCCTTTCCCTTCCTGGTCCGTTAACGTGGCTGGTTCACCGTCCGTCCTTTATAGAGACGGGTCTTCCCTAATGTTTCAAGTAGCTTCCCGTTTCTCCATATTCCCCCAAAATCGAGGGTTAAAGCTGCCTCTAAAAGCTTGTTTCCCCACCCCCCTATTTCCCCTTCTGTCAAAAGGGAGCCCCTCGTTTCACCGCTGTCCGTATGGAACTTGCCCCAATTGTCTGTTGCTCCTGCCTGCTGGTTGTTGTTGTTGTTTTTTTTTTTTTGTTTTTTTTGTTTTTTTTTTTTTTTTTGTTTTTGTTATTGCTTTTAACTGCTGTCTTTTTTTGCTGGTGCTGTTTTCTCCTTTCAGGAGTTAGCTAGGGATCTCTCCGAATTCCCCTAGGGAAAAATACGTCTACTTTCCAAGGCGAGTTTCCCCTTAGTTCTTTAAAACCCCTCCATTTGAGTAATTGGTATTGAAAAAATTTTTTGACTTTCCCCCCAATTCTTAATCTCTATTTTATTTTAAAATTCCAGGCCCACACGTCCCCCGTTTCTCGAAAGGTGTGATTCCCTCCAAGGTGTTCTCCCAATCTTGCCCCTTGATGTTGCACATGTAAAATTATTTTTCCCCTTCCCTTATTTTATTGGTCGGCTTTCCGCTTAGGTGACCCTACCCCTTTAAGACCCTTTCGTGGATTTCTTCCTCCTCTCTTTCTACCCCGTCCCCCCCTACCAGTGCCCCTTCCCTTTCACCAAACCTCCTGCGATGTAGGGATCCTAAACCTTCCCTTTACTTGTATTTTCTTTTTCTTTTTAGGGACTATTTTCGGGAAGTGTTCGTTTCTTTTTTTAGTCTATTTTTTCTCTCCCCTTGAGTCAAACATAGTGCCCTGATTTTTCTCAACCTCTCCCCCCCTATTGGCATCTCTCTTACCTCCTGACTAGCTTATTATATTACCCATTCTTCTTAGGGCTTTTGGTGCCCCAACACAGCACTTAATTTTTCCCACTTCCCTGAACCACCCCCCCGTCCCCCTCAAATAAATAAGTTTACTATCTCTAATGCTCCCCGGTCTCTCTCCCCCCCTTTTTCCCTAGACCTGCCCTGTCCATTTTTTTCCATCATCGACTTTTTCCCCCCATGCTCCCTTGCCCCCCGCTATAACACTGGCAGGGTTAAGTGTTTCTTCCCCCGGACAACCCTTTTTTCCCTTGATCAACGCATCCTATTTATTCCTCCCACCCTTCCCCCCTTTGTTTCCTCGACTATTTTCTTCTCTTGAAACTCTTTCGTACCCATGCCCTTCCAACTTTTTTTTCGTGCTATAATTACGATCCTTGTCCCTTTTCCCTTCCCCCACTTTTTAGTTTGTCATATTACGATTTGTTATCCTCACTATCCAAACAATCATATCGTTTTTTAAGTTTTACTCCTTAAAATTGTTTCCCTTCCTCCTTTTGGAGCTAAATCCTTTTTTGGTTCCTCCCCCCCCTCCCCTTTTCCCCTCCCATTTTCCCCCTCATTCCCCCCCCCCAAACATCACCTTCCATCAAAAATAACCTGGACCTACTCTCATGACTTCATTCTTTTCTCCCTTTTCCAATTTTTGCAAGAAGCTTAAAATTCTGTGAAAGAAAGCCTCTTCCCTTCCGCTTCGTCCTTTCTTTTCTTGACTACCCTCTCGCTGCAAAGATCCCGTAGCCAATACCCACGGCTGATGCCCCCCCTTTCACTTATGCAAAAATAACCTTTGGCGATATAGGTCCACCCCCTCACCTTTCCCCTTTCTTCCTTGTTAATCACCCTTCCCCCTACTTCCCCACACTTAGGCGACATAGACCACCTAAGATCCTTTTCCCCCAAATTCCTTTTGGGGTAAGGGTAACCACGGCGACCCCCCTTATCACTATCCTGTTGATGCAGCCCTCTCTTAGGAGTTCCGTTTTTTTTTTGTGACCCCATCCCCCTTTCCCCCATTGGAATCCCCAAAAGCCTACTTTTTACCCTCTAGGACCTTCCCATAAGGGGGCAACTTATTCGTAATTCCTCTCCCTTTCTTCCCCCAGGAATTGTTTCCCTACATTTTTTTTTTTTTCCCCCCTCTTTCCTTCGAGTTCCTTTTCCCCAGTGGTCGAGCTGGTTAGAAGGCTTACTCCAATCTAGTGCAACGGTCAATTAGTACCGGAGGGGAACCGCAAAACACTGTCGACCCTTTCTGCTGCTGGTCAATAGGCCAGGTGGCTCCGACTTGTAGATCCTGCCTCCCCCTCTCTCTTCGTCCCCTGCTTGTTCACGCCATCCTTTCAGGATGTTTAAAATTTTTTCAGCTGGTTTCCCTATTTTTCAGGCTACACCACCTACTACATTAGCTAACTAATTTTTCCCATTTTTTTTTCCCCCGTTCCAATACCTCTACCAGGGAGCCCTCACTCTATAGTTTTCCTTTTTTTTATTTCATTTACTCTTTCCCTTCCTGCGAGAGTTCCCCTTTTGATTTCCCCCCCATGCCACTCTTTGACCCCCTTTAGAGATATAGTAACTCTGCCAATGGGTTTTTCCCCCTTCATCCTTTTCCAATTTCTAGGTTGAGTCCGAATAATTTTTTTAAAGTGTACCTCTGTAGAATGCAGATTTCTTTTTTTGCTTGGTTTTGTGTCCCCCCTTACCAAAAAGAGAGTTCCTCTACGATCGGCTGTGTATTTCTCTACGGCTCGTTCTTCCCCTTTCCACCCCCCCACCCCCCACGAATTTTAATCAAACACAAAAAAAAATCCTCTGTGGCTACGTCCTTTTTCTCCCCTTTTTTTCTCTTCAGTTTTTTAGATATTGTAGCTTGATTAAAACTTATGTATGCGGAATCCTCTGTTTTTCAGTTTTTCCTCTTAGCTCGGTCTTTTTTTTTTCTTTAAGGTAGGGGCCCTTCCCCTTTTGAGTGGTCTACGGATCTTGCTGGCGGCTCGTTATTTCCCTTTTCCAAATTCCCCGTGCTCTGCGCCGGGCCTCTTTATCTCCCAGGAATTTTAGATCTTGCTCTTTTCCCTCTCCCCAAACTATTAAGTTCCCTTCCCTTCGTACATCTTCCCCAACCAGGTTCTTTTTGGTCTTTTTTTATTGGATCGTTGTGTGATGAGTTGATTCTTGTCCCCCTGGCGGTGTAGGGAAACCACCCCCCCCCCCCCTATGGTTATTCTTCTGTTAACAATAATGCCTCTATACCATGAGAGACTCGAAACCTTTCCGATATTGTTAATAGTTAGTATATAGTAATATTACAATACCCCCCCCCTTTTTTGATTCCTGTCTTGTTCCCCCCTACCCTTAAATATAGACTTCTTGTCAGCCAACCTCCCCTTCGTCCCCCATCCCTCGTTTATACTGTAGATGCATAGTTATGGCCCCTTCATTTTCCCTTTACTTGGTTTTGAAGGGAATCCCCTCCTTTAGGGTCCTGCTCCGGCCTTCCGACAACCGGTTTAAATGTTACACTCACCCTTTTTTCCCTTCCCCCTTGCCCACCCCCATTCTGCTAGCGTTGCTACGCGATGTGACCTTTTCTACTTCTTTTCCCCCACCCGCAATGACTGGGCATGGTCCTTCCCCCTTGTTGAATTTCCAGTACTTTGAAAGTTCATTCTTCCTCCCGTGTCCTCTCAAGTAACTATTGAGTTCCTGTGTTTATCTTGCGTGCCCACAGTAGGCTTTTTTCACCTCCCTAATTCCCCCTCTATATCTCTCCCCGAGCGTAGATACCTCTATCTAACGAGAAATCTTTAGACCAAAGCGGGTTTCCGTCCTTCTGGTTGTTATCCCTTTCACGAGGTCTCCCTCCCCAAACCCCTCTTCTTACGCACTCGACAAAAAGCACAATCCTCCCCCTTTCTGTCCCCAAAACCGCAGAATAAAAGTCTCCTTCCCACTCCTCAAAGGCCGTTCTGCGGAACTAGCACCAGTCCTCTCAGTAGTCTTAGGAAGCAGTTGTTGCTTTCCCCCCCCCCCCTCCGCGAATATCCATTCATCCTCAAACGACCCTTTTACTCGGCAAATGTCAACTATTTACAAGTGTCCCCCCCCTTCTCCCACCTTCCTCCTCCCTTTGCTCCACTACGGGGAAGAAAAAAAGGTCTACTCTTGCACTTCGTTTTTGGAAAAAATAACACCGTTTTTTTAGTATTTCTAAATGGTTTCCCATATGATTTTCCTGTCACGTTTTTCCCCTTATCGGATTGGTTACAACATCCTCTTTTCGCAGCCTTATCGTCAGTATTGCTTCATAATTGACTTAGAACAGGAACTCCCGAACCCCTTCCCTTCAACCCTTATTCCCGCAGCCCCCTCCCGATCTGCTTTCTTCCTTTAAGTAACCTCCCCCCTTCCCTAAAAACAATAACTTCCCCCCCCAACAAACCACCACAACCAACCAATCCCCCCCCACCCCCCAAACCCAAAGCAGTCAGGACCCCTTCCCCTCTCCCCCATTCCAGCACCCCAAACCTTTTTCTTCCCAATATCGACAGCTCTCCCGCAGACCCCCCCCCTTCTAGTTTCCATCTCCTTTTGAAGATTTTTATAGGTTTGCCCCCCCAACAGATGTTCCGATTCTTCAGCTTTTTCCCTCGTTTTTTGGCCAGTTTACCGAAGATGAACCTTTCCCCTCTGGTGCTTTTTTCCTCGTCTCTCCTACCCAAACGCCGGGCCGTTCTCTCCCGCACCGGTCTACAACTGCCTTATTTTTCCCAATTGTAATCGTCTTTTATAGTTTCCCCCTCCGGTCCTCGGCTAAATATGAATATTACCCAACGGATTTTCCCAGGATGTTTTTCCATTTTTCCCCCTTCTCAGGCCCTGCGGGTGGAGTTTCGTTCCCTCCTGTTGGCGCCCCTTTAATTATTCAATTAGCAGCAAGGCCGTTATTCAATCCCCCTCCTCTAGAATCTTGTTTCTGGTAGTCGGTCCACCCCCGTGCCCATCTGGTACCTCCCCCCCCCCCCCCCCCCCCCCCCCCCCACCCCCCCCCCCCCCCCCCCCCCCCCCACCCACCCCCCCCCCCCCCCCCCCCCCCCCCCCCCCCCCCCCCCCCCCCCCCCCCCCCCCCCCCCCCCCCCCCCCCCCCTCCCCCCCCCCCCCCCCCCCCCCCCCCCCCCCCCGAATGCAGGGATATTGGCCCTTTCCTTTCATCCTTTTGTCGGGTTATCTGACACTTCCTTCTGCGCATCATATTCTCTGAAAGAGCGCTCCCAAACCCAAGCAGGGGACACCTCTTCCTCTACCCTTCCATCTATATTTTTTCCTCCCCTCCCCCCCTCTCCCCTTTCTGTTGTTGCTTGTATGAGTCTTTTACTCGGACGGAATGTAGGTCCCCCTCTCTTCTGGGGGCAGTGGTTACTTCCTTGCACCCACCCCTCCCTATAATGTCAGCCTCCCCCCCCCCCCCTTCCCCACTAGGTACCCGACAAACATAATAGTACCCCTTTCCCCCTCTCCCCAAGGGAAAGTTGCCGAGGTACATGTTTAGAAAGGGGGTTCCTCCCCCAACTTTCCCCCAAAAGATAAGGATTGCGTCCCCCCCCCCGCCGGACTTTCTCGTTGATATTTTATTCTTAAGGGTAGAGGTGTATTTTTCCCCTCTTTCTCTCCTTCACTCACATCCTGCACTATTTTCCCCTGTCCCATCAACTCCTTCTTTTGATCATGTTGGGCTAGGCCAGTATGGTCTCGGACCAATTTTTCCTTTCAATATCTAAGGGACGGGCTTCCATTGTGACCACCCCCCCACCCTTTTTTTTTGGAGTTAACGAGGCCCGAAGACCATTTATCTCCCTCGAGCGGCCCCTCAGTTACCCCGTAAATGGCTTTTTTTTTTCTTCTATAAACTTCCAAGCAGGGTCCCCGGATTTCTACACTTCTGTGGCCCACCTAATAAAAGATCTGGCCCATGTTCTCTTCGTTGTAAGTAGTGTCGGGACTTCTCCTCCAAATTGTTTGGCTTTCCTTGCTGTGCCGTGGTCTTTTTTTTTTTTTTTTTGGTGGTTGGGGTTGTTGTGTCCTGTTGTGGTTGTTGTTGTTGTGTTCCCGCTTTTTTTCATGTCTTTTTTTTTTTTGCTGTATGCTGCTTGCTAACGGGTTTCAGCTGCTTTCGTATTGGACTTGTATTCCGTATAACCTCCCTTACGGAGTCAACCGGCGCGCCTTCGGGTTGATAAACAATCCAACAGAGGTTACTTTTACTTTGTCCCCCCACTTTTAATATATTTGTGCCCCCAAGTCCCTACATGAGAACCTTGTGTCTTTTCCAATCAACAGTTCCCCTAGGAGAAATGTTACTTTTAAACGTTTTTTTTTGCAACATCCCTTCCTTCCATTGGCACTGTAAATTGGCATTTGCCTGATTAAGTTATTTTCCTGGATTCTAGCTAGGTGCAACCCACGAGTTTGTCCCTCTCAACCCCCCCTCCCCTCGCTGCTAGGGATGTAAACTTTGATAGGTCTAAGTTTGCCTTTTTTTTTTTTTCGGTTGTCCCCCTATAGGTCTTTTTTTTGGTGCGTTCGACTTATAGGTGATAGAACTGACGTTAGAGTCCCCCGACAAGCTCACTTTTTTCTTCTGGTATATTCCCCCTTTTTTTTTTTTTTTCCTATTTATGTCTTTCTCGAAGAAGCTGCTGATATTTTTCTTCATCTCGTCTTTTTTAAAAACAGCCCACTTCACTCTTTTCCCCCCTGCACCCCCCCCCCCGTACATAAGTTTTTTTTTTCCATATATTGCTTCCTTACACTTTCCCCCCCACAAGAGACCTTGGGCCTTCCTTTTTCTTTTTCCCTTCCCCTTATAATGGGTCTCATGCGTCTTAGGCAACTGTATCTCCCCCCCTTTTTTGAAGTGACTTTTCCCCAGGAAAACCCCCCCCTTTCCCCTGATTGTTCTTCTCGAATCCTCCTCTTTTTATTCCTCCCATAACAGTTGGCCGTTTTGTTTTTTCCCTTCGCTGCAGCTACCAGTCGACCCTTCTTAGTCCTCTCCGTTGCTGACACACGCTGACTCTAGATTGACGCTGCACCCCTTCCCAACGGGTGGTCTTTGGGGCAGAGTTCTGACTCCCCTCTTTCCCCAAAGTCTGAAGTTTTCTCTCACGAAAATGGCCCCTCTTTCTTTTCTCGTGTAGAGAGCTCAATGATGTTTGCTTCCCCCTAACCGCCCTTTCAGGCTGAAGCCGCCCCCCCCCTGCTCAAAAAGTCCATGCCTCCCCAACTAATTTTTCCTTTTTCGTTGAGAGATACTTCATTTCTGTCTGCTTCAATAGCGTGCCCCCCCCCCCCCCCCTCCTTCCCTTTTCCTACCCCCTTGCAAAAGTCCTTTTCGACCTTTTTTCCTTCTTTCTGAATAACGATTTGGGCGCCAGAGGAAGACCGTGAATGACCCCTTTCCCCTTCACATTGAACTTACTCCAATAACCTTGAGATATAGGCCCGACCCTCCCGCCCCATCCCCGTTCCTTTTTCACAATCTACAATCTCTAAACCATAGTCCCCCCTCCAAAATTTAGCCCCCCAGCCTATACCAATTTCTTTTTTTTTTGTAATTGTCTCACCGCGATCGCACGATGTTGCCCCTCTTTTTTTAGAACCTTTCTCTCTTTAGATTGAAGCTCTTTCCTTTGACCCCCCCCCTTCATACAAAGACCTCTTTTTGAATTCCTATTACGGGCCCTTTTTTTCTTCTTAATTCCCCCTCCTTTCCTTTCTTTGGTAATTGTTACCCTCCATTGGTGCAAGGGAGTACTTTCGTCCCATAGACCCTTCACTGTTCGATTGGGATGTTCTCCTTTTAACAAATATCTGCCAGGAATTAGTTCAATTAGCAAACACGCTTTTATGTCGTCGGTCAAATATTTCCTTCATGGCTCCCTCCTATTACGCAATAGGCTGCTTCGTAAGGCTTTTTGTTCCTTCCTTATCTTAACGGGTTCAAAATATGTCCCCCACCTGGTCCCTCTTTTTTTTTTTTACGTTTGCTACACCCGATCTCCATTAAGGGATACTAATTACATGTACAAGTTCCTCTTTCCTTGCCCACCTTACCAAATATTCTCTCTCTTTTGTTTGCTTTCCCCTCCTTCCGTTTTCCCTCGCAGGGGGTGAAGCCTTTTCCCACAGAAGGAACCATTCGGCTTTTTCCTACGTTCCCTCTGGAAAACTTTAGGTATACAATTTCAATAATACAGTCTCCCTGGACAGTTTCCTCTTTCCCGGTTACTCCCTGTAATAGTATGCCGAGAGTTCTGGTCAAAGGCGCTTTTTCCCCCTTCTACATATCCGGATTCCTATAAGAGAGGCTTCTCAGCCACTCCATTCCTTTTCTTTTCTAACCCCCAAACTCCATTTATCAAAAAACTAGGTGTTCTAAAATTTGTTCCCCCTGTCCCCTTGTTTTCTTTCCCCTTTTTTATGATGATTTACCATTATGGTGAGGAATTTTTCAGGGGGCCTATTTCGGCAAACCGGTTATTTTTTTTATAAGTCAGTTTTCTTTAGCGTTTTCCTTTTTTCTTCACGGATCTTCTTTTGCTTCTTTTCCCAGTGTTTTCTCCCATCCCCCGTTGACCGGCGTCCCTCCTTTAAGGACTTTTGTGAGGTCTTGATTCTTTTTCCCCCCGAGACCTAAAAATTAAGTCTATCCCCCTTTTTCTTCCCCCATTGGTCTTTTTTCGTCCCTTTTTTTTAATTGGATCGTTGTTGTTGCTTTCGTTGTTCATGGCTGAACTGGGACCGTCTTCCCCCCACAGATTCGCTCTAACTACTGACTCCCCCCCTTTTATTTCTCCTTTGAACCACTACCTTACTTGTTAATCAGTTAGTATTTTTTCCCCCACCCTCCCCCCCCCCAAATTTTTTGATTAAGGTTCCAGTGTTTCCCCTCTTCGTAGTCTCTAGTATTTTATCGTTGTAGCACAAAATATCGCTACTTTTCTATCGTTTTTCTCCCTGCTTTTTTTTATGTCTAGTGCACCCCCAAGTGTCCTTTTCTGTAGGTCCTTCACCATAAAAAAAACCCCCCTGCGGGAGCCCTTGATTTTAGCGGTACTCCCCGTTTTTTTCCTACTTGTTTTCCCTGAAAAAGTCACTTCGCCCCCAGTGGCTAATTTTTTGTTGTTCCCGTTTCCCTCCCCTTCTTTTTTGTCCCCATTTACCAGCTGTGGAAACGATCCCCCCACCTCCGTTTTCTCTTCTTGTTTCCCCTGGTCTCGAAAACAAAGCTCGCTTTGAGGGCGGCCGTAAGTTACCTCCCGTTGATGTGGGCAGGCTGAAGATAGTTTAACACCTACTTCCTTTCCTTTGTGTACCTAAGGAGTTGAACGAGCTTCCGTGCTGCTTTTTGGCACCCCAGACTATTTAGTATTATATATCATCGCATGCGTTTCCCACCCCTCTATATTACCTAGGAGAAAACCCCTTTCTCTATTCCCCCCCTTCAATTAGGGCTTCGTTTACTCTACGCTGTTCTATCACATCCCCCTCCCATAACCCCCTGGTCCCCCATCCCAAAAGTCGTTTTCCCACCCTCCTCCAGTAAACTTGTAGAACCAGTAATTGCCTGAACGTTTTCCCTGCCTTTCCCCTAGCAGCCGCTATTTTTTTTTTCTATTGTGTCTTCTTGTCCCCCTGCCCTTGGGGTCTCCCCCACATTCCTTTGAGAATATTCCGCAATTAAACTTCCCCTAGGTCACCCTGCCCCCCCCTCTTTTACAGTGCCCCCTATTCAATTCTTTTGTGTCCACCCTTTTAATCACCAAAGTTTTATCAATTCTTAGGTTGCACTTTCCCCCTTCCTTCACCACAAACACCAGATTACCCCTAAGCCATTGCTCTCTTATGTCGCCTTTTCTTTCAAATTAAACTTTCCTGTCTCTTGTGTTCCCTAATAGTGACTTGCCTTGATCGTAATTTTATCTTTCGTCCCTTCCTCTTTTTTCTTCCTAAAAAACCCGTTCAAGCTACCCCCCCTCCATGAACCTCTTTAGCCCTAAAGAAGCCAGCAGCAGTAACCTTCCCCCCCATTTAACTTACCCCCCAAAATACCCCCCACAAAAACACACCCCCCCCCCCACCCCCCCCCAAAAACCACCCACACTCCTTTCCCCACCCTCCCGCCAGCCAGCTCATGCACACCCCCCTGTGACTTTACTCTCCGGAAAGTTTCCCCTCCTCACCTTCCTTTTCCTCCTGAAACCCTTTTTGCCGATTTATAGGTTTTGAAACCACTGCCCCCCTTGTCTTCAGGTCATTGCCCCATAGCTTTGTTTTACAGTTTTTCCTCCTCCCCCTTATATCGAATTTAACTACTCCCGCCCCCCGTTTCTCTACACTCTGACTGGACCCCTTTTCCCCTTCAACCGTCCGTTAAAAACGGCCGTATTTCCCCCCCCCCCCCCCCACTGTACCCCTCCCTTATCAGTAGGACATGTGACTCTCCTCTTTGCCCCACCCTACTCTATAGGCCACCCCCCCCCCCGCAACTTAGTGTTTGTATTCCCTCTAGGCGCACCTTTTTTATTTCGTATAACTGCGCTTTTTTCTCACCTCCACATTTACTCCCTCCCCCTTCCCTTCGTAATACTTCCAAAACCCATTCCCTTTCTCCCTACTATTTTTTTTGGTAGTAGTAGGGTAAAACATCCCCCTTTTTCTCTTCCCCGTCTTCTTCCTCGTGCCCTTTCCTGGCCTATTGCCTTTCCTACCCATGTTGTTCGTTGTTTTTCTCCTTCCCTTTCCTGTTTAGACTTATGGGCTCTCCCTTTTTCATTTTACTCGTAACCCCCCCCCCCGGCAGCCCGTGTTACTTTCCTTCTAGG
>Ga0179591_1294754_pt1 | contig 11279 bp, 16 predicted proteins | sample CZOMad2_1_08_16f_FD_182891 | JGI IMG/M metagenome (GOLD analysis project Ga0179591, IMG submission 182891) | Vadose zone soil fungal communities from Angelo Coast Range Reserve, California, USA - CZOMad2_1_08_16fungal (PacBio error correction) | ecosystem: Environmental > Terrestrial > Soil >... | reverse complement strand
TCTCGGCCACCGGAACATTGCTTTCCAATTCCTGTAGGCGATTTTTTCCACACTTTTTTGCGTTCTAGCTTTAACGGGATGGGATGTTTTCAGGAGCTCCCTAATGTTTTTAGATACCCCCCCCCCCTTCCCTGGGGAAGAGGTTTCGCAAAATCAACCTTAGATACCACCGCCCGCCTCGATATTTTTTTGATTGCTGCCCTCCAAGATGCTTTGATTTCCCCCCCCCCGTGGTATGCCCATCCCAATCCCCCCCACCCATTAATACACTACGGGGGCCATTCCTGTCATGACCAGACCCGTCTGGCGATTTTACCATATATGGGACCTTAACTACGATTTAGTTTCCCCTGCTGAATCACTTTGACCCAAAGTTAGGGGATGGTTGATTTTTGTATTCTGTAATCCCCACCCCCCCAGTACTATTCCCCGGACCCCGGTGCTTTGTCTGATTCTCCTCTCCACTTCTTCTACACTTCACCCGTTTTCCTTCTGGAGCCGTTTGCCCTCTAACTTTCTTTAGCAGTGCGTGTTCTTCAGTGTAAAGACTTCAAGTCGTTTAGGGAATTCTAGGTCGGATTTTTTCCCTCTACGATTAGCCCCTACCCCCCCTGCGGTCGACGCTGGTCTTCCTTTGCGTGTAGACCCCCTAATTAAGATGGAGTATGGTTCGAGGGCTTTGGCCTTTTTTTTCTCCGGATTGGAGAGCGGCTTCATTAGGGGTTGGCGCCTGCCTAGACCCCTGATACATCCCCGCCGGGTCCCCCCGACACTCGTTGCTCTACCCTTCCACCCCCCAGTCCAATTTCCTTCGATTGGCATGATTATCGTCCTTTACTAACGCGCAAGCGCCTTGCCCAGTGGCTTTCTTCCCTATCTGGGGGGGAGTCATCTTGGACCATTTACTGTTCCGTTTGTATGGCTCACAATTCGACGATTTTTTGAAATTTCCCGCGGGACGGGAAACTCTGTGACTTATCATTGAGTCTACCCCTATTTGGTTCTGGACGGGTCGGGTTTTCCTGATGTGTGATCTGTTCCTCCGACTTAATTTTTTTTTCCCAGGCTTTTCTTTAATCGGTTTCTCCAGTGCGCCCACGGTGTTGTTTGTGAAAAACTCCCTTATTCCCCTTTTTTTCAGGTCGTAAGGTTAGAAGGAAATGGCCTTCTTTATCCTAGTTTAGGGTCCTTTTCTTCTTTACCCGGGGTCTTCCCCTTTTCCCAGTGCCCCGGGCCCAAGAAGCTTCGAGGATGACCTGCGTTTTTCTGTTGCCCCCCCCCCTGGAAGTCTCTGACTGCCCATCCTTCTTCGTCTCATTATGAAAGGGTGGTTGGAGTTTAAGGATTTCCCCCGCTTTGAGAGCGGTTCTTTTGGGCTCTTCTCCGTATTTATGTGGACTGCAGAGGAGTGCATTTATTTTTTCTTTAGTGAAAAGCCTTTTAGCCCCCCCCACCCGATACTTCTTTGCTCTTGTCGCCCCTCTCCCACAAGGGGATTTAGGGGTTTTTTGATTTAATTTGGAAGACTATGGTTGAAACACTAAAGTACGTCCTTATGCATATTCCAGCACTTAGGATGGATAGGGATCCTTCAACAGGTTTTATGCTTTTCGAATTGCTTCCCTAGTATGTTTAATGCAGATGGTTACTCTAGTTTTTGATCTCGGTGTTCCCTTCGATTGACCAGGTTCGCATGTTTTCCCCCCATGTTTTCCGGGCTCTTTTGCCACGCCTCCGTCCGTCCACCTTGCATTTTTTCATTCTGTTCTAGTGGTGCTCCTTCCATGCTGTTCCCTTTTTCCTCAACCTTTGTTACGGGACGATGCAATACCCGGACATCTCGTGCGTTGTTTCTGAAGTTTGAATGCTTCGTTAAATGCTCTCTCTCTTTCCTCTCCCCCGAGACCTTACCGGATCAAACTCCGCCCCTTTTCTCCCCTACCCGCCCCTCTCTCCCTGTTATTGGTTAACATTCTTCGTAGACGCCAGTTTTTCGAAAAGGCAAGGAATGCCGTCAGCCGGCCCCCCTCTGGTTCAGCAAATGGCAACTCTCAAAATGTCCAAGTAGGCGAGTCCCCCGTTCCTCTCCAACCATACACCCCAGACCGTGATCTGTTCAACGGGATCTCCCCCGACAGGAAATTCCCCCATATCTCCAAAACCCCCACCGCCAGGCACCAGTAACCCTCCCCTTCTCCCTCGTCACGCCCCTCCCTTTAGGAAACTCACCCAATTGTTTAACATTAGCTTCGTCCCCCCACCTTCACCTTCCATTTGTTACTCCTTTCTGTTTGTGTTTCCAACATTGCCATTATATCAAACTGCGCTCCCCGGTTCCCCTCCCCCTTTTATAGGTGCGTGCCTGAGGACCCCCATGTCTAGTGAGGTTGCCTCCCTTTTAACTGCGCCACAATCACAAATCCACCATGAACAAAGGCCCTATACGATAAGTCAATCCCCTCCCACTGATCAAACCAAAAATACTCACATCCCCTGCTCTGCACTTCCTCTCCTTGCTGACTAAGCCAAACTTTCCCCCCACCCACCCCTCTCCCAAAATTGAATTCTTCTTCGTAAACCACGGCCCCCTCCTGACCCTCGCCGGGTTCTAAGACCAAAACGAACAGCTCTGATCACAAACCCCTTCGTCACACTCTTCCTTCTTCCCCCTTCGAAACTCCTGAATTTGTTTTGTTACCTTTCTTCCCAGGCAAAGCAGCCCGAATGCACCCTGTCCCAAATATGTTCCTTCTTCCAGAAATGACCACCTGCACATTTCTACCCTCCCAAACTATGCGTCCTTTTCCCCCCTATCTTCCCCGCACCCGTCCTCCTCCTCTTATCCAAGAAGTTCACCCCTTCCCCTTCAATCAATCCGTCCTTCTCCCTTTCCAACCCTCCTGACCCCACTCCCCACTTTGATCACCAATATGACCGTCAGCTGGCAACCCGTCATGACTTTCGCCGGTTCCCACAAAACCCCTTCGTCTTCCAAAATTCCCTCCCACTCTTTCCCCGCCGCTCCTCCAATCCGTGCGCCCCCCTGCACCCACCAGGCACCAGACCCCACTTCGGGCGGAGGAACTTACTCAATAACCCTCTCCTTCCCGGATCGGGATATCTATCCCCCTTCTTTCCAACTTACGAATGACCTCCCCTTCTTTTTTCATTTCTCCGACTCCATTCTAATCGATGGTCCCTACAAGCTCCTCATTCCCCCATGTCCTTCTCCCCGACGTTTCTTTCCCCCCCACACAATCCAGTCCACACCAACGAAAAGTTTCCAGGTACATGATCTCCGCGCTATTGCCCTCCCCTATCTGGAAAAAATTCCATACCTTCTAACTAAAAATCACCCTCTTACCCACTTACAATTTGCTACCCTTTCAAGCGGGCCTCCCCCCCTTCAAACCATCTTCCTGCATGTTATATCTTTTTAATGTTGCATGATGTTGCCTTTCCAAATATTTCCCAGCGACATTTTTATTACACACTAGGATTGCTCCGAACCAACATGGCCCGGTCCGCGCGGAAGCCTTCCCTTTAATTGTACCCCCGATTCCCCCCCCAGGGACCCTCGCCCGTTAGCGTTAAAGTTCCGGTTTTTCATGTTGCTCTCTTCTATCCTCCCCGGGTTGAGGAGAAAACATTTTTCCCCCGGATTCCCTCCCCTTAATTTTTCTCCCCCTTTTTTGATGGACTCCTGGCATAACCACTGTTTCTCGCTTCGCCTCGGCTTTAGGGCCGCCTCCCAAGACCCCCCCTCCTTTTTAGATAACCTGTCCGGGGATCTGGCTGCACCAAAGTTAACCTTTACAGCTCCCATACAGTATTCGTTTGACTTGGCTCCACTTCCCAATTAATCAGTGAATGTGCCATTGAAAATATTTATCTTACGTTTTAAATTTCCAAATGCTTCTTGTATCTTATCCCATTATAGGTGACCTCTATTCGTCCCCCCGCTTACTTGAATAAGATCCCCACTTCTAATTGTTGATTTTTTATGGGGGATGCCATGGGATTCGTACCCCCCCCACAATTTCTTACAAAGAGATTTTAGAGCCTGTTTCCTGTGAAATTCGACCGGCGTGCGCAGGTTTTTGGCAGACTTGAAAGGTGCGCGATGGAGTCTTTCTCGGACACCATTTTTCCCGCTTCCCTTCATAATAGCCAGAGATAGTTGTTCTGCTTATTTGCTTAAGAAGGATCTTCCTCATCCCCCCTGAGTTAGTTCTTGGGGGAGTTGCCTTTTTGAAGGAGACTGCCCCAGAGTTCGGTGCTTTCTTTATCTTCCCGATTGTTGATACGGTTTTTTGACGGTGAACGGGCGGAGCTTCCTGCATGACTCGGCGTATTTTGTCTCTTTGTCGTTGGTTGCAGGAGGTCGATTTCTCATTAGGACAGATTTTCGGGTTTCTTTTTAGTTTTTTTCCTTCCTGTATGACCCTCTCTTTTAGTGCTATTAGATGCGGGAGTACTTCGGCGTTCCCGACAAGGTAATTTTTTGCAGGACTTTCTTCATCCGTTGAAATTTTTTTGTGCCTGTTTTTCACTGGAAACTTCCCTCAAGGCGTTTCCTTTGGTCGGGACGTCTTTTCCCGGGTTGGGGCTCACTTGCTCCCTCCTTCTGTAGCGTGCCTTTACTTTTCCGGTTGCAAGACATACGCAGATGGAGCTGGAGTCGGAGTGTGTGAGGGACCGTTTGGCTTCTTTTTAGGCAAGAAGGAGTTTGATAAGTTTCTTTTTTCCCCTAGGTTGTTAGGTTGGAGGAATCGGCTTTCGGTTGTTTCTTTTTGACCTTTTTTCGCATATTTTTGATTTTCTTTTTCTACTTGCCCTCTTTCTCCCTACCCCTACCCTCAGATTAAATGCGTGCTCGTCTGCCCTCTCCCCCCCCACCAAGCGGGAGTTGGGAACCGGATTGTGTCCCCGGGGGAGTTTTCCCCCTTCAACCTCCCGCGTCCACTTTTCCTTCCGGGAGCGGTTTTTCCCAGCCATTTTAGTCTTGGTCGTGGCGACGGGTTTACCGTGTTAGCGTTTCGAAGGTGATTTGTGAAGGACTTGTCGTGTTTTGTTTTGGCGTTTCTTTCTCTAGGTTTGATCCTGGCTCTCCCCCCCTCCCGTTTGCAGACTCCCTTTATATGTGGATCTGCTCGGGCAATTCTGCCTCTTCGGGCTTTTTAGTTTTTCATTCTAATTTTTTTCTTCCGTCCTTTGCCGTTTCCGTGGCGTTACTCACTCTTTTCCCCATCAAAATTCGTGGTGTTTTGTTTTTTCTCCCCCTTTGCTATTTTTTTTTTTTTCTTCCTCTCCTCGGGTTTGAGATCTCCACGGACCTTCCCCCCACCCCCCGCCTGGTTTCTCCCCCCTCAACACACTTTTTCCCTTTATGAAATCGTCGTTATGCCGCCCACTTGATCCCCTGAAAGCAGCTAAGTGCCACCACGCTTGAAGAAAGAAAAACTAAGTGACACAAAGACCCCTTCAGTGGTTGCCGCTGAGTTTCCTCCAAAGATCTTCTGTCCACCCTCCCCCCCCTCCGTATGTGGGAACGGTCTAAAGTCCGGAATATCCCAATTAACCTATCCCCCAAAGCAAGTCCCCCCAGAAAACTTCCCCAGTTTCACTTCAAATCGTGTCAGCTTTCCACTCCCCCCCGTTTAAACTTCGCCTCGCCCCCACCCCCCCGAAGTAGGTCTCCCTTCTTATTGGTAACCTCTGGTCGTTTCCTCATTTCTTAGTCTCTTTCACACCCTTTTCTCGTTCCAACTTCCAACATCTCCCAATTTTGGTTGATAGTGGCATACGATGCACATCCTCCCGCGCTGGGTGGTAGGCGCCACGTCCTTTTCAACTCTCCCACTCCACCCCCCCCGTGCCCCCCTACGGCCTCCCTTCCAACTCCAAATCGTCAACCGACCTCCACCCACTTTTTTTTTTCACTTTCCCCAACCTCCGACCCAAAAAACCCTTTCTACTGAATGTCCGATGCCTGCGCCTCCTCCCCTCCAACCCCCGTCATCCCCCCATTCGGTGTCACTGCTTCCTGATCTCCCTTCCGCGGTACTCCCCTCCACCCATCTCCCAAACCATTTCGAAGAAAACTCCGGCCTTCCTGCTAAATTACGATTTCCCCACGCCCACCTTTTCTGCCTGATCAAAATCCTCCCGCACTTCTTTCCGATTCAAAAGCCCCTTGTGACCCCCCTGTCAACCTCCAACGCGAACCCCGCTAAGAAGAATCCCGACTTCCTTTTACTCAACCGCCTCAGAATCTCCCTCTTCACCCCTAATTCCCGGCACCTCCTGCACCCTACGCCCCCCAACTCCTGTAACCAAATTCTCCCACCGTCTCCCACCCTACCCTACCTTTTAACGCATCTCAACTGCCGTTTAAACCTTCTTTTCACAACCCCCGTTCGTCTTATTCCCGCTCCCCAGCCAATCCCCTTTCTTCCTCCCCCCTCTTCCCCCTTCGGCCACAGCCTTAACCATTTTTACCACTCCGTTATCTTCCTCACTGCACTACGAGCATCCTCATTCGTTCGGGCTAGGTATTCAATCTTAGCACACCTAGCCCAATCTCTTTCACAAGAAGACGCTTCTCACGGAACCCACTGCCGTCCTCTTTCATCAAACCGCCCCTTTGTTCTAGGAAGTGGCCGACCGTTGCATACCACAGCAAACACTCCCCCAAACCCAGTTCTCCTTTTATAGGATTCAGGAAACCAGCTCATACTCTATTGGACCCCACCCCTCTCTTTTAAACCTCCACATTGTTAATCCCAACCAATATTAACACACCAATTTCAATTTGCCCATTCACTTTCCCCCCAATTGAACTAATAAGTCCCGTCAAACCATCCAGGGATGTGTATCTACTGTTTACTTTTGCAGACTTGTGCTATACCCTCTCCCCCCATTCTTTTTATCTACACCGGTCTGCAAGGATGCCCACGTGGTTAATCGCGGAAGCGCCTCCACCCGGGTTAATGACACCCTCTCCCTCCTCCCGGGCACATGAATTGCTCACGCCGGTTTCATGTGACTTCCCTTTCCTCCTCCCGTTGTTGTGTTTTTTCTGTCCTTTTCACCCATGTCCCCTTTGAACGAAATTCACCCCGGGATTTCCCTTAACCCCGTTTTTGCGCCCGCTTCCGCGCTTAACCCTTGGGGGAAGGTTTCTTTCAGTTGCCCTCCCCCGCATCTTACGTTTAGATACCATGTCAGCTTACCCCCCCCCCTTCACACACCCCCCCCCCTTGATCTGGATAGGTTCGTTCCATCCTCTTCCATTTCGCCGTGAATGGGTTCCCAAAATTGAATTTTCTTCTAGGTACATACCTGCTCTTGGGATTTCTCATCGTGGTAGGCAATCTTCTCTTGTGTGACGCTCAAATGACCCTGTGTTTTTTTTGTCCTGTGTCTTTCCTTCACACCTTCTTCTACAACTTTCGATTGTAATGATATCACTTTTTGACCTCAACCGTGTTTTTTCTCCGGGTTGCTTGAAGATGAAAGGTCTTCCTTTTTTTACTTATCCATCCGATCCCCTCTCTCCCTCCTCTCCCCAAGGTGTGGCTACGTAGCCTCCTGTAATGTCTTTTATCTGTCTTGCCGTGTTTCATGACTTCCTTAGGCTCGACCAAACTCGTTCGGCGCTTTATCAGGCGCTGTTGTTCCTCTTTTTTAAAACTTCCGCTTTCTCTCGTCATTCGGTCGGTTTGGTCGGTGATTTGTCAGGATTGATATTTCTCCTTTCGTACCCAATCTTTAGAGTTTGCAATTGGGTTCCTTTCCCCGTTGCTTTTCTATACTATTTTTCGTTCTTTTCGTGGGATTGATGGAGGATTGTCCATCTTTCGTTCCCCCTTCGTTCAGGTTCATTTGTTCTTGCCGAAGCCAGTTCTTTTGCATTTTTTTTCAGTCAACTCTCAAGTTGGCGGTTGGCTTCTAGCTTGAAATGGGCCCTGTTTTCCAGAATGGGGTCCAGATGTTCTTTCTTCTCCGTCCCTTCCTTTTCTTTTTTACCAAGACTCCAGCTTGTATCCTGTAGTTTGCTTTACTGTATGGATGCGTCAGGGCCATAGTCAGAGGACGGGGAGCAAGTCTTTGTTCTATTTGACTAGAAGATTTGCGGCTTTGTCTTCTTTTTTTTCTATTGCTCCCTGATTTTTTTGTCCATTGTGATTTGTTGTTCCGAACCCCAAAACATTCCCCTCGTGTTCCATTCCCCTCACCCGTCACTATACTTGTCCCCCCTTCTTCTGCCTTCCCCCCCAAGAGATGGGATACGCGCTGAATGTCCAGGGGGATCTTCACTCCCACTATCAGAGTACCCCCTTCCCTTTCTGTCCGCCGGAATTTTTGTGATTCGATTTTAACGGGGTTAGAGTTATCGAGGTTTTTGCGACAGAGTCTTTCTTCTACTTTTTTTTTCTGTCCTTTCTTTTGTGTTGATAGGTTGATTTGATTACTGTATAAGACCTTTGGTCCCCCATTCGGGTTAGTTTCGTGATGTTTTTATAGACTCGTCTTGCCACTTTCCTTAGTTACTTGCCTTTTTTTTCCTCATCTTGTTTAGATGAAGGACCCCCATACTGTCCCAAAGTGGCAGTCTCCGACTTCGTTTCCCCATCCCGGGACAAGCTCGTGTCTTTGTTCGGGGTCTCGGTTTGGTTTGAAGCTTCCGTTACTGATCTCCCTCTCCCCTTTTTTGTTTTTTGAGTCCTCTCTCCCCTTCAGCTTAACCTCTCCCTTTTCCCGACCTTTCTTTCAAGGGACGAACACTCGGTCGTAGCGTTCCCCCTTTTTCCGACAAGGCCCAAAGGCCTCCTTTCAGCGGCACAACTGCTGTCAGCAATGACACTCACCGGACAAAATTTCCACCCATTCCCGGTTTTCCTCCTGGATTTTTTGAATTCCCCCCGTCATGTACAACGCTTAATGGTGTACCCAACGGGCTTACCCGAAGGTCATCTACACCCTCACCTCTCCTCCCACCCAACTACCTTCCCCCCCATGAAACAACCCTAAGTAGACCAACTAGTTCCGCCCCCCGAGTTCCTTAAACTGGAACTTTGCCCCCTCCCCAACCAAATCCTATTTCAAACAATTAGGAAGAATTCCGCTTTTCTTTTGATTTTCCCCCCCGGATCGTCTTTCCACCTTTCTCCTGGTCCCCCCTTCTTTTGAGGAGGGCCTTCCTCTACAAGCCGTTCTTCGTGCTCGCTTTTTGAGTGGGATTGCGCCTCTTGAGAAACCAATCCCCACTCCCCACTTCCCCAAAGGGCTCCCCTTTCCCAACACCTATAGGCCCTAATCCCCTTCACACTCAGCCAAGATCATCTTTCCCCCCCCCCTCCGAATCCCCCTCCTGGATACATGTCACCCTTCTCCTGCTTTCCCCGTTTCCCGCTACGCCACCATAACTCCCATTCTTCTATTCGGACTTAAACACCTTTTTCAACTACCCAATCCGGGAAACGACTAAACTTTTTTTTCTCTCCTGAGCCCAACATTCTGAGAACCCTCGCCCCCTAGTATAGAGCTTCAAAATCCCTGCCTGATTTTCTTTCCCCACTTTCCACTGCGCACTTCCTATTCCAAGAACTGAAACCTGAAGCGGAACCACTTTCATCCCAGCCCCTCCTTCCCCTCCAGCTCCTCCCCAGTCCCCCGACTCCGATAATAGTATCACCCTGAAACGAAATCCCGTCCCCCCCAAGTCGCCTAGTTATTTCTTAACCCTGTACAAATCTCCCCACCGGGACCCCCCACCTACGACCTCATGCCGGAAATTCCCGAATTCCGTTTACTCAACGCCTCCGGCTTTCAACAAAACCGTGCCGACCGCCGCCTAGTTTCCAATCTGAGTTCCAACGAACCAGAATCCCCTCTTCTTGACTTCTGCTCCCTTTTACTCAATTAAGCCATTTCCGCTTTAATCTGGAGTATGTTGTTGAGGATTCTTGTCAATCGGTAATGAACGAAAGGCCCATCAAACTCCCTATTAAAATCTCCGTATGCTCCCTCAACAAATGTGCGCTTTCCACTCGTCTTCCCTCATTCAAATTTTAATGTAGTTCTCAGTGTGAAGGTCCCTCAAGAACCCATGGATCCAAACCTTTCAAACCCCTTTTTATAGATCCCAAAAGAGCCCGATCCCGGTTGGACGCCACCTATGGGATTAACCCCCAGAATCCCGTCACCCCAAAATCCTCTTAACATAACTTTCCCCATTCACTATTTAAACCCTGCTTTCTTGGCCACTTCCAAACTCCTTCCGTTTTGGTATTATTTTAATGCCCTTTGGGAGGTACACCCTCACGGACCGTTCTCACAAGTCGATGTTTTTGTCCTTCCCCTCATCCCGGGGTTAAGCGCTCATCTCTCACCCCCTTTTCCAGTTACACGATTCCCCCCTCCCCCCTGAAGGGCGTTATACCCCTTGGTTTCCTGGTCCTCTCCCGTTGGTTTTGTGCTGAGTATCAACATTAACCCCTTGACGCAATTCATGTGCGCCCTCAGTTTGGATGATCTGTGTCCCCCTTTTTTCTTTCCTCTCTTACCTTTCTTTCCGTTGCTCCCGACACTTTTTTCACGGGAATTGTGTCGATACCCATCGGTTTTTTTATCACCCAACTCCTACCATAAACGTAGATACCCATGCTTTGGAGGGTTTGAAGTGGCATTTGCCTCTCTCCCCCCCAATTTGCCGTGTCCTTTTCCCCATTTTCAATTTTGTTTTTAGGTGAAATGTCATGAATCGGGTCTGATTTAATTCTTCCGCCGTTTCCCTTTTCTTGGAATGATCAAAAACATTTTTTTTTCTTTTTCTGGGGATTCCCTTTGTTTTGCCTACAAACTTGTGAGATGAGGCCGGTTTCTGCCCCAAATAGCAGGCCTGCTTTTTGTTTTATCTGAAAGTCGTTGGTCTTTCGGATTGATTATTGACAATCTCCCTCATCCTTATCCCCTCCTTCCTCTGTCTTCTTCTATTCCCATGAACTATTCCTCCGAAGTGATTCTGTTTAGCTTTCCTTTGCTGATTTGACCTTATGGAAGGACGGCGCCCAAGTTTACTGGCTTATCAGGAGCTTTTTGATCTTCGTGGCTAAACCCTTCATGGAGGATGCTGTCCCGGAATGTGAGAGTGTTTGGATCAGTTTGTTTCCTTCTGAGTTCCCTTCTCAACTCTCGATCTTTGGCTTCGTTGAAGGGAGTTTCTTAAGGTGATTTATTCGGTTGGAGTCCGGTTCGTTTCTTTTTTTTGATTA
>Ga0179591_1279879_pt1 | contig 11279 bp, 12 predicted proteins | sample CZOMad2_1_08_16f_FD_182891 | JGI IMG/M metagenome (GOLD analysis project Ga0179591, IMG submission 182891) | Vadose zone soil fungal communities from Angelo Coast Range Reserve, California, USA - CZOMad2_1_08_16fungal (PacBio error correction) | ecosystem: Environmental > Terrestrial > Soil >... | reverse complement strand
CTTCGTTATTTTCTGCCTGATTTGATCTAAGATGATGGCAGTCCTTTTCATAACTTTTAGTTGTTTCTCCCTCGTAACTTTTTTCCCCCTCCCTTTCTCCATTTTCCTTTTGCCCCCTCTCTTCGGATGAAGAAGCGACTGGCCTTGTGTGACCCCAACTACCCCCGCGTTCTTCAGTTCGCTAACAAGGCTAAATAACCAGACGGATAAGTCCTTCCCTGCAGCTACCCTCCTCTCATTTATTGCCTATTCCGGTGACTCCTCGTTTTCCCTATTTCGACCCCGATCCACTACGATTTATCCTTCTATCATCCTGGAGAACTTGCCTTCCTCAGCTTTTCTACCGCCTCCACAAGTCGGAACACTAGTGTCCCGAGATCCTCACCTTTTCCTTCTCCTCCTCAAGGCCCCGCGTCCTCTCCGGGTATTCTTGTTTCCTTTCTTTGTTGCTTCTCGTATTTGAACCCTCCCCAGATCCGCTTTGTTTTCCCCTTTCTCTTCAGCAACGTCCCCCGACCTTTTAATTTTTCGTCCCCCTTTACTTTTCCCCTATGATTTAGAGATCCTCAGTCTCCCCTCCTCTGAAAACGTCTGAACCCTCACTTCCTCTGTTCCCCGCCCGTCCTTTTTTCCCCGGCCACCCTCTTGTAACCGAGGATCACTTTTTGACCCCTCTCCGGCACCATTTCCCAATAGTTTCTCTTTTCGGTTTAGATTCATCTCTCGTCTGTTCCGTCAGCATCATCGACCCGCTCCTTTTTTCCCCTCCCCCCTCACCTCCCAGTAGCTGCCTTCCTCTTTTACTTTCCCTTCGACAGCATCTCCCGCTTCCCTCCTCTCCCTCATTAACGTTTCTGCTGACAGAGTTGAGTTCGGCTTCTACTTTTTTTAAATTTTTCCCCGTCCCCTTCCTTTTTCCAGTCTATCTTAAAGTTACCCTCTCCTTTCTTCCCCCCCCTACTTCCTCTCTCCCTTCCTTTCGGCGATTAGTTACGTGCCAGAATCCCGTCTCCCAAGAAAGTGTCATGTCTTCCTTCTTTTTTTTCACCAGACCTTTCCCCTTCCCTCTGGGAGAAAGTGGTCTCCCCCCCTGTTGCCCCTTCCCTCCCGCTGAAAAAGTCGCATCTGGTCTCGCCCTCCCCTTTTCAACCGTCTCTCCCTCTCAACTGGTCTTCCCACCCCACGCCCCCCACTTCCCAGACCTCTTTCTACCCCCCTTGCATCTCTTACCCCTCCTAGACTCAAAACCGTATGGTTTTAGTCCTCCTCAACCCTATTCTCCCCCCGTGTCTTTTCTTCCCGGCAAAGGTTTTTCAGCCTCTTTCTTAGTTACCCCCCAATTTTTAATGTAAAATAGTTACCCAACCTTCCTTCCCCACTTCCTTCCCTCCTCCTCCCCCTACTCCTACTCATCTCATAGAATCCCTGAGACCCTTTTTGTCCTTTGCTACGTCCTGGCCCCTTCTTTCTCCGTATTTCCGTTGCTATGACTTTCTTCCCTGTTCCCTTCTGCTCATCCCCCCTTGGTCCCCCCGCGGGTGGTTAATCTTTTTGGTCCAAAGATCCGATCCCCCTGAAGACTTTCTCCCCCTCTCCCCTTCAAGCTTCTCCCTTGAGCAGGAGATTCCTGCCACTGTCTCACCTTCTCCTCCCTTTATCTCTTTCCTGACCGGTGGTGTTGTCAACAATGACCCTTTCTCCCTCGTCAATCACCCGCTTCCCCTTGAGTCCCCCCCTTCCTTTGAAAATTAAATGGTTCGCAGTACGTGTTTGCCATTCTTCTTCTACTCTTTTCAGTTGTAGATTAACTGAGATGGTAACCTTCCCCCCCCCCCCCCCCCCCCCCACCACCTCTGGTTTCCAGTTCCCTGCTTTCCTTAGCTATAACCGTTTTCACCTCTCGCTCCTAGTCTCCTCAGACAGAGGGAGAAACTGGCTCCCCCTCTTTTAACTCATTTTCTCCCCTCTCCCCTTAACCCCCGAATTCTTTCCCCACATGCTGTTATGTTCCTTCCTCTTCCTGCATTGCCGCCTCTTTCTAAGAGAGCCCCAGAGAAATACTTGATTTCTTTTCCCCCCTTGTCTAACTTCCTTCATGTAATCCCTTCTTCCCTTCTATAGCAGAATACTGCAGCCAGGGAGTGTTACAGAATGGTTCTCCCTCCCCGTTGAGATTCTACTCCTTCCTTTTTTCTGTCCTTGCGAGCAACATGAGAGAATATCTTCTTTCTTCCCTCCCCCCCCGGCTCCTCCACTTCTGCATCGTCTGGGTGAGGGTTTGCCCTGCCAGAACTTCCAAGGGAATTTCCCCCCCCCTCTTCAGTGTTCTCTTTTTTCCCCTGAAGTCTGTCAGCACATCACCTTCGCTGTGTTCTGCCTCCCCGAAATCCAACCCCGGTCCCTTCCCCCGACACCTTTTTTTGAATAACCTCCCGACCGCTTTTCTCTCGTTTAGGCCCCTCCTTCCTCATAGTGCGTCTCAGAAGATAGAGAATCCCCGTCTTATTTTCTCGTGAGCCACTCCCCCCCTACCCCCCTTCTATTTCCCCCCCTCTTAAAGAAGCTTCGACATTAGTTCCCTTTAGTTCTGGTTGCCCTGCTCAAGGAGCGATTTTTACTCTTTGTAAGCCCCCCTGCTGATGAAGCCCCATCTCTTTTCTGCATAGAAAGTCTCTTTGAGAAGGAGTTACTCTCCTCACGGCAATGTTTCCTTTCTGGAAGGTACTTCTATATTTTACTATTTTTTTTTTTTTCTTATGAGATCTCCTTTTTCTTTTCTTAAATAAGTTTTCCCTTTGTCTCACGACTTCCTCCGTGCTTTCTTGGATCCCCTCTGAGATAGTTGATCTCCCGGGGTCTCTTCTACTGGACTCTCTCTCTCCTTTCCGAATCTCAGGCCTAAGTAAACGTTGGACCCCCCCTCTCCCGTTTTTTCCTCTTGCATCTCTAGTTAACAGATGGGTCCGTAGATCTCCCCCCCCTATCGGAGTATCATTCCTTCGTATCCTTTAATTAGTTTCAAGTCGGATTTAGTTTCAACGTGAGGGAGGCATTATAATCGATCCATTATTATTATTCCTATGTGAATCCGCTCCATTCCTTTAATTATGATTGTCCCTGATATCCCTCTTCGTCTATTGGAATGCCAGAACTCCCACCCCCTATATGGTGGGACTCCCTTCATTCCTTCTTTAGATCTTAAGAGATTCTCCCCCCATACACCTTCAGTCCCCACTGACTGTTCTTTTGTTTGCTCACCCCCCCCACCACACCAAGCACGACCGTCCCATTTCATTTACTTTTAATTAGCTTAGTGTCCACTTCTTCCTCCATTCCCCTCCTTTCTGTGCCTTGATTTTTAGTCCACCACGTGAGTAAGTTACCAACCATTGAGTCTCATAATGCGATGGAGGTTTTCTTTAATATGTCCTAAAACTGTCACGCTGGCGGTAGTCCTACTAACTGTCCCCCATGGACCCAGCCTCTCCTAATGACGGAGCGTTGTTTTTCCTCCTGAACCTTCCTGCCTTTTTTCCGCGAGATTCAGGACACTTTTATTTCCGATTTCTCCAAGATGTTTTTTTTTTTCCACCCCCTTGGGTCCCTCGGGATAGCCTTAACGTTTTTTTCTCCTCGTCCTTTTCTTTCCAGACCCCTCCCTCGCAGTCCCGTATTAGGCTTCCCTCCAGCGCGGAGGATCCCCGGGTCCCTATAATGTACATATGCAGTTCATCAAAGTGAAATTTCTACCTTTCGACGCTGGTGCCGTCCGAACCCGCATAATTGATGAAACCCCCCCCCTTTCATATCCCATTCCCCCCCTTCTGGGAGGCCCCTAGGCTTCCTCCTCCGTGTAGCTTGGTGATATTGAGTAGCTGCACTTTTTTATTTCCCCTTCAACCCCCCCCCCCACCCTTTTTTTTTTTTAGCCCCTGCGAAATTTTTTCCTTGGCCCTTTCTTTCCTTCCCGCTGAAGTATGAAACAGCCCGTATTTCCCTCCGACTTGATTGATACACCCCTTTTCCTCCCGGTTCTAACAAAGCAACAAACCTCTCGTCGGGCCCTTTCCCACTGGTATTTCCCCACTAGAGGAGAAGCCACTCTCGTAATGGATCGTAGAATCGCCTTCTCTTTATTTTCCGCACATCCCCCTTTTCTCGTCCTTTGTCCCCAATATTTTGCTGTAATCCATTCGGAGTGACCTTCTCTCGGTATGGTTTATGATCATTTTAACTTCTATTTTTCCCCCCCGGTTCCTTAACTACAATGGTGTTCCTCGCTAATTCCCCCCACCCCCCACCGCATTGGAACTGTAACACTCCTTCCTTTTCTGTTTATGGACCAATGTAGATCCTCCCTTTTTTCCATTTCCCTGTTCAGATATAAGAAATCGGGAAATTCAGGCAATCTTTCCCTCTGTCCTTTTTAGACCCCTTTCCCTCTTCTAGACCCCTTTTTATTTGTGCGCACGTTCAATGTAGTGTCCCACAGTCCTTGTATAGGGAAATGCCATTTTTTCCCAAACTTCTCCCTCTGTCTGACCTAGGTTTTTTTCCTACTCCGCCTGGGAGCCCTGTTTTTTCCTCTTTGTTATGAGGCAGCAATACCCCTACTTCTACTCTCATAATTCCTCTCGATATTCGGCATCCTACTTCTCCTGTCTCCCCTTTTTGACACGATTTATCAGTCCTCCGTCCCCGCCTTTTCCGTCCTACGGAAAAAGATCCATCCCCACCTCATAAGTTTCAACCGTTTCCTTCCTCTTCTTATGTCGTTTCCACCCCTCTTCTCAGCTTGTGCCTGGTTCTCCTTATTCCCCCTTTTCAGTTACTTTCGTAAGCTGTTGGATTGAGTTTTCAGTCACCTGCTATTTCTCTCTACCTTCCAGACCCGTAAGCGAGCCCATATCCCCCTAAATCCCCCCCCTTGACAGAGAACATGGTCCCCCGCTGATTTTTTTTTCCTTCTCGCCCCCGGCTGCCTTCGCCCTTATCCGGTGACTGAACCACTTTCTCACTGTCATGGGAATAGATCCTCTCTTTGGGTTAATGACGGACTCTGCTTTCTGTCTTGACAGCCCCTGCCCTCCCCCTTTCGTCAGTTTTGCCCTTTAAATGAAGCTTTTCCAGGATGCGCGCTTTTATGGTTGCATCTCCTTACACAGCATGTTTTCTCCAGTTCGTGCCCTTTCAAGCATCCGCTCCCATCTCTTTTCTCAACCCTTCTCACCCATATGGGCAGGCCCCCGGTTTTCTGCTCCTCTTTCAACGCGCGTCCTGTTTGGTGTACAGACGGCTGTTTCCTGGAAGGAGCGAGGTCTCCTCTCTGTTCTGGAGAAGCGAGCGCCCTTTCTGTCCTAGCCTTATTGGCCACTTAGCTGATATGTTGGGAGAGAGGAACAATTTTTTTCTTACCTTCGTTTCATTCCCTCCCCCCCTGACGTGCGCTATCCGTGTCATTTTCTTCCCTTAGAACTTTTCAATCCCCTGCCTTGCTGAACGATTTCGGGTCACATTTCTTCTTACGGCTCCCCCCGCCCCCCCTTCTTTGCGCTTCACTTAAGAGACCTCCCCCTTTCCCCGGCGTTCAGGCCCACTTCCTTTTTTGAGGGACATTTACTTCGCCTTAAGCATTTTAAACCCCTTTGCGTGTTGATAAGTGAAGAACCCCCGGTCAATTCCCCTCATTCTCTTCCTTTTTTTTTTTGTAAGTGAAACTTCGGCTTCCACCCGTGTTTTCTTTATGTTCTCCTCCTTTTGCCTCCCAAGGCCTCCTCCTTTTGCGCCGCTGCCGATTTCATTAAGCAATGTCATGAGGCTGATCGAGGCGTCGCTTCCCTCTCCTGTCTTTTTTTCCACATCAACGTCAGAACGCAATTCTTCCCGGTTCTAGGCTCCTAGACCTGAGAGTCTTGAGTTCCAATTTCGTTTAGTCAAGTGCTCAATTTTTTTCTCTTGGCACAAGATACTCTGTTAGATCGACCGAGCTCGCACTGGTCTCACAGGAGTTCTCGAATTCCCACCAGGCCAGCCCCCTTTGTACACCGTCTTTTTATCTCAAGGACAAAGGCGTCTTTCTCCCTGTCATACCGGTTCTCTGGAGGACTTCTTTTAGGCGGCAGTTCGATTCCCCCCCTTTTTAAGCACCCCCCCATTTTTTAGCAGTAGAGGAATTGCGCCGACTTTCCCTTCTTGGTCCTCGTAAACTTCCTTTCCTCTCAAAAATTCGTATCCAGCGCTCTACTTATGCACATCGAACGTCTTCCTTTTTTGTCAATACGATCCCCACGGACATGCCCGCTTTAAACCCTTCACACTTCCCGATAGCGCCGATGCAGCTGACTCCCGCCCATGCCTTCCTATTGACTGTGCGCGTCTAGGTACCTTTTTTCTCCGCTTCCTCCAAGATCATTCCAAAATACCTTCCCCTCATTCGTTTTTTCGTCAGCAGGCGGCATGCGCCTGAGGAAAGCCCGCTCTTCAGAACGTCGCTGGCCGGTAAAAGTGACTGTCCCTTTTTTTTGTTTTTTTTCACGACTCAAAGCAGTGCGGCCCGTCGCAACTCGGGCACACCTCCTTGAAAGCGGACTACTTGTGGCGCCATTTAATTTCCAGGGTTCTCGACTTCTTTACCGTGCCGGATTTGCGTCAAGGATACAGAAAGCGCAATGTTTCCAGTATTTGAAACAAGGCTCGAGCGCTCTTTGCCGTTAGGCTTACAGTTTTTTTCCGCCGTCCAAGTTTTGACGGCCAACTAGCGTTTGCGAGCCCGCCCGCCCCGAGCCTCGGGTGGCGTTGTTTTTACCCACCGCGGCCCTCCCCTCCTCCGTGAATGTGATTTTTTCAAAATTGAAAACCGATCGCTGTTCCTTAGTCTCCGGCCACCGATATCGCTTATACTCTTGCTTGGTTTTGTTTTCTCTCCGCTGTAACCTTGTCCCCCGTGGACCAGTCCGTAACACCTTCAATCAATGGCCTTAACTAAGTTTCTACTAACCAGTTTTATCAGTCTTTTTTTTTTGAATTTTATGCTACCGCGTACGTGACCGCCATCCCGAAGTTCCTTCTCGGCGAAGCGCCCAGGTTTCGGGCGCTGCGAGTTGGAACCCCTTTTGCATTTTTCCGACCGATGGATCTCCGAGTTCATTGCCGGCGAAGACTGAGTAAAGAGAAAGACACTTCCATGATTTTTAGCCGGGGTTCTGCCCCATGCCGGCTACCGACGGCGTCAGCCTTGACAGCGCGAACATCGGCTCGTTAACCTTTGGATGGTTCCGTGGTTTGCATCGGCTGAATTGACTGGCTTTTGAATTCTCCTTCCGCTTGGACCTAAGCCTTAGCGTGAACCATCGTTAACCGCCTGCGAAACGGTTGCTCTGACTGTTCAGCCTCCTATGGACAAACTCGGTATTCCCTTCTCGACCACTTGTGTCGTGCAAGGGTATTTCTTTCCCCATTCTGGGATGCCATCCTTTAGATGGACCCGGTCTGTGATCGGCTCACCTTTTTTCAAATCAGTTAACTGGAGAACAGGCTCCCTTTAAATTTACGCGGACGCAGTCAACCGCATAGACGGACTCCTTCTTTCTATATTTCCTAGAGCATGGATATGTCACTACAGCTTTCTAGCTATACGCTTACAACGTCCCTTTTCAACAATTGGCTGCCCCTTCGTGGGTGTTCCGTGATGTTTTTTTTCTCCTGAGTTTTTGGTTCTGCAGCCCTGTCTGTTAAAAGATGTCAGCGCCAAGATTCTTCATGGCCGCCAAGAACCTCTGTCGCCGTCCCAGCTCAGGAACGGTACACGGTGCGAGGGATTTTATAATCCTTTCCCTGCGCGGAAGAATCCATGTTGAATCATCTTTGTCTCTCACCGCGCACTCCTCCAATGGTCTCGCCCGCGGCGATTTCTTTTCGAAAGGAAAATTAGAGTGCCTTCTCAGTCTCACTCGATCCCAACATTTGTGCTCCCCTTCTTCTCACCTGCCCTGGTCCAGTTTTATTTTCCCTTTTTTTTTTTCCTCCTGGCCAGGGATGCCTTGAGCCAAAGCACGTCGGCATCCCGGTTCTTCATTGAGTAGTCCAGTATTTCCTCTTTTCACCTTTTGTTTTCTGTTCCGCTTCTTCCCTCCTTCCTCCTGACAGTGCCGGGATCCAAAGTACGGCATTGCGGTTCTTTTATTCCAAACTCTAATCTCTGGACCTTCCATCTAAGGTTTTTTTTTCTCTCTCATGAGCATCTACCCCGTAGAAGTGCTTTTCCCCTATATTACCATCTGATTGGCTCCACACATCTCGGTTTTTGTAACGCCTTCTTCTCGCTTCTTCGAGAGACAGTCCTTTGGTACACGTCTGGTGTCCTTGGTCTCTGATGAGCATTTTTTTTTCTTTTTCTCTCTTTATTTCTGCTGGATGTTATCACTTGAGAGGAAGTAATGTTTATCGATGAGGTTTTCTTCTGAGCACCGATCCTTGGTCCTATCGCTATCTTATCCTTTCTATTGATATTTTTTTTTCCATCCCCTTTCCTTTCTGCTCGTCCCTCCTAGACCCTCCATGAAAAACCCATTGGAAGTCTTGTTGGTTTGACTTTTTTCTTCAGCTGAAGCTAGTGGTTTTTGTTCTTCTTCCCCCCTTTTTCCCCCCTCCCACTCCCCCGGAGCTCGGACTTCACCCCCCTTGCTCCCGAATCCTTGAGTTCCGATGCTTTCCTTCTCCAGACCTTTTCCTTTTGTTACCGTTTCCTTCCTTCCCGTTTACGAAGCTTTGATGGCCGGGGTCGACGATATACTGGCGGCCCTGTAAATCTGATCTGACTGTTGTCCAGTCCCCTCAGTTTCTTCTCCCTCCCATTATCTTTCCCCCGGTTTTAGAGCAGAAAAGATATTCAGTTAGGAAGATCCCTCTCCCTTTCTCCATTTTAGAGCTGTCTTCCTCTTCTTTCCCCAGCCCCCTTCAATTTCCAGCCGCGGCGGAATCGACTGCCCCGACTGCAAGTCCGCCTGATGGCCCCCCCCACGTCTTCATCAATGCCCTCGTTCCTTCTTTTTTATTTCCTTTCTTCTCCCTTTTTTTAGCTGGGTGCTCACCACAATCTTGACGGTATGAGAGCGAAATGGCGTCGCGCTTGTCAGTTTCGACCTAGGCCGTCGCCCTTAAGTTTTTCTTCTCCCTTCCCTGACTTCTCTTTCTCCCCTTCTTCGCAGTTGGGTCCCCCCCCTAGGGAAAACGGCGGCCCCGGTCCTTTCCCTGCTTCGCCGAGGCTTGAGCTCCTTCGTCCTTTCTTCCATCCGGTAACTTCTCCTCGTTCCTTTTTTTTTTTCCTCCAAGCCTTTTTTTAGAGTGCTAAATACTGTTCTTCTCTCGTGGCTCGGTCTTATGTCTGTATACGTCCTTTTTCCCCCCTTTTTTTCCTCACTTCCCTTTTTTTTTTTCCTCTCCTTTTTCAACCCCCGCCAAGGTCGACGGCTCAGGTGGTGCTAGGTCTTCTACGCGCCTTATCCCGGTTTTCCCCTAGCGCTCATCCCCCCTCTCTTTCTCCGTTTTCTTAACCCGAACTTTCCTTCGGCTAGAGGGGCGGTATTCTGGCTGACACGGCCTAGTTGTCCAGTCGTTCCCGTGGCTTTCACTTTATATATGACGATGTCAATCTTTTATAATGTTCATGGGGCGCTGTTGGCTTGGCGCGTTGACTGCCCTTTCTGAAGTCGAAGCTCCCCATCCCAAGGGACCCGTAGGAATCCGAGTTCGACGAGTTACCTGTATCTGTTTTGTTCGACTTATCAGTCACGTTTTCAACCGTGAAATCCCCGCAATCTCGACGCACTCCGGCCGGAAAAACGGGCCAATTTAGGATGGATGGGACGCAGTTTTTTTTAGCATCGGCCGGTCGTTTTTTGACGGCGGGCTGGGTCGTATGAGCTGGGCGCGCAACGGCCGGCTCTTTGAACATTAAAGACTGTTGATGAATACCATGAGCCCACGCCAGCTTCAGTCTCTTGTCTTCGGGAGCTGCTGTATCGCCTCTTTAATGTGCCAACTCACGGGCCTGGCATGCTCTGGGAATGCATTTCCCCTCGCTTTTTTTTCGCGACCGTTTTTTTGTTTTTGTATTTCCCAGTCCGCGCAGTCGAATCTTTCGCGTCCCTGCTGTTTGTACCGATACCAGCGCGTTCGTTCTGGCGGCCCGAGCCCCCACCTTCTGCGTTGCTGGCTCAAGTTTCTCTCCTCCCCAGCGACTTTAGAAGTACCCTCTCCCGAATGCGTCGAACCCTTTGTATTATCCTGATTCTTGCGCCTTACAGTTTTATAGAGTGCCCTAAGGAGTTGGGTGTAAAATCAACCTCTTTTTGGATTTTCCTTATCCCGCTTCCTCACGCTGATGTTCGTCTCCTTTCGCGCGCTCTTCAGCGGATGGAGAGCCCCCCCCCGCTGCGAACGCGTTATTTGTTAGCGTTTGAAAGTAAACAAATCCTTCCTCTCTCCTTTTGGCAATTCCCGAAATGTTCTAAGTTATCTTCCCCTCTGACGGCATATACCCTTCTTAAGTCCCCTTTTACGCCCCCTTGGAAAGGATGTGGTTTTTTTTCCAACTTCCCTTTTGCTGCTTCCCTCTCCCCCTCCCCCCTTATGCGTCTTCCCCATCTACGAAGGTGCCTCAAAATCTTCATGCGGAGGAACGGGACTTGCTTTGTCTTCAGTAGACAGTCCTCCTCTACACTTGGGAGTGCCATTTTCCTTTTGACCTTTCCGTCGACTTTATCCTCTTTTTTCCCGACGTTTTTTTGTTTCTAGTCTCCTTTTCCTTCTTTCCCTTTGTCCTGTGCTTTTTCAATACGTGTTTGTCTGCCAAGATGAACGCCGTCGAGTCAAGGCGCAGCCTGCATTTTCACATGCGTAAGCCCATGCATTGATTCTCTACGATCGCTATATTTTGTTGACCCCACTACCCCCCCTCTCCCCTTCATAGGCCTCGTCCCACTTTTTTCACCTGCATCTCTTCTAATAGAGGAATGCCGCGGAGAAGAACGTTTCTTTCTGGAAGGAGTTCCACGACGGTGCTCGCAGTGTGGACGAGGCGACGCTAAAAATAAGAACGTTACAATAGAGTTTCGAGGGCGAGTCTCTCCTTTCCTTTCCTCGCTCCGGACCTCGCAGGCCTTCCATCAGCCATGAGCAGTCACGGACGCGCGTCCGTCTGAAGACCCTGGCCGGGGGCGCTCGAACAGCACCGAGTACTACAGAGGGTTATTGCCTTATGGGAGTTTCTTACTTCCCAG
>Ga0179591_1191839_pt1 | contig 11279 bp, 8 predicted proteins | sample CZOMad2_1_08_16f_FD_182891 | JGI IMG/M metagenome (GOLD analysis project Ga0179591, IMG submission 182891) | Vadose zone soil fungal communities from Angelo Coast Range Reserve, California, USA - CZOMad2_1_08_16fungal (PacBio error correction) | ecosystem: Environmental > Terrestrial > Soil >... | reverse complement strand
CCCTCTTTCATATACATTTTGTTCTCCACTGGACGGTCCGCTCTTTCTTTTCATTGTTCCCTCGTATTCAGCCTGGCTTGCCTCACTTTTTCCTTCGGAAATTTTCATGGCAGGTCTCTGTCCCCCCCCCCCTCTACATGCTTCCCAATTGAGGGTATGTTTCCCAACGAAAAACCGGTCATTTCTCACCCAAAAACCTTGTTGAACAGTCGTCCCCCCCACCAGGTCCTTGACCTCCCCCCACTTGTATGCGGTTTGGTTTTTTTTTTCCCCCAACGGCCCCTTTGATTATCAAAACTTCCGCAACTGTGGTCCCTCGTGTTTTACCGTCGGGCTGTGCAAACCAGTTTCCGGATTTTCCCCAGCAACCGTGGAGTGGGTCCCGCCGTTTTTCCCCACCCCTTTTTTTTTCATTTTCTTTTCCCCCCCCCCTTTTTGTTGGTAAAAAACTGGACCCCCCCCTTCCCAGTTTCTTTAGGAAACACACTTTCCGGGTTTCTCCCCCCCCACTTTTGTCATTTTTTTTTTCTTTATTTTTACCCACAGCCGAAAGTTTTCTTGTCGGCCCAATAATTTTCCCCCGAAAACCCAGTTCGTTGTTTTTTCCTCACCTATACTTTTCCTCTTTACATTCTTTTGCCCCAAGGTGGCTTAATCTTGTGTCAATACCATTTTTCCCATTTGACCCTTTGCCTGCCTTTCCGACCTAAACCTTTTACGTAAAACTTCCCCTGTGTCTCGTTTCGTCTCTTCAGCCCCCCCTCTTTTCCCTCCGATGAATAGGTGAAATTCACCTCTGGGCGTTTTTCCACTTTGATTTGTGCTACTTTTAAGGGAAACCTCTTCAGGATGTGCCCTCCCAGTCTGAGCTTGTCTTCGTCCTTCCATATGGCTTTCATTGATTCTTTTAACACCACGTCCTTTTTCTTTTTGAGCTTTTTTATCTCGTCGAAGCCCCCCGTTCCCCCCCATTTTTTCTGCACTTTGCCCCCCCCTTTCCCCATTGATGAAGCTCCCTTTTCCTGTCGCTCGGTTGCGTTTGGCCCTCCTTTTCTCATCGTTTTTTTCTTTTTTGAAACCCCCACTGGCGCAGGAGTGTTTCTCCCCGTTAGGATACCTCGTTCTTCGTTTTTAAAGAAGACCAGATCCCTGCTTCCAACTGTTCTTGGTACTTCCGTCTCTTCCCTCCAGTGAAGTCATTCCCTTTCCGGGACAACCCTTTTCTTTCCTTGGAACAAAGATGTTTTCCCGTGTCCTTACGAGGTTTGACCCCCCATTTCGCTCCATGCTCAGGTTTTTCCACCCATTTTTAAAGTTACGCATGACCTCAAAGTCTTCCTGGTGTGTGTTTTTCCCTATTCCAATCCTCCCTTTTCCACCGGGACGGTTCCCTTTTTCCCCGACACCCCTTGCGGTCGTTTTGTTAAAGTTAAGCGTACAAAGGAACTTCAGTTTTCCCCCCTGTTCCCCTTTTTTCCGATTTGTTTCTGAGACCCCTCCCCGGTATCCCTTCGAAAAAGGTCTGCACAATGGGAATCTACGGCAGGGACGAAACCTTCTTTCCCCACCTTTTTTGGGGCACTTCCCTTCCTGAACCCCCATTTTCTTGCATGATTCCGTTTCCTCTATTTCTTCTCCCCCCGCGTGGCGGACTATCTCTGCTACACTCCACCCCATCTATGCCCCAGGCATTTGGCTTTGTTCATTTTCCTTTTTCTTTTTTTATCAGCGTTTCCTTGTCTGGATTTTGTTTTTGTTTTTTTTCTGGCTGTCAACCCCACCACTTTTTTTTTTTTTTCCCCCACGCGGCAAACCAACCTTGAGTTTTTGTTTGTACTTGGCCGTCCGTTTCTGTTCAACCTCACTTTTTTTGTTTTTTTTTTCCCTCTTCCCCCTATTTCTGACTCGATAAAGCCCCCCCTCCGTTGAAAACAAAATTTTTTGCTCCCCGCCAAGTTCCCCTTGGGGAATTTTGTTTACCCCCGTACAGTGGAAACCCCATTTATTTTTCCTCCTTGTTTTTGTCTTTTTCTCTCCTTGGACCCGGAGCTTTCCGGTCCCTTACTGAAGACCCTGCCCAAGAATCTCATAATTACTGGTTAAAAAACCACTTTCGGTGCCCCGAACCACATGTTGCTCCGGTTTGTCTTCCCCCATCCCCTTGTGCCCCTCCAAGGTTTCTTTTTTTTCCTCAAGGGTTTTCTCACTACCACCGAACTCTTCCCTTTTTTTTCTTTGCGGAATGTGGCGACTTCAGTCCCCTTTCATACCTTTTCCTTGAGCGTTGTTTTGTCTTTCTAAAGACCCAAGCGTTTTGGATCGACTTCCTCGTTCGCGCCCCCCCCGTCACCTTTTTTTAAACCCCCCCACCAACCCTGTACCCCACCCACACTTACACGGATTTGTTTCCACTTTCGGGAGCTTCCCCCTTGTCCCAAAATCTTCTTTTAAACCCAAACAGGTTCTCCGTGTCTCTTCCCCCATTCCTCTTTTGTTTTTCCCATGTTCCGGGTTTTTCTTGGAAGCTTTTTTTTTCCATTTGATCTTCGACCTGTTCCCCGTCTGAGAAGTCTCCCCCTTCGCCCGTGAGGTTTTTTAGTTTTTTGCCCAACAGTGTGTGATCTGTTGTTTTATGCCTCTTAGAAGTCCGCCTGACTTGTTTTCACCCGCAACACGGGTTTGTTTTTTTTTTAACCAGTTGCTGCTTCGTGACCAACGTAATGCCACCAAACGAAATTTTCCCCGGCTTTCCTCTTATCACCGCAACCCCCTCTTTTTCGGTCGCTAGTCAGATTTCCCAGTTTCCTTTCCATTTTTCAGCGACGCCATGGGTTTTTTTCCATTCTCCGGTCTTTGCACGATTTCTTAGCCTTTTTTTTTCTCATTTTCATTTTCAAAGACATCCTTTTGGATCTCACTGTCTAATTTCTTTTTTTTCTTCAAAACAAGGCTTTTTTTTTTTCCTGATATTTTCTTCTGGACTTTTTATCTGATGAGAAGTGACTTCGACCAATGCGCGTACTTTTTCGGCCGGAATTCTTCCTCCTGTTCTTTTGGAAGGCTCTCCTTCTATTTTTCAGTTTTTTTGCTGAGATGATGATTTTTCCCCCCCCACCCCCCTGACTTTTTCTTTTTTTTCTCTAAAAACACCCTGGTCTTTTTCCTCTTTCTTTTTGAGCCTTCGGTCCTTCTCTAGACCTTCTGCGTTTTTTTGTCCCTTTTCCCCGTGCAGTGTCCAGATTTGCGCTCTGTTAAAAGTTTTTTCGGAGCCCCGACCTTGAGTGAATTTGTCATCATCTTTTCCTTTTTTCCATTTTTTCGATGCGACGTCGACCGTCCCTTTGCCCCTCGTCTCTTTAGCCTTTTTCCCCCAACCTTTTCCTCTGACCTTTTTAGTTCCTTAATCTTTTTTTTTTTTTTTTTTCCCTTTTATGATCTCAACTATTTTTTTTCTGTTCTCTTTTCTTTGATCAGACGGATCCGGCCTTTTCTCTCTTTCTTGTCTTACTGCGACCTTCTTTTTTTTTCCCCCCTTTTTTCTACACAATTGTTCAGGGTTTCGCCCCCAATGGCTCTTTCATTTTCTAAGTCTGTCGAAACCCCTCTCCTCCATTTTTTCGTTTTCACGTTTTTCTCACCCCTTTAGCCGGACGTACAGTTCAGGCCTTGTGCTTCGCGTCGTGTCCTTCTTCGCTCTTTAACAAGCTTCTGCCCCGATGTTTGCGCTCCCCCTTTGGATTTCCCGGAAAAACCCCCCAAAGCCCCCCCCGGTGGCTTGCCCTTTTAATTTCTCTGTTTTTTGTCGAGGTGGTTTCCCAAAGCTCCCTGGCCGTTTCCCTCACCCCTTTGTTTATTTGGTGCATATTTTTGGTTTTTTTTCCCCTGTAATTGGACGGCGCCAAAAGAGGACTGCCCTTTTTGTCTTTTCCCTTCGCGGTTCTTTCCCCTTTTTTAGCCTGCAATTTGTTGTCTTTTCTTTTGCACCCCACACTTCCTGAGGAGTTAGGTCTTTTCTTCCCTGTCCTAAAGGCTTTTCACCTTTTCCCCATTTTGGGAGTCTTTTAAATTTCGGGGGCACCCCCCACAAATAGAGCCAGCCCCCTTTTCTGTTTTTGGTCTTGTGCTTTTTTTGGGAGACTTCTTTTTTTTGAGGGCATTTCTTTCCTCATTTTACTTCTTTTCCCAACGATTTTCTACGGAGTCGAACGCACCTAGTTCCTCCTTAGTCCTAATTTTTTTTTCTTTCCTCCTCTGAAATATTTTTTTTTTTTTCAATCTTTTCCAAAATTGTTTTTTTTTAGAAGGCTTATATGAGGGTTTTCCGGAACACTCTTCCTGCCTTTTCTTTTACGAACTTACTTTCCCCATTCCCTTCAATGTTCTTTTTTTTTTTGCTATTTTTTGATCACACCCTTGTGGGTTTTTCACTTTCTCCCTTCTTTTCCCCAACGGACCCCCCCGCCCGCTTGGTCCTCGCTAAACTACACTCCTTTCCTTTCTATCCCCCCTTTAGTTATCCTTAGCTAGTCCAAAGACCAAGTGTGCCAATCTGTTGGAGACTGATTCCCCCTTCTTCCACCCTTTTTGGGATTGTGTTTCGGAAGTTTCCGTCAAAGAAATATTGCAAATGACCATTTGTCAGGTCCCCCCACCTTTGCTTTTGCCCATGTTTCACCCCCGTTTCGTTCCCTTTGCGAAAACTTGCCCCCCTTATTTTCTGGAACCTTTGGTTTTTTCACTATTTTCCCTTGTAACCCCGGGTTACTACGCCGGTTTGGCTTCCTTTTTTTTTTTGCCCCCCCTTGGACCATGATGACTTGTATTGTTTTTGGAGGTTGTCTCCTTTTCATTTTTTCTTTTAGTCTTATTTTTAAATTTTAAAATTTACCCCCCCCCGGGTTCTTTTCAAAGGGTCTTTTCTGCCTTTTCTTTTCTTGTTTTCCCTTTTTCCCGGAATGTAAATTGGTCCTCTAGAGTGGCGAGGGATTTGGGCCTTATTTGGGTCTTCCCTGCACTTAATTCCTTTCCCACTTTGTCAAACAGTTCTTTAAAGGTCCGTGACCTTTATTTTTTTTTTGTTTTCTCCGCCGCTACCACCACCCCCCCCCGTTTCCCACCCCCTCTTCTATTCCCCCCCTCTCCTGCTTTTCTTTCCTTACCTTGTTGATTCCAGTGTTTTTTTACTTCCCACACCGTAATTTCTTTTTTGTTTCTTTCCTTCCTTTCCCTTTTTTGGCTCCCCCTCTTCGACCATGCCCTTGATTATTGTCATTCCTGTGACATTTATCCTTTTTCAAACGTGTTTGTCCCTCCCTCCAGTATCTCTTATCCGGATTTTTCTTCCCCCTTCCCCGCACACCATTATTATCCTTCCACCCAAAGTTCTCAGCTAGAGGAGTCAGATAGTCTTTTTGATTTTTTCATGGGCCCTTTAGGATTCTCTTTTTCCTGCCCCCAGCATGATCACTTTGCCCCCAAACCGCACCCTTTTTTTCTATTTGTGCAACCTCGCGCTTTTCTTTTATTTTGCCGCCCCTTTTCTGTCTTAAACTTCCCTAGCCTTGCGGTTTCGTGTTCCTTGCCATCGCGATGACCACAGTCTTGTCTCATTTTTTCCCAACTTTTTTCTTTTGAAATTTTTCCCCCAACAAATTTCCGACTTTTTTCACCGTCACCAGTTATTGTTTATCTTTTTTCCCGTCCCTTTTTTAATGTTTTGCCCCTTCCAATCCTCGTCTGTTTTTTGTTCACTCGGATGTCCCCAACCCCGTCAACCCATTTTTTTTTTTTTTCCCCAGTTCATTTTAACTTATGCCCGGCCCGTTGGTTGCCTTTTTTTGAGTCCTCACTGTTGTCCCCTTTTCCTTTGTTATTTAAACCCCATTCGTTCCTTTTTCCCCTCCAGCGAATTTTCCCCGCCGCTTTTTTTTGTGAAAATACTTTTGTCTGTTTCACCCCCACAGTGGCGGAGTTTCGCGTTTTTTTTTTTTGTAAACCCCACCCCCAACGCCCTTCCAACGGGTTTCCTGCCCCAATGCACTTTCCTTTTCAACCCTTTTCCGTTAGTTTTGTTGTCCTGACTTTTTTTTTTCCCATTGCCTCTTTTGGATGCTTTTTCTCGGGTCTGTTGTCTTTTCTCCTGATCTATTCTGAAGTTGGCTGCCTTTGCCGGTTTCCCCTTGGTAAAAAAACGACCTCGTCGTTTTTTCTTTTCTCTGGCCCTGTATCAAAAGTAGTCTTTTTCTCTTTCCTCTTTTTGTTGTTCTGAGATATATGAAGACGTCCCAATTACTTTCTGTCACTCTCCTCATATGTTTGGTTTGCCCCTTGCTTTTTTTTGGTTTTTCCCTTCTTTTCCCTTCATTTCCGGAAGATTCGGGACTACTTCGTCCAGAACCACCTTTATTTCCCCCTCTGGGTCAATGTGGACCAGGCATCCCCCCCTTCAACCTTTCCCAGTGAAAAGTTGGGTTTTTTCCCTGTCATCTTTTGACTTTTTTGTTCTTTGTTCTCTTTTTCTCTTTCGGATGTTTGACCCCCCGGTTCCCTATCCATCCGACATGTGGTTCCCTCGCATTTTTTGCGGCGTCGTACGTCGTTGACCTTTGTCTGCATTTTCCACGCCTGCGTTCAAGGCCTTCCCCCCTTTTTAAACAGTGCTTCCCTGACACCCCAGGGCCCCCCTGTTTCCCCAACTTCCCCCCAATGGGGACGTTTCTCCTCCCCCACCAATGTTTTTCCCAGTTGTTCTTCACTTTCGTGAACACCACCTTTTCAACAGTCGTTCTTCTTTTGCCTTTCTGATGAAAAGGCCGTGAAGCACTTCACTCTTCAGTTCACTGCCTTGAAGTCCAACCAAGGGATATATCCTTGGGGACATCAGTGGCTACTTGTTCTGCCGTTTTTTCGCTTTTTTTCTTTCCCTGTCTCACACTTCCCTCGTTTTTGAAGTGCCCAAACCATCATTCTCGAGCTTGCAGTATAACTTTTTCCCAGGTGCTGTTCCCTCAATGCAGGACTTTTCCCTCCCGCATTGAAGTTTTACCTCTTGCGTTTTTTTTTTCTCCTTTTTCCACTGACCCTTTCCCCTTGTCCGTCGTGGTGAGATGTTTTCCTCCTTCTTGATTACCTCTATTATCCACACGTTTCCCTTATTTAACCAGCGGGCCTCCCATGGATGTCAAGCCCATAGTAGCTCGTTTCCCTCTTGTTTTGCCCCCTTTCCCTTCGGGTGTTTTTAAACCCCTTTTTTAGACTTTCCTTTTTAGGTTGATCTTATCGTTTAGTACTCCGTGACCCCATGGGTTGCTCTTCTTTCCTGTGGCCGCTCTTTTTGCCCTTCTCCCCAGTGCGACCAACCCGTTATGAGTTGGTGTAACAACCTCTTGTTTCCACCAGGGACGGTTCTTTTTTTGATCCCCACATTCCGATCATAGCAGAAATCCACGTGTCAAGGTTCCCCCTCTTTCAGGACAAACCCGTTTTTACTGGTCTCCTCTCACCCTGTCCTTCCCTGTTTTCCCCGGGTTTTTGTTTTCCCAGCGCCCCGTCTTTTGTCCTGAGGGGACCTGGTCCCAATTCCCCCCTGGGAGTTTTCACACCTTTCATTTCAGGTGTGTGCTCTTATGGCAAAGGGCAATCTTTCCCCTGCTTTACTTCCCCATGGTAACTCCGGCCTGTTTTTTCCTTTCCCGCCTTCTTTCTCTGTCTGTGGAAAAACGAACTGTCCGAACCCCCCCTTTTGACACTCTGGTCGTGTCTTTTTCTTTTGTCTCTCCTGTCTGGTTTTGACTATCTAGGCTTAAACCCTACACTTTTTTTTCCCACCAGACTTTTTCGCTTGTTGAGTTTTCTTTTTTTTCTAACAGTACCGTTTTTGTCGGGGTACGATTGGGATCGGAGTTTCCCCCCCCCATTTTCCCCCTTCGATCTGTGACAAAAACAGGCGTTTCCCTTTTTTCGGACGGCAACCGTCGCGCTTGGCGGTGTCTTCCATCTAGAGTCCTCTTCGGTGCCAAACAAATTTCGACCTGAACCCCTCTTCGTCCGCAGTTCCCCCTCCCCTTGAACAATATAGTTGACTTTAAGTGTTTTTTTTCTTTCTGTCTTTCAACAAGGAGCTTTTGGAGGCAACTCCTTGTTTACCCCATCCCCCGCCATCGCTCATTTTTTTAATAGGAGTTCCCAAATTGGTTCTTTTTTTTGTCCCTGAAAATTTTTTCGTCCTCCACTGTTTTTTTATTTTTTACTTGATAAAATTCTTTTGTTATCGTCGTTTCTACGTTTTTTCAATGGCATAATAATGAAGTGAAGTGACACCCCTCGAGGAGTCTTGCCTTCCCTGAGTGCTGCGCTCCCTTAACATTCAACCCCCCCCCCCCCCCAAATCCCAATAAAACTGACCGGAAGCAGGTCTTTCTTTTTTTTTTTCCCTGTCTCACCCCCCTTTAGGAAATTCAAAAGCGCGGTTCCCCGGCCGCCTTTGAGTTCCCTCTTTCGGTTGCCCTTCCTTCACCTGATCCCCTCCTTTCTTTTTTTTTCAGTCAAGATCGGTCTGACTCCTTTTCCCCTTCCTCTTCAAGTGTGTTACCCCTGTCGCTGATGACGTTTTTCTCATTTTCGAATGGCGCGCAGGTTTTTGCGGTCCCCCCTTTACCCTTTGGTTTACCCGTTTGAGTTCTTTGCCCCAAGAAGCGCATTCCGATCTTTCTTCCGGTTCCCGTCCCATTCACCCTCCCTTTTTTCCCCTCGCTCGCAGATTCCCCTTCTCTTTTTAAGGCGAAGCCCTGGGTTTTGTTTTTCCTCTTGTCCTTTTATGGCAATCTCCATGGTAGCCGTCGATATGGTTCCCCCACGATGTTAATACATGATGACTCCTTTCGCCTCCCCCCATTTGTTTTTTAATGAGACGCTCTGCCCCCTTGCTCCCCTTCCAGGTATAGTTTTACGGACTCGAACAACTTTTTCCGTTTACCTGTTTTTTTTTCATGGACCTTCTCCGAAAGTTTCTGGTTTCCGTTTTGTTTTCTCTTAACCTTCCGAACGGTGTTGGTTGTTTTCTTTTTCTGCACCGGCCCCACACTCAACTTTCGTCTATTTTTCCACCCCCTTTTTTTTAACGTTTTATGCTTTCTTTTTATGACTTCCGGCTCTTCGAGCGAGTTAGTTTTCTTTCCCGCATTTTTGAGACCCTGATTGCCTCTTTACAATTGGCCTCTTCCCTCATTGGTGACTTCCCTAACTGAGTTTCCCTCCCGTTTTTTTCCTGATGAGTTGACAGGCTCCTTCCTTTCTTTCCCCTTTCATAGTCCTTTCAATGTTTTCTTTTTTCCCACCCTTCCCTTTGTCAACTTCTTCTTCCTTGTTTGTTTTCCGAAAGGATGTTGGCCTTATTCTCTCCTCCTGCGGTATACGGATGCTTTCGTTGGTTCATTAACCCCTCCTCAGCGGTTGCCACTGTTTCCGACAACCCTTTGACTGAGGTGTTTCTGTCCCCCCCCCCCCATTGTTTGCCATTTCTAAGAATTGCGTTGTCCCTCTCCCCTGTTCCCTGTTTGTTCACTTTTGTTAAATCTCCTTTCCTGTTGCCCTGATGCGTCGACGAAGCGTTTTTCCCTGTCAGCAGATCATGGAACTGTTTCTTCCTTGCTTTATCAGAGATTGCCCCTTTTTTCGTTCAACTCCCCCCCCTTGTCGTTTCTTTTTGCATTTCTTGAGGTGTGGTATCGTTAAAGGCGCTGCCCGCTTTTTTCCCCCTTCCCCCTTGTGTTGCAGATTTTTTTTGTTTCTCTTTTGACTTTTTCCCGCGTTAAGTCGTGTGCTCGCACCTTTCGTTGCGGTTATTCTGCAGTCTCATTATCCTCTTTTTTTTGATCACTATTAAGGGGACCCCCTCTTTCGCCCCCCCCCTTTCTCGGTCGGTGCTTTGAGCAATGTTTCTAGACCCCTGCCTTGCACTCCTTTGGTTTCCCCTTCTTTTAATTTTCTTGACCACCCTGATGGTACTCTTGAGGAGGGGCTGCGTTTTGCGGTAGTGAATTATCTCTTGTGCTATTCATTTTTCACATTTCCTCTTCAACCGTTTCTGACCCCCTTTTCAGGAGATCTTTTTTTTAAGTCACCCCCCCTCCTCTTTTTAGTAATATGTTTTTCCGGCTGTTTTCCGTTGACCCGAAGATGGTATTTTGAGGAACCAATCGCAATTTTTTTTTTGAGAAGTATTCTCTGTTCTTTCCCCAGCCTTTCCCCTTTTGGCGCAGGATCTTTTTTTTTTTTTTTCGTCCTCGGTTCCACCCGTCCAAATGTTTTTGTCCGACTTGCTTTGCCACCACAACTTTAGTTGGTTTGTTTCTCCTTCGTCACTACCCGGAGTTTTCGTCCGATACTTTTCGGCCTAACCTCCCCAACGCTGCCCCCCCAGTTTATGTCATTAAGTCCGTTGTCCTTTTTCTGCTATATTAAACGCACAGGTCGGTTTTTTTTTTTTTTTTCAGACCTTACTGCACTAGAACTCTGTTCAGATTGGTTTTTCGGAACCTTTTTCCTTTGCCCCCCATTTCCCTTCAGAATCGGTGAGGGGTCCCCCCCAGGGTTCACCTGTCTTTTCTTTTCACCCATTATTAACCCACCTTTCCCTTTTTGGCGCCAAATCGCTGTTTACCACCCCCCGAGCCTTGAAGGTTGGACCCCCCGGGGTGGCTTTGGTACGCTTCCCTTTGACCACTGCCCTCCCCCTCTTTTCTTCTCTTCCGGCTGTGTTTTGCCATGGACGGGGTTTACTTTCGTTTGTAATGGTCTTTTTTTTTCGCCTCCCTGGTTAAAAAGGGTTCTTTTTCTTTTCCCTTCCCTTTTACTTCCTGTAATTGCGTGGCGCATTTTCGTGCCCCTTGTGTTTGATGGGGGTAGTTCACCCCCAACAGACCGTATTTCATGGTCCAATTCTTGTCTTCTTCTCTTACTTTACCCCGGGTGATTAATTCTGTGCTCGGCCGTTTCCGCCGACAAAAAGAACCCTTTGTTCACCCCCCCCCACCCCTGGATTTTAACGCTCTCCCCTAAGTGCTTAGCCTATGCTATTTTTTCCCTACTTTTTTCTAACAGCCCCGTCGATAGTTGATCGCTTCCCCCAGCGCAACCATGGCTTCGCCTTTACCTTCTTCCTATGTTGCTTTTTCCCTGTTCCATACTCCCCCCTTTTTTTTGTCCTCTAATGTACTCTGCTTATTCGTACTTGAAAATCGTCCCACCAATCCCCCTTCTTTTCACCTGGAAAAAAAGTT
>Ga0179591_1325695_pt1 | contig 11280 bp, 9 predicted proteins | sample CZOMad2_1_08_16f_FD_182891 | JGI IMG/M metagenome (GOLD analysis project Ga0179591, IMG submission 182891) | Vadose zone soil fungal communities from Angelo Coast Range Reserve, California, USA - CZOMad2_1_08_16fungal (PacBio error correction) | ecosystem: Environmental > Terrestrial > Soil >... | reverse complement strand
ATCTTTCTTTCGTAAAGGTGCAGGGAGTGGCCCCCGCCTTCCCTTCCTTCTTCATTGTATCCGGTCTTGGACGACTTCCCCCTTTCCTCCGTCCTTAACCTTCATTCATTCGTTTTCCGTGGCTTTTTATTGCCGAGGCATCTCTGTTCCCTTTTACCGACTTATCCTGTGCATAAACCCACAGCGGCGAATTCGTCCTTAACTCGAAATGATGTCTGCTTCCCCTTTCCTATTAAAGGCCTCTACCAAACTTCCGTTAGACCTTTTGAGATTAGTGGTGACCGAGCCAATGGTTCCACCTGGGAAAATGGACCCTGCTCGTCTGTGTCGTCGCTGTTGCCGTCCCTTCCGCTCGTTTTTTTCACTTTTGTGGGCTGATCGATGGCGGTATGCCTCGCCCAAAACTGCTTTTAGATGAACAGTGACGGACCTTTGCCCCATCTAGGCTCTACCTTTCTTCATCTCTTGGACTTTTTCAATGTTTGGACGAGGGCCAGCTGGACCCCCCGACTCGTTTTCTGTACACAGTAGTTGAAGTCACTTTTCTCCTCGTGGTCTGAGTCCCAGACCCCTCTTTTTCTTTTTCGACGATCACGTGCGTCTTTAATATTCGGCGTCACTGTGGCCTTTAGCCCCTGTTTCTGCCCTAGATTTTGAGTGTCTGTCCCCCTTCCTCTTATCCCCTCGTATTGACGGCCTGGTTTTTAGGTAGGTCGTTTCGTGCAAAGGACCGAGTGCCCCGCCGATGCAACGGCTTTTCATTCTTGATGATGTAAACCTTTCTTCCTGATTAACCGATCCCGAAGCGGTGTTTGGACTTTTATACAAGTAGGTGGTTATCCGGGGTCGTGGTTTCCGTTATAGTTCTCCTCCTCCGAGTTCTCATAAGGGTCCCCCCAATGCCCCCAACCCTGAAACCTGATTAACCTTGAGTGGGTTTTTTTTCTTTCTTGGAACACTGGTTTATCGTGGCCCTTCCCATTCCGTGTTCCACGAGGTCTCTGTACCCCCTTCCCGAGTGAAGGACGTATGTCTAAACAGTCAGGCAATCCCTTTAATTTGCCCAGCCCTTCTCCACCTTCATTACCTGGTCCCTGCTTATGTCGTTATTGCCCCTTGACCTTCTGGTCTGGGGCCGTTTCTCCGCTGGTCCGCTCGTATCCTTTCTTCCTCTTTCCTTTTTTTTCCCTCCCCACTATTCCCTTGCTCTTGTAGCGATGATGTCGGTCTGGCCAATCTCACGCGTTTTTCGCGCGGCACAGTTGATTTTGTTGGAGCAAACTGATTTGTAGTGTGGTTGGCTCCCATTCTGCGATCCCGCTTCCCAACAGTCGCTAGTTTTGAGATACGGCCCCAGTGCCCCCCCGGGGTTATGTGACGGTGTTTTGTGTGGTTGCAAATACCCGCATTGCCTTGGGGATGGGGTGCGCTTGTTCCTCCGTGCGAGCGGGCGGTTTTTCTTTAACTTGTCCTCCCTCCTTTTTCACTCTCCTTTTCCCTTCTTTCACCACCTTGACGCCCTTTTTGGAGAACCACCCCCCTTTCAGTCCCTTTGCACGAACTCGCGTGTTCCCTCCCCCAACTTTGAAGAGTGTCTGGACTGATTTGCGGCATGCGGCTCGTTGACGGGTGTCCCTCTTTTTGGGATTTTTGCTCCTTTGCGCGGGAATTGGTCTCTCTCGAAGGGTGGCTGAAGTGGCGATTCGGTTCTCGGGAAACACAGGTTGAGTGGGAGTCGACTTGTTTTTCGTTTGACTTCCCTCTTCCCTGACCCCTTGAGCATCTTTCGCAGCCTCTGGTCCCAGTCAAGGGAATGGTCCAGTTTCGCAGAGGACGGCGGTCCCCTGCAGTGATGTGCACTTCTTTTTTAAAACTTTTCTTTCCTGTTACCAGGGGGCTTCGAAGCCGACCTTTTGCCTACGTTCTAGGACATCTTTTGCGGACTCAAAGTCTGCCTCCTGTTTTTTTTTTTTTTTTTAGTTGCTCGTCTTTTCCTCGCTGTCATTTTAAGATTGGTATGGTGCGGTTTCTTGCCAAAAACTAATCTCGTGAACCTAACGCCCCCTCCTTATTTTTCCCCTTGGTTTCACACTCACCCCTCCGGCTTGTTTGAAAATAACAATTGAATTACAATGGGGCACGTCATGATCCTTTTTCAATTCCTCCCTCCCTGGACATGGCCCCCCTCACTCTTTTTCGAACCTGCTCCGTTTGCCCCCTTCTCACCCGGATGCGTGTAAATGGGAGTTGCCTTGTCGTTTACGTCCCTTCTGCGGTCATTTCTCTGCCGCAGGTGGGTTACCGTCGATACTGTTTTTCGCGGTCTTTCCCCGGTTCCCCTCGGATAACTTTGACTTTTTTCTAGGCGGAGTTCGCGGGGCCAAAAATTGTTTGGGGTTCCGTTGTTCACGGTCTTTTACTATGTTTTTTGAAAATGCGTCCCATTTTCTCACCTTAACCACTGGACGGTACTCTGCTTTTTTGGACGATTTGACCTTGTTTTACTCTGGCGCCTACGTCTTTTTCTTTGTTTTTGCCCCCAACCTACAGTTACCCCCCATGACGTGTCACTTTCTCGACACATGTGGTTGCACCGGTATTTCGTAATTCCCGGTCTCCCTGATTATTTGTCTTGTCGAGACGACGTCATCAACCGGTTTTTTTTTAAATGAAGGCGCCGCTTTTCTGCCCCCCGATTCACGTGTTCGTCGGCTTCTTTCCCCCTTAAAAAGGCTTCTTTTCTAAGTTTTTTTTCGGCTAAACCATGCTATTGCTTTAATTCGGCCAGCACGTAGACATCTTGTGTATAGGCTTACTTGCGCCACTTTATCCTTTCTTCTTTTTTCAATTTTTTTTCCGTATTCATTGGGGAGGAGAGCTAGGTCTGTCTAACCATGTTCGGACTCCTCTTTCCTAAGACAAGATTTGCGAAATTTGTGTCTCCTCCCTGGATTTCCTTGGTACAGGTCTCCCTTCCCTTTTGCTCAGCGTTCGGCAGTGATTAACGTTTGTCTCATCCCCCAAGTTCAGGCTCCTTCCACAGGTTTTGTACATGCCACCCGACTCGGACTTTAGTATCATTTGCACCGTTATTACAGTTTTCTTCTTTTTGACGATACTGAATCCTTTCCCAGATTTTTTTTCTTCTGTATTCATTTTTCTTCAGCCCCGGGCGGTGTACCGTTTGTCCTGATGACTTCTGAACATTTTCCCCATCCCAAAGCTATCCCATCCTTCTACAGGCGACTACCTCCTTTGGTCAAAGTATTTCTGTGTATTATACTGCGGGGGATGGCAATCCCCCCACTTCTCACCAGGTCTGAAAGACTTCTTTTTGTTTTTTTTGGGACCATATTTGAGGGTCCAATGCGCCGGCAGGTGGTCATCCGCCGGAACCTTCCCATTTTCTCGATTTTTTTTCCCCCTCTTTTTTCCGTAACCGGCGGTTTCCTGTGGTGGCTTTCTTTTTTGGTCATTTTTTGTTTTGAACGATGTGGTTGATTGCAGTTTGTGTCTTTTTTTTCCCCCCCCCCCCCCAACAAGGGCTCAATTGTTTTTTTTTTTTGGAAATAACCAGTGCTATTTCTTCATTTTTTACAGGTAGCCGCTGCTTTTTTTAGTTTACGCTCTGTCTCTCCTTCCCTTCCATTCGCCGTTTCTCCTTGTGTACGGCCACAGAAGAGGACACAGTCTGTAGCTGTTTTGACCTGAATGGACCAAACTCTCCCCCCTTTTTTTGATACATGTGTGTTTCGAATGCGGTAGTCAATGGGCCCGTACGGCAAAAGGGACTCTTTATCCTACCCCCTTTCCAATTTCCCTTCCAATTTCACCCCTCTCTCGACGTCCTTCCTTCCCATGTTGTTGTTGTTCGCTTATTTAGTTCTTGTGACCTTCGCCTCATAACTCTGTTGGTTTGAGTCTACTCCCCCTTAAAAAAGTTTCTCAACCAGAACGTCAGAGTTTGAGATGACCTCCTCATGACTCCTCCTTCTTTGTTTTTGTTGTTTTGACCTGATTTAGCAGGCCCACAGAGCCACGTATCTCCGTCTGGGGTACTTTTTTTCAGTCATGATTTTCCCCTTCCTTTTTTCCTTTGGGGGTGTCGATGTCCGTCCCTATCCCCCACCCTTTCACCGGGAAGCCCTTTCTCCACGGTGAATCCCCCTTCGAGTACGATGTGCGATATTGGTTTCCATGGCCGCGCTTCTTTCCTTACTATACTGCGAGTGTTTTTTACTCATTTTTGGGTAGCTTGCAAATTCCCTCTCAACTCGATTTTCGTGTGCAGCAAAGAACCGTTCATTATCCCTTAATTGGGCCCCCCCCCTGGTTGTTTAGACAAGTGACGGAACTGTTTCCTTTTGTGGTTTATCCGTAATTCGTTTTTTGACCCCCTGACCTCCTTGGACTAGGCGATTCCACACCTCCTTTGCCCGGAAAGCTTTCGGACCCTCCTTCTAGTGTTTTTCCGTATTTCGGTCTCTTTTAATTGAAGACTTCCACAGCGATCCGCCACGATCGTTTCTCAGATGGCCTTTTGCTGTTTTCAAACCGGCCAACCACTTTTACCAACCGTTCCCCAAGGTGTAGGGACGTCTATACAAGGTTACGTTTCACCAGAGGACCACCTTTTCTCCCTCCTTTCTTCTTAACCTTCTCAAGCCGGTGTATCATCCTCTTCACGGTTTCTACGTCTGCCCCACCACCGTTGAGTAGGTTATTGCATTTTTATTCGTTTTTAGTGTCTCTATTTCCTACGTTTGGTTTAGTCCCATGATGTGTTCATGGCACATGTGGATTGTCGAGATTGAGTTCGTGTTTTTTCGTACGGTGCTTCATTCCTTTTTCTTAAGTAGGCTTCAATGTTCGCGAGTCTTGACGCCCCCCCAGCCTTTTCCCTCTTTCCCACGGTCCCCATTTTCAGGTGTGCACGTCCGTGCATTCGAAACGAAGTGCTTTTTCGTGGACATTCAAGACCCGGTCTTTCCGTCATTTTTGTGTGGTGCGCCTTGCTTCTTCCTTTATTGCTCTGCGGCACCGGTCTCTAGTTTCCGCTTTGTTTGACAATAAACCCCTGTTCCACCCCTTGATTATTTTTCTTGAGTATCTTTCTCTGCCTATTCGCCTTCCTTTTTATTATGTGTTTCGAAAGGCTTCCCTTTCTTCTCGCCCAGACGCTCTCGTTCTGATACCGGGCCATGCCTGGAACTAATAGATTGACATGGCTATCCGTAAGTTTTAGTCCTACTAAACCCCATGTCTCTTTTTTCAACCTCCTTCTTAGTCTTCAACTACCCCGTTCTTTGGTAATGCAAACTACCGCCTCTCCGTTTAATGTGTCAGGAAGTTCCTGCACTCTTTTTTTCCGTTTCGTTTGGCTGTCTTTTCTGCCGGTATCGGCGCGAGCCGTACAGGAGACAAATCACTTTCCTTTCCCCGTTTGGACCCCCCCCATTTTCCGCTCATACCGGACCGTCAGTGTCTATTTTTGGCAGCCATTTCAGTCTTCGTCCCATCTTCAGGGGGGGTGCATGTTCCCCCTATCCTCCCCGAATTCAGCCCGCTTTTCCACCGTTTTTGCCCCCCCCTCCAATGGCGATAATTCGCAAGCGCTTGTTAGTAACCAACTGTCCGTCACCCCTGTGTTACCAGGTTGTTTTTTTGACTTCTCTTGCCAAACTTTCGCCGTATTACCCGGACGCCCTAGAGGGCAAGGCACCCCCGTGACGGTTCTCCTCTGATACGAGTTGTACGGTAAACCATTGGTTCGCTCCCCTCTGAGCTGGACTTTCCCTGAGCCTAACCCGTCTGCCGCCTTTCTTGCGACTTCATATTACGGACAAGTTGGTGATTCTTTGATAGTTGGCTGTTCAGGATAGGTCGTGCGCTTTTTCGTGTGAGTGACTTTAGGTCTGGTTATGGTTCCACTTTTCTCCTTCTCCACATTTTGCTACCACCTTCACTTTCCAATCGTCCCTAATGCAAGATGGAGAGTTTTCTCCCGCCGCCCTGTTTTTATTTCCTTGCTGGGCGTCCTTTCTTGGTTGGCAGTTGGTCAACACCGCTGATGTTGCTTGTGACCCCCCACAGCCCCAATCCCTCCTCCCTTAATTTTCTTTTTTCCAAAAAGTTCGTGCTTTGCCCACCCCGAGCGGGAACCGCGGCCAGGCTTGGCTTATTATTTTTTTTGAATCCTTGCAACATCCCTTTACCCTCTCTTGTTTTTAGTTCTTGGGGCCAGGTCCTTTTTTTGGTCGCGCCCACTTTTCTTGGTTGAACCCTTTTTCCCAACCTGAGTTGTTAAGTGGGCCGTCCAGTTGTTGCCGCCCTAGCGTCCCATTTTTTTAAACCTGGCGCATGGGCCAATTCGGATGCTTACTGAATTTCCAGGTGGACACGTTATGTTTCCATTTCGTCTTGGATTTTTCGACTGCCTTTTCTCCTCCCATCCCATTTTCCGGAACGCTTCTCCCCCCCAAATCAAACCACACTTTTAGTCCAGCTAATTGGGCTTTCCCAATTCCCCTAATGATTCACCCGATAGTAATGGGTTTCTCCTTTTAATTTGCGGGTCCCATAGCCCCATATCTTCCTTGGAGGCGTCCCGCTTCTGTCTTTTTCAACTTTCTCCTTTTTTTCTTTTTTGTCGTTTCCCTTTCTTGCCGCCCCCTGGTTGTTTAAGACTCCAGGTCTGATTATGGAAACCTTCGATTTGCTTCCGCCCCAGATGTCCTCCTTCCTCAGCACTGCGATACACTTTTTTCTCCCCCCACCCGGGTTTATAATGTGGTTTTTTACACCCATCCCCTACCCCCGTTTACCTAAATGGACGGTTTTACCTCTCCCTAGCGTGGACCGTTAATTTTGGTGATCGCCCCCTCGAGGCCTGAGGATCTGACCAAGAATCAAGTTTCTTTCGGGTTGGGTCTTGGGTTTTTTATCTTCCTCTACATGTTAGTGCTTTCCTGCCGGTGACAATTTTAATCGTCTCCATGGAGACCTCTTGCCTTTTCTTTTTTTCTTTTCCCCTTCCATTTCTACCTCCCCCCCAGGATTCCCCAATTTGACCGTGAGAACGTCCGTCTTGCCTCCGTGGGGACCTGTGCACTTATAATCGTTACCCCTTCGGACAATTAAGTAATTCGCGCGATTATTGATCCGTTGTCCCCTTGTGCCTGACTTCCGTTTCTAGCCTTTTTCCACATATCTTTTGATCTTGGTGTCTCCGGCGTTGGCAACCCATCTGTCTGCACCTTCACCGAGCCTCCGGCTGTACATTTCTTTTCTTCTTCCGTCTTTTGCTTTTTTGGGTTTTTTTGTTGGTCCCGCTGTCTCATTGAATTTTGAATATCAACCAAGCCGTTTCGTTTTTCAAGGGGGGGCTCTTTTTGGCGACCTTTGCCATTCCGCGGACGCATGTTATTTGTAGTTCCGGCTCTTTATTCACTTCTTTGATCCCGCCGCGCACCGTCCCGTTCCATTTTCCGAACGTTGCTCTCCATGGAAAGACGGACCCCTTTTTGTGCTCGGTTCGTTTTCCTTCTCACTGATGCCGCCACCTTTTCTTTTTGTGTCCATGATTGAAAGCTGACACACCTAATGTTGGGTACCTTTCAGCTAGGGCGCCGCCCCGATACCCATCTTTCGAACCCTTCCGTTCGGCGCATGAAAAAAACCATGGTCCCCCAAAGCATCGTCTACAAGTGACTTCGTCACTGTGGCCCCCCCAACTTGGCTTTTTCCTATGGGGATTCCCTCACCTTCACTTCCAAAAACGTTACCATCGACCGTTTATTAAACACCCCCCCCCAGACGTGAAGAATTGGGGATCATAATTGGTTGGATAGTATTTACGCCTGTTCCATCCTCCAGTAACGTCAAGCGGGACCCAGTGTTTTTTGTCGCCACTGGATGGGTTTCGCTTTTTTTCTTTCTGGGGCTACCCCTAGCTCCTACTCTATTTCCCTTTAATAAGAGCGGGAGCACTAACGTTTCACGCACCCCCACCAAACGACTTCTTCGGTTCCGCAGCCGCTCGGAAATCCGAGTGTGAGTTAAGGATGTTTCCGCGTTTTTCTTGCGACAAGTTTCTTCTGGATAGGTCCTATAATTTTGGACTCTACTTTTTTCCACGTTAAGGGTCCCCCCTTATAGTGATCCTTTGCACACCCGACGCCCAATGGCACCAACCTTTTCTTTTCTTTCCCAAGCTGACAAGAATGGGGGTTTGAGAGACCCCCCTTCTCTCCCGGTTCGCACCACCCCATTCCCCCGAGTCTTTTCTTTCCCAAAGGAGATTACGTTATTAATAACCATTGTCGTTGTTCTCTTTTTTTTCGAGTAAAAAGTTTGCCCGACCCAGACCCAACGAAGGGGCAACCTGCCCCCCTCCCTCGGCCTCACATCCCACCCACCACCCCTCCTCCCCCCTCCCTCCCCCCCCCTCCACATCACATCCCCCCTCCCCCATTTACTTCAAACCCACCTCCTCACCTCCCCCCCGCCTTCACCCCCAACCACCTCCCAACCCCACTCCCACTCCTCCAACACCAAAACCCCGTCTTCCCCCCCCAACCAACCCCTCCCCCCCTCACCTCACACCTTACCCAACCTCCCACCGCCCCGAACCCCACCCCCAGCCCCACCCACAGGTTTTTTTGCGCCGTCTTTACTGCACCCTACATGCACTATGGATGGGAACGCTTTCACGTTTTCATCCCGTCAATTAGTATCCTTTCCTTACCTGGTCAAAAGTACTGCCAGAAAGTGTTAGAGTTCCTGTTTGGAAGTGACGACATCGTTCATCCTACTTCCCCATCCCCTTCCCTTCCCTTTGTTTTTTGTTTTCATTTCTGTTACGTTTTACCCGGCATTTCGTCACCAGACTCACTTTGAGTTTTTCAACGTTCCTCAGCTCCTGGTACTTCTTCCGGTTCCCACGGTTTTTTTTTTGACCCTGGTTTTACTGGACGGTTCACTGCGTCTCCTTTCAGCCCAGCACCTCCCAGTAAACTTGTCACGTTAGACATTGATTTTTTTTTTTGTGGTTTTTTTTTTCCGAAGAGCTTTTGGTTTTTTAGTTATTTTCTCGTACCCTACTTTTAATGTTTTTTGAATACAGTGGTTGCACCTCGTGGCGACGCCTACTCATTGTCGTTGATGTTTTGCACTTGTTGGCCCCAGGGACAGGGTACTAAAAAGTTTTTTTTTTCTACGTGGAGTTATTAAGTTCTGGTACGAGCCCCAAACCCCCCCTGGCCCCCAGGCCCCCCCTTTTCAGCAAAATCGTTTTTCGGCGTCGTCATCGGTTGCTTCATGCAACGTCCCGATGAACAACTTCTTCGGGTCACTGCCCGCCGTGTCCAGGCATCGCCGCGAATGTTTCCAAACCCGTTGATGCATTCTGGAATCCTGGACACCTGCTGGAATCCTCCCGCTCACTAAGAAGTTCTTTTATTTTCAATAGATTGCTTTGAAACGTTTTGTCATTTAACCCTTTGAAGTTCCCCCACAGCCGACTTGGCACAAAATGAAATTTGGGCCAAGGGGCGCGGCTCCCCCCCCCGAATCGTTAGAACGGGCAAGGCGTTAGTAGTCTACTGAGACGAGTTTTCGTTAGATTGACGACTGCATTCTCCGCGCCTTCTGGAGTTCCCTTGGTTGTTTCTTGATTTTTGGTAGCGTTTGTCAACTTTTATGATGAGTAGGGAACGGAGGTGTTCCTTTTTTTTTTTTGCTTATGCCGGCAGCCCTGCCCCACCCCCCGCATAGATGTTATTGTTCCCTTTGACCCCCCGTGGCGAGTCATTTCGTATGTGTTTGAGCCCCGGGGACAGGCGTTTCCTTTTCCACCAGTTTGCCCCTGGCGAGGTTTAGTCACTTTCTCGTGGAGGATCTCTACTTCCTCTTTTTAACACCGCTCGGTGATGTGACGCTCTTTCCAGGGAGGAACAGATGTTTCCTCTCTTCTCCTGTTTTTCGCCTTTTTACAGTTGTCTACCCGACAGCGGGCTCCCCCGACAGGCACACAAAATTTCACCCCACCTTCCTCTGACTAGCCCTCCCCGCATCCGACGGTCCGAGTCGGCCGTTAGAAGTGGCAGCTGTCACCCCCCGCACGCAATGAGTGGACTTGGGCGAGAAAACGTGTGGTGCCCGCCTTCCGATGTCTTCCGAAGCTAATTTTTCTGTTCACGCCCCCCCCCTTCAGTATCCCCGCCTTCTTGTTCCTAATCGTACCCTTACACTTCTATTTCCCAGACCCCCTTGTGAAGACTTTTGTTTTCCTTCGCACTGCAGGTCTCAAATGGGCCCTCTGAAGACACTGACGCTCGCACCGCTTATTTACCCCCTATGCACTTCTGACACTGTATTTCGCGTTAAGGACGTATTTCATTCTCGTACATCCTGCTTTTTTGTGGGAGGACACCCGTTTCCGCCACCCCCCTTTTCCCGGATTCGCGATCGGCTCAACCCCCGGCTATCCCAGGCCGTGCCACACTGATTCTTGTATTTGTACACTTACTCCGGCTAATTTCCACCCTGCCTTTCCAACCTCCGCTAGCCTTTAACTTCCAGACACTTGTCTAATGGGAACGGTAGGTTCGGTTCGTTGGTGGGGGGGCGGTGCCCACCCCACCCCCTCCTGGGCATTTTTGTTGTGCCATGTCTCCTGCTCGGGTCGGGGTCTTGCCGGACTCTGAATTTTCATACAATTTTCTCCGTCCGTGTTTGGTGCCCCCCCTGGAGAACCTCCTCAGACAGCGCCCCACTTAGTGCACTCGCCCCGCACAATTCCTGCGGTCACCCGCCCGTAGTCATGCATTTTGTCGGACGAGGATTGACACGAAACTCCCCGGCTTCGTTTTAGGGGCTGCTTTTGGCCAACAACAGCCCTGTCCGGGGACTGAGCTGAATGTATTTGTGTTCCTGCTTGTCTGTTCCCCCCCCCCAAGGGGTCTCTGGTCCGCGATCGCCTTTCCTTTTTTTTTGACCTGCCGTTGACGACGTCAAACGTCCAGTTCCCTCAGTCCGTCACCCCACAACAGACCACCCCCTTCCGCGACCCATCCACAGTTGGTCACTTATGTATCGACTTGAGCGACAGCAACTTGATGACTGCACATCTTGTACCCCCACCCTGTTCTATTCAGGTTTGGTCCCTGCCACGCCTCATACGGGCGGGAGACATGTCATCTCAGTAGTGACTTTGCTGTCAGTTTTTCCACCGTGCACTATGCGTTTCTGTCGCTGTTACACCGCTGTATAACATCCTGA
>Ga0179591_1299396_pt1 | contig 11281 bp, 10 predicted proteins | sample CZOMad2_1_08_16f_FD_182891 | JGI IMG/M metagenome (GOLD analysis project Ga0179591, IMG submission 182891) | Vadose zone soil fungal communities from Angelo Coast Range Reserve, California, USA - CZOMad2_1_08_16fungal (PacBio error correction) | ecosystem: Environmental > Terrestrial > Soil >... | reverse complement strand
TCTTTTTGTATTTGTTCGCTCTCTATTCCCTTGCCATGGGATTCCCTATTCCCTGCCAAGTATGAAAAGAAACCCTCCCTCTCCCCTATCATGGCCTGTACCCCCGCTTTTTCCATCTGTAGTGTATAAAATGACTTTTCCTTCCCCAGTCGTGCTTCCCTCCCCCCTCGATGAGCTTACAATGAATTCCCCCCCACATCGGCCACCTTATATTTCTTTTACAGCCTTACCCCTCTTCCCCCGACAGCAGAGAGTAGATATCCCTCCCCCACACCTTCCTTTCCTGAAGGCCGCTTCCGCATGATTTTCCATCCCATAACCCCCCTTCATACAACTTAAACCCCACTGCTGATTCGTCATAGAAGGTCCTTTCGAAGTGATATCGAATCTTCTTCCTCCTAGACCCCCACAGTTATTTTGACTCCCCTGCCTCCCATAAAATTTCTTTGTTTTTGCCAGGATTAACCCGAGTGGAATTACCCTTCCCCCCGCATGCAGTTTTTTTTTTTTCCTCTGAATTGGTTTGTGTATGGCCCGCTCTTCTCGGTTTGCAAGCGTACCCTGGGTTTCTCCAATCTTGCCGGACCCAGTCGTAGATTTTTGGCCAGTGCTCCCCCTTCTGATTGCGCGCCACAGAAGTTTCGGCCCTTATATGTAAACCCCCCCCTCTGATATTTGTTCCCTTTTTTACCAAAGACCTTGCCGCTTCTTTTTTCCCGACGATTACCTTTAGAGATTCCCTCTTCGACTTCCCCCCCCCCCTCTTTCTCAGCTTTTTCGAGATAGGCCCTCGAGGCATTCCTCCCTTTCCTTTTTTTTCAGCTTTTTTTATTCGTCTTCCGGTGGGATCCTGACTATTCATTTCCACCAACTTCACGTCTCCCTTCTTCTGCTGGCACTAGGCGAGCTTCCCCCCCGAAAGTCTTTTTAGGATCGGGTTTTTTCAGGCGAGGTCTTGAGATGTCTACTTTTCTGTCCTAGTTTCTATGGAAGATTGTTAGGGCACCCTCCCTCCGGTCACGCGTGATAGTCGGGTTTTTTCATCTTTATTGGTGGCTTTTCCTTTCGTCGAAGGTAGACCCGCTGGTTTTCTTACCCTACAACAAAGAATTTCTGTTTCCCGGATTTTTTTTTGGTATTTTTCTTTCTATTAGCCTTCTAGCCTAAGTTTCATTTGGTCAATTACAAAATCCCTGCTGCATCCGACATTCACTCTGATTAATTTGGCCATCACCTTTTATTTATGGAGTACGCTCTCTTGAAGAGTCCCCTTTCGTGACTATTGTTTTTGTCCCCAGGCCCAGCCGTGCCCATCGAAAGAATATTCCTTTCTGATTTCCTGGCCTCATCTGCCTTTTTTTTTTGCTCTTCACCTATTTCTCCATGATTAAGTGGACCCCTCATCACTGACCCTTCTCACATCCTGGACTGATTTTGCTAACCTTTTGAGAGGGCTATCGTTCTTTTTGTTTCTCGCCCCCCCCAAACCCGATTTTTTTTCCTCCGCCGCAATTTTCTGTCCCGGCAGTTCACCAAACCCAGGTACGTTACCCTTCCTTATCGTCCAACGACCCTTCGGTGGCCCCCCTGTAATGCCAGTAACGGCTCAGTTCACGATTTTGCCCCTTTGTACCACCTGCCGTTTCGCTGGACCGAAAGCAGTTTCCCTTTTGAAATATGGGTACCGTTATTCCCCTTTTTGAGTGGTCCTTTGTTGCCCCCCCCTTCCCCAAACAGAATCTATTGAACCCTGATTCTGGAAGCCCTTTTTTTTCCGTAAGGGCCCGCCTCATGCTTTTGTCGGCAGCGCCTGATGAATTGACATTCTCCCCCCTACCCCGCGCTGTTACCCGGAGGAAGACTCCCCGTTAACTTTACTCTTCCTTTAATGGCGGACCGTTTCTTTCGACATTCCCTTTTCTCCTGGATTTCGGGCCCCGTTTTCCTATAATTTTTTTTCCTTCTCCACCCTTGTATCCAATCTTTTTGCTCAAAATCGAGTATTACCTTGATCTTTGCAATTCACGCGCGCGTCCCCTCCCTCTTTTTTTTTATTGTCCCGCCCTTTAACTGAACTCTCCCCCCCTCTCTTCTCTTTCCGACTAAGTTTGTTGAGAGATGCAAGCAGCCTTTTGTTGCACCTTTTTCAATACGACCCCTTGGCGACCCAGCGAGTTTGCTTTTCCGAGGTAGGCGACTCCCCACAAAAGGATGTCCTAATTTGTTTCAAAGAGCACCCTCTCCCCTTTTTCGTTGACAGTAATATCAAGGCCCATTCTCTCTTCCTTTTTCGGAAAGAAAGGTCGCCCCCAAATCTTGCATTCTGGTCTTTCTCCCCGTGTAAACAAGACTTGTTAGTTTTTCCCTGGTCCTCGCCTTTTCTCACAACGACTGATTTTTCCCTTTACCGTTACAAACGTTCTTCGTTAAGATTGGTTTGGCCCGGGTTCCCAACCAAAACCCTTTTTCCTTCCATTTTCCGCGGACAACGCTTCTTCGGTACCTACATCCCTCGCAGGTTGTAACACCGGACACCTGTCACCCCCCTCTTCCCATTATCCCCCGGCAAAGTGTCGTTTTCCCGACCTTATGACTTTAACTTTTTTTTTTTCCGGAGACTTCCTGGTTGTGACCCTTCCTCTTGAGAAGTGAAACTGTTCCCCTTAAAGTTTCCCTCCTTTAGACCAACGCACCCCTCGCACTCCGCCTGCCCCGTCCAAGGCTCGCTCCAGTTTGTTCCCTGGATGTACCCCCCCAGAGAATTAGTATCCGTCCCACGTAATAAGGCCAGACCCGTATTCACCCCGTTTTTTTGTGACCCTTACACGTCGCTTCGATGTTTTGACGGAAACGGCGCCTCAAACCCTGCCTTTTGCATTCTCACTTTGCACCCCTTTCGTTGCCCCCCGCTTAATTCCGGGAAACACCGGGCTTTGCACCTCCCCCCTCTTCCCCTTGCAGGCGTGCAAAGGTATGATACCCCCCCAAGGACTTGAGGTTCGACCTTTCTTCTTCTTGTAAACTTGACACTACGGTCTCTCCCTGGTTGAGACTCATATCCCCTGAAAACCCACTTAATCGAAATCGACAAACCTTTTTATTAGATAACTTAGATCCCCCTGCTTCGACCTTCTTCTTCTTCTCTTGTTTGAGCCACCAACCTTCCCCCTTCCCTCTCCGAACTTTTCCCTTCCTTTTCGATAGCGTCGTCACCTCTAGTCCAAGGCCGCCACGTCCCCTCCGAGACCTTTCCCCCCCTCCCGACGCCTTCACACGATCAGCCGTCGGTTCTTTTTCCGGCCCCCTTCCATGAGAATAAAGCCTTATCCTAGTAACTTATATCTTCTTTCCCCCTTTCACTCGTCGCGAGAGACCGACTCCCCGTTCCCATCAGTCCCCTGCGAAGCGCGCAAGAGCGCGATCCTATTATCTTTTTCGTTCTCTTCTGAGGAAGATTCCGTCCCCAGATCCTATCCCAGATGGATTGAAATTCCTTTTTTCCTAAGACGAACTACCCCACAGCGGACCTCTTTTTTGCACACGGCCCGTCCCCCTCTTTTTTGCGGTTTACATCTCGGGAGCATCTTTCCCACACTTTTATATGGTCCACAAGTTCTCCCGGGCGAGCAACCCCCCTGCTTCCCCAAACCTTCTTCCCTGCGTCGGGCTTCGGAGACCCCTTCCCTCTCTTTTTTCTCAGGTCATAGGTAGACCGGTAATTGTCCCTCCCCGGCAAAACCCATCCTTTCTTTCCTTGCCTTTTTAATGCCTAAAAATACATTTTTTTGCGGTTTACTTTCTTCCTTCCTTTTCGGCAGAAATTCTCCCCGTTAGTCGATGTGAGGGGGAGATTTCGCTTTGTTGATTAAAACCTTTTTCGGATCATTGCGCTACGGACTTCCCTCTTTGTTCCTTAGAAGCTAGATGATTTTTTCCTCTTCCCTCCGAGTTTTTTTTTTGGTTTTATTTTTTGTTTGTTTTTGTATTATACTTTTCAGTGTCAATGTACCCCTGAACATTTGTTTTAACAAGTTTGAATTCTTACGCATCTAACCTTTCCTTCCCCTTTTCGCCACCGACATAGTTCTATGTCTCTCGTGATACAAGACCCGTCATATTTCCCCAAGAGTTGCATGCTTGACCCCCAAGCTGGATTTCTTTCGTTGATGCGCAGCCTTCCATGTCTGCCCCCCCAGTCCACAGATATTCCTCAGATCGCGTTAACACTCCCCCCCCCCTCGTCAATATATATATTTTCTTCTTGTGAGTTGCCTTCTTGCTCCCCAATTCTTTCCTGAATCTGTGGACTGTCCCTCCTTCGGTTGCAAGTCTTGACATCAAATTCCCAAGCCTGCCCCTCTTTCAAGGAAACACCTCTTTCAATCTGTTCGTTCCACTCGAGCTTAGTTTCCTTTTTTTCCGTTCTCGGTGATAATTATCCCTACCTTCGCTACCTCAATACTCTGATTCCCTCTTTTCACAACATTCTGGCATGCCACTCTCTAGCCCTCCACCTATGCGACGAGCTCCACCCCCCGAACTTTTCCTCCCCCCGGCTTTGCACAATGAATTGAGTGGCGCCATTATCCTTCCTGGTTTTCCTTCGAACTACCCCGTCCGCCCACATATCCCCAGCTAGCTTAGACGGTCACCATGTAGCCCGAGGCGTCTCAGAGTTCGCCGCAGTTATTTTTCCGCGATGAACACGTCACTCAAAGTGAGATTTTGTGTTCCTATACCCTCTCTCCCAGTACCGTTCCCGGGTACCAACAGAATTCCCCCTAAACTCAAGCGGTTGGCAAGCGTCTCTGGCTTGCCCCCCAGGTTCCATGTTTTGTCAGGGTGGACACTTTATCCCATATGGACCGTTTTGACACGCAGTTCTCGGCCAAATCTTTATCCGGATATTTTCTTCTTACCAAAGGAGCTTTTTCTGTCGTTTAGAACTTTAGTCCAGGCTCCTTCTCGAACGTAGACCAGCTCCTGCCCCTTAGGGTTGCAAGCGGCAAATTGATGTGGGAATTTTTGTCTCGGTTCCTCGCGAATTGCTCTAGAGTGCTTCTTTCGTTTAAGCAATCCGCATAGGTATTCTCATTGCCTTTTCGAAAGCTCCACTCGGCTTTTGTTGAGACTCTTTTCTTGCGTGGATTCTACTTCTTCTTTTTTCGGCCTTTCATAGAATCTCTTCACCTCCTCGCTGTTCGGATTAACCCCGGCCCCGTTCCGTTCGTGATTCCCTTTTCACCTACATCCCCTCTTGTTGGCCTTTTTTTCCCCTTTTTTTTTCCCCGCAAGTCGAGCGAAGAGGTCTCCATTCTAGTACGCTCCGCATTTCGGACGTTGATGCGGATTGCGGATTTGTTTCTGTTCTTTAGCCCTGCTCGGACCCCTTTCTCAAAAGGAAACTTTCGAAATACCGCCCCTACTGACCATTCACTCTCTCTTTGCACTGGCATCACTTTTAGAGTCCGCGCTTGCATGATGTCCTTTTTTTTTTCTCTTCTTTTTTCTCTTGGCGTGGCCTAGGAATTTCAACGCTCTTCGTTTGGACATTCCAGTTTTTCTGAGGAGTCGGTCCCTCACCCTAATCTGTGGTCATTTTACAGACTGCTTCTTCTGTACGGTTAAGTGGTTATAGGACATTTCGGCAGCCGGTCTCCAACTTTTTCTTTACCCCCTTTTGGTCTGGGGCTGTTGAGGCTTCCGATGGGTCTTCAATTATTTTCAACGTGGGTTTTGCTGCTTTTATGACCAGGCCGTAAAGGCCCCCGTCTCCTTTTTTAATCTTCCCCCTCTTTTGCAACTCACCCCCTGAATGCTTAAGTCATTGGAAAAGTTTTTTTTTTAGCCCTTTCACTTCCTGGAGGTTTACACCTTCGTAGGACGAATCATCTTTCCGGGACCTCTTTCTTGACCATGGAGCAACTTTTTCCTCTCGTTGGCCACAAACCCCCCCGAACATGACATCCCCGGTTGGTTCCCGTCCGCCTCATGGCCCTTTTTTTTTCTTTGATGCAAGCGCTCTTAGATTAAACATTCTCCCCAACTAGCATTGTTAACGGGAGAAGACCTGCTCCTTCTTTCCCCCCCACAGGTTTACTCGAGGTATTTCTGACAAGTTTATTTTATCCTCCTGTTGCCTGGATTACTGGCCCCTTTTCGTGCTCTTCAATTGCACCTCGCCCCTGTTTCAATCTGTTGGCGAGATCCCCCTTTCGAGTCCGATTTTCCCAATCCGTCTATCGTCTGTTCACTCGTGTTCGTATTGTTAACCCTTTTAACTGTGAGCTTGAATCTCTTCTCCCTCTTTCGTGTTGTGTTGTCGTCTCTTCAACGCGCGCTTTCCTCCCTTCTTACAAGCGAAATCGAGTGGCGCAGTGATAGGCATCTCCCCCGACGCGAGGTGCTTCCCCCCAAACTGGATGGCTCGCGCCTTCATGAGCACCCCCTTACGACCCCTACAAACCTTCAACGACGGACCTTTGCGTCAACGTCCGAACATTCTCGCGATGCCCTCTTTCTCGGGTACCCCCGGCGTTTCGGACATTTTTTCCCCGCCCCAAACTCACCCCGATATGAGCCATTTCCCGTTCCCCAAAAGGGAATAGACTAGTTCCCCGATGTTCACCACCCCCAGACGGCGCAATCCCATTGTTCAACTGAAAAGGGTCCCGCGGACCCCACGGCTTTTCTTCCTACGCCTTGCAGTTACATCGTTACTGGGTTCACCCACACCGCATTCCCTAGGGCCCTCCGGCCACTTTCGTGCCAGAGATTCGACTATAGGCACCCCTTGGAAGCTTTTTTTGAAATTACTTCTTTATCGGCCTTTCGGCCCCCTTGTTTGAAATAAGGCGAGTCCCCACAAGTACCACCCTTTCGTCCTCCTGTTCCACATGCTACCAATTTTTACTCCTCCAGTTGTAGTCAGGCAGAGTAAGTCTGCCGGTCCCTCCCTTAATCCGGCCAGATCCTCTCACACCGTCCCTTAAAACGCCACATCGGGATTTGAGGGCACGTCAACTGTGAAAAACTGTCTTTTCCCCCTGAATATCGTCTAGCCACCCAATGCTATGAAACGCCAGTATGCATACCGTCTCACACGGGACTCCTTTGACAGGACCCCATACGCATTGAAGGTTTAGCCCTTTCTTTTTTCAAAGAATCGCGTGTTCTTCTGAGTTCTTAGGTCTCCCTAATTTGTTCCCCCCCCATGATAACTTGGGCTCTCTATTTTTTTTTTTTTTTTTTTTTTTTTTTTTTTTTTTTTCTAGAATTCCCTCCCCCCAACCCCCAATCCTCACCACCTCACCCCTCCGCAATTTGAGATAAACCGGAAAAGAGCTCGCCTTGCGGGAAGACCCCCCCAGAAAATGAACCCCCCCCCCCCCCCCCCCCCCCCCCAGGATTTCACCACCCTTCCTCTAAAGATGACTCTTCTTTTTCCTCTACAGCATTCCCTACCTCGATATTCACGCCGCCGACCTGGTCACACAAGCCGATCCCCTTTCCACCGAACTACCCACGAGACCGAAAGAGGCATCTTTCTCTCGTGCCCGCCTAACTTTCTGAGTCCGTTGCGTAACTCAGCTCTAATAATATCCACCCCCCCCCGTCGCGAGAAGAGCCCCCCCCAGTCCTGAAACACTCAGCACCAATTTTCCTAGTCTCCTCTGCACCGATCGCCAATAAGCTTCGGTTCGTTCGGAGAGCTAAGTTTTCCCAAGTATTAGCTTCCTCCTCCTTCCAAGGGACGGTTTACTTCGCCCCTACACAACTAGCTCCAGCGGGTTGACAACCACGTCTCGAATGGGTCCCCTGCTTTTTCCCCATCGATTCCTCCAAATGGAAGCCCACCCAGCCTCCCTTGTCCCCCCACCAGGTCACTTTCATACTGCTCCCCCTACTACGTTGCCCCCTTTCTTCTAATGGCCGGCCTTGCTCCCAAGGTCCTCCCCCTTTCCTAAAGGTCTTCACGCTTTTTTAATACTAACAAAAATCTCCTTTTCTTATTTTTCATTATCAAAAAGGCGCTCTTAATCAGTCCTGATTTCCCTCCCCCCAGTCCCCGACATACTCTGCGATCGTGATATGGAGCGTTTCACTTGTGGGCTGTTCGCCGGCAATTTCATCTTTGGAGCCTCCCCTTCCGTTTTACAGATGCCCTTTCGTCGTTGCTTATGAGCTAGGCCTGACCTTTCTTCTACTTATGCCTCCGTTGACTGTATCAGGACCTTGGGTTTTCGGATCCCCCTTTACATTCAGTAGTTTCATTTCTTAAGTTTTTTTTAGCACCTCTACCCCCCTAAAGAGAGTCGATGGACCCTCCCATCCCCTTCTGCAACCGCCTGTGTTTCCTGAACTTGACCATTTTTAAGTTGCTTATGAGTCGTAGGTCAGCTTGCTCCCCCTTTTCCCATGGTAAAACTCCCCCACGATATAGTACTCAGCCCCTTCTCTCTGTACCACTCTGTCAAATCTTCTCTTGGAACGACTTTTTGTTTGAAGAGAGCTTTCCGCTGGGGCCCCGTTCCCCCCCCCTTTTTGTTTTCCGCCCGTCACAGAATATGTTTTTCTTTTCCCTCACGAATGGCTGCCAACGTCCCTCCACAAACACTCCCCGAACTTTGCTTCATGGTTCAGTCCCCCCCAGGCCTTTCATGTCTGTTCGTGTTCCCCGTGTACGCGTGTTACTACTTTCTATAAAGAGCTTCGTCCCTCGCGTCTATTTATTCGAACCCCTTTCTTTTCTGTTTGGCCCTACGTCTTCCCTAAAGGCCGCCTCCCTAGACCTACCCCCCCCTCACATTTTTTAAGTTCTCCTTGGCTTTTTGAACGCCTGCGCCTTATCCTTCTGCCCCCTTTTGCGGCCCCCCCCCACTCATCCCCCAGCACGTCCCTTTCTTCCGGGCAAATGTCCGCTCTGGGTTCTCTCCGGAAGGCTTGACCCGCGTGCCGCCCCCTTTTGATGCTATTCCGAAAATTAAAGTCCTCAAAGGTAGATTTTTTTTGCGATTAACAGAGTGACCTCCCTGTCAGCCCGATGGCCCTTTTTTTCAACCCTCCCCCCTCATGGTCCGCCGCTCTGTTCCAGGAGACCCGTTTTCTACTTTTGGAGAACGCTGCTTCCTTTTTTTAATCTCCGGCAGTTGTTTTTTCGGGGTAAACGTGCGCCCCCCCCATTTTTTCTACCTCTTCTACCCAGCGACCGATTATCTTTCTTCCCTCCCCCCCCTTCTGATACTACCTTTAGTAGAACGGAGGAGACCCCCCCCCTCCCAGCGGCGTTTCCCCTCCGCGTATCTTAGAATCTGAAGCATTCCTCTCTCACCTTTCCCCCTCCCTCTGCAGATTATTTACGCTCTTTTTGCCCCTCGGAAGTTAAGCTGATGGGGAACTTTTCCTCCGTTTCTTCCCCCGGTGCGGCGTATCTAGGTCTTTTCTCCTCCGCAACTACGCCAGGTTATGCCTTTCCCCCGTTTAGAAGTAACCCCTGATTCTAGGATATTTTGCTCTTCGTTTGCTGTCTTCTTTTTAGTGGGTCCTCCCCCCTCCCCTCTCGAGGATTTTCTCTCTTCTGTATGACACGACGATGTCACGTTCGTGAATTTCTTTTTCCTTTTTTTTTTAGCTGTGGAATGTGCTTTTTAATCCATGCGTGGAGCGCCTTTCTCTTGTTTTCCTAAGTCGAATCCCTTCCTTCTTTCTTATTGCGGACTTTTTTTTTTTTTCCCGTTCTTAAAAGTTATATTCTCTCTCCTTTGATCCCTACCCGAGTAAATTCCGACCCACTTTCCCTCCCCCATCCGTCCCCCCCTCTATTCAGTGGACCTTGGAATGCACTTTGGCCACTTCGTGGTCTTTCCTCGCGCTTGCAAGAGTAAAGTGTTTAGTTCTCTTTCTCTCTTCCCCTGGAGTTAATCTCTGCAAATAGCGTATCTTCCTTTTCCCTTCCCAGTTTATTTCTTCTTAGTTGCCGGTCACCATCCCAAGACGAATGGAACCTGTTGTTTCTTTTCCAAGCGGTGATCCCCTCTTCTATGTTTAAGGCTATTGGGATTATTCGCCTGCTCCCCCTTCTCTGGCTCCTTTCCTCCACTTATCGCTTGAAACCCTTTTTTCGCGGTGCCATTTCGAGCGCTTCCTTGCGTTTTCTCGGCCCCCTTCCAAAGTTATTGTTTTCGAACTTTGCACTTTTTTTTTTCTGAAGTTCCCCCCCCCCCGCCGTCTTTTGGCCGTTCTAACTTTCTAGGGCAATCCACCCATTTTCCCGGTGATAAGGTCCTTGGGAAAAAGCACGGTTTTTCTCTGCAGTTCCCCAGATTTGCGGTGTTACACCTGCTGCTTCTTTCCTCCCCTCAGCTTTTCGTTGACATTGGGTCTTTGATAGCACAGGTGCGCCCTCGGACCATTCCACCCCCCAGAAGCTATGCCGAGCTTGGTTACTGGACGAATCACTGCCCGTGTCCTTCCAGGTCGAATGGGACAGTCGCCCCCGAACTAGCGCTGTTACCCGGCGACTCAGATGCTAATCGTCCCCCCCCCGGTTTTCCCAAAGGCCCCGGGAGACCGTTCTTTCAGGTCCCGCGCCTATTTAATGGCCACCCCCTTTCCCCGGTTCTGCTCTTACCCTTCACAATTCGCCACTCTTTTGTTGGCGTCTCTCATCCGTCCGAAAGGCGATTGCGTATATCTTCGGCACTGAGGTTTCTTGTCCGCCCTCGGAACCTAAGATTGCGGTGAATCTCTCTTGTGAGTCTCCTTTTCACCGCAGCGCGCTTTGTTAGCCCTTTTCCCCCTTTCGCACATCGATAGGGACGGATTGCAATCTCTCCTCGCGGTTGAGCGCGCCCAACAAAGTCTTTTTCTCTGCAATTCCACGAGATCGTTGCACGTCCAAATCCAGCAAAAGGACGAGTTCCGCCCCGACGTGTCGCCCATTACCTGTTTTCTTCAACGTGATGGTAGATTTCTTCGTCTCGGGCCCAGCTCCGAGTCGTTGGCGACATGTCCCTCGCCTTTTTTTTTCAACTCCCACCAGGCCTGTGATGCCTTGGAAAAAAACCCTGGGCTTTGATCCCCGGCATCGCTTTGTTTGGAATGGGGCCCACAACCTCTTCTTCGTTCCCTGTCACCGGTTTACCAGATTCCTAAGTTCTTTTTTGAAAGCAATCCCTCTTCCTTTTGTACCACGCCAAGTTTTTAACTTCTTTTTCAGAAACACCGCTTTGCAAAGGACTGCCACCTCAAATTTCCCCGTGATATACTTATAACGGCAATT
>Ga0179591_1272086_pt1 | contig 11282 bp, 13 predicted proteins | sample CZOMad2_1_08_16f_FD_182891 | JGI IMG/M metagenome (GOLD analysis project Ga0179591, IMG submission 182891) | Vadose zone soil fungal communities from Angelo Coast Range Reserve, California, USA - CZOMad2_1_08_16fungal (PacBio error correction) | ecosystem: Environmental > Terrestrial > Soil >... | reverse complement strand
AAGTTCTCTCCTCCCAGTACCTATTTCGGAAGTTTCCACCGCGTCCTGGACCAGAAAACTCGGTTTTTATTTTTCTGGTGCTCGGGTTTTGAAGACTACCCCTATTAGATCACACCCGCAGTGCTTTCCCCACCTTTTCTAAGGACCCTTCTACCCAGGTTCTCTGCCTCCCTGCAAAGTCGGAGCAAGATCCGCCCCTCCCCCGTCTTGGATCGATCTGCCCGGCGATTTGCCCGTTCAAATCCCGCACCCTTTTTTTTGCTTGCTCTAAGGGCCCAAAAGCAGCACCTATCCAGCCCCAACCCCATCCTGGTCCCAACCCCACCCCCTAAGCCCCTTCCCCCGGAGGGTTCTCTTACCCCCTACCTTTTTCAGTCCTCCCAAACTCATGTGCAGTGCGCCTTTTGCCCCCTGCTGTTCCCCGTCCAATTCCCTTCCCCCGGACTCCCCACCCCACGGTAACCCCGGCTGTGTCTACGGTCGTGTGATAGTGACTTCCTCCCTTTTCCACCTTCTTCTCTCCCAATTAACCTTGACCTCTTTCCTCGTCAAGTCTCCTTATATTCCCCCTTTTTTTTCTCATATTGCCCACCTTTACGGCTATGAGATTCCGTGTCGTCTACGGCTCCATTCCATCTTTCTTCACCAAAGTCTTTCAGTAGTCCCTTCCTTATAACCTGAAAAAGAAGTTCGGTTAGTACCGCTTTGCATCACCCATTCTCTCTATGCTAACTCACCCCTGCCCCTGTACTCGTATCCCCCCTTCTTTTTTTTCCAAACTGTAATGTGGATGAAACAGAGAAACCCCTCACCGTCAATGTGTCTCAGGTTTCCGCTTTCCTCTTGTTTCTCAACCCCAACCTGCCCTTTTTTTTCCTGAACTAGGGCTTTTATTCCCAAGACCCCCGGAGGCTCCCCCTTTCAAGACACGTCCTCTCCCCTTCAGTGGACCCTTTTTTTTTCGTATTTCCCCCCCGTTTTTTGACCTCATCCCAATACGTTAAAAATGTATTTCGTGCCCCCCCCATCCATAGCCAGTTCCCTTCCCAAACTTTTCTTCAGGGTCCTTTTCTTTGAGATGAGATTGGGCTCAACGATGCCTTGTTCCAAGTTCTTATTTTTTTTACTATGAAAGTCTCTCCGTCCTCTCCTTTTTTTTCTTATCCACCCCCTAAGCTTCCCCCTTCTCCTTAACCTTTCCTTTTTTGCCCATATGGGTGTCCCAACTTCACGTTTCGTTTTTTCCGTAAATCCTCACCGCCCCTTCTTCCTGATATCGGAGTTTTTTTTTCCTGTCCCCGCTTATAGGTAAGTGTCCCAGTAGTGTTTCTATCAGGGTGTACCTCCCCAGGTAAAAAATCCCGTCCGTAATTCCACCTCCTTTTTTCCGACGCACCTTCTCTAAGCTAGTAGCTATGTGAGACCTTCCGTCCCCCCCGAGTTCGTACCTCGTCATTCCCTACAGTTTAATTTATACTCCTTTTTTTCACGATACTTTGCCCAAACACTTACACGAAACTCCTCCTCCCAACTCGAAAACCTGAGGAGCCCTCTCCATTTATTCAGCAAGCCAGTTTACCCACAGAGACCTGTACAACATCGTTTTGTTTGTTTAGGCTTTGATCCCCAATTGTCAGATTCATTATTTAGATAACCGTCACAGGTCTTCTTGGTACGGTCCCTCCTTCTAGTTTTGCACACTCCCCCATTTCGACTAAAAGAGCCTCGTACTTTTTTTTCTTTTGATACCGCCTAATGTTCTTTTTTTTTCTCCACTGCATCCCTCCCCCCTTTGCAACTCCTCACTCTGCGCGACCCAATGCTTCAGCTAGATCTTTCTCGGCTCTCCCTTTTTAAGTCCTTTCACCACCCTCCCCTACCAGACCTCGAAAAGTTAAGTCTGGTTCTTGATGGAAACAAAAGGCCAAACCGAATTCCAGATTCCCCCTTCCCTTCCCCGAGAAACCATTTTTTCCTTCAATATGTACCCGGTCCCCCCAACCACCAGGGTTCTCTTTATATACCAAGCCACACTTGTGAACCACGTCCTTGACCCCCCCCCCTAAATCCCCCTGTTTAACCCCCCTCTTTACTTTTTTAAGAAGACCATGTAAAGGAGATAGTTATGGATACCGCAAACTTCCCCAGCGCTACACTCTCTTTAAACCCCCCCCTCCGCTATGTCCACCCTCTTCTCCCCGTGTCCTCCCCTCCCCAACTTGGCCTCAACCCTCTTTTTCACCCTGTCCTATTCCTCCGTGGGTTTATCAGTATTGTGGGATTTTAGTCCAAGCCCTCGTTTTATTTTGACCAGTTTCTGTCTTGACACCTTCTTAGTCCTCTCTCTGCTTTTGTTTTTTCTTCTTCTGGGGGTTCCGAATCTCTTTAAATAAGCCTGAGGTTTCTCCCCCTTTCTCACTACGATTTGGTAAACCGTTTGATTATTGCTTTGTTTTTCTATCAATTTTCTTTTCCCCCATTTACGTATCCTTTAAAAATTGCCTGTTAACGATGATCTTCTTCATTTCCTCTGATTGTAGCGGTCCTTTGTTTTGGTTTTTCTTTTACAGCACTAACCAACATTTTTTCCCCTTTCTTGAGGATTTCTTTTTCTCTATGGTTCATCCACTTTGCGAGAGATAATTCTTAGCAATCCTTGGTCTCTTTCCCTTTCCTTTAAATATATCTAGCGCGCGTTACCTCTCGGGATCCCCCCCCCCCCCCATATCATTCCGCGAATTGGTTGGGCTGGTTAGACACAAATCCCCAATTACAGAATTTTTTTGACGGTACCGTGGCTCAGCTGTTGGACTCCCCCGCCATCCTTTTCGAATCTTTTTTTTCGGAAAAAGCTGCAAAAATTACTTGGCCCCTCTGGGTCACAGACGATAAACTTTTTCATTCACAGGTTCTTCTCCTTCAACTTCAATTGCTTTTCCTTTTACTGGAACGTCTAGCTTTTTCCCCTCCTTTTTTTTTCCCCTGTTATTTCACGAAGTCTAATTATCTTCCTTCTCCTTCATCTTACTATCCCGGGGTCTTTTCTTTCAATACTTTGTAGCATGGAGACTAATTTTAGTCATGCTTTTTGTGTTAATGTACTGTTACCTGAGTTTACGGGTTTTCTTCCAGATTCTTCTGTCTTTTAAGGACTTTTCCCCTCTTTGTGTGGAAATTAATGACCTAATTGATTAGGTTTCTCGTCCGTCATAGAGCCATGTTCGATTTCTATTTTAGAACTTCCACCCTCTCCGGCGTAATTTTATGAGTCTTGGTCCTTTAGGGGGCTAGCTATTCTTTGCTCCCATTTGCTTTTTTCGACTTTATCGCTTATCTTTTCCTTTGGTAGTCACCCTCTCTGGGTACCTCCTGCTTCCCAAGTCCTTAGGTGCCGAATGCATTTCAAACTCATTTTTTCGTTTCCATTTAGCTACTTGGCTTGAGGCCCCCTCCAATCGGATGGACTTCTTCTGGAGTTTTCCCCCGCATACCAGATTACATTCAACGTTTGATTTAGCTAGGGGCTGTACTTCAATCTATTGTTTTCTTTCTCAGGACTTCCTATAGTCCAATTCTTTTCGGTGGTCAACGAGGATCTTACCAGCCCCCCTTTTTTTCCTTGTTCTCATTTGTCTCATTTCTCTTCCGTTTTTAAATTCACCAGTTCTTTCCGGCGTGGGCATTTTTCCCGTACCTCCAATCTTAGTTCTTCCCCTTCTGACCTCCTTTAACTTCTCTCGGCTTTCTTTCTATCACCTTTGGCAACAGCATTCTCAGTTGATCTAGACTTACTTCTCCCCTAAGGCAAGCTTCCCCTGCTCCCCTGGTGTCAATCGCAACCCCCCTTTCTCCTTAGGATTCCTTGAAGAGAGGTGGTCTCAGGATTTTTTTCTCGATAAGCTTTCTTTCGGCACTTCTGCTCCTCCTAAGATAACCCCCCTGCTTTATCCTCCAAGGGTCCCTTTTCGGTCTTTCCATCTAAATTCTTTCCGGCTAAAATCTGTAGAGATCAATGGAGCCCTTCACTCTTTATGACATTTTTCCTCCCCTCTGGGTTATCGACCTCGTCTTTTTTGGTGGTAACTTTTGAAACATTATGTGCGCCTTTGATTTAGCAGAGTTCAGGCCGTTCTTCATGACACCCGCCGATTCTTTCTTCTTCTTTTGCCACTCTTGCCCTGCAGTGATATCCTTTTTTTTCAACATTGATCTCCGTAATTTGCAGGGCGCTTTTTCGCCATTTTTTACGGCATTGCCCTTCGCCCCCCACTTTTCTTTTTACTTCTCTGTGAGGGTTATAGATTTTTTCCAAAAGTTGCCCTGCACAAAGCCTCCCTGCCTCTTCTTTTCTATTACTCTTTGATTTTCCCTCCTACTCCCTCAAGTACCCCCCCCCTCTCCTTTCCCCTCCCCAGTTCCTCCGATTTCAAGTTAGCTGAACTGGAAATAAGGATTCCGTTTGCCTTCCTCAGAGTCCTTAAATCTTCAGCCCCCTTTTTCCAGTCGCCCTGGTGGAGGGTGTGCGGCCCCCTACTTCTTCGAAGGCCCACTAGATGAGTAGGCACACCCCTCGCCGTCTCTATATCGTTAAACTGCCTATTTTTTTTTTAGGCCATGCTCCAAATTCAAGATCAAAGGACCCGAGATCCAGGCCGAAAGCCAACTCTTCCAATCTCTATGCCTTCAGCGGGAAGCTCTTCAATTCAGTATGGAACTCCGTTGCTCTTGCGAGAAGCTCCCATCCAAAAACGCACATTCTTACAGCCTAATTTCCCTTAAGGTCCCAAGGTACCCCCATTCAGATGCGCCTCCAAATAAGCTTGGATCCTGAAATGGTTAAACCCCCCCCTTTTCTTGTATCCCATGCTCTGCACCTTCCTTTTGAGCTCTTTTTAGAACGCGTTTTAGATCAAAACGTGAGATTGGCCCGTCCGCCCCTTTATCCTTTGGCAAGTGCTCCCCTTCCAACCCCCCCTCTTTATCGTTTCTGCCGCCGAATCCCAGGCTTTCAGATATACTTTTCCCCCGTCTGCGTCCATTTTTCAGAATCCCCCCTCTCTTGACTACGTTATTCCCACCCTTTACTTTTCCCCTTCGTCGAGAGATCCTACATCTGACGCTACCTTCTTTGGTGCCCCCCCTCCCCCTTCTCTCAATTTTAGCCCCCCTTCCCCGACCTGTTCCCCGTAAAGATTCCCTCCCTCCCCCCTCAGAGCATCTCTAGTCCCAAGTTCCTTCTCCGTCGCCGGTTTCTCGGTGTAAACTTTTTTTTTTTTTCCACTTTCCTTCACGTTTGCCCGTCAATTGTGCGCAGGGTAAGTCTGTGTCAACAGCGGCCCCCCTACCCTCATTTTTGTCGATGCCAGCCCCCGGAAAGTCTTATGACAATCAGAGGATGCCGTCCAGAATGTACTCGCTACATCCCATTTTCCGTTGTCTTCCTCTGGATTCGTATCCCCCCCCCTTCAGCCCCCCGCAGAATCTTTTTCTCTTTCCCAATCCCAGAGCGTTAGAACCGTTCGCCCGGCACAATATTTTCAAGGCAGGGCGTCCTTTTCTCCTTTCCTGCGCTTGGTTCACCTTGCCTGTTTTCCCCCTTCTTAATACTCTATAAACCCTATGAAGTGCCTCCGCAAATTACGCCGAGCTCCCTCCCGAGCTCATTTCTTCCTATCAGAGTTTTGTCAATCCAGAACCCGAGTTGACGTAGCAAGCGACTCCCTGAGCCTCCTCTTTATTACCCTCACCTCATAACCCCTTATCCCCAGGAACAATTCTCCTTCCCTTTCTTCCCCTATAAGACTATCTCGGTTGACCGTCAAACCCTACTCATAAGTTTCCCGTAGCAGCAAATTTTTTACCTCCCCTTTCCCCTCCCCTGACCGCCCTCAGCTCCCCTCTTCTCCCAAGTAGCCCCCTTTGTCCCCTACGATGAGTGCGTACTGGCACATACTAAAGTAGCATTTCTAAGACTGTCCTTTCTCGAACGCTTGCGCCCCCTTGACGTCAGACTGCCCCCCAGTCCCCGTCACGACCTCCACTTCCTGGCCTAATGATTCCATCCTAAGGTTTAATCGTCTTGGACAACCTCCGGTGTCCACCTTTTTCCTTTTTGTCTCGTCTTCCCCTAGTTTTTCCCCTCCCCCCTCCCCTTTTCTGAGCTAGCTGTCCAAAAGGCTAGTCCCAACGGTCCCTTCCCCCGAACTTAATCCTCCTCTTTTTTTTCCCCCCCGAACCCTTTTTCTTCCCCGACGAAACCGATGGTAGTTTCCCTTAATTTTGATGATAACGCTCCCGAGTGTTCTGTCCCCCCCTCCCTTGGGAGATCACTATCTTTGCCCCCTTCCTTTGAAATTCCTCCCCCGCTACAGTCGCGTATCATCCTGCAAGGATGGTAAGGTGCTGGCTCCGCCTTCACCAGGGACCTCTCTGACCCCCTCTCCCCTCCCGAAAGGCCGTTAGTTCTTCCCAATACACCCGTTCCCATTTACCTGCTCCCCTCCTCTTCTCCCCCCTTTTTCATAAGGCATTTAAAAACCTGCACTCCAGAATTGCAATAAATGAAGCCAACTCCCATGTGTGTTCTAAGTATCGCCTCTTTTTTAGAAACCCTCGCCCGCCGCATCGGCCCCCAGATGCCAAGGGCCCTACCGCGACCCTCAGTAATGCTACCTCACCAATGAACACACTCCCAGCTCCTTACACCACCCCCTCATAGAGGACCAACAGCGATGTCTGGTCACTTACCTCACCCCCCAAAAGCTTGCCCCCTTTCCCTTCCCCCTTCATTTTCTTTGAGATGGTGGGGATTTTTAACCAGCTAGGTTTCCGCTCTTTGGACAAGGTGTTTTCCTGGAAACGGAGAGTATCTATTCTTGCTGGGGGTCGCTTTATCTTCCTTTTTTTTCCTCGAATTATCTCCAATACTTTTTCTTTTCATAGTATCTTCCCCCCTATGAGGGATGGGCTTTGCGGTTGGTTTTAGACGATGATGATTTCAACCCCATTGGGCTGCTTTCTCTTCCCGATTGCAACCTGTTCTCCTCCTGTTTTTTTTTTCTTTTGTCTGAATTCCCCTTTTCCTTTCTCGGGGAGAGGTTAAATTCCGGTTTGGACTTGTATTTCCTAACGCCCCAACTTTTTTGGTCGCCTTTCTTGGTTCTCTAGATCGTTGGTTCGATTTTTCCCTTACCCTTTTAGCCGATACGATTTGCGCCTTGGTCCCTTCCCAAAGGGTTGTTTTTCCACCCCCGCTTCCTGTTCACCCCCTCAGGCTAGCGCGTTGTTCTCCCCTCACCCCCACTTCATAGTAGATCACCTATTTTCTCCGCCTTTTTTTTGCTTTCCAACCCACCTCTTAGATTCCTGAAATCTGTTTAAGGGAGCTAAAAGAATGTCACCAGACCTTCGTCGCAGCGGGCGAAGCTTCCCCCCTAAAAAATCCCCCCCATTTTTGCCTTTTTCCCTTTATTGGAGGACTCCTGGCGCATGTGATCATCGGTTTATATTCAGTCCCTTTTCCTTTTGTGGTGTTCTTTTTCAGCCTTTTTTTCCCTTTCAGGAACGCTTTCCTCTCCTGCTTCTTTCCGATCCCCTTTCACCTAATAGCTCCTTTTGTTCTCCTTGATGAGCTTCATCTTTTGGGAATGAATTTCTGCGTAAGCTTACTGGTACCCTTTCTGCGTTTACGGGTTTTTTTCTTTCAACACGATCGTCCCCCTTCCTTCCTCCACCCTTTCGATCTTTCATATTACTTTCTTTGGGGCTTAGCTGAGTTATTGTCAATCGCGAGCGTTAGCTTTATTCTCCCTCCCGTTCTGTTTTCCAGATTCCCCTCTTCTTAAGTCCTCGCCGAAGATTGGCCGGTGTCTAGCTCTGTGCTTAATTTGCTTTTCAGCGCTTTCCTCTTCGACTTTATTCAATTTTTCTTCCCCGGGTTCTCCGCGTCACGATCAAATGCTTCTTGCGACGCCATGTTCAACATAATTTTAAGGGGCGCACTCTCTATTTACTCTGGGTTTTGACCCTCGTTCTTTTGCGGGACTGACATGGAGTTGTGCTCCATCTTCCTCCTCCCAGCCACTTTTTCGCTCTGGCTTTCCTCGATTTGGCGCCCAATAAGTCCTGGCCTGTTTCCAGAGCGCCAAGGCACTGTATCCGTTTTTTTTTCTCACGGATCTTACTTAAACCTTTCCCTTTTTTTTTTCTTTACTTCGTCTCCCATTTGTTAAATCACACATTGACCTTTTTTTTCCCCATGATACCGGGCGCTTTATGGGCCTTAACTTGCTTACATAAATTTCTCCGGGCGTTCCGGAACTTTATTTTCTGCCACGTTTCTAAAGTTCCTTAGATACTGTTCCCCGTTGGCACCAGCAATGGTAGCTGGCCTTCCTTAAACTTTCCTCTCTCCTTTCCTGAATTTCTTCCCTTTTTTCCGAGCAGCATATACAGGGCTTCTTGACTTCCTTATCTCGCGTTGGTACGACGTAAATTTTCTTTCTTTCCTCTTTTTCTTTTCCTCTTCTCAGCCCCCTCCCCCACCCCCTGCTGGTAGTTCCTCCGCTTTTGGCGTACAGGGCATCTTAAAACTTTATTGAGCATCCGGCTCCAGCTTGGTAGAGATCATCACTTTTTTCAGCTTTGCTCCCCCTGTTGTCAAAAACCCATTCCGGCTCACGCCTTATTGAAGGCGCAGCTGATTGGCCCCTTTTCATTATTTGTTTCGGTAGAGCCCTTTGACTTTTCTGTCGACAACCACTTCGAATTGTGGTTTCCTTCTTCTGGCTGTTTCGGCCAGTATTCGTTTTATCCTCCCAGGTTTTGGGAAGTTATAACATTGATCGTGTTTTTGTCGCATTTGTCCTCCTTAGCGCTCAAAATCTTTGTTACTTCTTTCGGAGAGGGGTGGCTCAAGTAGCAGTGGTCTTTCAAACCTTTATTTCTCCAAACCCAGCGTTTCCATTACTCCTTTCCGTCCGCTTTCCCCCCTTCAATTATTATTTACCTTTCTCTAAATCTATCTCTTCTCCTTTGTTTTGGTTGAGATCCATAGAGCCCTTCTTCCACGCTAACCCGCACCAGGCCCCAAGTCTCGTTGGTAGTTCTTGTGCGCCATCCTTCTTACTCCTTTCCCTATGAGCCCTCGCCCGCAATTGCCCGCCGTAACCCCCTTTTATTTGTTTTTCCCCGGCTTTAAGGCCATCCACCCCGGCTTACCCGACCTTTCCATTTCTCATGTCTACTCCAACGGAATCTGAAGAGCGGGCCTCAAGTTGCCATCCCCGTCCCAGGCAAACCTCTCCCTCTGTTGTGGTCGGACGGCGATTACTGCGAAGTTAATCCAAAAGCACTTATGCTATCGAGCCCCCGGGATTTAACCCCCTCGAATGCGCCATAGTCAATAAGGATTTTTAAGTAAATTTTTCCCCCAAGCTGCCCTCTTAATCAAATTCATCTTCCGTTTGATCCTCCCTTGGTTATTTCCGTGATCAAGTTTCTTCTCCAGTACGACAAATCTTACGGTATTTTCCGCTCTCACCTTGGGTATCGTCCGGCCGCTAGTTCCTCCTCAAAATGCCTCTTTACGGCGTCCACCGCGCGCCCCTGAAGAAGTCAAGGCTTGCTATTATGCTAAGTTGTCAAACGCCTTTCCGTCTCCCTCTTAACACCATGAGGGCATGTGCCAAAGGTTGTCCTTTAAGTCGTTGTCGCCTAAAAGGGTCCCTGTTACGCCGTTCTCGCCGGTTCCTTTTTTTATGTACCTCGCACCTTTCCTCCCCTCCCGTTCAGTATCCTGTCAAGGGTGGCAAAGGGGATTCAGTAGTTTGATTGCGCCAAACGCCCCCCAGGGCTGGCTTGGTACTTCGCCACAGCGGAATACATGCCAGATTACGCGCTGTGCCCAGGGCAGTTTTTTTCGTCTTCTTCCCTCCGAGTTCCCAAGCCCGCCCGTTTTTTTAAATTCTGGATTAGCTTTCACACTCCACGAAGCAAGCCGCCCCTTTACCTGTTAGCCTTTCAGGCAAGATAGTAGCTACTTCCCCCTTCCACCATTCCTTTTTCAAGCAGTGCGTTCTCAGAGGATTTTCGTGTCCCCTAGCTATTTGGCTGCTCTCTTTCTTTCCTGTTAGCCCCAAGTTTAGCCGGCTCCTATCCCAAGTCGCTCCCCCCAGCCAAATTAACCCCGCCCTCCAATTCCAAGCTCGCCAGAAACCTCTAACCCGCGACGCTTCGAAATCCAGAACGTTCCGCCCCGTCAACTACCTGGCCCTTCGTATTTCGTACTTCCTCTCTTGCCCATCAATTGAGGCAATAATAGGCCCCCTCAAATTATATTTTCCCCTTTCGTATAAGACATCGTTGCCGTACCTTTCCTAATCTTTTTTAAAGCAAGTACCACAAATACCAACTCCTGGCCCAAAAGAATGCCTGCTCAGCCAGCTCCCGAGATTGTCTTTTCTTTGATCGTAAAGTCCCCTTCCGTTCTCTCCTGTACTCTTTTTGATATGCTTCAAACAAGGCTGCCGTTCCCCCTTACAGCCAGCAAGTCCTGGACTGAATGACTCCACCCGAGGAGACGGCCTTCTTAAAGAAATCCTTTCTCTCCAACAAGCCGGTCGGGTATTTTGGCATCCGTTTGCCGTACCCCCGGTTCACGCCACGTCGGACAGTATTTTCTCCTCAACAGGCTTTTCCCACCCTTCCCAAGCCCTCAGTATTTTTAATTCGCGTGTAAGAACCCGCAACCAAATTCGAGCCGCCACTATTCGACTATTTTTCAACGACGCCTTTTTTGATGTTACACGCGCGCTCCCGTATGGAAAAGTTTTCTTCTTTTCACTTCGCGAAGGTTACGCTAAGTCCGCTCGCACTTGGCTTGGCTAAGCCATCCCCTCCACCCTCTTCGCCTAAAGCCGGCGACACAAAGTTATTTTTCGTTGCTGGCCACCAAAGGCCTTCCAAAGGGACTTGACCATGATCCTTACCATTGAAGGTTAATTCGGCACCCCCCCGTAAACCCCCAGTTTTGGCCGTGGATGATAACTAAGCCCCTTGTCAGCAGTCGTCCCTAGAACCACCATCTCGCCCAGGTTTTTGCGCATCGGTTACTCCAAGGGTCCTGTTCCTCAAGATGAGTGAGTTCCTCATGTCTACCCCCTCCCCCTCCGATAAGCCGTAAACACCCAATTGACCTTTTTTTTCCCCACCGCGCTTTCTTCTACTGTCCAGTCCCTCCTTGTCCACCTCACCCAACCGAGCGGGAATAAAAATCACCCCCC
>Ga0179591_1207300_pt1 | contig 11282 bp, 16 predicted proteins | sample CZOMad2_1_08_16f_FD_182891 | JGI IMG/M metagenome (GOLD analysis project Ga0179591, IMG submission 182891) | Vadose zone soil fungal communities from Angelo Coast Range Reserve, California, USA - CZOMad2_1_08_16fungal (PacBio error correction) | ecosystem: Environmental > Terrestrial > Soil >... | reverse complement strand
CCCCTTTGCGGGCCGATATTATTTCCTCCTCCCGTTTTTGATTGACACCGGTACTTCCTTTCCAACCCTGCGTCCGACGTTTTCCCATTCCCTTTTTTCCCCCAATATAGATGTTTTGCGGAGGTTGCACTTTGACCTTTCGGCTTCCCCTCCTGTTGGCCCGGTTAATTTTTTGTGCACGGACTATTATTTCTCCCCAGCCCCCTTCCCCCATTTCGTTTAGGCAGAAAGACTTTTCCCCCCTTTTCCGATTTATTTTGTGGATGAACTTTGTTGGCCCCCACAGTTCGGTCCGAGCTTCTTTCCTTGTTAAGGTTTCCCATTCCCACTTCAGGACAATTCCCCAGGAGGGCACCCCTTTTGACCCACAACCAATATGGATGCGCTTGCTTTTTTTTGTGTTGGTTTTTTTTGGATTCCCATGCCTCCCCCCCCCTCACCCCCTTTAGTCGAAATTATATTGACCTTTTCTTTTCCCGTAAAAATTTTTCACCCCCCCTATTTGGGACTTAGGTTTTCCTCTGACTCTGTATCTTAACAACCCCCTATTGAAGTTGCAAATGGAACTTTTTTTTTCCCCCCCCCAACGCCACAATATCCCTTCCCCCCCCCAATCCCCCACCGTTTCTCCCCCACTTCCCCATAGCCGGGGATTCACCCCACTAGTCGACATTCATTTGTTTTTGGCTTGCCGTACTCAACCACCGTCCAGGACCCTATAGGATAGTAGCTGGATTGTTTTTGGAGTTGATTGCGACTGAAGCCTGACCCCTCCGGCAAGAGGGTTAGTGGCTTTTCTTTCCAGGTGGATGTAAAGTTTTGTCTTCTGCCTCGAAGATATTCCTCGTTCAAGGACTACTGAACCCCTTATCCATTTCTCAACCAGGTTAAGGTTCTTTCTAAGTAGTCTTTTTCCCTTATGAATTTCCCGTTTTTCTCTGGTGTCCCTGGCGGTAGTTCCGTTATCTTGATAAAGACTTCGTTCCTTTTTCCACTAAGCCCTTTTTTCTCACAGTCTTCCGTGTCCAGTTGTTGAGTCCTATAGTAGGCGAAAAAGTGTAAAACCTTTCCCCCGTTCAGCCCAACACACCTCCCAACCTTCTTTTTGGCGCTTCAGTTCTAGGCGTTTGGCTTTTTTTTTCCCTGGACGTCGGCAAACTTTACGCCGTCATTCCCTAATATTTTTCCCTTTCATTTGTGGTCGTTCCCGATCAATTGAGGAAAACCCAACCGTCGCCTAGCAACATTTTAGGTAGGCGGCCCAACTCATACATCCTCATCCCCGTCCCTTTGCATTTCCAACTCCATCTGCCTGAGAGTCTCTCCACCCTTTCCCGCCCACCTATTAACGATTTTTTCTAGGAAAAGATTTTTTTTCAAAATTGCTTTTCCCCCCACCCCCCGGTTTTTTTTTTTGTCTCCTCCCTCAGTTTTGTACCTGGCCAACAAGATCCCCTTCACGTATTTGTTTGGATTTGTTTAATTTTTTCAAATTTTTTCCTCTTGTCTCCTTTTCCCACCGAAATCCTGGAAGGATTTCCTTCCACTGATTTTTTTATCAGGGAGCGGTCAAGCCCATCCCCCTGGCTTTTTCTTTCTTTTTCTCCTCAATAGTATTTGGTATGCAACCTGGATCACGTTCACATCTACTAAGAATATATCGTACCAAAAAACCCCTTTTTTATTCCCCTCCTATGAGATTGTACCCTCAATCATCCCCCCTTCTTCCAAGTTTTGCTCGTTTGCCTTGACTGGATATTTCCCATCTTTTCCCCCCTCCCCTTTCCCCGCTTTCGCTCCCCCACCAGGGATTAAGTTATAAAAGTAGTCCCCTTGATTAGCTACCCCCTTAGATCTCCCCTTTTTAACTGTAATACCTCCCTCCTTACTAGACCCTCCACTTCACCCAGCCGTACCCAACCTCACTTCCCACTGTCCAGGCAGTTTCTTCACCTAAGCCTTTTTTCCCCCTTCATTTGCCTAAAACTTTGACCACCCACACTTCCCGCCCTTTCCCCCCTAGTCTCTCTTCTTGTCTTTGCTAGGGCACATGTCTTTTTTTTCAGCTTTCTTTGCTTTTCTCCTTTGGCGGATTAAGACACCTCGTTGTTCTTTACCCCTTCCCTTTTTTCCGCGAGGCTGCGCCTCAAACACGACGAAAACCCCCTTTTTTTTCCGCCTTCTGCATAGGCTTTTCCCCGACTTTTGAGCAAATTTCCCTTTCACCGGCTTTTCAGGCCCCTAGCTCTGTCGGCTTTCTGCCTGTCATGATGAAAGAGGCGGCAGGTTCCTTTCCCCCAGAGTGTCGACATGCTCGGTCCCCGTCCCGCTTCCCAAGACTCTATGACCTCCCCCCTCTCATTTTCTTGACCTTTTCTGACCCCCCCAGATCGCCCCTTTTGAAAGTGTCGCAGGACCTTGAACCGTTCATTCCCACCCTCCAAATTCGACCGGTCGTGATTTCACTCTCTTCCACCCCATCAAATTATACTTTAGCCCCTTTGAAAGGATAGGTTTCCCACCCCTTCCCCCACCCAGTCCCTTTTTTTACCAGTGTAAACTACAGAATGATGTAATCTCTCTCATTTTCCTCCTCTTCCCCCTTTTGTTTTTTTGTTTTTTTTTTTGATCGAGATTCCTAAACCTTGAATTTAATGGTATTTTTCAACTTCCCTGCTGTTGTTTGAATTATCCCAACACCTCTTTTTTTTTACCGTCTAATCTTCCCTTGGTGAGATGTTGCTATGTTCCCTCTTTCCTCTTGCAACCTTGTCATCGTTCCTTTTTCCTTTTTCTGCTTCCTTCCTGCGTGCAGGAGGTTCGATGGGCTCTATTTGTTTTTTTTTTTTCAGTGACTATGCATGGTGCCTTGTTTTTTCCTTTTCAGTTGTTTTCTGGGAATCCTTTTTTCGTGACCCTACTCGTTTTTGCTTCCTTCTGGACCTAGAAACTGGGCATCGTCGCTGCTTTGTCTCCAACTCCGCCAATTGTAAGAAGCTAGGGAGGTACATCCTTTCTTTATCCACCCAATTTCTTTTTCCCCACTTTCCTTTTCCTAAGGGTGGTTAGGGGACCCGGTTCGTTGTTCTGCTTCCCCCGCTCTAGGACAACCCCTTTACTGGTGCTTTCGTTTCTCCCCCCACGGAGGTTTTTCTTTAGGCTCCCCTTTACGTTCCGCACAAGTTGCAACTTTCTGCCAAACATGTTGCCCCCTTAGACCAAAGGCCCCCCCCCTCCCAGCTCGGGGGAACTCGTGGGTCCCCAACAACCCCCCCCCTGAACCTTTTTTTCCTTCCTCCTTTGACATGTTTTTTCTGACCCCGACACACGAAACTGCTTCTTCCACTTCTTGAGTTCTTTGATTTGTAATTCTGGTTCATGGCTCTTTAAGGTTAAGTTTTTCCCCCCGTCCCGGTAGATTCAATCGTTATCTCATCATTCCCTCTTTTTTTCTTTATTTTTTTGTATTTTATTGCCCGGTGACAATGGTGAGTGTCTATCCAGTCCAAGGTCCACAGAGCTTAAAGTTTTCTCTTCCTTCCTTTTGGCATCCTCTGTGCAGCAACGTTTTTGTGTAGATATAGTCGAGGATATTTCTCTGTCTCCCCTTTATCTTGCAGTGGTACCCCCATCTCTGGAGGATCAAGACTTCCCCTTTTGGGATGGGTTCTTTTCCCCCCCCCCCTGATTCTCTTTTGAACAGAACTACGTCCCGGTGAGGTTCGTTTTCAATCCCCTTCCCTCACACCCTATGACCACTGAACCACCTCCCCCTTACCCCCGCCTGCGCTCTTTTTTCCTGTTCAACAACTGAGGGGCATTCGGCCCCCCCCCCTTTTTACCTTTTGCTTGCCCCCCTTATGTTCCCAGATGTTCCTATCGTAAACATCGGTGCGATCTTCTCTTTCGGTTCCGCTCTTCTCCCGGGGAACCGAGTGGTGGCGGGCAAACCCTATTTCTTCTTTGGCCTTTTCACCCCTCAATTTGGCTATTATCCAGTGTTCTCAACTTGGATCTGACGACATTCCTTTCCTTTGACCTATATTGTTAACTGACCCGTTTCTTTTGCATCCGCGTCTCCCCTCCGAAGAACCCTTTTTTCCCTCCCCCCCCCCACTCCGGTTTGGTCTTTTTGTCTGTGACGTATTTAATTTATCCTCTAGATTTCTCCCCCCATTCATTTGCTTTCCAACGAGCCTTTTTTCATCCCCTCCCCTTTTTTTCTTCTTGTCCAAGGACGCAGGTAGTAATCCGGATCCCCCACTTTTCCATCTCGGGATTTTCCCTTGCATCTCTGAGAAACCTTCCAAGTCATTTTCCTTCGATGGTTATTCGAAGTTGTGAAATATTCGATTTCTCCCCAACCCCTTTCCCCCGCCCCCAACTTTTCGGTCCCTCCCCATCTGCCGTGGCGGTTTTTTCTTGCTTCCCTGCTCCCATAAATAAGGACAATAGCGACGACCTAGATTTTTTCCTTGTCTGTTTTTTCGTCCCCTTTGATCCAAATGCCTGTTTCTTTCGCCCCACCCTAATCTTTGTTTTTGGATCCCCCCTTTTGTTTCCCCCCTTTCCCCCTTTTGTAGGACTTGCTCTGTGGCGTTTGAACCTTACTACCTGCTACTCCTTTCCCCCCTCGACACTCTGCGACTGGAATGCCACCTTTTTTTCCCCTTTTCCACCCCTTTTTTTTCCTTCATCCCTACTAAATGTAGTTGAGCATTGGGACCTCCTCGAAAAACACCCCAACTCCCCCTTTCTTTTTCTGACCCCCTATTGGCCTTTCCACTTTTTTTCTCTGTACTGCCCCCCCTAAGTTTCCCTTTCATGCCCCCCCCCTCTTCGGTCCTCCCAATTTTGGATTTATAGGAAGTATCTTTCTGTCCCCTCGCGGCTTTTGATTAATAGTTCATGGTGCTCCATGTGTCAGCCAGGGGTTTCCTTTTTTGGATGATGAGGTTTTTAAAAGGTAACAATAATAACCCATATATTCTTTGTGTCCCCTCCTGCTATTTCTGCTGCATTGAAGTTGACTTCTGTCTTTTCCACCTCCCCCCACCTGTCTCTATATCGTGCCGGTCCGGTTGTACTTGTTCCCCCCTGCCTGTCCTATTTTAAGACTTGACTTGGCAGTTTTTTTTCGGCCCTTCCTTCTTCTTTTAGTTTCCCCCCCCCCTCCCCGCTTTTCCCATGCTACAGCCATTGTACTAGGTAAAAAAAATTTCTTTGCAACCTTGTCCACCTTTCCCTTGATCCCGTTCTCCCCCCCCTTCAGCCACGACCCTACATATTTCACGTGGTCCCCCTTCAAACCCCCCCTTTCTATCTTTGCTGAGAATCGGAAATAAAGTGCCCTATGCTTTGGCGTCGTGAAACTGTTAGTCTTTAGCTATGCCCCATTCGACCATCTTTTGTACCCTTTCCGCTTCCCAATTTTTTCCCCTTTGGGTGGTTCTCCCTTCCCCCCCCAACTACGGCCTGGTTACCCCCACTGCAAATATCTCGTATATTTTCCTCCTGTTTGTTTTTAGTTTATCCTATTTTTTGCAGTTTGTACCAATGCGTAATTTTGATTTCTGGCCCCCCCCTTCCCCCCCCCTGGAGTCTCCCCCCTTTTCTCCCCCCATTTATTTTTTTTCTTGCCTCTGACTTTCCCCAAGCATAACAGTAGCCGACACCCCTCCTCTGGCCTAGTGCGTTCTTATTTGGTCAGCCCAACAAACGGATATGTTCCCCCGGAGGAGTAAGTAGGGCTTTCCCTCGTTTGTCTTTCTTTTTCCCCTGTGACTTGACTGATCAGGTTAGGCATTGTGACAACGTAGGCAACTTGGTTATTGGAGACGCTGGCGTTCTCATTGGCAAATCAATGCCAAATGCTGTACTCCCATACTGATGAGGGGCGAACAACCTCCCCACCCGTATTTCTTAAGCTCTGACACCCGCTTCCCAAACTGGACCGATTATCTGAAGTTTCCTTTTTCCTCTGCAAGTTTTCAACCTGGCACTGGTTCCCCGCCTTCCCATGAATGTTCCCCTTATCTTCTGTCTTTGATTTTTCCTTTACTCTACTCTTCCCCATGGGCCTGTCAATTTTGTCAGGGACCTTATCCTCCCTCCAAGTGTCTCGTCATTAGTGGCATGACAAGTGAAATGCCCGATTAACTCCCCCCCCCCCCCCTTTTTACTTTCCCCTTCCCCCCCTCTGTTTCCCCTCGTTTAAGTTTTTCTTTACACAGGAGACCCTGGCATTTTCTGGGCACCTGAAACCCCCCAGCTTTTCTGAATTGCGGGTTTAGGTCCCTGGCTCCACCTCCCCCTTTATTTGATTCTCGTGTCTCCATTTGAAAAATTTTGAACAACAATTTTTCATGTTCCCTCGTGTATTCCGTCCCATTTTGTGAGCAATTAAGTAGTTCCCACGCCCAACCCCTCCTCTACCAACCCACGCCCCGTTTCTCCCGCCAAGATTCTTGGGATAAACCCCCCCCCCCCCCCCCCCCCCCCCCCCCCCCCCCCCCCCCCCCCCCCCCCCCCCCCCCCCCCCCCCCCCCCCCCCAACGATCAACCATTCTTTTTTTTTTCCCCCCCCTTTACGAAAAAACCGGCCAGGTCCCCATATAGATTTCCTTCGTCTTTCGGTTTTCTGTTTGATTTGTCATGGGAATCAAACACCCTATTTTTGCCCCCGTCTTTGTTTTCATGGGGTCCCCTACCCTGTTGGATGTAATTTTGAGAGAACTCTTTTGCCAGTTTTCATACCCCTTTTCTTCCCTTTTTTCCTGACAACCTTACGTTCTTCGTCATGCTCTTCACAGGACATACTTTCCCCTTTGGAGTACTTCCTTGCAAGGATGAGTTCCTGTCGTAAAAAATTTCTCCCTTCTTCAGCTTGGACACCTGTGGACTCCTTCTTCTAGGTTCAGAAAGTCAAAGACCTTTTTACAGACAACCAGGACCACCCCTTTCGTTGGTTTCCCCTTGTTTTTTTTTTAGGCGTTTTGAGCGCCGGATCCACCCGACCTCTTCCCCCCCATTCCACCCTCTTGTCACATCCCTGTTGATGTTGGCGTCGCTCCACTTGCGTTCCCAACCCCCTTCTCCTATACTTTAGGTAGGCGTGGCACAAATATACTTTAAAGCCCCCCACTTCATTACCCGCCCTTCCACTTTTTCCTTCTCGCCCAATTCGCCCACCCTCCTGTGTACCGATATGACTCTTTTTTCACGCCTGTTGTTTTTTTTTTTTCCCTGTTTCCTCAATCCCCAGTGTTGACCTGCACCCGATCGCCTATCGTTCTGTGTTAGTTTGTTTCAGTTGTCAATATTGGATTGGGAGCAACCCTCCTCCCGTTTTGCTTTTTTTTGTTTCAAGGATCTCAGGGGTGAAGCCACCCCCTCTCACCTTGTGTTATGCTTCTTTTGACACTCACGAGAATTGTCTCAAGCTCCCCTTTCCACTTCCCCTCTCCCCTCTCGTCACCAAAAGTGTTTTTCCTGCAACCCCTCTTCTATGCAACTTACGATTCAACTTTCCCCAGCTTCTGTTTTGCCTTGGACTGGTGATGATCAGACATCACCATTCCCCGGCGTTCTCCTTCCCTATAATTTCTCCCTGATGCCCATTCTTTTTGATTCCTATGAGATTATACCTTCCAGAATTTCCCAAGTCCTTCTTCCTCCTTTCCATCCCCAGACTCAAAATCACTTCTGACCGTCAGTTTCGTCAGACACTCTTTCCCCCCTATTCCCCCCGTTCCCCCTCCGCCCCCTGTCCCCCCCAAGAGTATCCTGTTCTTTGTCTTGATGTTGGACACATGTTGGTCAGATTTGGCAGCTTCCGTTACCTTTGTGGTAACTTCCCCCCCCTCGTTTGGGTTACTCGCATTTTTTTCCCCTTCTTAGACTTTTTCCCCCCCCCCACTCTGTCCACGGTCCGACCCCATGAGAGATAGGCATTGAAAAAGACTGGTTGTCTGCCACTTCCGGTCCCCCCCCTTACTTAATCCCCCTAGTCTTTATGTTTTTTCTTCAGGCAGTCTGAACGCGGTCGCCTTTTCCTCTTCACCTCTTTTCGGTCCCCCCGTTCCTTTTCCCCAGTAAGCTGTTAACACCAGGAAACTATGCCCTTTCCCCCGCCCCTGCGTGTATCCCATAACCTTCCTAAACAAGAGTTTGCCATGGAAAGGTGCGGCCTTGTTCCTTTTCCTCAGCCCTGTCCCATGCTGTGCCTCGGTCTGTTAAATATTACAACATTTTCCCCTCCTTCTTAGACTTTCCCCTTCTTTTGCTCGTTTTCCACAGCAGTAAAGTCAATACCTTCATTGGTCTATTTCTTTTCTCTTTCCCCGCCCCCCCCTTTTTTTTGTTGAGCGGAGATATACATAATTCCTGTATTTCCACTTTTTACTGTTTTTTTTCTCCCACGGTATCAACAAAATAAGCTGGTCCCATTCTCTAACTATAATTGAAGTTGCTCTGTACCTCTGCTGTCACAGTGCATTTTCAGTGATGATGAATTACTTTTCCCCCCCCGTTTTCCTGGTTGCAGTTTCTTTGTTCTAAGTCTTTATCGCTTTTTCTTTTTTTTGGAGGGTAATTAGAGTCGGTCTCCTTCCTGACCGTGGCCCGTTTTCCCATTCTTTTTGTCCTGTTTCCCCTCGTTCCCTACTCCCCCTGCGCCTTATGTTCCCGCTGGCCTTGAAGAAGGCCGAAGGAAGACAGAATACCGCCTGATAGTTGATGAAAAAGTCTGTTTTTTCAGTATTTTTTTTCCCTTCCCTTCCCCCCCCCCTTCACCCCTCATGGGTTTTCTTTAAATTTCTTCCGTTGTTTAGGCCCCCACCCTCTTCCTCTTAAACCCCCAAACTGCTTTACTCCCAACCACCCCCTTTCTTTTTTGTCTTACTTTTTTAGCCGCCACCAGTCGAAGATGGCCCCCCCCCTTTCACAAAACACCTTTTTCCCCCCCCCCCCATGTCGCCCCCCGACACCGTCCGAGGAGACTCGTTGGTTCCGTGGTGCCCTTTTTTCTTCCATCTTGGACCACTTCTTCTTGTAAGACAACACTGCGGTCAGTTGTTTGGTCAGGCCTTTTCTTTCCTCGTTTTGGAACTGGATTCTAGTACGTGGAGTTTTTACCACCTTCCCCTCTGTCTTACCTCGTTTCTTTTTCCCCCCTCCTGTTAACCTGATCTTGGATGAGCGCCGGGCACCCCTTGTGAGTGGTCTATCCAGTCTTCCCCCCCTTCCCCCCACATAGATTTACTTGTTTTTTAGGATTCTTATGGTTTATCTCCTCGTTTGCATGCCCCACGTTTTTCTTGGTCTCTCCTTTCCCTGGAGTTTGAGAATGGGACTGATCTTGAAGGGGACAAATTATTTTAGTCCTCCACGCACCCATCCCCTCAGGGGTATGGGGCTTTTCACCAACCCTTACTACTCGGTTTCCCTCAAACCCTTTCCCCCCCCTTCGTTTCGGTGCACTCACATCTTTCCCCCAAAAATGTCACAACAGTCAACCCTCCAACCCACTAACGTCTTAGATTATCTTGTGTCCCCATGTCCTACTACCCCCCCCTCTGCTGTTATCTCGGACCCAGTTCCCTGTGGAGCAATTATTCCCCCCCTGGCCTTTCATATTTCTCACATACGGTTGCGACTTTGTCACCTTCTTCCTTTTCCCAGTCTTGATGCTTGAACATTGGAGTGGCGTTAAACCCCTAGTTCCTTTTCACGCTCTTCACCTAACCCGCTATCTTCCTTTTTTGTTTTTTTTTTTTTGTCTTGAATTGTATAGACCGCCCCAACATCTAGGGGCATTCCTCTTATACTTTCCGGCTGTCTTTGTATCGACGTCCACCCCCTCCTCCCTCCAACCCTTTTTTCAACTGCCCAACCCTACCACAAAGTGGGGTCTTTGTCTTCCCTTTCTCCTTTATTTTCCTCTAAGAGTATTCCCCATGAATGTTCCGGTCCTTTGCAAGAATTTCCCTCCTTCCTTTTTTTCTGTTTGAAGACCTCAGTATATTCCCGATAAAGTTCCATCCCTGTAGTTGTCTTCTTGTCCTGGTGCATCTATTAAGAAGAACTCAAACCGTACCGTTTTCTGAAGGGATGCTTTTTTTTACTGCCTTTGCAATAGTAGATTTATCCTCCACGCTTTCAAGTCCCCCCTTTTTTTTCTTCCCTAACCATTACCCCATAATGGCCTCTGGTTCTTCTCAATTCATTCACTCCACTCCGCCCCTACCCCTCCGACGATCTATATTTTTCTGGTTTTTTTTTTTGTCTTTTTTTTGCTCACTCCTTTTCCCTTTATTCCCTCATCTTTGTTCTGGATCACTTTTTTCGTTTTTCTTTTTGGATGGACGGAATATTTGTGGAGTGTGACCTTACTTACTTGCTCTCCATTTTTTCCTCTCCCCCCCCTCCCTGCTCGTTGCATGCAAATGGTTGTTGCACAATTTTTACAACCTTTTTATACTCAATTTCGACCCCCCCATTACCGGTCTTTTTAGGAGGGGCCGCCGCCCCAACACCAAATCCCATCCATCTTTTGTTTTTTTTTTTTCCCCTAACCCTTCCCCATTTTCTCCTGTTCCTTTTGTCAAAAACCTTTTAACCGGAAGTCAAAACAAACCCCTCTTCTCCCTTTTTTTTTTTCTCGGCATCTCTTCATTTCCTACACTTGCGATTATTTTTGTCTTTTCATTTTTCCCCTTTTTCGGTCCAGGTCCCGCACGGCAAGAGTTGATTTTTTTTTTTCCCTTTTTTGAACCTCATACCATATATCATGTGACATCATGGTACTCTGCCTGTCCCCTTTTAATTCTTGCTGTCCCCCCTTTTTTCAACTGTGTCCTATATCCGGATGCGTCCTGTTGATGTTTTTTTGCTGCTATTTTTTCAGACGGACCCCTTGGACTGTTTTCGCCCTCATTCTTCCTTTTTCCCTTTGTTCCCCTCCATTTTTTTTATTCCAATTCTCCGACATTTTCTTCCAGGTACCCCCCCCCTTTTTGTATAATTAGTGTCACCTTACTCCCTTGATCCGTTCCCCCCTTTAGTTCCCCCCCCACTCCGACACTTCTTTCAAAGACCTAATTAACTCTATGTCTATTTTTTCGTGTCGGAATCCCTCAACTGCCCTCCTTTGTCGTTCGGACTGTATCTGGCTTTCGCTACCCCCCCTCGTTTATTGTAAAACATTTGTCGCTTAAGGTGTATTGTGGGCCCTACCCCCCCCCCACCAAAAGTACGGTCCCTGCCACCCCACTTGTTCACCC
>Ga0179591_1254999_pt1 | contig 11283 bp, 13 predicted proteins | sample CZOMad2_1_08_16f_FD_182891 | JGI IMG/M metagenome (GOLD analysis project Ga0179591, IMG submission 182891) | Vadose zone soil fungal communities from Angelo Coast Range Reserve, California, USA - CZOMad2_1_08_16fungal (PacBio error correction) | ecosystem: Environmental > Terrestrial > Soil >... | reverse complement strand
TTTCTGGTTCAGCTTCTTCCCTCAGGTCGTCCTCGGTGGAGTCACCTGGCCCTTTTAACATTAAGACTTCCAACTAGCACTTCCGACGATAACACCACACCGACACCCCCCCCCGGCTCAGCAAGTCCGCGGAGAAAGACCCCTCCGGATAAAGTCCCTCTTTCATTTGTTTTTCGGTTCTGGAGAAACGCTGCGTCAAGCTTTATGCCGCAGTTATTCAAAGGTTTCGCCGGGAAGTACTAGCCGACGGGTGTCTTTTTTTTAATTTCGACCTTACCCCCTCCCGGCTTAGTACCTATTGACATTCAAGCCTGGCGCCAAACCCGTTTTCACCCGAGTTCATTTTCCTTTACCCTGGTATTGTCTCAGGGCTTCACGGGTTTTCCCCGTCCTTTGTGTTCAATTTGGGGCATTCTTTTTTGACAACAATTTTTTTTTCTTTTTGTTTACTTCTCTCTTTCCTTCATGAGTTTTGTTTTGTTTTGCTCTCTCACAAACACCCCCCCCGTTTGTGGAACAACTGCTTCCCCAAATTAGGACACGCTTTCTGTTGTGAACAAATCCTGTTTTGCCTTATGTCTCCTACATTTTCCCTCCCAGATCTGTGGATGTTTTGTTCCCTGTCTACGATTTCTTGAACTTCCCGTTTGCGCCTACCTGTAATTGCCCTTTTCTCCCTTGACAGAAAAAAAAACTGTTGTGCGCTCTGGAACAGACCCATGCTGCCATGCCCTTTCGGCCCCTTCGGCTTTGCCCCTTTTTTTTTTAGTCTGTTCACAACTTTTTTTTTGTCTTTGTTTTGTGGCCCGTGCACCAGATGAACCCCGTTGACCTCCTTTTTTTTCTTTTATGATAGCCTCTTTTGAAGATCCTTTCTTTTACTTTTTTCACACCGATGCTTGCATTCCCCTTGCCCATGTGGCGTGATGTCTTAGTGATTTGTCTGCACTCTGTGTGCTTCTGACAAGGCCGATTTGTTTTTTTTCATGCCTGAGGGCGATTGTCCCCAGTCACTGTGAGTCCCCCCGCGTTAACCGCTATTCTCCTTTTTTGTTCGTGAACCAATCGCCGTTTTGGACGATTGGAGTGTCACCCCTTTGTTTCTTCGGGGATATTCAGAAGGACCCGCCCGGCATGGTTTCCCCTATTTTTTCCATTCTCTTTTGTTTACGGCTTTTTTTAAATCCACCCACGGGACTTCCCCTTCGACATTTCTTGGCCCCCCCTTCGGTTGATTTCGATAGTTTGATCACAGGAGTTGAACCTCTTTTCCAGAGGCCTGATTACACACACTCTGGTTGGCCAACCTTTCCTGAGTGAGACATTTCCACCCGGGAACCCTCTTGAAGATTTTTCAAAAAACACTCTTTTTCCTTTTGAGACCTCGGAGTCTCTGCACGAGCGTGGTTCTTTGATTCTCCTGTTCAGCGCGTTCTTTCTTGGTGTCTTCACCCAACTTTTCCGCCTTTTAGCTCTGTTTCAACCCTTTTTTTTCTTTGCATTTGTCATGACCCCCCTTGAAGCGCCGTTTTGCTGCGCCCATTGACAATGTCCCGGTTTTGTGCCTGCCAATGGTGACCCCTTTCCTTTTCCGTAGGCCAAACGTACTCTCCTTTCTGTTTCCTTCAACGAAAAGGTTTGCCCGGAGACCATCCCCGGAAAACCTTTGAGTACCCCCTTCCCCCCTTATTCCCTGATACTACGTATAACCCTCTCCCCGTGGCCATCATCTTTTCCATAATACTTTTTTCTCCCCTTCCGCTGGCCTTTTTGGCGACATCCCACGTATCACCGTTCTCAAGGAAAATCACCTGTCGGATTTTTTCTTTTCTTGCATGTAATGTAAGCACCCATGCTTTTTTTGCGTTCCTATTGCGGCATGCAATGTCCACATATGTGTTTGTGGCGATGAATTTTTCCCTTTGCACCCAGCCCAACTTCCAAGCCCCCCTGTTGTTCCTGCAATTTTCTTTTCCTTCTTTCACCAAGTTTGACCCCCCTTTGTTCCACACCGCTTTTTCTTTTGGGTGGTGGCCCGTTTTGACGGTGAAGGTGGCAAGAGTTTTTTGTTCTTTCGCAACCTCTAGTTACGACTCTAGGCCACTTCTCGTTTGAGGGAGTTTTGCCCTATGGAGATTCCCCTTCACCTTTGTGCTCGGAAGTGGGTGGGATGAACTCTCCCTTGCTGTTTCAAATTCTGAGGTCTTTTACTTCTTGCGAAGAACACTTTTTTTTCAAAGACATGGTTTTTCCCCCTTTATTTAGATTGTCCTTTCTCCCTCCTCTCCTCTCTCACCCGCGTCTTTTTTTGCGGAACCCTTTGCTTTTGTTCACCTTCAAGACGCGTTGTGAGGAATGCTTGGTTCCCCCCCTGGACACTCAGCTTGTTGCACCAACTTTTTTTTTCGGCGTGGTTGACGCACCCTCACTTAGGTTTTCACTTTTACCACCGACTCCGAAAGTGTCCCCCTTAAAAGTAACCAAATTTCGCAACTTATATTTTCCAAATTCACATAGTGTTTCCATGTGGGAAAGTTTTTGCTGAAGCCTCTTGTCTTTCTGCGTTTTTTTTTCTTTTTTTTCTCAGTTTTCTTTTGACCCCCCCTTGAGACGCATGAGGACCTCTTTCTTCCCCTTTCTTTTCGTATGCTCTGTTTTTTCCTTAGGACGGCGCAGGTCCCTTTTCACGTATAGTCTTTCTTCTCTGTTTTTTCCCGGGGAAGCCGCGTTTTGCAGTAAACCCCACCCCAGGATTTGGCGCCAGGTGATGTTCTTGCTTAGGCACCCTTGCTCCTTCGGCAAGCTTTAATTGCTATTTTTTTTGCCAACCCAGCACCGATTGTGATTCTGGGCCATCTTCCTCAGACAGCGGGTGCTGCGTCCCGTTTTCTGCCCCCCCCCCCCTCTCCTCCTGGATTTTGGACCTTCCTCGACCTTTTCCCGTGTAGTTTTTAAGTCCTTGGGAAAGACTCCCCCCTTTTGTACCTTGCCTGCCCCACTTTGGTTCGTTAGTGGCGGGCCCGGCCGAAGACCATGCCCCACGTTTTCTTCTTCCGGTTCAGGTTGACAGCTTTTCTGCCTTTTTTTTGGAGCGCTTTCGGGCTGTTACAGCCGAATATTTGGTTTCTGCAATTTCCCCAATCTTCGAAACCTTTTTTCACCCCGGAATTTGTGGCCCAATTCTTTTTGCTCCTGGACTTTCTTTTTGTCTACGTCTCGCCGCAAGGAGCATTTCCCCCCTTTTTAGTTTGTCGTGTAGCATAAATAGTCCCCCTCTCCGGCGATTGGTCCCCGCATTCCCCCCAGCTCTTTTTTCCCTAACTTGCTCTTCAACTAACGGCGCGGCTGCCCTCCACATGACCCTACACCGCCACTCCAGCTTTTTTTCGTTCTCTCCGCCAGACCGTTTTGGCACCACGTCAACCCCCTCCTTTTTTTCGCTGGCGGAAATTTTGCTACTTGGTCCTACCCCTTCTCAGCACGAACTTTTTCTGTCAAACGTTGCAAACCGTGTTCTTCTGTTCCTTTTCTTTTTTTTTTGTGGTTCCTTCCGAAGGCCCCCTCTTATTGTCATTTCCCACTCCCAACCCCCTCCAGACAATGCCTTTTGTCCCAAAGGGCTAGCCAAACCCCCAAATTTTCCGCGCTTTTTTTCTGCTGTTTTCTCTTAAATCTGCAACCCCGTCAATCGGGTATACCCTCCTTTCGGCCTCCCCTTCTTCGGCCCTGCTTTTTTCTCCCCCCCAAAGTTTACGTTTCCGCGGTGATCATCCCCTCAGTTCGTTTTTTTGCGCGTTGCATACGATTATAATAAGGACCCCTCCCCCCCCCCTGATGATATTTCCCCCCCCCCGTTCTGATGACCACACCAGCTCCCAGCCTTTTTTCACGATATCTCGATTATCCCCTTCCCCTTTCGGAGATACCCCTTTTCGGGCCCTTTTCCTCTTCCCCCCACAGGCAAGGGCGGGAACTCTCACTGCCCTAGCCCGTGGTCTCTTCCCCCTTTCCACCCGATTTTAATGGTCCCCCGTGGTCTTTTTTGGTGGATCCCTTTTTGGGGTTTGATCGTCCCTTTCTTCCTTGGCTCAATCTTCAAGTATTCCTTGGGATTCCCTCTGTCTCGTTGGCGTATTCCTTGTTTGATGTACTTTTATTGAAAAAAACCACTTTTTTTTTTTTCTTTTAGACGTTTGTTCGAGGGACCTTCCGTTTTTCGGGGAGAGCTCCTCCTTGAGACAGTTTGAGACCTTTTTTTTTTCCTTATTCCGCTTTTCTAGAACGTGTATTTTTTTTTTGCTGTGGGCCAACTTTTGCTGGTTATAGTACTTTCCCCCCCCCCACTCGTTTTTTTCCTGTCCCATTCGGGCGCTCCTATGGTCGACTTTTTTTTTGCAAACTCGACGTGACCCCCTTTTCCCGCGTTTGGGCCCCTTACCTTTTTATAACCCCGGAGGGCCCGTTCTGGTTGGTTTTTGTGTTTGAGTTGTTTTTTTTTATTGCCAAAGGGGGCATGGTCCTCCCTTTTCTGGGTGGCGAGCGGGCTTTTTTGTGTTCCTTTTTTCTTGGGGGCGCAGGTTCTTTCCGTTCTTTTAACCGTCAACTTCTTTTCTCCGGCCCAATCCTCTCTCTTCCCTCCCCCTGTTGGTGTAGAGTCCTCTTGAGGTGAGTTTGCACCCTTCTTTGCACCGGTTACCTGGTTAATTTTCCGACATGAAGTTTGGCCCCAGGCCGCGTCGTACTCCCTTTTTTTTCTTGGACCCGGATCCTTGGTTTTGAAAGACAAGACCCACACCCCCCCCCCCCCCACTCCTTGCTCGGCTGATCACGGTCCCTTTTTAGTCGGTCTCGTCGTTTATTTGTTTTTTGATTTTTCTTTTTTTCCGCAAGGGCGGCCCCATATGCCTTTTCTCCTTTTCCCGGAAAACGCGGAGTTTTGATCACTGTCCCCCTTCTGTCCCACAGCAAAAACCCTCTTCCCAGGTTGTCCTTTTCTTAGGCAAGCAAAATTCTTCCCCTTTTCCCACTTCGGGGGCGCTTCCTCGGTCTCGACCTCGTCCCCCCTTTACGCCTACAGTGTTTTTGAAATCTAAGTTTCGCAAACTACGCCCTTTCTCCTCATACTGCCATGCATCCTTTTTTCTTTTTCCTCTAACAACCACGCGGGACTTTCCCCCCCCCCAAACATCACCCGTCCATGGACCCCTTAGGTCCCAGGTTTTCTAGTTCCTAGTGTCATGACCCTGTACCTTCCTTATGGGTAAAATTTATTTCATGCCATTTGCCTGACGTTTTTTTCTTTCGGGCAGAAATTCCTTTCCCCCCGTCAGCAGGAGGCCTTCTTTCTGATGTGATGTTGTCTTCCAACTAGCTTCTTTTCCGACATTTCCCTTACAGCGATATCGGCCCTTTTTTCCCCATATTGACGCTTTTGCTAGATTTTTTCCTTCTTATTTTTGTCGGTTCAGGGCAGTTGATCACGTCCCTGGGCTCGTCCTGATTTTTAACCTTCCATTATTGAAAACTTTTTGGGCGTTTCGATCAACCATTCCCCCCCCCCCCTTATATGGTATGGCAGAGCCCTTTTCGGCAACTTTCTCCTTTCTTGTGGGGGTGGGATTTTCCCCCCCTGCCTCTGGATGGACTTCTATTTTTCTCTTTCCCCCTTTAGGGCTAAGGTACACTTTCGGGCGGTAACCCGGAGTTCTTTCCTACCGATGCACCCCTATCCTTGCGATACTTTTGCCTTTCTTTCTCCTCTTTGGTGCGGCGTGAATAACTCCTTCGTTGCACTGTCTTTTTAGGTCTCTTTTCTGTCGTCAGGTTTTCCTGGTTTACTCAGGCGGCAAACATCCGCTTTTCTTTTCTGTGCGCTTCTTTTCCTTATCGTGGAACCTTCAGGTGTCCACACCCAACACTGACTTGGACTTTCTCTTTGGGCTTTACGTATTGAGTTCCCCGTGATTCTTTTTTTTTTAACACATTGGCCACCCCTTCCGTTGTAGGTCAGAACGTAAGTTTTGCTTTTCTCCCAACCCCCTCCCTTTTTTTGCGGGGCTTTCCCCTTTTTGGACAGTGCGTTGAGACCCCCCCCCATGGCTCTGATCCACCACCCCCCCTGGGACTTTCATAAAACCTGACGTGTTCACGCGCATGTACATTTTTCCCCAACCCATGCTTCCCTTCCCCCCTTGGGATGTCTTGTCGTTTCCCACGATCCCCTTTTTTTTATGCTATGCGTATTTTCCCTCCAGTAGGCGGTGTCGTCCCCGTTTTTTCCGTGGCTCGTGGTTTTTGTGGCCCTTCGCCCCCCCACGCTTCTGTTTCCAAAAACTTGTTTTCTCCCCAATTGATCTAACACGTCGGCACTCTCCCTTCTAATTGGCGTGGGCACATGATTTTTCTTCCTCCCCTCCCGCTTCCGCTTTTCCCTGGCCAACCAACAGTTATCTGTCCACCTAACCATCGCCCCGAAGCGCCTTTGCGACTATTTCGGTTTGAGATCGCACCAATTTCCTGCCATGATTTATTTTCCTAATAGCTCATTCGCTTGGCTTTAATGATTCCCCTGCCCACTCTTCCATCGTCTTTTCTCCCCATATAACAACCTTCTCCCCCACACGATTGGACGAAACTACTGTCCCCATTTCCTCCCCTTGTTCTTACTTTGACTATTTGAACCCTAGCGCGACCCTCTTTGAAGAGTGCGGTGTTTGTCTCCCCCCACCGGCTTTTTATTATGTCTATCCTTTTCCCCCCATTTTAGGTTCGTTAATCCTTGTATTGTCAACTCTTTTGGCCCTCGCTGGCTTCTCTTGAGCCATTCGCGTTGATCTGAACTTTTCGTAACCTTCCCTTTTCCCTTCCCATGGCTTGAATTTTCTTTCTTATTTAGGTTTGTACTTCTACAACGTTCCCCTTTCGTTTAAGAACGCTCCTTCTATTCTGCCCCCCTCCCCCACCCCCCCACGGTGAAGTACGTAGAATTTGACGAGAACTTTTCTCTTTTGCGTCCTTGCTTTCTTGTTCTAGGACAGTGTATTTTTCTTTTAGTAGTTGCCCCCCACACCAGCGCTTTTTTTTTTCAGGGGACCACTCCGGTTTTTGGACGTCTTTCCAAGAGACACGTGAGACCATTTTTTTTTTCCACCCCGGATCAAGTTGTTTTTTTTCTTCCCTGACAATGCGCCCCCCCCCTCGTGGGGCGGGGGGTTGATGGCTTTTTATGGGCAGGTTGGCAGCCTCCATCGGTGGAGCGCGGCTTTACGACCCGGGTCCATTTTGGATAACTTGTCTGGTAGTTCGTTCACCCCACCACCAGGGCGGTAATGGATTCCCCCCAGTTCTGCTGCTTAGTTATTTTCAGGTTCAGATGTCTAGGTATATGCCCCTTTCCTGAAGTGGTGCTATTTCCCTTTTCTGCGCAGGGCGCTTGTTCTGCCTGTCGCGGCTTGGTGCACCCGTCTGATCTGACCGTGGGTGACCAAATGCTTTTCGGTGCCTTGGCAGGCCTCCCATAATTTGTATGTCTCACTTCTCCTTTGAGCGCAAAGTCCTCTTAGGAGGTCATAGACCTTTTCCTCTCCCTTTTTCACACTCTAACGTTGGCTGGTGTTTTGACTGCCCGCTCCGCGATCCCCCACTTTTGCGCCGGGTCTCATGGAGAATTGACTTTTCTCTGTTACGTTTTTGCGAGTGTTTTCTCCCATGGCTGCCGTCGCTTTGCATTCCCCTTTTTTTTGAAATCGTTCTTTTTTTCGCGATCGAAATTTTTTTTTTTCCACAGAAGGTTTATTGTTCCCGGGTTTTTATTCGCCGGCCCTGATTTTATCCCCGCTCTTTCCCTTAGCTACCTTATGTGCAGACCTTTCCTTTTCTTTTATGGCATGTCTTTTTTTAATTCGGGGTGCCAACGGCTTTCGGTTGGGTCACGCTTTTTTTTCTTTTGGTACCTGCCCAGCTTCTCCAGTTGCAACGGGCTTTACTGACACTCCCCTTTTTTCCATCCCATTGCTTGCCCTCATTAGAGTCCTCTTGAGGCGAACCCCTTCTAGTGCAAACCTCACTTTCCTTTTTTTCCACTGTGGGGGACACAGTCTTTTTTCCTCCCCCTGATGGGACTTCCCTTTCCCCCCTGGGGTTGAATGTTAATCAGGCGCCGCCTGTCCTTTTCTTCCGCAATCCCAATTTTTCCCCCTTCGCCCGGCAGGGTTTTTTTCTTTCTTTCACCACCATCAAAAGCGGAGTCGGGTTTAGGTCGGAGACTGAGACTCAACGTCGCCTCTTTTTTCTTTTTAATTTTGGCAAGGCTTTGTACACGGTTTTGGTTGGATCTTTTCTCTAATAATGTTTTTTTAGTGAGATAGAAATACCCACCCCCCTTTGTTCACACCAAAGGTCTTTTCCCCTCTCTGAAAAGCGATTCAACTTTACCCTTTAAACTTTCTCCTACTACGCTCCCTGTGTTCTTTGATGGTGGTTACCTCCGAGTGCTGCAGGTTCCTTTTTTTTCGCATTACTATTGCCCCTTGTTCAATCTCCCCCCCCCTGCGTTGCGCTCTTGTCTTTCAAGCGTCATTTGAGTTTTCTTCCCCCCCTGGCTATGACCATTTCAACCCCTTTTCGTCGGAGCTGTCAGTCACAGTTTCCGGCACCCCTATCACCCGGTGTCTTTTTCTTGTTTCGTTCCTTATTAGGAGGCTCGCCGTTTTTTATGGGAAACTAATGTATTGTTTCTCTACAGTGTCTTTATCATTTTCTGTTATAGTCTGTGCTAGTTTCTTGCCTCTCTTTTCTTTAGTTTATTTTAATTCCTGGTCAGTGTACCAAATCTGCTTTGTCTCGTTATTTTCTTTTGGACTCGAGAAAAACTTGGCTAGCCACGTTCCTCTATGTCCCTCCGTTTTCGCCCTACCTCTTTGGTGAAGTGCGCTTTTCCCCGGCGTAGTTTGGACGACAGCGTATGCTTGCCTGAGTGAAGTCTAGTGACGCACTTAGGGGGCAAACGAACCCCCCCACGGAATCTTTTTACTTTTCCCCTTGCTGTCACCCTGATCTTTCCCCTTTGAGATCTCCCCCACATTGGTTTTTGCCCTTGATGGCATTTTTTGGACCCCCCTGATTTACCAATTATCCCCTTCCTCCACCATGCCCAGGTCGAAATGGGCTGAAATCGGACGTTCGCCCTCTGCGTCGCCCACCAAACCAGTTCCCTCGTCTTCGGATCCTTGTCTTTTTTTCTTTCCCCCCATTAGGCTCTTTGTTGTTGCCCGATTATCCGAGTCTTCGAAGGCTGATTTTACCCCTTCTTATCGTAGTAGCTTCTTTCTCCCCCTTGGAAGTTGGACTTCCCCGAAAAGTCCCCTCACCGTCCGACACTTTTGCTCGTCCATCCCCTTTCTGTACCCTGGACCAGGAGAGGGCACGTCAAATCTCACCCCCCCTGTAATGTGTTCTGGCTCCGAATAGCGTTTGCCACTGCACCAGCCACTTGCCTCTCCACCGGCGGCCCGACCCCCCCCCCCCCCGCACTTCAAACCAACCTTTTTTCTAAAGTAGAAAATTCCGCTAATGTTAGCATATCTTCTTCATACACCCAAACCCATCTCCTTCCGGATCCCCCTTTTTTTCTGCAATCTCTTGTATACTTGTTCAGTGTGCGACACCAACCCCCCCCCGATCCTCGCTTTTTTTTAAACCCCGGTAACCGCCAGTAAACCTATTTGATCTTCATGGCACCCCGGACTCTCCAAAGTCGACCCAGCCTGGAACCCTTGTTTTGTGGGTGGGCTCATGCCCTTTGCCAAGACCCCCACATTCGAATGTCTTTTCTACTCCTTCATTCCCGACGGCTCCAATCCTGGCACACACCCGCGTCTTTCTGTCTCTTTGTTCTTCACAACCAATACCTCTCAGGAGATCTCCATGTCTATTGGACGATAGTCAGTGCCCTCGACGTGCAGACCGCAGGATCTCCGTCATAATATGGTTCGCTCCCCCCATTGCAACCCTGTTAAGTTGGTCGGCTACGTTTCTCTGCAGGGGTTGAAATTGCAAAACCGCTTTCTTTTTCCTCACTGACCTTCCTAAGAATGGATCCAAAAGCACTTCTCTCCCTCTTTCCCATAAGATTATACGCTTTATGCCTAACTTCAGTTTTTGCCACCTATGGGACGGCCACTCTGTGTCTGAGCTACTGCGGCCCTGCCTTGCACAGAGGGTCCCTACAATTCACCTCCCCTTACTGTTACAGAACTTGATTGGAAACATTTTATCTCTAACACCCCTGTGAGTTGGTTACCTTGCCGCCAAACCTAACTTCTTTCCCCCTTCTGCCAGGTTCAACCGAACAGCGCGCGAGTTTGCCTACAATCCAGTTTGTCCTCCCCCATGGTCTCATTGAGCATAAACTTTTGTTTTCAGGACTTTTTGTGAGCCTTCTCATGACGGCTTTGAGTTCGTTTCACTGTTTTGCTTATAGTTTCCTTTGCCCTTGAGGAATATTTCGGACTCGATTTTTTGCCCGCATCTCGACTCTGTTTTGGTACTATTCTTTTGAGCACCAGATTCCCCCCCACTTCCTGGCACCATCTCTTACTTCCCCCCTTTTGTTCGTCTTTTTTTACATGCGGTGATGTTCCCCCGATGTGTTTTTTTTCCCCCTCTTTTTTGGGCGCCGTTCATAACTGCTTCCTCCAACATGGCTGGCGCCAGGTAGGCCCCCACGGAAACGCGTCGCACACGCCTTTCCGCTCCACCCCCACAACCAACCCCCCTGGCCCACCTCCTGTTGGATTTTTACAAGACCCCCCCCCCCCCCGCACCCCACCCCCAACCCAACCCTTCCCCACACACCTTCACCACCCACCCCCCTTACATTTCCGACTGCTTTCCGTAATTTCTCACGCCCCATTTCGAAATTGTTCCCGACAGCGGGTTTATCTCGCACTGATACGGACTCGCCAGATCTTGGGTTTTTTTTTTTATGTGCCCGGCGTGCCCCTTTCAATGATTTTTTCTACCCGTATTTTTTTCCCCCCGATCATCCACATTATGCATGACTTAGACTCCTGCCCAGAAGAGGGGTGCTTTCCCCCAGTGTCTTCCACACGTTTTCCCACCCATCAGCACCATCTCACCCAAGATCTCGCTTACGGGCCCTGTTTACACTTTTTCGTTCGTGTCGTCCGACTGGCAGTTAATCCTTTTCTCAGCCTAAGGGAAACTTTCGACGTGAAAAATTATTTTTGCCCACCCCGCTATGGTCTTTTTGCGGGTTACCTG
>Ga0179591_1355720_pt1 | contig 11284 bp, 16 predicted proteins | sample CZOMad2_1_08_16f_FD_182891 | JGI IMG/M metagenome (GOLD analysis project Ga0179591, IMG submission 182891) | Vadose zone soil fungal communities from Angelo Coast Range Reserve, California, USA - CZOMad2_1_08_16fungal (PacBio error correction) | ecosystem: Environmental > Terrestrial > Soil >... | reverse complement strand
GGGGTCTCCTTTCCGTCAGTAACATTTTTCCCCAGTGGTGAAGCGTGGCAGTTTTCTTTCAGCATCCGATGGGCGCTTGAGGGAAAAAGCATGTTCTTTTCCTTCCCCTAAGGCCCCGTGGTAAAATTTTTTTGCAGTCTCGAATACTTTCTTAGAAAGCCTCCCCCACGATCCCTTCGGGCTCATTCTTTTTTTTGTGCGTCGATAATTTTGGCTCAAGCACCTAAGATTGCAACATCCCCTTCTTTTTTTTGTTTAGGGGAGCCCCCCAGGGTGACCCCTTCTTTTTTTAGGGTGTTTTTTTTCCAGGCATGAGGTAGCGATTAAGGTCCCTTTTCTCAAATTGTCCAAGCCCTTTCATGGCAAGGAAAGGTCTTTCCTTTTTCCAGAAGGCGAAGTTTCCCCCTCCCCCCCCCCCAGGCGTAGCGCATGTTCTTTTAAAGTAAAAGTGTGTGTTGCGTCCCTAACCCCCCCCCCCCCCCCCCCCCCCCCCCCCCCCCCCCCCCCCCCCCCCCCCCCCCCCCCCCCCCCCACCCCCCCCCCCCCCCCCCCCCCCCCCCCCCCCCCCCCCCCCCCCCCCCCCCAGAGGTAATAAAACCACCCTACAGGGGCCGGGGTGGCTGAAGGGTTTGTTTTTTTACTTCTTTTGTATTCTGGTTTGACGGCCTTTTTTCCTTCGTACCAAGGTCAGTGGTATTACCCCACCCCACATGTTAGTCGTCTAGGGTAACCCCTTTTTTTTTCGCATATATGAGATGTTCTACATTTTTTTCCGTGTGATTCGTGACCCTATCCCCCTTTAAAAAAAAGCTCCTCTTTCTTGAGGTGATAACACGGGCCTCCCAAAACATTTTTTCCCTTTGATCATCGAGTTCCTCCCAATATGGTTAAGGAAACTTCCCTTACCCCACTTCCTTCCCTTGTTTTTTCTCCCCCCCAAAAAAATGGGTTACTTTCCTTCGTTTTTCTGTGGGTTTTGTTTACCAACCAGTGAGTCTCTTTTACTAAAACAAAGGTTTACGTAGCCCTTCCTTTCCCTCCTTTGCCCCGGTTGGTCCTTGAACTGTTAACCCCCTTCGTTTTTAAGTGAGACCCCAGTTGAACCCCCGGTCCCCATCTAAGGTAGCCCTCTTGTCACAGTTCGACCTTCCCCCTTTGTCGTAAAGGGGGGTTTTTTCCCTTGTTCTAACAATAGATCCCTTCTTTTTTTTCTTCACTCTTACGCGTTCCCTGGAGAATTTCCCCCGGGACCTTCACGACACTGGTGCTCGATATTTTCTTAGGTGGGAGAATGTGTCCTTTCCCCGCACAGTTTTTTGGTAGTTTCTCCAAGTCTGATCTTTCCCCCCCTTTTTTAACCTCGACCACCTTTTTAGGGCCAGTGACATGTTCCCCCTGGGGCGGTGCCTCCTCTAACGGGTTTTTCCCTAAACATGGACCCTTTTGTTTTGAGTGTACGTGTCCCCCTTTTGAAGCTGAATGGCGAGACGTTCTCAGTCGGGGGACTATTTCTTTCCCCCCCCGCGTGATTTTTCCTAAAAGGGTTTTTTTTTTTTTCCCCTTGCTCTTTTCCATCTTCCCAAAGAGGCATTTATGGTTATATCTCTTCCCTTCAGTTGTGTTTGTGAGTCCCCCCATCAAAGCGATTCTTTCCTGGGAACCTCTAAGAATGTTATACCCGGCCCCTTTTACGTTTTTTTTCTCTCCCAAAATTAGGGGGTATTTTTTTTCAATATTCCGGACTTTTCTTTTTCCCTGAAAATTTTTTAGTGTTCTCTCCTTCTCCCCCCCTTGTGCACTTTCCCCCCCCCTGATTGAAGTCAGTTGATTCATTTCCCCCTTTTTTCTGTTTGTTAACAATTTGGCTCCCAACACGCCCCCCCCCTTACCAGTTGTAACGGCACTGTTCCTGTTCGATTCCCCCCGTTTGTTCGAGGGTTAGAGTCTGTCTACAGCTTTTTTTTTTCAACAACGTCCTCCCCCCCCCACATTTTTTTTTTTTCTTCCCCCCCACAGTCTCCACCGATCCTACCCCCCTTATCTTCTCCCCAAGGGTTTTCCAGGGGGTCTTTTCCTTGGTGTCCGTTACTTTTCCCTTACTCGTAGTGCAATTCCGTCTTCTATGTTTTTTCTCGTTGAGAAAAAGTCTTTTAGTGGCAGGTAGTCCCTGAAATTTCCTAACTTAGGATTTTCCACCACCGCTTTCCCTTTTGCTTAAAGTAATCCCACCAAGAAAAGTGTTTTAATCACCCCTTTTTTCAGGACAGCCCGCCCAGAGTAGTCGACCCCCGGGAAACCCCCTTTTTTTGTTTTTTAGTAAAACATCGGTTTTTTTGCCCCCCCCCCCCCCCACACGATAACCTTCGGTCCTTAAATGGATTTTTAGGTCCCCCCCGAAATTTCTCGGGTCTCTTTTAAAAAAGTTAAATCTTTCTCCTTTTTTTTTTCCGGTCATTTCTCTTTTCCCCCCCCTGTTTGGTTTGGTAAGGGCCCCTTTTGAGCCACTCCTCCTTTTTGCAGCATTAGGTCCCCCCCCCTCCCTTCGGCTATGCATCACGATATGCGGGACCCCTTCTTTTAAATACGTTCCTCCCACCTCCCCCTTTTTTTGCCCCCCACTCTCACTGTAAAGGGGGTTTTTTCCCCCCACCTCTCTTGAAACTAAACAAAGTAAGGTTCCACACGCCTCCAACCATCCTTTAAAGGCCTTCACGGATTTGGTTTCCTTACCTCTGATTCCTTTTTCAAACAAACACCTTTTTTCCGGGACAATCCCTCCCCATAGACTAAAGACTGTCTTCCCTTTTTCAGGTAACCTACTCACCTTTTTTTTTTGAATGGGCATTTCCCAAAAATGGTCTTTCGTTCTTCCCCCCCCGAGGTCCCCCAATTTGCCTTCTTCCCATTTTCTCACTCCCCCCCACACTAAGGTCACCCTTCTTCACGGATGCAGTTTTCTACCCCAACCATAACGGGGGTTGGCTTCGTTCTTTGGTGTTTTTTTTTTTTTGAGACCCCGCTACACTTTTCGCCACCACATCTTCCTTCAGCTATTTAAACGCCTCTTTCTTCTTCCTAAAGTCCCCCCCCCGTTGTCTTACGAGTCTTCCAAATAATTTTCAACACCTTTTTCCCCCCCCGTTATTGGTGTTCCCTTTTTATTTTCTGGGGCATGTTTCCTTAGCTTATTAATCCCCCGCCCCCGATTCCCAATTATTCCTTTCTGTCCTTCCCCGGAAGTTCTTTTGACCAATTCATCTCTCTCTTTTGTTTTTCTCTTTTTCTTTTTTAATAGGTTTATGAAGTCATTCCAATGCAGCAGTGTGAAAGCCTTTTCTTCTTTGACGGCTGGACCTTTTTCGAAAGGGACCCCCTGCTTAAGGGTCCCTCAGCGTTTTTCTCGTGGAAAATTTTTTCCCGCGAAGACAACAGTCTTAAGTTGTCCTTTTTTAAAGAGGCGGTTAATAGGTTTTTTTTTTTCAGTTGATTGTGCTTTCCATGTAAGAGGGGCTCACTCCCCCCTCAGCAGCGTGTTCTCCGTCTGGGTTTTTTTTTTTTGAGCGTCTGCATCCCTTTCTCAACCCCTTTTTTTCTTGTGGGAGGGTGTGGGAGTTCCTTCATGAGTAGCGCTACGTGTGAACTGTTCCTCCCCCCAAGGGGTTTCCTGGGGCCCTTTCATCCCTTTTTTCCCAGGGTTAGGGACTCGAGGCCGACAGTTTCTCCGCGTTTTTCTTTTATATTCCAGTTACCCGTTTTCCCCTGCATGACCTCGGTCACTAAACCCCCCTTTATCAACGGATTTTTTAGTGTTTTTTTTTTTTTTTTTGGTTGTTGCTCTTACTTTTTTTTTTCAAGCCGATGTTCCTTCAAAGTGTAGAAGTACCAAGTTCCTAACCGTTCCCCCCTTCGGGGGGACTCTCCCCCCTTAGTTCGCATCGGAGGAGGTGAGTGCATATCTTGAAATTAGGTGTCTTTTGCATGACAGGACCCCCCCCCCCTTATTAAGATTCTTCATCCCCTTACACCAACCCCATTTGGTAATTCTGAGTTTTCGCGTACGAGTTGCTGTTAAGGACTTTTCAACATACCCCTGGAAAGTTTCTCAACGCATTTTTCTTCTCCCGGTACCTTTGGGGCCACCAGTGAGACCCTCGTTCTTTCCCCAACACAGGGTCCGTTTCCTCCCCGTTTTTTTTCAACGATGATCCCCCCGGTTGGATGTCTTTTTTTTTTCCTCTTGACCTTTTTTACCCCCCTTTTGAAGGCTGAAAAAATCCCCTTCAAAGTGTTTTCCCCCCAACTATAAAACATCCTTTCGCCGAAATTCCTTGTCGTCTCACCTTCAAGTCCCCTTTTTTCTCTTTTTCTCAAATGTCTAAACCCTCTTCCTTTTCACTACGAGTAAAGCTTTTTTTCCCCCCCCCCTTGCGGCAGGAGAAAATCCCCCCTCCAAAAATTGGGTATTTGGGGATCCCCCCTCTCTTTTTTTTGTGGTATTAGGTGTTTTTTTTTTTTCTTCTTGCCACGCCAGTGGTTTCCCACCTCTGATCGTATTTGGGTCCCATAGAAACCGTTATCCTTTTCCCCTTTTTTTTTTTTCTTCTGGAGAGGTAGTTTAACTGGTTTCTCCCTAAAGTTCCTTTTTTCCCAGGTTCCCTCAAACCTGGCCCTTTTTTTTCTGTAAGTGCACAAGGGTCTTCCCGAAGACGAACATTTCTCAAAAGTCGGACATCTCCCTCCCCCCGTGGTGGTTTTTGAGTTCCCCCGGATAAAAATTTTTCCCCCACCTTTTTGGATCTTAAAACCCTTTATGGTTATATATATCTTTTCCCCTCCTCCCCTACTTGGTTTTCTTTCGGATACCTTTTTTTTTCCCGTCGATATGTTTTTTTTACTCTTGGGGCCAGAATGTTTTTTTTTCTGCCCCCTTTTATCCGTTGAGCTACCTCCCCACTCGGGTTGATAACTAGGTTCCCTCTTTTCCCTGCCTTTTTTTCCCGGTCGTCTCGCTTTTGCACTTCCCTTCCCCCCTGATTTGCCGTACATGGTTTTGGGGCGCCTCCGTTACATTTTCACCGTCCAGTTCCTTCATGTACCTTGAACCGTCTTTTTTCCGAGGTTAGTCGTTTGTTATCAGGTGGTAGTACTGCTCCCCAACAACCACTTTTTTTATTTTTTTTTTTTCACAGTTCTCCCCACCCCCCCCACCGTATCGAGCCCCCCCCCCTACCAAGTGTGTCCTTGGGGTCTTTTCGTCCCTTCCTCTCGCCCTTTTCTCTCTTTACTCGTAGTGCAATTCCTCCTTTGAGAAAGTTTTTTTCTTTCCGTTTTTACCCCGGTAAGGAACCCCACGATTTTTTTCCCCCTCGATTAAACTTTTTTTTTATAGCCCCCCCCGCCGTTTTTCCCCTTCTACAGCTCCAAACCCCCTGTTAAACCCGGGTCCCCCCTTCAAGCACCCTTTTTTAGTTCCTGTATACCCTTTTCTTGCGGACTTTTTACACTGTGTTTTCTTTTCAACCAACTTTCCACGGGGTTTTTGTTTTCCCCCCCCCCCACCTTTTTTGGGGCCGACGACTTTTTTTCCCCAGAAAATTTCCTTTTTTTTTTGGTTTACCCCTTTTCCTCAGTTCCTACGGGTTCCTTTTGGCCGAGTTTTTCTTCCCACATGTCCTCGTGACGCACCCTCGGTTTCACCCACCTTTTTTTTTGGGTAAAAGGGGTTTTGTTTTTTTCTTTTTTTCCCCCCCCTCGACTAGATTCTCGACATCTTTTTTTACCCGCAAATTAACCCCTTTCCTCCCCCTCTCAGGATATTTCAAATGTACCTTTTTTCCTCCCTACCAGGGTTTAGTATTACCACTTTCCTTTTTAAAATCTAACTTCACTGCGTCCCTTCTCCTAAAAAAGGAAGGTTCCTCCCGTGCCTTTCCCCCCCCCCATTCAGTGCTTTTCCCTCCCCCTTGGATCCCCATGATTTGGGTGGTTCGTACTTAATTTCTTCCCTTTTTTTTTTTCTAAAAACACACTTAAACCAACCAGGTGGTCCCCCCTTTCTGGCATTAGACTTTTTCCCGACTTCACTTTTTTTTTTTTTTTTTCCCTTGGACCAGGAACCCCTTTCCGGATGGCAAGTTTTTCCTTAGAGCTACTCCTGACTTCACCTCCCCCCCAAACTAGGTTCACTTTTTTGGCTCCACCCGGCTTTCCCGCTCCCCGACCCCATAAGGGATGTTTTCTTGCTTCGGCGTGGCTTGTTCTCCTGGCGCACACCCTCCCCAGGTGTAGATATTACGCCCCCCTCCTGGCTGATTACTAAGCCACCTGTTGTCTTCTTTCTTCACTCCTTTTCACACTTAGCACTTCCCCCCTGAGCCGGTCGTCGTGTTTCCCCGCTGAGAACTCCCCCCCCCCGAAGTATCAACTTCTCTTCCCCACCATTTTTTTATTCGGAGTTGGCTTGGTCTTTTTTGTATTTGTCCCATAATCCTTCCTCAGTGTGTTTTTTTTGAGTTCGAATTCTTTTCTCCCTTGACGTCACAAACTCCGTCCTCTCTGTGGAAGTTTCTCGGCGTTTTTTTTTTTTTTCTCGTTTCGTCGAGAGGGACCTTTCCGGATAAGGCCCCATCCTCCTAAGGGGACACTTTTTTCTTCCCCGCGAAGACACTTTTTTTTCATAAGCAGCCACCCTTTTTTAAGAGTGCGTTAATGAGTTTCCCCCCCTTGGATGGTGAGAACGATATTTTTTTAGCCCTGAACCCCTTTTTTTCCCCCCAGAAGATTCCCCTTTTTATGGGTGGTTTTTCTCTTCCCTGCACCGGTTTTTGGAAATCCGTGGTGGAGGGTTTTTTTTCTTTTCGGTTGTGAATTCCCTCCTTTTGCGATAATTTTGAGAAACCTTGCTCCCTCTCCCCTACCAAGGTTCCTGGGGCACCTCCCTTGGGTGAAGGTCGGCGTCGGCTGGGCTCCCCCCTTTTTTCTATGGACCAACTGGTTCTTTTTCACCCTCCCCCCTTGTTGCTTGAATGATTTTTCCCCTAAAACCCCCCCCTTCCCCCCGGAGCCTTTTGACGTTTTTTTTGTGCTGCGTGGTCTTTTAGTCAAAGCGGATGGGTGTCAGGATTTCTTTCCAGGCAGTGGTATTTTCCAAAACCTGTAGGTTGATTTTTTCCTCTTTTCCAAATGAAGCGTTTTTTTTTTTCCTTGCGAAGGGTGATGCCTCCTTCTTGGAGTTTTTCATCGTTTCCCCCAAGAAAAGCTTTTTCTCACACGGGCCCTCCCCCCCCCCCCAACACAGGGTGGTAAGGCTCTCATTCCTGAAGGCGTAAGAGTGACACTTTTTTAATGATCTTCCCCCCCCCCCCCCTTAAATTTCGGGGATCTTCCCCCCTCGCACCGTCTTTGCGGACTTGTGGGGGGTGGCAACCCCCACCTGCGTCCCTTCCTTAAAAAACACACCTTCGCAGACGATTGTTCCTTTTTAGCCTTTTGCCGGTGTTTTTGTTGACCGGGTTAACCCCTTTTTTTTTTTTGGGTGAATTTTCAGCCCAGTAAACTTTTTTTAACGATGAAACATCCAATTTTTTCGCGCAGGTATTTTTTCTTCAGAAATGCACTCCCCTCCTTATCAACTGTCTTCCCCCCCCCCCCCCCTCCCCTCGGCTGTAAATTGCACGTCCCTTTCTTTTACCGAGCGGAAGGACTCCCCGACCGGTTCCCCTACAACTGGTATTTTTTTTTTGTAGATGGTGGTTTTACTTGAAAGCTTTTTTAAGTAGTGTTTGACCCCCATCGGTCTCTTTTCCCCACCTCGAAACCGTTTAATCCGTTTCTCCTTCCCCTTTTTGGCGGGCGTTTACCCTTTTTTGTTTTTTTGCTTCCTAAAATGCCCCTTCGCCCAAAAGGTTCCCTCAACCTTTTCCCTCAGGGTTTGTTCCCCAGGGAGCTTGACTTCTCCTTTCAATCAGGGTTTCTTCCCCCCCCGGGACTAGTGATCTCCCCCCCGAGTGGGAGTTTTAAGGTCAACAATCCCTGATAACAGGCTTCCCCCCCATGATTTCACTCCGGGATGGTTAATCTCCTCCGTGTTTGTTTTTTTGGAGTCTCTTCCCTTCCGTCGATATTTGCTTATCAGCCCCTTCCTGTTTTGTACCTTTTATCCGTTTTTCCTTTTCCACTCGGGGGTGCCGGATCATTTTTTCCCATGATTGACCTTTTCCGTCATGGTCATTTCCCACTACAAAACCACTTTTCCGTCCATTTTTTTTTTTGAAAAAACTTTGGGAGGACATCCTTTTTAGGAGGAAACTCCCCAAATACCCTCCCACTTCCCCCTAACAGGATATAAACGGTTTTTTCGATGGCCCAATTCGAGGGTTCTTCATCCACAACACCTTTTTCCTTTTTTAGTATTAAAACATACCCCCCTTTCATAGATCAACCCCCCCCCAATGTTGTATTTGGAAGGTCCTTTTCTTCCTGAAATTTCCCAACTTCATCTTTTTTAATCCCGCAATTTCGAAGATCTTTTTGGTGATTCCCCCCCCCTTTTTTTTCCCTCCGCCATTCGTGCATTTTTTCGGAAACTTACCCTTTCAAGGAATATTCTTCCCTTAGTTTTTCCTGGTTTTTTCCCCGTGACGTTCTTGGGTTCTTCCCTTTCTCAGAGTACAACCGAAGGGTTTAACCCCTTTTCAAAACCTGAACTTTTCTTTAGGAGTTAGTTTCCGTATAACTTCGCCCGTTTACCTGTTTCGTAAAAAAGTAGCTTCTTTTTTCTTTTTGGTGTCCCCCCCCCCCCCCCCGGGCCGAGGAATTCCCAACATTTGACCTTTTTGCTTTTCCCCCTTATAACGAAGTTTACTGTTTTTTTTATTTTGGGTTTTTTTTTTCCACATAGTTTCCCTTCCCCTCGGTTCATTCTTTCCCCTGCCCCACAACACTGTTTTTTTTTGTACGGCTTTTGAGCACTCGATTTAGTTTTGACAGCCATTCTTTTTTAAATTCAAAAATTCACTTTTTTTTTTTTTTCCCAACTCTTGCAGGATATAGATTTCCCTTTTTTCCCCACTATCGTCCTACACTACAGTTTGCCCCCCCATTACCCAATGGACTGGTCTTCTGTCGTCAACACAATCGTCTTTTCCCCTACCACAAATTCCTCCCCAACGCAGACCCTCCCCTTCAAGCCGTCCCCCCCTTTCGGTGATCAACGGATTTTGGTTAGTCCTCTTCTTCAAGGTTCTTTTTTCTTTTACGGGAATATCACCCCCCCCTCCTCTAACTACGGCCTTCCAATAGCCCTTTCAAAAAATGCGACTCTGGGCGGTCCCCCCCCCCTCCCCCTTGGATTTCGGGTCTTTTCCCCCTTGGCCTTCTCTTTTATTCCTTGAATTAGAAAATCCCCCCCCCCTAGGGAACAATGTGGTCCTTCCTTGATGTCATTGCTTTTTTCATAAACACAACACCCCATACAGGGCTTCAGCGGGCCCCATTCTTTTTCCCCGATACATTCTTTCCAATCACTTGCCTCCGCACTCTTTCCACCTTTTTTTTCAGCCAACCTGACCTTTTTTTTTGCCGAATCTCATTGTAAAAATTCGCCACTTAGTCCGCCGACCCCTCCCTTCTTTTATGTGTAAATTATCGACGCCCCCCCGGAAAGTAATAACTTTTCCCCCCTTCACAACTGCGGGAAATTATTTCCCCTTCCTCCTCTTTAGGCTTTTTCATAAGAATAAAGTTGGGTTTTTTTTTGTTGAGAGATCCCCTCTTTTTACTGGAAGTCAGCCCCCCCCCTCCTTTCGAAGTTTTTCCCCCTTTTTTTTTTTCTTTAGGAGGGGGCTTCTGTGAAAACGCCTGATTCTCCTGGCTAAAAGGCCCTGGAAAAGATGTGCCCCCTTTCCCCCCTACACGTTTTTTTTCCCAGCAGCCACCCTTTCGTGCGTCACCCCAATCGCTAAATGTTCCCCTTCCCCGATAATTGTAAGGCCCCTTTCCAACGTCCGAGCCTCCCCAACCAGCCCGTATTTTAGGGGTCCTTGCCTAGGTGAACTTCCTGGTTGTGGAGGGTTTTTGACGGCTTTTTTTTCTTTTTAGCGATAATTTCCCCCCTTTTTTTTTGAACGCCGCACTCCCCCCCTTTTCCTGGGCCAGGCAAAGTCCGTTTTTCCCCGGGACCTAGGCGGATTCCCTCAGTACGCTGGGACCCCCCCCCTATTCCCGTACCCGTTTTTGAGTCCCTTTGTCCCCCGAGGGTACTTAACCACCCAAATCTTCAGGAGGGCATTCCCATGGGTTTGCTTTTTGGGAAATTCCCCCCCAGCGATGGGGTTTTCCCTTCCTGGACTGTTGGTTTTTCGTGGTATACTGGGGCAACCTTTTAGGAAATGCTATTTCCCTCCCGTCGTTAGATAATTTTTAAGGTGATGCATCTTCTTGATTTGGCATTTTTCCTATGCTGCCAAGGTCTCATCTAGGGCTTTGCTCACCACGGCCCAAAACCCCAAAAACCTTTTTGCGTAGCCGAGGTTTTCTGAGGTGCTAAGGAAAGCCACACCCTCCCCTTAAACTTCGGGATTTTCCCTCGCACCTTTCCTTTCACTTTCGAGGGCCGTTTTTTTTGGGGCAACCCCTTTTCGACAGCTCCTTTTTAAAACACAGGTTTTTCCTTCGCAAGACTCCCTACGGAATGGACGGTTTGGAAGGTTATTCTTTTTTTGTTAACCCTTTCGTTTTCCTCTTCGAAATCCCTCCCCATTAAAAAGGCTTGGGTAAATCACCCCCCCCTTCTCAGGAAATCCTTGTCTTCCCCTGACCTGCCTCTTTTCCGTCCTCCAACTGTCTCAACCATAGACCTTTCTCCCATTGCAAGTTCACCCTTTTTCTGCGGCCCTCTTTTCTTTTTTTTTTTCGCAGGGACTTTCTTTTCCCCTTCACTACCCCACCTTTTTGTATTGGTTCTCGATACGGTTTGGGTAGTTCCTCGGCAAAGCCAGGTGGTTTGTTCGTTGTTCTTCCCCCTTAATATATTGGGCTCTACCCTTTCCAGGTTTCAGGTTTTTGCCTTTTGCGGGTAGTTTAAATGGGGCTGTTTCCTGGAGGAGACCAAACCCAAAAACCGGAAGGCCCCTTTTTTCAAGTGCACCAAAGGGTTCTGCGAGGGCCCTTTCACCTTTCAATGCAAGGGACGACCCTTTCCTCGTTGATTTCACGGACACCCCCTCTGTGTCAGTGTTTTTTTCGGAAGAAAACCTGATAACTTTCTTCACAAGATTCTAAGGGG
>Ga0179591_1319361_pt1 | contig 11285 bp, 11 predicted proteins | sample CZOMad2_1_08_16f_FD_182891 | JGI IMG/M metagenome (GOLD analysis project Ga0179591, IMG submission 182891) | Vadose zone soil fungal communities from Angelo Coast Range Reserve, California, USA - CZOMad2_1_08_16fungal (PacBio error correction) | ecosystem: Environmental > Terrestrial > Soil >... | reverse complement strand
CTATCCTTTCTTGAAACCTTTCCTCGTCAATTTTAAGTGATCAATTAGGGATTAGACGAACCCCCCTCCATTCTTAACTGTTGGCATCGGCGCCTTTTCCCGTCTCCTCCACTCCTCCCTTCCTCCAGCGCCCCAGTCTCCAATGGCACGCGACAGTCCCCCCCAGAACGTCTAGGGCACAAGGAAGGGGTCCCGGTGCATGCAGATATTGGGCAGGATGAACCCCCTACTTTGACATTTGGGCCCCCCCTCTTGAGCATTTTTGGTCCTTCGTGGTGTCCTGTCCGGAACCACCCTGCTTTTACCTCCTACTGTCCCCTCTTTAGCCGTTTCTGCAGTTCCCAGTTTTTCCTCCCGATCTCTATTCTACGTGTGTGATCCTTTTACAATAGCGTCACCCGTCTTCTTGCGGATATCCTCCAAGCCTCTGCTTACTTCAGAAGTCGCTTTTGCAGCATTCCTTGTGTTTTTTTTCTCGCCTTTTGTTAATAGTGGTTTTTCTTTTCGTGTCTGGATACCACGACCTCAATGTTTCCGATCTTCTCCGGTTTTTCTGGTGGTGAGTAGCAAAACCTTCTTTTCCCCCCATGTGTGTTCTTAAACCTTCCCGTGGGCTCCCCTCCTCCAGACCTAGGTCGCCCTAAGAAGAGGTGGGCCCCCTTTACGCGCATTTCCGTTTCGAGGACTAAGCGGAAGCTTTGGAAATCCCCATCCATCGCTCCTCCTGCCAGGGAATGTTTCTTTCCCCCGGATCCTCCCTTTCTCTTTTCCGTTTTATGCCGCTCCGGTAGGGTCTGCTCCCAAGGGTGTTTCGGGATGTGTGGAACCTCCCTCGCAATTCCTAGTTTTAACGACGCCGCGTAGATTTCTTGGATTTCGGCCTTATTTGCCGTTTTGGGTGCCCATGGGCTTTTCTTGTTTTACGTTAAACGTTCGCCGTTCTCAGTTGCGTACTACTTGATCTCTTTTCACCTTAGCGCCGCGCACGTCGTTCTTCTTCCTCGGCTAGACGGACTGTTCCCCCTTCCCCCTCCTCCCTTTTTTGAATATTTTTGCTTCCTCCCCGTCCCTGCATAGAAGACGACCCTTATCCCGTGGGTGTTTCTTTTCCTGTACTCCTGTTCCAGGGGAGGTATAACTAGTTTCCTAAGGGTTAAGTTCCCCCATCCCGCACGGCCTTTTTTTCTTCTCGTTTTTTTTTCCCTCTTGATTCTCGGCCGGTCCTTCCTGAGACGGTTACAGGGGTGATTCCGACTGACGAAGAAGACTTGAAATTATGGACTCCTGGTAGGTATTCCTTCTACTCCCTTTTCCCGCATCGCGGCGCCCCTGCCGGCATATCAGCTAGGCTCAGTTCACAGCCCCCCTTTTGCTTGTCCCCGCCGTTTTTTTTGAACCTTCAGAACCCTCTTCGACCCACCCACGGAATTCCCTGTTCTCAGTGCGCGGTTTTGCCAAAGTATCTTCTCGGACGCAGAGTAAAGTCTTCTCTTTTTCAACGGACCCCCCGGTGCTTTCTCTCCCTCTTAAACCCCCTTTTTCCGCCGCCTTTCGGCGACCGTACTTTGCGCCTCCGCTTTCCCGCGGTTTCTCTACTCCCTCCCCTGAGGATTCGGATTTTTGCCGGATGTCTTCTCCCCAGCTCCCTTAGACTTTCCTCTTCTTAATCTCTCGATTGTCTGGTAAGCGGATTTCGCTTTCGGCCTCGTCTCCCAAGGTCCGAGAGTATGCCCCCCCCCTAGCCATTTGGCCAGCCCCGCCTCGAGGTGTCGCCGGGCGCCTTCCTCCCTCTTTTTTCCGACATGGTTCATCCCTTAGTCGTGTTGCCATATTCTTTTGCGCAACGACTTTCGCACTGTGACCCCACGACGGTGTTGGCCCACCTGCGCTCTTGGTCCCCACACCCGACCCCCTCCTTCACTCCTTAATTCCTCCTCCGTCCCGTCCTTTTTTTCGCCCATCGGCGACGCCTCCCCTTTTCGAGAACCACTATCGTATTGGGTGTCGTGCTTCCCTCCCTTCTCGCCCCAGTTTCTCTAGTGGCTTCCCTTTCCAGAGCCACGATCCCAGTCCCCCCTATACCATTGGCTATATGGACCAACGGTTCCTCCTACTACCAATTGATGATCTTAGAACCTTCATGGTTTAATATTCCTTCGCCCAGCATTTCCCCCCCCCCTTTCGAAGCGCTTCTTCCCGTTTACGAATCGGTTTCGCGCGAGATCTGTCCTCGGGCCTTTGCGCCCCGGTCGGACCTCACCAAATCTTTTTGTATTTGCCCACCCAATTTCCTGGTTCTTGTCTTTTTTTTCCCTTTCTAAGGATTCCACTCGGCCATGCGCCCCCCCGTATAGTAATCGTCTACTTCTTCAACCGCGAATGCCTCCCGGCCGCCCGACTAAGATATTGTTCCTTTAAGAGAATTTTGCCAGGTTGCACCCTTTTTTCCTTGATCTGACGACGCGCTTTTTCCCTGGCGCCAACCTATTTCCCCTGGCGGCATCAACGCCTGACACGGATTCCGTTAATAGAAACCCCCGTCCCCTGTCGATATTGTCCACCATTCTCTCTTATCGTCTCGAATTTGACCTCCGCGGATCTGATGATCCTGATCTTAGCTACCCTTGGGTGTTAAAGGAGCCCCCAGCGAAAGTCTCAGAACCAGACCCTCGGGTCCCTCTCTCTTGACCCCCCACCGAGCGTTCCCAGAACCCTCGTCTTACGTGCCAGCGACGATCTACCAAATTTTATTGAGACGCCTTTTTTTTGTCAAGTCTTACGTCGGTCCCCTTTTTTTTAAGAACACACCGCCCTATGAGTCCAGAATTGGTTCTGGCCTCTCCCTAAGGTAGAGATGCTGTTTTGATTCGCCTCTGTTTTTCACCCCGTTCGCCTGTCTTTCAACCCGCGTCACAACACCTTAGTAGAATGTCAGTCTCCCTTCATTCCCTCATTTTTTTTTAACATCCGGTCAGAATTTAACTTTGTTGCTTTGTCTAGTTTTTTAGCCTCCTAATGATCTTCAACCCCAAAGAACTTTTTATTGTAGAATCCGACTCACTGGACTGGTGTTTTTTTTTAGACCTATCGGTCCTACCTGGCCATCCAGTCATTTCAGAGGTTAACGTGGTCCGCTCATTTGACCTCCCGAGACCATTTGGAGGATGCAGCTGGGGTTTCTCTTCCTTAGACAGCTCTACCGCCGGCACATTTTTTTGGTCCTCTGAACCCTCGCTTACTACGCGTCTCCTAATAGGACAATCAAGGTCGACCTTCTTCCCTTGTCCTACTCCTTCGACCACACTTGTGCACTGCTCTATTCTGGCCATTCACACCGACGGCATAAGATCTGGGCCGATGATGATTTGGCTTTTTTGGATTCTTTCTAATATCGAACCCCGGAGCCTTCCTCCCTTTTTACTTCTTGGTATCCCGGTTCTCTGGTATCCCTGCCATCCTAGTTCCAGTACCACGAGCCGCATGTGCGAAGACGATCACCCTTCTTTCGGACGGCTGGCCGCACAAATGGGTTTTGCATTCTTTTCCCGCTGCTGTTATTGAATTGTCTCGTTTAAAAACCTCCCATGCCGCTGTGCGCGCCCTCTCGTTTTTTTAACGTCCTTCCCCCTTCCACAACATACATTTCCGCAGCCGAGCGTCTACCCAAATCCTCACAAGTACCGTCTTCCTGCTGAACTGTGGCCCTTATGGGAGCGTGTATGATTAGGACTTATCTCTTTTCTTAAGGGTTGTTGAGATCTCCTCCCCTGACTCTATGCTCCCACCGCTCCCTCCCGTCCCCCACCTGCGCAGGTATCGGCGGAGGATTTTTGTCAGATCCCCCCCCGATCCCTTTTCTGGAGTCAAGGTCTTTTCCCGGTCAACGCGATTCAAGACCAGTTTTTTCGTGGTCCTGACGCACCTTTTCAGGTCCCCGGTTTGAAACGACTAAAGCCCAGGTGGCTTCCCCCTCGCTTTTTACGATTTGTGATCGTCGGTCCCTTTTCCCAGGGTTGAGGCGAGTTTCCGTCCCTTGAAGAGGTTTTTGTTGCTATAGTCCGCTCGGATCCGTTCTTCTTTGAGCTTCCTGATTCTACAGGGTTCTCCAGTTCCGATGCCGCATAATCAGCCTGCCTGAAAACTGCCCGGCGGCTGTTTTCTCCCCCTAAGTCCAGCCCGATCTATTCCCCCCAGTGGTTTTGTCGCGTCGTTTGAGGACCCCCCTTGCAGACCCCCATTGATGCCCCTTTTCTCCTGAGGTGTTTGACCCCCTTTAGGTCTCGTCATCAGCTGACCCAACAGTCCCCGGTAGTTTGCGGTTTCTTTGTGAATTTTCAGTCGCAGACCAGTCCCGGCCAGCCCCTCTTCTTGGAGAGTTGCCCGCCAGAATCGGAAGGTTACCTGAACCCCGAGCGTCAGTGCTTTTTGTGTTCGATACCCCTTTCGGTTTTTTTTTTGCAAGGGCGATACTCTTGCGCATGCCAGGCTCTTGTGTCTCTTTCTATGATGTCTACGTTTGCCCGCCCAAGACCCCAAGCACAATTTCCCCAGATTCTTCCACGATGTTAAAGCTATGCCTCCATGTCTCCTTTTTTGAGACCTTCAGGTGCTTCTCTCCTGGCCAGCGTTCCCCACGGTGATCCTCCGGAGGGAGTAAATGGTTTACATGCCCAATTTTCGTCCCCAGCCATTCTTTCCTAAAAAATTAACGCTCGGCCCCTCAATTGTCTGTGCCCTACCCTGTGTTGTTGTCAAAGTACCCGCGGACGATTTCTGTCTCCAACCCGATAACAGGGTCCGTTGCGTCGTTGCTGTCTACTTCCTTTTTGGAGCCGGACTGCTATCGGTTCTTATTCTCAGGCTTGAGCCTCCGTGTGCCTTGGGCTTTTTCGTCTTTTCTCCTTTCCACCGGGTGCGGGGTTTTCTGAAACTCGTCTCATCCCCGCAGGCCCCGCCGGAGGTAGGCGTCTTTTCGCTTTTCCCAACCTTGGGACGCGGGGATCCTTTTTCTATATTCCTTGTTGTGCCGATCTTTTCCACTTGTTAACAGGGAATCTTTTTTGGGACAATTATGCCCTTCGTCGCTTTTCTTGGCTGGAAATGTTTGCCCCACGACTGGTCCTTTACCGCAGTTCCCTATCGGATTATTTTTTGAGATTCCGCCTTTCTTCAGTACGGATTCCCTTTTTGTGTCGAGTCTTGCTTCCTATCACACTGGGCTTCGTGGGCGCCTGATCGTGTGAGCATCCCCAATCTTTTTGAGCCCCCGTCACTTCGGTCCCCTCTGCGAAACGTGACCCGGTTTCCTTCCTCTTGCGGCTAGTCGTTCTCGTTGCGCCCTTTTTGAACGTTTAGTGTACCCTGCGCGACCTTCCACCTCGGTTAAAGGTCGAGATCATCACCCGTAGGGATTACCCTTTTCTATCCCGATGCTTTCAGACTTTGGGGGCTTCTTTGGTGTGATAGGACGTGTTCGTTCTTCCCTCTCTCTGTAGTCTTTCATCATCTCCGAAAGAAATAAGATGTCTTCCGTGTGCGAATTGGATTATCGTCGCTTTCTGGTGGAGATGCCTATCCCCCTGTGGTTCCATCGCGGCCTTTTTTGTCCTGGTTGTTCGTGTATGGTTGTTCCGGTGTACAGGGGCGTTGCCCCCAGTCTCCGGTCCTGGGCAGTGCTCTTCAGTCTGTGACCATCCATGTTTTTGTCAACAAAGCACCACTTTAGTCAACGGTAGTATTCTTCCTTTTTTTTCTTCAGATTCCGGGACCCTTTTCGGTATGTGCACCTCCCTTTTCTAATATAGGAGCGGGTAAGGAACTCATCCTTGACCCTTCCTCTCTGACGATTTTATGCCCTCAGACGCCCCCGATGCCTCCCGTGAAATCCCCCCTCCCATACGAAGCCTCGGTTTCTTCCGCGCTCACCAGGTACGTTTTTTCAGCCCCTCGTTCCCGAGCGGTTTTTAGGTCGCGTCCCACGATGTCCTCCGGTTTGTTCGCCGTGTTTTCCAAAGGTTAGCTCAAGAACGGACGTGCCTTTCCCCTTAATTTACTGACGCGGTCGGCACCTCTCCCATGATCTTCCGGTCAAAGACCGCGTTGTCACTGCTGCCCCCCCCCCCTGATAACCACTCTGGTGGGTTGTTCGCGTTTGACCTCGAAAACGTCTCGGCGTACGTTTTTTTTATTCCCCCCTAGTAAGCAGGACTCTTCTCGGTGACCTCCTATCCGGGTTGAATCGTATTATACCCCCTAATTTGATACATGCTTGCCCCGTTATTATTTTCAGTTCGCGCACATGGCCGGTTACTTTCAAGGTCCATTCGAGTATAAAGCTTTCCGACCTCCTTTTAGACCCCCCGGCCGGTCGGCTGGTCCGTCTCCAAAACCCTGTCCGGGGACTCCATTACGACAGCCGTCGAAATCCCTTAGAGGAATAAGACCCCCCTTGTTTTTCTGTTTATTTCGCGATGCTGGGTGGTTCGTCAGTCCCCCCTATGCGAAGGCCCCCTCGTCACCCTCGTAACCATCTATGTTTTTTTTTTTCCTCTGTCCCTATTTATCGTCTTGTGCTCCCTTTTCCTCAGGAACCTGCATTCATCTCTTGTTCTCAAATGAGTCCAGTGATCACCTCCTTTTGTTTTAAAACCTTGCCCCACACCCACAACTTTTTTTTTTTGTCTTCGACCCGATATCCAAATCCTTCTAGCTTTCTGGGTTTTCCTTACACCCAGGAGATGAATCCGTTTACTTCCTACCCCAATTTTCAACATCTTGGTTTCAGAGACCTTATGCATCGTAGATTCCTCATTCCCCTCTCGGAACATTCGCCCGGAAGACCGTTTCCATTTGTCCGTGAGTGACGCGCGATTTGACTTTTTACCCCGATGACGTGACTGCTCCCTTCGTTTCCCCCCCTTTTTTGGCTTGGATTTGGTGCCCTCTTCGTCTCAACCGATTTTCGGTTTCCCCCCGGTTTTTTGTTGCGTTTTTTTCTACTCGCCACCACTTTTCGTAGCACCCCCCTGTTGTGATTCAACCCTTCCCAGTCCCGTCCCAGACGAGACATAACTTCTGCCCACAATTCAGGCGTCATACCAGACACAACTCCACACTCCTCCCCCTTTTTTTCCACACCCTTTGCCTAGTTTCACTGCTTAAATTTCCAATGCGGAAGGTATCGCTATGCCCTCCCCCCTCTATGGTTCTCCCCTTTTTCCGTCTCCCACCACCACTCCACATGCCATCCTTTTTAAGGTCGTTCCTACTTTCATTCCTCAACGGCCCGTCCCTTTTCCACTGGCGCTACCTCCCGGTATCTTTTCCGGGAGGAAGCCTTCGCGTTTTCCCCCGCCGCAGTTCCCTGTCCACATGCAGGCGTGCCAGTAAGTGGTTCATTCACCCTCCCTGACGGAGGCATCATCCCTCCCTTTTTTTTTTGTTTTAACCTTTTTTCCCCTTCGACCGACCCTTTCCTCTTGGGAACAACGCGTGTTCTCGGGATAGATCGACGTAGCAGATAGAGACCAGGTTCATCAATTCAGATATACTTTGGTTTGTTTTCCCCCCCCCCCTCCATTCAGTACTTACCCCTTGGTCATTACACTGTTCCCGATAGTCGTGTAAGCTCCCCAGTCTCTTCTTTTCCCAATCGTTGTTTTTAGGCTTTCCCGAACCTTTCCTCTCGTAATTTTTCCGAAACCATAATGAGCAGTGATTTATTCGACCCGACCCCCCCCGTTTTTTCTTCGTTTGACCCTGTCTCTGTCTCTCCCCCCGATGTCGATCTACTTGCTTTTTCTCCCTAAACGCGTGTGCATGCCCTCGCACCAACTCTCTAAGTCCCTCGGCAGAACAGTTTTACTTCTATCAAGCGAAACATTGAAGTGCCCTTTCTTTGCCCTTTTTTTAGTTCTGAACCCCGTTCCTCCCTGCCCGATCTTATTACAGTCCGGGGACGTTCGTTGGTTTACCCTAGACTTCACGTCTTAATCCCATGGCGTTCGACGAATTCCATTTTGATTGGGTTTCTTGTTTCACCATTTATTCTCCGTGCCCTCTGCCTTTAGTGGCGGTGTTTTACGTGTGTTTCTACGTACATCGCGACACTGGCTGGCATCCGGCCTTGACTTCTGCCCAGTAGGGCCAAGAATGATCCTCCTTTTACTCTTACAGCGGAGACTGATAGCTTGTGGATTTTTCTTTACATGTCCGTCCCTTCGTTTTGGAGTCTCGTCGTTCCGGTTTTCAGAGTTGTTTGTCCGTAGTACACCGGTGTTTAAGCACTACAAGTGTGGCGTCAGAATCCACCCTTCCTCCTTTTATACCTCAATTTTTCCACCGTCCCCCGGTCTCCTACTCCCGCGGCACGGCCCCGTGGTCTTCTTCCGTTCGTCTCCCTGTCCCGGCATCCGTTTTGGCGACAACAGGTCTCGTCTCCCCTTCCCCTACCATGGCTTGTCCGTTTTTATTCATGCGGGCTCGTCTCGATCCCCGGCCTCTGTTCTGCCGACACCAGGACTTTGTAGGTGGCTGTTGTAGAGGAACGAGCGAATAAGCCGTTACGGGACCCGCCTCTTTTGCGCTTTCTTCGGGATCGACACCCCGCCAGGTGCGTTTTCTTTGGTTGTTTCGGCCACCATGTGGGAAACGGTTCGTCCGTTTAACTCATTTTCTGCGTAACTCTTGCCTCTGTCTCTGCCCCTTCTGAACCTACTTTCTCTATTAATCGGGACAGCATGTATTATGGGGTCCGTGGACTCTTACTTCATCTGGTGCTTCAAGCTCCCTACCGCCAACCTCGCCCGCGGGCGTTGGGGAGTACTAGTTTTCCATTTCTGCCTTGAAGAGGGTAAGGTACCTTGGTTCTAGTCCCCAGCTCCCCTTGCTCTAGGGGACTCTCTTGATAAGATGGATTCTGGCCCGCTCACTTTCATTTTTTGACTTCGAACCTACAGATGATAACTTTATAAAGGATCCTCTAGGGATTCCATGAAATCCTTTTTCGCCTGGTTTCAAGGAACGGCCCCTCATTTTCCTTTTTGAGGGCATGAAGAACACTCGGGGCAGTGCAGCCTGTTTCCGCGACAAGCCACCCGGGCCCCCACTAAGGTGGTGTTTATCTAGTTCATCACCCTTTGGAGCTTTTTGTTGCCAATCCCCTTGAGGGCCTCACCTTCCTTTCAGTATCGGTCAACCTGCAGTGATTCGCTCCTTGAGAAGAAGGTCACCGTGGAACCGACCCTTGTCTCATTCACTTCCTCGCGCAGCCCCCTCTTAGACACACGCCCGCTAGTTAAGCTCCTCTTTTTTTTGGGAGTTGCTTACTAAGAGGGCGAGTTTTCCGATCTCCTCCCTCTTCTCCTTTCGCATGTGCCCTTGATTTCGCGTCCCCTCGTAACCGGAAATCTTGACCCCGGTGGCCCCAGGACAAGAAGGCGTGTGGGTCCCCCGGAGCTTTCCGCACTGAGACTGGACTCCTGTCTGGTGGTGCCCCTAAGTCTTGGGTCCCCCAGACTTCAGCTCCCTTTAGAAGTAACGCGGGGTCAAACTCCCGACTACAGATTTGCACCCACCCCCGACCACCCCGAGCCCCCTATTCCCGCTTCTCTTTTCCCCGCCGTTGGCTCCCTCCGCGGCGCGGCGAACTCAATACAAGATCTGTTAAATGCGACCTTTCTGTTCTTTTGTCATCAGGATCGTCCTTGTAGCGCGTTCTCACGACCGCCCTCTCACCCCATTTTTATCCCCTGATTGGAGATCCGGATACACCTCAACTGTTCCTATATACCTTCCCTAGATGATCTTCTCATAATCTGTGGGTTTGACCCTTTCGCGCATGCATTCCCACTAAGGGTCGGATGGACCCCTTGTATAGCAGCGTTTTCTATTCGTATTTTTTTACCTGTGCCCTTTTTTTCTGCTCAACCTGCCGGGGGAGTCGACTTGAGGTCTTCGGCCAAATTCCCTGAGACCCGGTGACCTCAGCCCCTCTAATATACCCCCTAAATACTGAATCCGTCCCCGCCTCTCCGAGATGAATGCTTCGATTAACGATTCCCCCGTCGTGTCACCCCCCACTTTCTAAGACCGCCAGGATCTTTCGCCCGCGATGACCGGGCGTTCATCCCGAATTCTAGCACACTTGCTTCATCTCTCCCAGATCGCTACCGGGTGAGTCCAATTATGGCTCTGGCGGCCACCTCCCCCCCTTATTTTTCGCTGATGAAGTTCATCTAACCGCCCTGTGGGTTTCAGGAGCAACCGCGCCATCGAAACCCCATTTTAGACGTCCCCGACCTACCCGCCAGAAGACCCTTACTAAAGAGCTGCCCGCCAGCGACGAATCTCCTCGCCACGTTGATGCGCTCGGCGTTTCGGTCAGCAGCTCCGAAGGGCCCGCAACCACTTCCCGATGCGTTCCAGTTTGTATTGGAATTTTTTTCGGGTACTTGCCTGGCTGATCGACCGCTTTTTCCCAGGTTCGCATCTCCCCCGCGGTCCAGCACCCTGTTAACCATGCCGCCATGCGTTCCCACGTAGAATCTTAACAATCTGAGCTCTCCTTTGTGCGTGTTTCTTTTCTGATCGTAAGTCCTCTCAAGACTATGAGAATATCCCAGTTAACCCCCCCGGAATGTTTTTCGATTGGTGAGAACTGGCCCTCGCTTGTCAAGGCTTCAGGTTCCCGGAAGCTGGTGAATACTCTCCTGTGGCTCAGTGAGAGGGGTTGCTAATGAACCAGAGAAATAGTTTATTTTGGACAACTGGTGGTGGCCTCCCTCTTTGCCCCCTCTTTTCATATCTTGTTCAGACTCCGCCATCAAAGTTGTCTAAGCTCCAGGGTCCCTCAAACAGCAAATGTTGGTTAAACTGATGTTCGGAGTCTCGTAAGTAATCCACCGGTTTGCTGTCGTCTGTCGATGGGATTCTTTCGCGCGTCCCCTTAGACCCTGCGGCATCCGGAATTCTCTAGTGGGGTTTCCGAGCTGGCGATTCCGGGTCTTTTCCGATAAGAAAGCATTTTCACTCAGTCAACCCGACTTCCTTTCCGCCTGTCGGCGGGCCAGCTTTTTTCCAGACCGGATGGACGGGCCTTGGCGACACCGCTGGGCGCTTTCCGGGCTTTGCGGTGACAACGTCATGCGTTGCATCGGCGTTGTTTCCACTCCCAATCCCCCCCCCACCTCCTTTTCCTCTCAGTTGCGAACCCCAAGACGCTGCCTTGTACCCCAGTAAGGCTGAAGGTGTTCCCTTTTGTGAGCGGTGGTTTCAGAGTAGTTTGA
>Ga0179591_1313167_pt1 | contig 11285 bp, 6 predicted proteins | sample CZOMad2_1_08_16f_FD_182891 | JGI IMG/M metagenome (GOLD analysis project Ga0179591, IMG submission 182891) | Vadose zone soil fungal communities from Angelo Coast Range Reserve, California, USA - CZOMad2_1_08_16fungal (PacBio error correction) | ecosystem: Environmental > Terrestrial > Soil >... | reverse complement strand
TGCGAAATCGACGTCGCTGCCTTTTCTCCTTGAGCGAGAACGCGATTTTTCACACCGCACCGACTGCGTAGTAGGACTCCTTCTTCTCCCGCGGTTTCTCCTTCTCCTTTCTTTTTTCCTCTCCACCGTGCGGCGCGCGATTTTGCTCCTGATTTTCCTGAGAATAAAACGAGAACCCGTCCCCCCCCGTCGCGAGGCAATTCGCCTCCCTCCCTTTTTTTTCTCTCCTCCTTTCTGTCGATCTCGGTTGTGTGTTCGGGGTCGCGTTGATGCTCTTTCTCTTTCGACGAGAGAAGACGATTCCGCTTTCCTCTTTGTTGATGCTCGAAGAGGGCCTGTAGAAGCCTTTTCTTCTTTTTTTGTCAGATCTTGGCCCCCTTTTTCGTGTCGACCCCAAGCTAGAGGTCTGCCTTGCTTCCACGTCGCCCCCTTTCTCTCACTCTTTCTTCCGTAATGTCGAGGCCCTCCGTACGCCCCCCTCGCCCGACTATGACGCGGACGTATTGATTTCGAGGAAGCCTCTTCTCCCTCTTGCCCCCGCGCGGGCTCCCGGAATCATAGTCTTCTTTTCTGGGGCGTCGGTTCTGGGAGGCGGTGGTCAAAACTTCTTCCCTCTTCTCGTGGACGAGTCGGTTAACAATCGACGGGTTTCTTTTCTTCTTTCCGATCGACGAGGTCGACATCGCCGTATTTTAGGGGACGTTTCTCTCCGTCAGACGATCTTCGCGGGCCAGAGGCTCACACTCTCTTGGGATTCCCCCCCCCTCGTTTAGCCGGACTCTTCTCGGCGGCGGACACCTTCTCGGTCGGCACTTTCCTTTTAGGACAGCGATGAGAAGACGGAGCGACGCCGCCTAAGAGACGTCTGCGCATCCTCTTCCCTTCTATTCAGCATTTCGAACTTAGTCGGTTCCTCCTTTAGTAAGATTGGATAGTGAAAAAGAATTCTTTCCCTTTTCCTTTTCGCCCAGCGAGAGGTGGACCGTTTTTCTGCTCCGATTAGAGGACGCTGCTTGATAACGTCGGGGCGTAGTAGTCGTGCGTTTTTCTATCTCCTAGACGGCGCCCTCTCCCTTATAGAGGGCCTTTGTCGAGGAATAAGTCTGAGCTGGAGAACAGCTTCAGAAGTCCTCTTTTCGGCTCTGGCCGATCATTTCCAGGAGTGTCGAGCGTAGAATCGGCCGTTCCCCTCAGACCTACTTCTCTCTCCGCGTGTAGCAGGAGATGCGGGTGAAGTCTTTCCTTTGCTCAGGAAACTTTCCTTCGCAGTTCCGCCGATGTGTAGCGGGCAGCGCGATTTTTTCTCGCGTGCGTCCTTATATATATATTGAATCTCCTCCGTTGTTTTTCTCTCTCCCCCACAATCGCCTCAGCCCCTCTTTCGTTGCCCGCTCACGATTTTTCGACTTTGAGACAAGTTCTCGCGAAGGCAGGATCATCCGCGGAGCTTCCTCTCTCCTTTTCGTTCGGCGACTGGTTCTCCGCCTTCCTCTCCTCCTCCTTCCCACTAGAAGGACGGCCCTTCTTTACTTCTCGAGCGACAGGATGCTTTTCCCTCTTCTCCTCGACCTTCCTTTCCTTCTGATCTTTAGTAGCGCGCTTCCCTCCTTTTAATAAGAAGCCACGAAGGGATTTGTCTTTTTTCCCTCTAATAGGCTTTTTCCCGTTTTTTCCCTCTTCTCTTTTCCCTTCCCTTTCCTCTTCGCGAGAACGGAAGAGGAGCCCTCCACGAGATCTCTCGGCTATTTTTTTCCGTCTCTTCTCTTTATGCGTTGGTACCTGCGCTCGTCTAGCAGACGCTTTTCGGGAATTGTCCTCCCCTACTTTCATGGGTGACGCTCTTTCTTCTGCGAGGGACGCCGAAATCCCCCCCCTTCTTTCTTTCTTCTTCTTGCGCGGCGAATCTGGAGAAGGCTCTTTTTTTAAAGGGTCCTCTCTCTCAAAGTGAGACGCTTCGCCCCTCCCGAGGTAGACTTCTCCCGCGATTTTCTCCACTCTTTTTTTTCTGTTCACCCCCCCCTAAGGCAAACGCCTCCCCTTTTTTTTTTTCGCAGCCCTAGACTGCAACGACGCCCCGCTTTTTAACGAGAGGAGGCCTTTTGAGGAGTGGTAGCGAGAGGTTTTCCTCTTAGTAAGCTCTCTTGGCCCTACGTCGGCGGCGTCCCTTCTGTTTTCCGTACCTTCTCCGACTGACGAGCTGCCCGAGGGAGCGTGCGATTTTCGAGATTGGTCGACGAAACCGCCACCTCTTCTTTTTCTCCCGTGAGAACAGACGGATTGCCCATTCTTCGCGAGTATCCTCTTCCTCACCTCTCCTGGGATTGCGTTCGGCGGCGCTAGGATCGGCTTCTGTAGACGGAGAATCCCCTCTCCCCTCCCCCCCCAGTAGAGCGGCAATACCGACAGTTTCCCCTTTTCCCTCTCATCACGTTTTTCTCGAGATAGTTTTTTTTTGTGGTCTTTTTTTTTGGTTTTTTTTTCGGGATAGTATCCTCTCGCGCTAGCAGAGCCGACTTTTTTTCGCGGCGAACGCCCGTGGGCTTCTTCTGTTCCGCGATGAATAGAAAGGAGAAGCCGCTCCCCCTTTCAGGAGGTTCTTTCGGTGTCGTCGCCAAGTCCTCTTCGTTTTCTTTCTCTGGTCTAGTCGAGGCGCAGGATTCTATGCCAGCGACTCTCCCCCTTCCTCCTGACGGAGAGAGAGGAAAGCCGCTCTTTTCCTCGACCCGACGACCCCAGATCTTCTCTTTTTCCCCTTGTTTTTTTCGTTTTTTTTTCCGGAGCGTCTTCCCACGGAGTGGAGTTAAAAGGGGAACCCCCACCACTCCTTACAAGAAGAGGGAGCGCGACGATTTCGGACCTCTGACGAGGAGATCTCCTTGATCTTCTTTCCCCTCTTTTTCTCTTAGGGTCGCGCAAGCGAGAAAGACCCAACCCTTTTCTGGAGGATCCCCTTCTTTCTCGTAATAGGAGTAGGAGGAAGTAAATGCGCAAGTCCGTCCTCCTTTCCTTCTCTCAGTGTTCCTCCCACCTACCAGGAATAGATTGTATACTTTCTTGTCGAAGGCGCGGGCTGCCGTTTTTTTTCTTCTTTTTTCTTTTCTGCACAAGATCGGTCAGCTCTTTTCAACCGCCCGCTCCTGTCGTTTTTCTCTTTTTTTCGATCCTTAGGTAGTAGTCGGAGTGCAGCCGGACCGCGCAGCTCTTAAACTGATACGAGGCGCTTTGTTCCTCCTTCGTCAAGATTGCGATTTCTCTCGATGAGAAGATGCCCTTCTTCTCTCCCCTTCCTGGTCATCTCCTTAGGGGCCGGAGTAGTGAGTCTTAGCACCCCCTCCTTACTTCACCTGCGCCCTTCCTCTTCTCGTGGTCGAAGGTCGGATTTTCTTCTTTTCTCTTCGGGGAGCGTCTCGTACGACGTCGCCTGGCTCTATTCTTTTCTTTCAAGAGAGAAGACGCGCTAGTCGTCGTGAGTTGCTTTTTGGCGAGGGTGTCAATTCTCCTCTTTTTTTAGTCTATTCCCCCTTCGCCGGTTCTTCCCATTCTTCCTTCTTTTTCTCCTGCTCCCACAGATATAGACTGTCGACCCTTCTTCTTCTCTCCGTACGAAGCCGTAGGTCCTCTTTTCACAAGCATATCCTCTTTTTAGATATTTCTTCTATCCCCTTTCCGGGAGACTTGTTGGAGAACGTTTCTCCGGCCCTTCCCCCCTATTTTCCCCCCCTCCTGATCCTCCGCCATCGTTCTCGAGAGGACCTTTATCTCCTCATTCTCCCCTTCTCCCTGGCAGCATCGGATCCTTTCGGCCGCCGGTTCTTTCACGTTACACCCGACGTGGGATCTAGAGCGCTTCTTTTCTCAAGCGCGCGGGCTTTGGTGCCGGTTAACAATCTCTGACCGAGTTTTTCCCTAGTCTTTTTTTTTTTTGTTTTTACGCGAACCCACTCGAGATCGTCGAAAACGTCTTCTTCTTTCTTAGAATTTTTCTTTTGAGAGGACATCAGCTGTCTTCAGCGTGGCATCGGAGTAGGATCTTTAGTCAGGTTACCCTCCCTCCGTCGTTTCCTGGCGTAGAGCGCGCCGAAGACCTTTTTTTTGTAGGGAGAGAGGCTCCGCGACGGAGCGTCCCCTTTTTCCCCTAATTGCCCTTTTTCCGACTCGAATTCGGAGATTTCTATAGCACCCCTTCCGCGAGAAGTCGATGGTGTGTTTTTTCTTTCCCAATCCGAGGTTTTTTCCACACGTCTCTCGACCCTTTTTTGCGGTCCCGCCAGAGAGGAGAGAGGGAGATAGTGGCCTTTCTCGAGGAGATCATCCCTTCTTCTCTCATTCGCGCCCGCGGCCTCGTTTTTCTCTTGGCTTACTGAGGCCGCTAGGACCCTGCCTCTCCTTCTTTCTCTTGTTTTTTTGCGCGGATCGACAGAGAGCTTATGTCCTCATAGAGCTTTCCTTTCCCCTCCTTTTTCTAAAGAGGAGGTAATCGCCTTTCGTTTTCTTCTCCCTCGTTCGGATGGCATTCTAGGCGGCGCTCTGTCCCTTTCCCGTTTTTCAATGTTAACGAACCCCACACCCGTAGCTCTTTCCCTCCCGATCTCCGTTTTTTTTCTTCTCTTGTTTTTTAGATAGTGAGGTAGCGGTATTTCCCCTTTCCTGGGTTTTTTGGAGGTTAGGGTACGTTTCCTCTAATCGCCCTATCGTCTCGTTTCCCCGTTTCCCGTGGGTATTCTCGAGGGTACGAGCTATCTTCGCGCCCGGAGTTTTCCTCCCCCTTCCTTTGGAGGGTAGGCGACACAAGTCTTTTCGCGCGCTTAATTCTCGATATTACGTCAATCTTCTCTTTCTCTCCCCCCCCCTCGCCTCGGCTTGAAGAAGGCGCGAGTCGGACAGAAGCTGTCCACAGAAGCGTTCCCCCTACTAGGAGTCATGAGCGGGCGGGGCCCCTTTTTTGCGTATGGAGGTCGTCGGCGATTTTTCCTTGGGTGCTACCCCCCACAACACATAGACGGAGCGCGGAGTACCTCCTTTTCGACCCTTCCTCCTCTCTTCTTACGATGGTTGAGCTCCTTTTTCCTTCGCCGGAGCTGATTCTTTTGCCCGTGACCACACCCCTTCTCTTTTTTTGTCTCCGCTCGGCCTCACGGAGTCAGGCGGCGCTTTGGATCTCCCTTCCTCCCCCTTCGAAGGATTGAGAGTTTCGTCCCTCCGCCAGCTCTTCTTCAGAGCCTCGCGACCTTTTCTCTCGTTTTCGTTGCTAATCCGCCGTCGTCCTATGGCTCGTGCCTGCCGCGAAGAGTTTTTTCCCTTCCCCCCTTGAACGAGCGCGTGCATCCCGCTTTCTAGGGACGCCAGCCGTCGCTCGAGAGTCGTCGTGCGTGTCCTCCTTTCTCGCCGGTCTGCGCCTGGCAACGGATCCGAGGCGTCTCTGCGCTTTCTCTTCTTCTCTCGCGAGGAAGAGTGTTTCTTCTTGGACCAGTTGTCGCTCGAGGCTTCATCGGCGTTTCCCCCCCATTTTTTCCTCGAGCCGCGTGTCTCGGAGATGCCGTCAGTGGTTCTCTTCCCTTCTGAGGACGGAACGGGTAGCGCTATTCGCCGGAGCTCGATAGTGGTCCCTTCCATCTTAAGAATAGTGGCGGAGCGCAGTTGTCTTCTTTTGTAATCTCCCTCTTTTCCTTCATACTCCTCCCCACCCCCCCCTCTCTGCCTTTTTTTTTTCAGACCGAGCGCGTTTTCGCGGTCCGCTAGCTCCTCCCCTTTGATGGAGAAGGCGACATCTCCCCCGTTAATCGCAAGGTCTTCACCTCCTCTTCTGATATCCGCTTTTTTCAGGGACCTTCGGCGGCCGATTCTATGACGTCCTCTTTCCCCCCTCTTTTCGAGAGGAACCCGGTTCCCTTCGGCATCCCTGCATCTTCTATCATATGTTTTTGCTCCAAGCATCTTCTTTCTTTTTCCTTTGAGCCTGACCCCTTTCCCGGAAGGCTGAAGCGTCCTTTTGGAGGCACGAACGCTGGTCCCCCCTTGGATTCTGCGTCCTATACCTTTCCTTCTCTTTTGAACCCCCCCTTTTTTTCGCGGCGACAGATTTTTACTCTCCCAGAGACCTCCTTCTTCCTTCGAACGGATGAAAAGAACGATTCTTTTCTCGCGAGGTCTGATGCTTCTGTCCCAGGGACCAAAATTCATTTTTTTCTTTTTCCTTTTTCCTCGTTTAGGTATTGCGACCGAGAGCATCCCCCGACCCGAACCTCCTCCCCTTAAGAGAGAGGAGCCCCTTTCTTTTCAAGAACCTTGGAGATCTTTCTTTCTCGCGCAGGCGCAGTTTCCCCAGCGTCCCCTTTCCTCTCGGAGAGTTCCTTTTCCTCGCTTTACTAAAGAGAGCTTTTCCACCTACTCCCCCCCTCTCATAGCCCTCTTTTGACCAACGCAGCGTCGACTTCACGATACCCTTCCCGAAGGAGAGGACGAAGAGGAGCTAGTTTTCTCAGTGGTTTTCCCGCGAGGCATCTTCAGCTCCTCGTTTCCCTTTAGTTCGCCCCCCCTCGGACGTTCCGGCTCCTGAGAAAGAGAAACTGATAGGCAACCTCCTTCCCAACTCTTGAGAAGCCACACGGGCTTAGAGAGCGATAGCACGACGTTTACGACACGTCACCCCTGCACCCCTTAGGGGGAGCATCCTCAACACATTTGACCCGAATTGGCAAGGCCCCGCAGAATAGAAGATTTCCTCCTACCCTCTCTCGAGACCTCTTCTATACATCCGCGCTACAGGCGCAGCAACTTTCCACCTGCCTCGAGCTGAGAGCTCGTTAAGAATCCAATAGCGACGTTTTCCGGCCGTTGCAGCCGACGTGTGCCTCAGGAACCACCGTCGGTTTTTCGACTTGATGGGCAGAGAGCCTGTTACGTATCAAAAGACCCTCTAAAAAAACCACAAGACTGCTTCCTGACCGCCACTCACGAATCGGATTTTCAAGAACTAGTTTGTTTGATGATTCTGTTTTTTTTATGGCAGCGCGAAGAGGTGTGGGTTCGTTTTTTTTTTTTCTCACGCTCGCGATTTTCGCGTCCCTCGTTTTCTTCCTTCTTCTTTGGACGCCTATGGGCGCGCTCGGCGGTTATACGGAGAAGACGTTTTGTTGTAGACCCCCCTCTGCCTTTTCGAGAAAGTAGCGTCGGGCATTCTCCCCTTTTCTACGTCTAGTATCGTTGACGACTACTAGCCTTTCCTCTCTTGTGTGAAAGGTTCTTGATCACCCCCGAGGATCCCCTATTCTTCCTAGCGGAGGGGAAGCGGCGGAGGGCCTTTTTTTTCTCGCGGTGGTCCACAATGGCCCTTTTTTCCACAGGGGTCCCCCCCCCATCTCGTTTTGGGCGGGCCGAGGTCGATCGCCGAAGGCGTTCCCTTGAGCCTCTCTCCCCTTCGAGCCGGCGAACGGCGCTTCTCAGAGGCGCCAGCGCGCCCCCCCACCTAGCTTTGTTTTTTGCTCGCCTCGTCCTCGGAGTCGGCGGCGTTTCTACGGTCGACCATTCCTCCCTCCGAGGAAAGCGGCGTGCCCTCCTCTCTAGGTTACGCAGCCCGCTCCTGAGACAATCTCTTTCTCCTTTTCTCTCCTGATGCGCTACTCCGCCGTCGTAATATTATAGGGCAAACACTTTGCAGAATCGTTTTACCTTCCCCTCTCAGAGTGATAAAGAGGTAGAGGACCTCCCGCTCGTCTCTCCAAGCGTGCTTTGCCGCCTGTGACTTTTCCTTCGACCCCGCTCCGGAACGGATCGAGGCGCCTTCCTCCCCCTATGCGCTGTGAGCCCTTCCTCTTTTCCGCCTCGAGAAGAAGATGCTTTTTCCCCTTTCACGGAGAGTTTGGCAGTCTGTTTCTGTTCCCGGCGTAGCCCCCAAGTAGACGCGACTGAAGTCGCTCCTCTTTTCTTCGGAGGGTCGACTCTTTTTTTTTAGCTAGGACTTTTTGCTCGTCGCAGTCCTTTTCCTATAAGGAGATTCGTGGATTATCCAGAGGCTAGTTTTTTTTGAGCGCTCGCGATGGGGAATTTCTCTTCTTCTAGAGAGTCCCTTCCACAATAGATAGATCATACGAGAGCGATTGCGCTGCAGAATCGGGGGAACTGGCGGACGACTTTGTAATTCTCACCTCCCCTCAAAGAAGGAGCTATAATCGTCCCTTCTGGCAAGGTCCGTCGGAATCCTTTTTTTTCTTTCTTTCTTTTTCTTTTTTCTCTTCATCCTTTTTGTTCTAAGGATGGACGAAGTTTGACACGCGTCCCTAGAGCGTTCGAAGGCTTTCAGCCTCTGAGGCCAGGAGATAGGGCCGGTCCTTCTATAGTACTCCTGCATAGGTCGGCGAAGGCGCTTGCATTTCTTTCTTCACGCTCCGAAGGGATCTCGAGAGACGGTGCGCCCTCCTTTTTGTCTTCCTTACAACTATGTAGCGGAGAACACGAGCCCCCCCCCTCTGCCCTTTTTTGGGGAAGAGTCCGGCGTCTCTCACACCCTCCTTCCCTGCAGACTTCGTTCACACCGTCGCGAGGCTATTGGATGCTTCTGCTCTTTTCAAATAGATAGTCCGGCTGCGACGCTTCTCGGCGGAGGAATTGATATGAGTCCGTTCCGTTTCCTTCCAGTGGCTCGCCTCTGAAGAACCCGGCTATTTGGGAGAGATTCTGTGGCGGCAGGCGCTTCAGGGGCTCTGCTCTTCCCCTCCCCGCTTGCCCGGCGGGCCGACTCGGCGTTTTTCAATCTCTCTTCTTTTTTGGTAAACCGACGCTCGACTTTTACACCCCCGCAGCGTACGACTGCACCGACTCTAGACTCCTATTCTCTCTTTTTTCAAGAGGATTTTCTGAGAGAAAGTCTCTCCTCGCCTTCTCCTTTCCATTTCCCGCGCTGGCGTAGGAGGGCCCTTCCATCGACGCTCTCCCTTTTTTTCAGAGCGAGAGAAGCTCTCGACGGACCCCGACACGGAAGTCCTTTTTGAGCCCCCTCCCTTCTTCGCCCTTCCCGCTTTTTCGTTGAGCAACCCCCTTTGGGGGGTCTCTCTTTCTGATAGGAGAGCGCGTCTCTTCTTTTTCCCTCCGAACCGAAAACACCACCCCGAAACCATTCAGCGACACCCCCTATCTTTTTTTTTCCCTTTGAGGAGAGACTCTGAGGTATGTCGGTATGGCAGAGAGAAGGGTTCTTTTTCTAGTATCCCCCTCTCTTTGCTTTCAGAAGAGCGCGTCGCCTTCTTTTTTCGAAGTACGCCTCTTCTCGGTCCTCTTTTATTCTATATTGTATTGCGCCGACGCGCGAGACTTTTTAGCCAAAGCTCGCGTCCTTCTTTCCCGTCCGAGTAGCGGAAGATCGGACGAGGCGTCTCTCTCGGCAATCAGTACGACAGCTTCGAAGGCGCGCTCTTCCTTTTTCAGACCGCCCTCGTTTTTTATCCCGAGCATATCGTGTCATCGGCGTTTCTTTTCCTAGAGCCTTGTGGTTAGGGCAGATCGAGTTTCTCTTCTTTCCCCCCTTTGAACACTTTCTACCGCTTGTCTAGCGCCTCCGATCCCCGACTTGCATGTTCCGGTGAAGCTGGAGCTTTCGCGACGATCTTTCCCGTTCCCTCTTGCCAGAACCCCCCCCGCCTTTTTTCTAGGCGCGCTTTTCCTCGGAGTCGCGGTTCTCCCCTTCTTTTTTTCTAACTTTCGCGCTCGGCAGAGGGCTGCGCCTTCCTCCCCGACCCTATTCCTCTCAGAAGAAAAGATTTTCGGACTTTTTACTTGTCACTGCGTTCCTTGCCGCCGCCCTTCGTCCTTCTCTCCCTAGGTCGACGCTCTCGTTTTCCAACGCACGAAGCGTGCTCCCTTTTTTTTCCCCTGCAGGTCGACTAGAGATTGGGAGTCGTAGTAGTTGATTTTTTAGCAATCTCATGTCCCGTGCGCCGGGCAGTTTCCTCGGCTCCTTCTTGTTCGATGAGATGGAGACAGGCCTTTTTTTCTCTTGAAGAAGTTAGAAGGACCGGGTTCGCCTCTGTTCCGCTTCTTACGGCGTCGAAAAACAGGCCTCCCCTGGCCTGCCGCTTCGCTACGCGTTGTCGCCGGAGAGAGGTTTTTTTTTCCAGATGCGCCCTTTAAGTAGGCGGCGATCTTTCGTCCCGTCGCGTTGTTGCGATGCGAAGCCCGCGTAGTTTCGGCGTTTTCGGTGGACCCCCTTCCCTTTGGTTGTGAGAGAGAGTACCCCTTTTTCTTCCCCCGCAACCTTTGGCTTCGTCGCTTCTCGTCTATCCTTTGATTTTCGACGGCTCTGAGAGCGACCCCTTTAATCTCCCGGGCAGGGATCATCTTCACCTTTCTTACAACGCCGACGCTTTCCAATTTCTATTTTTGTGACGGCCGATGCTAAATTAGACACTCACAGGTTCCTCTTCGCCGTATCGAATATTATTATCGAGAGACCGTATCTCTTCTTTTTATCCTTCCATGCATCTTCTCTTCCCCGTTCATCCGTTCCCGGCGCTTCTCCAGAGGATAAGGGGTTCTACCGAGCCCACGACTTGTATTTAGAGAAGGATGCTTTTTTTCTTAATCGCGAGGTTTCCCTCTTCTCCCCCCCCCTTGCCCCGACTTCGTGGGGACCGGCCCATGAGTACGAAGCCTTGCAGTCGACCACCCTACCTCGTCGACAAAGTAGCGCGGTTCTTCGTTTTTTTAGGACATCGATTGTCTTGTCCTTTTTGGATTTTCTTTCCGAGAGCATGAGTACGGTGACGCCCTGTTCCCGAGGCGGCACCGCGAGACGAAGAAACCCACTCTTTGTCCGGGAGCTTCTCCCTCTTCCCGTTCCTCCTACCCTTTCCGAGATCTCCTGCCCCCGCTCTTTTGGCGAGGCAAAATCCATAGCGGTCCCCTTTCTTAGATGGTGTTTTTTTTTCCACCCCGACGGTTAGCCTCCGTGGGACCACTTTGCAACACTTTCCCCGCGCGGTGCCCCTGACCGACGAGTTTTCAGAGGCTTTTTTAGCGAGGAGATAAGCGGCGTCTTCTTTCATCCGCCGCGGTTTTTTTTTTTGGGTAAGGAGGGCGCTCCTCTTCTGAGACTATTGCCCCCGTAGCGTGAAGTATCCTCCGAGGAGTTGGTTTCACCTGAAGGAGAGTCGGAGAGAGACTTTTTTCTCTTCTTTCCCTCTCGGAGGATTTCCTCCCCACGTCGGTTCGCCTCGCTCTCGGCTCCTAGCTCTTCGCGTGGAGAACGAGCTTTTTCCCCCAACACCCGTAGCTACATAACGAAGAACATCACG
>Ga0179591_1184452_pt1 | contig 11285 bp, 7 predicted proteins | sample CZOMad2_1_08_16f_FD_182891 | JGI IMG/M metagenome (GOLD analysis project Ga0179591, IMG submission 182891) | Vadose zone soil fungal communities from Angelo Coast Range Reserve, California, USA - CZOMad2_1_08_16fungal (PacBio error correction) | ecosystem: Environmental > Terrestrial > Soil >... | reverse complement strand
AGGGCCCGCTCCCTTAAAACTTTGAGCTGTTTTGTGTCTGCCGTGTTGTCTTTTATGAGCCTGCATAAAGCTCGCCGACGGCTACCACTCGTTTTTTCGATCATAATTGTCTTCCTTAAGATTTGAGACCCTTTTCCTAGGTTTTGTTCAGGAGACCGCGTAAACCGGTTTCCGTTTTTGTTGACCGTTTTGTCTCTGTAGCGAAGTTTGTTACCCTTCCCACTTTCCGTAAAATGTCGTCATGAAAAGCCCGCGGCCTCTCTGCTTAGACCCCCCCAGAAAATCTACTACACGCCTTGTTTAAAACAAATGGCCCCCGCTCCAAGCGCCCCCCTCCCTTTCCCCATGCGAATATTACTGCTCTTTTTCCAAATAGGTCCGAGCCTTAACCCGTCCCCCGTTTTTCCTAAGTTCGTCCAACAAAGGGCTGTCGTTTTTCCTCTTCTTTTTCTAACCTGAGTAAGCCCCAGCTTTTCCAAATTTTTTCCCTTTCCGGATATCTTCGTTGTGGCCCCGCCCTTGTCCACCTTCCCCCATGCTGAGCAAGATTCTGTTTCTTTACTTTGTATCAGACCTTCCTTCTTTTTTGAACATTCCCCTCTTCCCCTTTTTAGCTTGACTCTCTTTTGAACTCCTGGACCCGCGCCCGCCCTCCGTGGACCTCGTGTCGTAGCGCCAAAACGACACCCACAAGTGAATTCTCCTTCTCTCTGTTAGAGGGAATTTCCTTGTCTTTTCCTTGCGTTAATCAACTCGATGAGGAGTAACATGACTCTGACTCCATCCCTGACGCCTTTCTCTGAGATTTAGTCACCTGCCACCTCAGCCGCTTCGTTTCCCCCCCAAAGGGACTTTGAAGGCTGCCGGTACCCTCATGCGGGTCTACGGACGAAACCGTCGTTTTCTTTTTAGTCCCTAGAAGATTTCATTCATCCCCCACTTTTCCTTCAATTAAACACTCCTATGCTCCTCCACGAGTCCCCCCTACCCCATTAAGAAGATGTCAACACACGCCATAAAATGAATCCTTGTCGGGCGGGCTGGTTCACTCTTCCCGCATCACCTGCAAAGTTGAGATGAAATGCGAGCGCATTTCCTCTCCCTTCCCCCAAGCCTCGACTGATCTCTTTTTCCATTCCCCTCCCCGCCCTCAAGTGCATCACTTTTCTACTTCGGAATAGCTACTAGTTCCCTTGCTGGGCATATCCTTTGCGCGCTATTCAAACTCAGGCAACCCCGACTGACGATAAACTGAAGTAAGCGACCGCCTTCTTTTTCTTCTCTCTGTTTTGTCGCCCGGTTTCATCCCACTCTTCTTCTTTCTTTGTTCGAGTCTTTCCGGGGACTACGCGCGCCTCCGTCTTCCTACTCTTAGTGCGTTTGGGGAGGATAGCCCACTGGTTTTTTTTTCGGATTACATATCGCTCTCCCTTGATGTCTCACTCCACCTGGTGGCAACCCAAATCGGTTGATCACGCAGGCCCCCCTTCTATCCGACGCTTCTGACTTGATCTCCTTTCCGGCAAAAGCGACGGGAGATGGAGCCTGACCCCCTATCTTTCGCCCCTTTCCTTGCATTTCAGGCAACTATTTACGAGGCATGGGAAATATGAGGCTTCCCATCTCTTTTTCGGATTCCCTTGAAATAGGCCCCCGTCACGACTGACTTTTCCCCTATACTTCCCGCTTCGTTGGAGTACCATGTTGCGATTGAAGTCTGGCCAGCAAGTTATCTTTTCAAGAGCTTTCAAGCGGACGGACCCCCCAAACTTTTTCCTTGCTCCTCTTTCCTTCTGCGACCGCAGTCGTTAGGCAGTGAATGCTCGACCCCCGGACCTTTCTCTTCCTTTCAGTTTAATCAAGAATTCCTCCCCCCCCTTCCGTTTTTTGTGACACCGTTTCCTTCATACAGGGCAAAACACACGGCTTGCTCAACGTTCCAACTCAGCTCCGGCGACTCGTTTGACCCAAAGATTTGCACCAAATGCTGCCCTTTTCTGTTTTTTTCTCTGTCCTCTCTTGCATTCTGTCGGACTGCTTTGATGCCTCCCTTTCTTCCCCCACCTCCACTACGGGTCTTTCCATTAGGCGCCCAAAACCCCACACTTCAAGACGCTATCGACACTCTCCCGGTGATTGTGAGCCCCACTTTGCTCTCTGAGGACGTTTTTCCCGGACCGGAGACTACCTTCTTTCTTTTTCCCCTTGTGCGACCTTTTCTGGACTTGCGTGACGTTTCCACCCCCTTCGACAATTTCCCATCGGTCAAATTGATTGGCTGTTTTATTCTCTGTTCCTGTTTTTGCAGGCGTCCCTTGACGTCAGCACAAAGATCCTGCCTTCTCATGCTGCATTGATCCAAGCTTAGATCTTCGAGGTTTTCTCCCGCGTCTAATCGCAATCTTGTAACCCTTAACAGATTTAAGCTATTTTTCAATTTTCCCTTTTTCATAACTTTAGATTCTTTCCATCTTCCCCGAGTGCGGTCCCTTTGATTTCCCTACACTACCCCTCCCCCTTCAGTCGACTCATCCTCAATCCGACAGACCACTTCCTGCTCTTCGACGGCTCACCTCTATTCGCTACGGAAATACACCGCCCGCTCTTCCTTCCTTCGTGATACAAACCCCCCATCATGAGGTGTAACAGGGAGGACTCGTCTATTCCGGACTTCTCGATGTCTTCCGGTTGATTGCTTCAATGCAATTAATTCCTCCCCCCCCCCCCCCCTCCTTTCTATCTTTCCCCAGCATCCTATTTCAATTTGTGCTTCGTTAGAACTCTCACAAGACTCGTTTTTCAGACTTCCTCCCAAGTTCCCTCTTTCCCCAATTTCTGTGACGCGTGTTGACCTGCTTTTTTTTTGTAAACTTGCCGTGATATTGAGCTTCCTGTTCCGGGTCCCCCCCTTCCCGAGACTTGAGTTCACCTCCCCTTTTTCGGCCAATTCTCTCGTACCCGCAGAATTAAGGTTGTAGACTCTTTTCTTCCTTGAATTGCGTCCTAGTAACTGTCCCTAAATAAACGGCTTCGAGAATTCCCTTCCCTTCTTCCTTTCTCCCTGTTAGATTCCATGTCCCCGGACCGCAGCTTGCGCGCATCAAATAGACGGTCTGGCTCTCCTCCATTTTATCTCTCCAAACTCCTAAGCCCCCACGTAGGCCGCTCCCTTCACATATTGATTGCCGCAAAAGAGCGAGCATCTTCGGCCTTTCCTGCGAGACCCCACGATTAGAACACGTTCCCCTGCTCGTAGATTATCCTCCCACGACGGTCTGACATTTTTACTCCGATGATTGATGGATGTTTTGTCCTATTGCCTCCCTCTTCTTCTGGAACCCTCTATTGCGAAACTGCTTTATCGCCATCGCTCGTTGAGCCTTTTCCCTCTTCCTCGGAAAACATCGACGTCTCCCTGAAGATTGGCCTGAGCGTCCGTCCTTCGCTTTCTCTTTGCGAGTGTCAAATTGCGAGAGCGTTTCGGGCCGTTTTTGATCCTATTTTCTCCTCGGTGCGCGACGGCCCCGATCCCCCTTTGACTGATTGGCAGGAAGTTTCCCCTCCTCTCACGCGATAGGCAACTCCCCCCGCCGATACTATATCCTACTCCCCTCCCGTTGTTTTTTTTTTATCTCTCTCCTTCTTGTTTTCGTGCATCCTATTGAGCGCGTGGAAAACTATCCCTTAGTTACCAAGCCTCTCACAAGTCCACAGTGACTCGCCCCGTCCCCTCCTGCACGGCTAATAAATATGATTAGGGCGACCCCCCCTTCCACTCCTTGCTCGGACGAAGAGAAACTTTCCCGCCCGCTCTAACTCCTCCCTGGCCCTCTTCTGGAATAGATTGGTAAAGATTGCAGTTTCACTTCTATCTTCTTTATTGCACAGCGAAATCCCATTTTTCCCCAGAGGTGATACTTGAGTTACGCGACAAAATCGACAAGCCGGATCCTAACCAATTTAGAGGTGTTTGTAGAGCGACAGATTTGCTGGGCTTCGCGAATCGCTCAGCAGAAGGAGGATTTACTTTGACCAAGATGAGATCGCTGGTCCTGCACGATTAGATAGGTTGTGATTAGGAGGTGATACTGTTAACCCCTCCCCTCAACACCACCACCACACCAAAAACAACACCCCCCCCACAAAAACCCCACAACAAAAACACCCCCCCCCAAACCCCACCCCTCCAACCCAAAAAAAAAAAACCCACCCACCCCTTCCTTTCCCCCCCCTCCAACCCCACCCCCCCCCCCCCCCCCCCCCCCCCCCCCCCCCCCACAACCCACCCCCCCCCCCCCCCCCCCCCACCACCCACCCCCCCCCCCCAAACAAAACCACCCCCCCCCCTGGATTTACAGTCCGCGATTTTGATCGCCTTGGCGCAAGCTTGTTTGTAATTAGGTAAATTTTCGCACATGCTCCTTTCCGGTCCTCAGATCCCTGACTCTTTTCCTGAATGCCTTTACATTTCAGTTCCTCCCCCCTTTCCCCTGCCGAGATTAACCAACGTTTTCGAGATTTTCAGGACGCTTTATTCGTAATGTTTTAGTTTTCTCACTCCCGGAAGGATATTCCGGCCTTCTATTTACACCTACCCCCGGCAAGACTTCATTTGTCTCGTCGATCCTGCAGTGGTGCCCCAGGTATGCTTTTGGTCTCCCCGCATTGACTTGATCCTGCAATAGCCTGCTTTTGATGGAATCCCTTAACGCGACATTTTCCCTTCTGCCCTCTTGGAACGTTATCTCCCCCTGAAGATTTTGGTGGCCTCTTTCTGCAGTTCTCAATACCACCTGGCAAGAACCTCGCCTAGTCGAATATTTTTGACCAGCCTCCTGATTCCAACCCCCTCCCATTCTTTGTTTTCGTCATCCTTCCCATCAGCGTGGGCCTTTTTTATTTTCCCCCCTCTTCTCTCCTCGACTGTGCGTCCGCGAATCGCCTGAAGTTTTTGGTCTGGACAGAATGCGGATTCGTCTTCCTGACCTTCTTGTTCTTGAAACATACCCCGTCCCCTCCCTTCCTATGTCAACCTTCTCCGAATTTTGGAACCGTATTTCGCTTGATTCCCCATTTTCTCTTCACCCCCAGAGGCATTCGCCGCGTGCGATTCAAGCACATATCCTCTTTATCATGTTTGTTCGCTGAAGGAATCTCTTTGCTACTCACAGTCTTTATCTGCCCCAATAGGATAAGCGAATACGCCCCCCTCCTCCCACTTTTTTTCCTAGTTGCATGGTTCGAATTTTTTTAAACAGGCACATTCCTTCCCAGCCGGTGAGCCCCCACAGAAGGACGTGTTATTCTCCCCCTCCGGGAAACCCATTCTAGCTAGCTCTTTTGATTGATCATCCTCAGCTGTTTTTTTTTTTTTTTTTTCTCCTTCCTTTTCGTAGAGTGAAGTGGGGTTTAGCCTTCCTCCCCCTCCCCTGACATCTTATCTTTTCCAATTATTTCGGACCTTGGTGATATCGCCGATCGGTGGAACCCCAGTGAATAACGCTCCCTCATTTTTTCCCACCTAGTTTTTAGAACGATGTCTCCCCTTTACGCGGCGTGGCACGTGGCAATCATCCCGATTTTTTTTTTTTTTCTTTTTCCCCCCTGAGTTAACGGTAAACTGAAGCATTGAGGACGTTTTCTTTTCAAACGTTTTATTCCTCTTTATTTCGCGCAATTCTCCTCCACTTCGCTGCGTCGAAGAAGCCACTCGTTCTTGCGATTAGCGTTTGGTTTTCCCAAGACTTTCCCTCTTCCCCCGGATAGTTTGCTGTGTCCTGACCACATTAAACGGTAAACGCCCGAGCTGAAGCACTTCTTGTCCCTTCTTCAGGGTCGATCAGACGGATCAGAAATTACTGTTTTACAGCGCCCTATTTTCCCCCAATACTGGCGTCCAAGCCCTTGCCTGGACAGATGATGCTAAGCTCTCGAGGCATCCCAGTAGCTTGGTTCATTTATCCCCTTCGCCTCTCCTTGGGGCTATTGATTCACTGTCGGGCTTCTCCACCTCTATTGGAGCTCTCTTTAGTTTTTTTAAGCCGTGCTTCTTCTCCTTTGGCTCCAAGAAGTCGTACGTAATAGGAGGGCTCTCCTTGCCAGCCCCCCCCTGCCCGCCCTGACGCGCCCCACTACGTCATTTTAAATACGATATAGAGTCGATCGACATCTCTATGTCCCCGACTCCATCCCCAGAGTCCGTGCAAGTCCATCCACCCCCCCCGTGTGCCATTATTTCTCTCTATTTCTCCTCTCAAGAGTGCCTTCCCGGGGTCCCCCCCCCATAATGGACTGATATCTTATCTGGGTTGTCTGGTGATGTTTCTTTACGACTCTTTTTCTCGCTCTCTTTTCGGTGATGGTCATTATTTCTTTTCTTCATTGTCGGGAGCGATTGTTTTCCAGTTGAAATGCGGTAACTTTCTCGCCCCCAGTCCACATTATGCACGGTTTCCCCGACGCGAACAGTGATGCCCTTTTGATTGTGAAGGAGGCTTTTTCTCGTATCTCCTCTTCCCATCTTCCACTGAATAAGAGTCCTGCTTATTTTCTTTTTTGGAGTTCTTCCCCCTGAACACGCGCCGCCTCTCCATGTTTCAGGCGTTATTTTGCCTCCTTCTCAATTCCTGAGTCATGTTGGAAGATTTGCATTAGACATTTCCGGCTGTTATTTTCCCCCTTCTGTCTTCCCGATAACGTGTCGGTAAACCTGCCTACCGGTTCTCGTAGACCCCAGTTTCTACGTCACGGTCTGGCCGTCCTTCCACTGCCTCCTGGGATTTTGTTCAATTCCGCCCCTCCTTACCGAAGTCCGTCATTTTCTTTGATAGGGTCAGGCGTCATGCTCATAATCGAGTTGATTCCAGTCACCTCCCCCTTTCCCGCCGAGAAATTTAGACTAGCCCCTTCCCTTTTTTTTTTTCCCTTTTTGGCTACTGTATCGTGTTCCACTTCGGTAACCCCCTTCTTCTCTTCCCCAGGATTCAAAGGCGCTTACGACTACCTCTGTTGCCTGTCACCAGCTATTGTCCTGGTTTTGACCCTCTTCCCCATTTCATCGGGATCGGCAGTTCATTGGCCTTTTAACGGGGGAACCCCCGTTTTCGTATTGAGTATCCTCTGAGCTTACCATTTCTCACCCCCCCCCCTTTCGTACTCGCGGAGAAAATCAGAGTAAACTCACAGCAATTTGTTTGCCTAGTCCTAAACCCGGTCCTTTTACCTCCTAGTAGGCTTTAATTTTTACTCTTTTTGGTTTTTGGCCCCACGTATGAGCCCTTCCTGTCGTTGGCTTTGAGTCCCAGATGTTTTTTATACCATTCGTTTAGTTGTACTAATTGATTTTCTGGGTTCAAGGCTCTCTAGCAGCCGCGTTCCTAAATATGTGAATGATCGTGTCGTTGTATTGTACGTGAAAGAACGTAGGAAACCGGTCCATAGATAGGTCCCCCCCCCCCGTCCTCCCTTGCCACGCGCATCCCCCATCGCCTTACGAATGTGACGCATTAGTGCAGTTTCTACCACTTAGGTATATCACAGAGTTTTAGGCGTTTCCTTGCTCGGTGATGCTTGTTCTACGTAACCGACCATTCGCCCTCTCGTTCGCGCAACGTTTTGGCAGGTCCATTAATCTCTTTTTCCCCCACTCCGTTCGTTGGCTAGGCACACGAGAAGAAAACTTTTGATGCCTCTTGGCGAATTTTGTCGTACGGGCAAGTCCCCCGATCAGAGACGCCCAACCTGTCGTCCTACGTTGTCAAGTTAGCAGCACCCCTTCTTGCCTTCCGATGGGTGCTGCCGAAAGATCACCCTTCCCGGTGGGTGCCCGCTCCATGTCAGCCTTTTTCCTCCTACTTTTTTGATTACCGTAACAATACAGTTTTTCACGATCATGCTCTTTTATCTAACTACGGCTTCATATCGCCGACCTCCCCAAGACCCTCCTTTCCTCCCACCACTACATTTCCTTTTTTTATACCCAATCGTGGACGCTCAAAGCGCCCCACTCTCTTGGGTCATTTCCTGCTCACCTTCCTTCCTACGATGATGTAACCCAGCCTTTGTTCTCCCGGCGTCTCCAACAACAGTGTAACTCTTATTTTTTCTTCTACCTGAGCCTACGTGAAAAGTTGCTCTTCTTCCCTCCGTCCTTGGTGTTGACCCCTGCCACCCAGTCCCCCTTTCTTCGATCAAGATTTGGATGGTTTATTCCCCCTCCCTGTCTTCCTCATGTGTGAACCTCCAACGCTCGTCTTTTTCTTTTTCTTAAATCCGGTTGGAACGCGCGCCGGGGTTACCGAATGTTTTACACGAGCGTATGCAACTGCGTTCCCCCAACCAACACTTTCATTGCTAATGGTCTTGTCGCGTTTCGTCATTTGTATTTCCTGAGAATACTACTCTCGCGCCTGCCTCTTTTTTATGACCTCTCAAGAACCGTTCAGAGCTGGTCCTTTTCGTTACTGAGATTTTTTCAATCCTTTTCCCCCGCCAGAATTTTTTCCAAGGACTCGACACTGTCCTTCTCCCTTCTTTCGACGGCCCCTCAACAGTCGGGACGTTACCCTATCCTCTTTACCCCCTATGGCCCTCAATTTGGCGGCTGGAAACCTAACACTCCTCTTTGAGAAGCCAGTCTTCCCCCCAAGTCACCTTTTCATTGACGTCCCCCATTACACCCTCCCCCCCCATACCTCCGCGTGGCGGCCTGTGCAGGTGCAGCCCCCCCTCCTCCCCATCTCGGATAGATCTCTCCTTGATTGGAGACACTTTAACGCGCGCCTGACTTCCCTCCTGACCCCCTCGTACGACATCCCTCAAGTGCATCGCTTTTCCTTTCCCTCTCTAGATTGTTTCTCCTGGATGGGCGGAGACGCAGCTATTTCAAACTTCCCCGGCACCCTTGAACGATCAAGGACCGAAGACCCTGGATTGCCTTCACGTGGTATTTTCGCATTCTCCTTCCTTCTTTCCCTCACGATGCGCGTTTTTTGATCTCATGAACATCAAGGTTCCCCCACGTCCTAGGTCCTCCGATTATTACGTACCAAGTTCTCCCCCCCTTTTCCCACGGCGGTTTCCCCCGATCGCTCTCCCCACCATTATTGGGAGAACTCCAACTGCCCTCCCTCCCCTTTTCTCCCCCTTGTACCCCCAAGATATTCCGATTGGTTTTTCCCTACTTGTTCCTTCCAAACTTCAGGGCTCTCTAATCTCTCCTGCATCACTGCGTCACTACTGCCCCTTTTCGAAGAGTCTGTAAGTGATGTGACTGAACCCCTCGATTTATCTCTTCCATCGGACCCCGATATTTTATTTACCACCCCTTCAGCCCTTAGGGCTTTTTCCCCTTTGAGATTGAAAGATCTTTGAACTCAGCTCTCCCGTGGACCGTTATCGTTGTACTTCCCAAAATCCCCTCCAGCGCGCTTCTTCGTCCCCCGACCGCAGGCGAATTTCGGCGCCTGGCTCTACCGCCCGTGGATTTTGTAATCACGTACATTTCAGCCCCGGACGCCACTATTCAGGTGGTCCCCCCCCCCCCCCAGTAATCCCTCTTCCCCCCTCCCTTCTGTTCTGCTCAACGTTCCACCTACGACTCCTTCGTCCTTTTTCTACCCGCCCTCTTTGAAAACGTTGCCGGCGGTTAGTTTCTCTGGTCCAGCCCCTCTCGTCAGCCGATTCCTTTTTTTTCCCCAATGGCCTGCTTCCAGATACTGGTCAATAAGAGGTTTCGCATATAGCCTCCCCCCCAAACCCACTTCAATTCCGCTTATCGACCCGAGTACTGCTCTGCGATGGGTATTTTGAGCATCCCCCACGCGGGCTCTGCGAGACGTTTCCAACGGACTAGTCGACTAAAAGTAATGTTCGTGGTTTTCCCCTTTCTTTGATGTAAGTGCGTGCCGTTCCACCCCAACCAGTTTCGCCTTCCCCCGGTAAATTGATGCGGCTTTTAGCGATTTCTCCTTGATCGAGGATCAAAGACGATTGACGTCCTGACACAAGCATAAGGAATTAAGAAGGCCGCGCTGATCCTCTTTTCTTTCTGTTCGGGAAGCCGACTCACGCGGCGGAATGCTTTAACGTAACCAGCTCATCCTTCTCCCTCCGTTCCAATCCTTTTGTCGCCCTTTATAGGTCCCCGGGTGTGCGGACTTGCCTTTAAAGACCCCCTTTAAGGAGATTACGTACTCCTCTGAAGATCCAAGTTCACCCCGGAAGGCTTCTTCCTCGGCGCCCCCCCCATCCTCGATAATCGGAACATCCCCACCTTCCCCCCCTCGGTCTTCCTTCTTCGATCCCAAATTCCATGCTGTTCACTCAGGAGACTGCCGTTTGATCTTCCGCGACTTCTTCGAGGGGTCTTGCTTGGTGTAGTGCTTCAATGGATACTTCTTAAAGACCCCAACCCCCCCTCGCTCGTGCGCTTCCCCCTGTCAAGAAAGCAGTTTCCCCATTTTCCCTTTTTCTCCTGTTAGAATTTCCCCCCAATAACAAGAGCTTTTTTCTGATTATGCAATCGCTTATCCCCCTCCCCCTAGTCGATATTGAAATCGGCTCTCTTTCTCCTAGTCCGTGGCGCGGACCCGTTTGTACTTTGAAATATCGTTCCCCGTGATCTTTCGTCTCTGCGTGCCGTCGGAAATCCGATGATGTTCGTTTCAAGCGGCCAATCCCGCTCCCGCAACCTAAGTGGCTCTATCCCTTTCCGGGATCTTTTTCGCCCGAGCAATTGAACCAATTCGTCCCCCCCCGGATCCTCGAAGCTGATTCCCATTAAATGCCTGTGAGAATGTAGAACAGGGACCTCGAGATTGTCGCCACTTCGATCAATTGTCTTTTTCGAATCTGAGTAATATGATCACAGACCCCCTCCCGAAACCCCCCCCCGACGTGACGCCTTCATTTTGATTGCCTACACCAGCCAGACGATCTTTTCCTTTTCATTCGTGTTTTCGAGTCGTTGAACCCCCAACGTTTCTCTGTCTGAGAGGCCATACAAACATCGATTCTCTTGCCTTGCTTGTAGTTGTTTTCGTCGACATCAGCTGACCCCCCCCCCCTCTGGGGAACCCTTGCTGAGACTCAATTAAAATTAATTTGCGATCCCGCTTTGCGGACCCTCTTCTCCTCGCCGAAGATTAGAGGCCTTTCCGTTTTTTGATCGTTCAACGAAGGCGTTTGTTCCGTTTTTTCATCATATGATTCCTTCCGTTTTTCCTGCGCGATCCTTGAAGTTGATTATCGGTTGGCATGAGTGTACCCCCGCGCGCATCGATCGC
>Ga0179591_1391378_pt1 | contig 11286 bp, 6 predicted proteins | sample CZOMad2_1_08_16f_FD_182891 | JGI IMG/M metagenome (GOLD analysis project Ga0179591, IMG submission 182891) | Vadose zone soil fungal communities from Angelo Coast Range Reserve, California, USA - CZOMad2_1_08_16fungal (PacBio error correction) | ecosystem: Environmental > Terrestrial > Soil >... | reverse complement strand
CCCCCCCCCCCCCAACGCTATAGCGGCCGCTGCTGGCTAGCCCTCCACACATAGACAGTGTCCCGCTAATAAGACACGAGTCTAAACGATGCTTCCTCACGCAACGTGCATACATTGCGTAGCTTTAGTGCAGAGCGTAGCAGTTTTAAAGGCTTTATGCCCCGTGCTCTCGGACGAATCGGCCTATGACTGCTTTTATTGGTTCTCATTGCTAGCCTGCCCCAACCCGCCGAGAGAATGTCCATCGGCATCAGACGCGGCTGGTTCGTCACGCCGGGCGCTGCAGGCCACTGCATACGAGCCCTTCTGTCAAGTCTGCGAGGTCACCTGTAGCCTTAGCAGTTCAGTTGAGAGCACGACCCCCCTAGTACACTACGGCGACAGCGAGGACGTCGAGCCCCGTAGACATGATGCGCACCCAGACGTCGAGAATCCGTCGCTGAACCAGCTGTCAAGACTATCTCGAACACGTTCGCTATGCGGGCCGTCCATTTATTGCGCCCGCGGACTCTGCTCGCAATATCGCCACTGACTTCTCTAGACCTGAGCTACGCAAAATTGCGTGACGGACCAGAAACCGGCGCAGCAAGCAACGCAAGCATAGTGTGTTGGTTGCAAGCTGACGCGCGGCCCTCTGGCCAATCGGCATAGGTGTAGACTCGCCAATATGGCAACGAAAGGCAGCAGCTTACTATGGAAACAGAAAATCCAGGCAGCAGAATAAGCGATCGGCCACAGGCGACCATGGACGGTGATCTATGGGCTGAGACACAACATCGCAGGTAGGCCAGCAGAATCAGGTGCTACACAGACAGGCATGCAATTCCGAACCCATGCACACTCAGGAACCATGCCAGTCTAGTGTCCCGCAAGTAGCCTCATCTCGCGCCCAGGGCTCGGCGCTGCGTCCTACTTACTTATCGCTCCGGTTGAAGTGGACGTACTCCAGAGACTCTTACGTCCCTCTTGCAGGCTCCGTGCGAAGTCTAGCCACCGGGTCTGCTCACCAACGCATCCGCCTCGTGCCATTGCATTGTCCAGGCTCGGTCGTCAGGCTCACCGCTTTTGTTGCGCAACGTTAGACCAGGCCCCGCCAATGTGCGCATACTCGTGGCACCAACACCGACTCTTGTTGGGCGAAAACGTGATCGAGGATGAGGCTATCCTAAGAACGACTTTCAGCAGTCGCTGCACCTATGTAGCAAAGGACGGACGCGCATCCTTCACTTCGCGCCCATCGCCCTGAAGCGCGTAAGCATCGACCAAGTAGCGTACTCGGGGACGAAGAAGAGGCAAGGCGGACAAAGAATGAGCAGTCTGATGACACCCGGCACCGACGCCACGAGAGCAAAGGATTGCCCGGAAGCCCACGACCTCGAACAGGCCCCGTGACCAACCCCCTGCAATGACGCATCATTGCCGTTTGCAGGAACCCTATACAGATTGTGATATGTAAATGCCGGCTATATATCGCAGCCTCCATTTTCGAGCGGAACGAGCCCCTGCAAATCATTAAGTGACCCTACAGTCACGCCTCTGACACTGCTTTACACCTCTCAGAGCAATTCGTCATTGCTGACAACCGGCGCCTTGCCGATCGATGGGGTACGACCACACCTTCTATCCAAGATCGATGATCGTGCCTGTCTCTTAGCGCGATTAAGCTGAAAGACTGCGCATGCTGGAGTGGCTCCATCTCTGAGCCTGGAACCACGCAGGTGGCTCAGGTAGTAAAGACCTGCACTTAGGCAAACGCTGCGCGCAACCGGGCTGAAGGTCTGTCACAGGACGACTGTGCTACGGCCCTCGCATGCGCGACCACGTGCATGTGACATGAGCGAGATAGCATTCGGTACCGCCACCCCCATCAGGGCGATGAGTCTGCTTCGAACGTTACGTACGCTAGCTCTTCGCAAGCACTTGAAGCTCCGGCACCGCCCCAACATCGCGTCTGCTTGGGAACAGAGAGTACGAGAAACACAGATTTGACCAGATCTCAGCTCGAGTCAAATGTTCCGGAGGGCGCCCACATTGTACTACTTCTAACTGCCGGGCCCTTGACGGCGATCACCCCTCGAATTTAACTTTCCCCCCACAAGTCACGCTGCTTTGACATAATTCGGGACCACGCGATCGTTCCTACTCGACGTTACCCGCCACCGAATACACGATCTGACGCCGCAGTCTACAGCGGGGAACCCCTATCACTGCTGAAGCAGCCACACCGATATCTCGGTCGTGCACGTCTACTTCAAAACTAGTGACATCCGGATAGCACAATGCCAAAAGGGCGGCTGCACTAATCCCTCGACTTCGAGATAAGTCTGCCAGTGGCGCCCACCCTCGGCCCCAGTGTTCTGATCTGAGCGAGCCCGGCAACTGACTCTAACTAGCCGCTCGCCAGGCCCGGCACCCCCTTCCACCGCTAGGCATTACTCAGAGAAGCCAAGACACCTTCAAACCGTTCCGAAAAAGCCGTTCATGCACGTGCAATCATGCCTTCACACGTGACGCGAAACCTGTAATGCGAATGCCAGAGCCTTGTATCCTTCGAGCCATCGCACTTGCCCACGACGATCATCAAAGGGGACACCACGACGAGGCCCAATAGTGGATAGCGAGCAGTGGTAGCTATTGGCCAAGCCCCATAGTTCGATCCGGAGAAAGAACGGATTACACGCGTGTATGAAAGAGTGATGTCTCAGAATGGATACTCTAGTGCCTATTGCTAGTTGCGGAGGCGAGACGGATCACAGACGCGCTTATGGCATGTAATCAGGCAATGTCGGATTGAAGATACTATGACTAGCTTACGTCCCTGCTCAACGCCCGTCCGGAGAATCGATGCTTTTAGCTTCGACCAAGCCAGCCGCAGTCGATAAGTCGAGTCTCGCCGCGCTCCTGGCTCGAACTGCAATGCTGTCAACCGAGCTATTAAATGTATACCGGATCATTCGGCATCGTTGCTAGTACTTTGGGTTGTGCACATTCACAGTAGCTACACGTCGGATTCGCCCCGCATGTAGGACTGCACGATGCTTAGCTCGAGCCCAGTCCATCTTACCTGACAGTACTGGTGTTACTGTGCCAGCTTGTCAGCTTTGAACTGGACACTTGCAACGAAACGATGTCTCATTGCTAATCCTCCCGTTCCTCACGTAGATGCCTTACCCGTTGTCTTGCAAATTGTCGAATGTTGCAGTCTGAGCACGCAGACCATTGATGACGCAAGATTGTTGTGAGCCAGTGATGGGAGCAGTGCTCTCATTGCGGAACCAGGCCCCCTCGCACCACTCAGGCTTCTGAACCCGGATTGATATCCCTTATGCACAGCGGCATGGCTGTAGCCAGTAGTTAATACAGATCCGCGTCTACAGCCGATTACTGTCACCAGAGTTCGCGGGAACGAATCGATCTGATCCGCGACTGCGTCATAGTGCTATGAGCATGGCCACTGACCGCCATGATACGAGAATCTGCGCCCACCATGAGATCACCTATTGCAGTTTGTGCGTCCAGCACTGGCATTCTGCGCTCGACCGGTGATGACTGTGAGCCGCAACCATGTTAGCATTGTCCTCTGATTAATCTTCTTGTGGTAATCACCAGCTCGCCTGATTCCATAGAATAATTGCCTACTGGGGTCATAGAATGTGGCGCGATTATTCGGCCGACTAAGCTTTTCGAGTTATTGCCACTGCTCGGCAGACAACTCACAGTGCCGGATCGTCACCGCGTGATCGGGAAATTGGTCTGCCCTGAGGATAGACTGCACTACTGCGCCGAGAAGTAGCAGCAGGCGTGTACGGCCTTTCCTTGCACCGGGACAGTCGTAGCACGCCGACGCCCCCAGCCCAAGACTCCCCTACTACCGTCGCCCAGGTCTATAGCGCACCAAGAGTGACCCTTCCCGTCTGACCCCGCAACGTGACTCCTAGTCTGTAGAGTTGCGCTGCCCTGAGTATACGAACCCCGCCCAGATGCACCCTCATGTCGACCCATACACAGTCGACGTGACACGAGCGCTTCTGGGCAAGCCTATGAGCCCCACACACGCGCGTCCGCCCGGTGCCCCCCGCCCCTGCCATCTTTGCCCGTAGCGCCGTACGTCTGGCTGCGTAAATATTTGCTCAGAGCGTGTTGCGGCCCTGTCAATCACGAGTCCGGGACAGATCGTCCGACGTGCACACTATCTGCGCCCGCCACCGAATGGCTACCGCGATCCTTAAGGGAAATAATCGTAGGTTGCTCAGGCCACGAACGCAAAGCCAGCCTAACGACAGACGGAGGCTTACGAGCGGCCCACGTTAAGCGGCATGCGGCTGCACTGGCATTGCGCAAGCACCGGTACCGAAGTCTGTTTTTGGGAACCGAGCCAATCGCGGCTTGACGGTATAGAATGTAAAACTGCAAGCGACAGGAGGGACAGTCACTAGCTGAGAAAGAAAATTGAAAAGAGAATAGAAAGTTATGCGCAGAAAATAAGGGTGTGAGTTACACGCCTTCTTGTCCCAGAGTCCATACTGAGAATTGGTACTCCCTGCCAGCCACCACTGATGGCCAGCAAACTCCACCTGTCCCAACTCAGTTTTCCCCACTCGACCCCCCCCCCCTCCACGCGATCCCATGACGGGCTCTAGATCAGACACGTAGATCGGGTGTAGCTAACAAGCTTTACCGATCTCGCGGCACGCCCGACAATTGCCCGTCAACTTTGATTGTCGCTGACTCAGTCGTAGATACCTCTGAATTCGGTATTTATTGCCCAATCAGGCGGTCTTATTGTCGATCACTGTTTAGCGTCGCCCCAGCAGCACCCACGTCCTATCTATCGCAAGCGCGCGGTCCCTGCGCTATGACGTGGATTCGTCATGAGGACCAGCACCGTCGTACTCATGATCAGCACATGGAGAAGCCCTCTCGCTCCCTTTACTTCCACTCATTCGTCCCCGCATCATCCACTACACCGCAATCTATTTATTAGCTTTGTGAATTGCCATTGCTCTACTATTCCACCATATTTGCCCCCGGACGAATATCTCTCTTCTGTTATCTCCCCGCCCCCCCCCCCATCCCCCCTCCAGCGCACATATGACAAAGAGCCTAGCGACTCACTCGGCACCCTTGGCCACACAATACGGTATCTGCTGATCGCCCGCCCTTTTCGGACGATGTCCACCGTGACAGATGAGACAGTTCACCACATCGGGCCGCGAATGATTGCGTTATCCAAGAAGTCTGACTGGATGTCCTCAGCGCCCCAGACAGCCGAGAAATGCCAGTCGAAACGCCGACCTGAGAGTCCCGGACAGGCCACTTTCCGCAGCTGATAGAGTTGTAGAGCGGGGACTGGCACCGCCTAATGGGCCTAACCAAGGCCGAGGAGGCCGACTTGCGCACACCTAGATCCGTCGGCCATTATTGACCCACTCGAGCCAGCGCAAGTTTTCCACATTGCAAGCCGTGACCAAATGACATCGCGCCAGCTGTCCTATAGCGAATCATGCACCAACCATCGATGGCTTTGCGTACTAGAAAGGGCGCTGCGCATGGACTGAAGCGGTCGCCCCAGGCTATTAGTCATCGGAGGCAAGCGTCGGCAGGCCACGTAGCTAGGCACTGCAGGTCCGCAGACAGTGAGAAGGTCTAGGACGACTCGACCAAGCCGGACTACGTTCTTTCGAGTTCCTATGTTTTTTTTGTCCCTTTGAGAAGCTCGGACGCATTGGATCAGCCCTGAGGCCCGTTAGCGTGTTGCCATGACTGCCCTATCATGTGAGTGACAGACGACCAGTTTGAGCATCACCGAGCATCTGTGTGCTAACGAACTCAACGATCGTATCGCTGCTATGCGCTGATACTCAGTAGACCGCCACTGATGCGTACGTGGCGCCAAATCCATCGATTCCATCTTGGCTTAGATCTGCGTCGCTACAAACCTCGGCTAGCATACCACACTATCATCTTGTTCTTTTCCCTTATACTTTTCCCCCCCCAGACGCGCAATTGTTGAGTATATGAAATTAATTTGCCATGTGCACGATGCATGTTTCTTCGCCGGGAGCGACGACTGCGCCCGGTCATACACTTAGGGCGCGCTCAAACAGTATAGCCGCCAATGATGGAAGAGTTACCACTAGGCCATGGGCCCCTTAAGCAAATCTTCAGACCGCATTTAGCGCTTCGGCACCCATCCGACCAAGAAATCAGAAGTGCTGGCGCGACTTTCCAGTCCGTTCATATATTTAGATTTTTATTCTGGACTATTGCCGCCCGACCCACACGCGGCATCAGCAAATCGTGCGTCGGCAGGAAAGTCGACGACACATACTCTGCTGTCCAGCCGCTTCCTCCGCAGGCCGAGGCCCCCCCCATGAAAGGGAGGCTGCTGACCCTGAACGAGCAGACTAGCGCTGGCGCAGCAGCATGAGATCACACGGATCACGCCGAGCGATAGGTGTGCTTCCTGACTGATTATCCCCTTTTCGTTGTCTGCTGCCTATATAGCCCATGCTGCCCGGGTTTGTTCGTCATCGATCTGCCCACAGTGCCGAATTAACCCGGCCGCTTGGACGGATGCATCGGTACGTACTTATATCGTCCGACGCCTCCGCCTGCCGCCAACCGGGTACAACGATGTCGAAGATCAGCTACGCTATCGCCAGGCATGATCGCGCTTCGCAGCCTTACGCAAGCCTGCACACTAGTGAACTCCGATTGTAGTTGCGTTCCCCTACTGCCAGAGCATTCCCCGATAGATCTGCACCGCCCCGTCGTGGTGGGAACTGATGCCACTCGAATGAAGCGCTGCAGCGCTCGTTTCGAGCTTCAAATGAATATCTCCACGCACGATCTAGCCGATTAAAAGGTCGATATTTATCTTCGCTCTACGTTATAGAGTCAACATGGTGCCATTACGAACACGATGCGGCTTACGTGATTCTTGCCACCAGACCGCAGCGGCTACTTCGCCAGCAATTGACGTAGCCCCAGGACTCCGCGAGCCGCTTTAATTGTCTACATGTTCTGTCCACATTCAGCAGCCCTAGCCGCGCTACCGAGCGTTTCTGGCTACCTGCGCACATCTCTAGGACACAACAGGACATGCCGTATCGTTCCATGCCCATCGGTCAATGAGCATAGCCCTCGCTACAAGTCAGCACAGTGTTGCGTCATGACTTGTATCTGCAGCAGGACAATATCTGGATCGAACTCGCGCGAGCTACAGCATGACAATGCATCCGGCCTGCACTATCGAAGTTAGAGATCCTGCGAGCCACATTAACGCAGATCCACAGAGAAGAGCCCAGCCAGACTGAAGTCATGCCGACCTTGAACGTATCCGGCTGCTGTGCCTGAAACTGCCTCTGAGCGAAGAAAGCGGTTACACTCGCGGGACGCCAATCCGCGCCCTCAATCGGCTGCCCACATCTGCGTCATCATCCGTGCCGAGCTCTCCACCTCACGTTAGAACGTGAAGGCGAATCTGACCCCATTCGCTCGGAACACCTGACACCGTTGCGATGCATGCATTTGATGCAGAACGAGTCCGTGGTAACTTCACTGAATGATAATAAGTCCGGATACATTAGTACGTTAGATTAGCTCGCTTGGACCATGCAGCTATTCAGCTCAGGACCCGGGACCCAATTTCTAGCCGCTCATGAACGTGCCGCGTGGACTGAGGCGATCTAGAAAGCCGCAAACTCATCCCCCCCCCCCCCCCCCCCTTGACGCGTCAATCCCCCTCCCCATCCACCCTTGATCGCCCCCACACCGATGGGCAGTATCGCCAGCCACAGGAACGTGATGACGACGCCCCCGACTCTCTCTTCAAGCCCTCGCTATCATACATATTGCGGACGCATAACGCTGCTAATGTATATGCCCCGCCTTAAGTTACTAGAGCGCACCATCATGCCTCCACCGCACCCGACCACCGAATACGCGATCAGTAGTTCCAGGCACGTTCACCGCCGTGTTCAGCTTCCAAGTCGCCCGGATACCATTGAAGCGCGCACCGCTGGGTCCATATGACGTCACCAGCGTCCTATGGCTGCGAGGCGACACCGCTACAGCGTCTCACTCTTTGACGCAAGATCACCACATGTCATCGTCACCGGTGCACAGGACACGCCAGCCACATGCACACGTGGGGCATGATTGTTACCGCAGCCGAACGAGGGGCAGCCAACCTGGCACGGCAGGAAGTCACATGCGGTGACTCATGAGGAGGCCCAGGAATACGTGTTCGAGAATCTGTAGCGGCATTACCCCCGATCGAGAGCCCCTCCCCACTCTGCAATTGCCCTGTGGAGCGGATCGGCACGGCCATACCAATTCGGAGATACTGTCCTCGACTCTGCCTGACTTGACCAGTGCCTCCAGTTCGGTGATTATACTTCTGTTCGTAACTCCGATTATTTGACAGACTACGCGAGCGTAGCATTGCCCCATCGTCAAACTCGCTCAGGTATTCGACTGCGATCTCATTTTTTTTTTTTTTGTTTTGGTGTGCAGTATTGTCGCACATTGACACGACTCTACAAGCTCGATAGTAGCCCGTGGGCTACTGGACGGATCATGCTGGCGCACGATCCGCGAACGCGATAGAAGGGCGTAACCGGATAGTCCTCTGTTATCCGAGATCTGTGACGCCCCTGTAGACGCACAAGCATTGTAGACTGTCGGGTACGACGATCGTGTCGAGTCATATGCTACGGATCCTAGTCCCGCCAAGCAGTCGCTGTGGCAAAGACCGCGAAGTACGAAGCCGCAGACAGAGATCGTCCTCTACGCGTGGCGAGATGCCTTGGCAATTAGATAACTCACGAGTCAGCACAGCTCAAATTGATTGCTAGGTCATCGTCCACTTTATGTGGAGTAGCATGCAATATTCGATCGAAAGCAGATACTTCTATTGAACCCAATTATACGTCCATGATGCACTTATCGAAGGTCGACTCTTTTAGTCCCCATCTATGCCCACGTAGTCTCGTTCGCCCCGTCTGCATGGGATAGCCCGGACCTGCAGGACGCTGTGAAGCGTGCCACTGGCAGACCTGAAGCTCAGTGACTGTCACCAAAGAATTCGTATTCTCTACGGCAGTTGAGCCTATATTACCGAATCAAGACTCGAGGCGCAATTGCCAACGGTACCCTGCGCTTCTGATGCTTGCACAGCGCTGAGACACGCCCTCAATCTCGCGTCCTGTCACATTAACCGCCTTCCAGTTGCGGCCACTATTGGCCGTAGAGTATGTGCGCAGACTTCCTCGGGAGATAGATTCTAACAGCTTCGTAGACGGGCAACTTAACCGCCGTCATTAACATATATTGTAGCCCGACGGTGTTTATGTACGCCCTCCTGCGCTTAACTTGGCCTGAATGATACACGTTTGGGTCAAGCAAAAGGATGAGCCCTAACCGCGCCCCCGCGAAGATGCCAAGTATTCGGACACAGCGGCTCTCCGCAGTCATCTCGGCCTCCCGGTTCCTGAAAATTTTTTTTTTCACGAAGGCGACCGCCACAACACCAAGTAAAAAGACTTCTGTGTAACCAGCGTCCCTCGCTGTGGCCCCGCTCACGATCTCTGACGCGCTGCTGTACACTAGTGTTTCCGAGAGACACCTGGCGCCAGCTCAGCCTGGATCTAGCCTATTTTCACCGTATGCGTCTATGCTGTCGCGTGTGTGCAATTAATCTATATCAGGGTCCGCCGCGCCATGACATCGCCATTTGCACATGTTTGCATTCGCCGCATAATCGCTTGAGGTAAAAATGAGGCCTTCCCCTCTCATCAGGGACGGGTACAATCTTAACCTCGCTGCAGATGTCCCACTGCGTAATCTCTGACTTTGGTCAACCTGTTTGATCTGCACACCCTTCCCTCGGCCTCGTATCCGCTAGCACGTTACTCTCAGCGCTCTGTCGTTGGCCCCGCCAGCCTATCTAGCACAGGACCTGACCTGCGACTCGGAACTGCACGATCAGCCGCACAGCCGCCATGCTCGACTCATTCGCCGCGACCGATCTGAGTTTCGTCCGCCAGCTCGGCCATTTTGGTCTGCGGCAATCCGCATCATGTGCGACAAGGCGTCTCCATCACCAGACTTGGAGGCAAGCACCCCGAATCGGGGCCACCGGGCGAAGAAAAGGTTGACGCATTCGGGATATAAGTGTGTGTAATAAATTGGCCCACATGTATTATGTAAGGGAACGAGTGGGATTGGCCACCTGCATCGACCATCATTCGAATGGCGGTCGGCTTATGATGTGACGCACGTCGAAGATGGCAGCTCCTATGTCGAATCTTGATGACGTGGATTAGTAGAAGACATGTGCATTCAGATTGCGTACGAAAAGATGGTATAAAATAGTGAACACTTAAGTACATGTTGAAATAGTGAACTTTAAGATCTGACCAACTATAGGTGTTTAGTTATAATTGTTAGGTGAGGGTGTGCAGATGCGGACGGATGTGCAGCCACGAGACTTTTGGACTTACGGCACGGACGCCTGCACACCTGTGGCGCCGAGATAATTCCGGAGAAAATGACTGAGACGAGGGGGCTTCGAATTTCTGTTTGGATGCCGTACGGACTATCGGATTGCAGGTATGGCCCACTAGCATGCATCTGGGGAGACGATAGGTCAGAAGGATACCTGGCCAGAGAGCAGACTCAATTGCCACACTAATGAGCAGTTCGCCACTGCCGGAATGTCTCGAGTAACAGTGCATTTTCGGTTCGTCTCGCAATAGCCTGAGATTGTTGATGCAGCGAGCTGATCTGCCGCCTGGACCCCCAAACTGCCGGTGCGAGCGCAATGCCGTCGCACAGCGCCGGCCCCCGAGAACTTCGACAGTCGCTCCTCGCCCCGCTTACGCACCCACCGTAGTTTTTGTGGCTACCTAGGCAACGCTCAGTAGACTGCTCTAGCCACGCCCACGCGGGGAGCGGGCCCCCGCTCCGGCCGCCCCACATCGAAGCGGAAGATCGAGCAGCGCAGGGTCGGGAAGACTCTTGCGCGGACGCATGGTAGTATAGGGAGAATTTCGGGCACCGGCACCGCAGCTGCCGAGCTACGCCGCCCCAACGCTATGAAGCCCCCTTGCATGCAGCGTGACGTCGAGTCGTCAAATCAGCGGATAAGACATGGCAATGGTAGCCCTGAATGACCGAGCCCACGCTCATAAATCTGGATCGCGCACTGCGTAGCCAGGACGCCGGCCTGCACCCGGCGAGGCGAGCCAGCCCGCTTCGACATTTCCGGGCACCTCATGC
>Ga0179591_1248167_pt1 | contig 11286 bp, 7 predicted proteins | sample CZOMad2_1_08_16f_FD_182891 | JGI IMG/M metagenome (GOLD analysis project Ga0179591, IMG submission 182891) | Vadose zone soil fungal communities from Angelo Coast Range Reserve, California, USA - CZOMad2_1_08_16fungal (PacBio error correction) | ecosystem: Environmental > Terrestrial > Soil >... | reverse complement strand
CTTCTCTGCTTCCCGTCTACCTGGGTACGGAAAGAACGAGCAACCCCCCCTCTTGCACTTTCCCAACTCCCGTTCTTGGTCAGCTCACCCACTCCAATTCTTTTTCCCCTGTCATATTTGTTACCTTCCCGATTTTTCTGTTCCTTCCGCCAGGGTTCAGTTGCAACTTTGGTGATTTTTGAATTCTCTTTGCACGGTCTTCTTTTCGCTCCTTCCTTTCTAGATCGGCGTCCTAACATGTTTCCATCGTACCCGGCTAACTTGACCGTTTGGATTTTTTCATTTCCTTTTTTTCTTTGCCTTGAAAATGTAACCGTTCAGCGTTTGCATGCATTTTCTCCTCAATCTGCTCGGGACCCTTCGCCCGATGCTATAAGCCTCCTGGACTTCCCTGACTTATCCTGTTTTCCCGTCGTTTGTAGGGACCAAAGACCGCCCTATTCGCATGTGTCCACCAGCCCCCGCATCCTCCGTAGCAACCAGATGGTTTTTACAACAACCCCCATATCTTGTAGTTGGCTCCGGCGCAGTTCAGTTTTCGAGTTGCGCCCACCTTCCCAGTCACGCGATTGAGTAAGAAGGTCTTTGTTTTTAGCGTTTCTCCCCCTGGGTGTTTTATAATGTTCCGACTGATCCTGACAACCAATTTCATTACCTTCACAGATAATGTGTCGTCGGTTTCCAGTTTGAACGCCCCTGCCCTTGTTTGGAATGTTCCATTACTTCGGGATCGGCTTGAGACCTTGCGGTAGCCGAATAATCGTCCCTGTTTTCTTGCCTGAGACGGAAGGCTCCTTCTCCCGGTTTTCCTTGCACTGAGCTATTAATACCTTTTCCCTCCTTCTGCACGAGCGTCACAATTACTTCCGCACCTTTTCCCCCCTTAAATATGTACGGAAATGTTACTGATTTTCCCCTCAGTTATTTCGCCAAACCTTCAACGCCCTGAGAATCTACCCTTCCTGGCACTTCCACCCTTCAGGGGCTTAAGTTGGACGTTCCCCGCCATAGAAAAAAGTAAGGGCGTAAACCTGGGGATTGGTGAAGTGATCAACTCGCCTTATCGAGGAAGTGCGCGTTTATAAACATTCCAGCGATGGAAATCATGCTTCCTGCCCCCCTTTGTTGAGCAAATTAACTTTTCAACGAGGCAATGACCCTCCTTTCTGACCGGCTCTCTGGAATCTTTCTTGCCTTGATGCCATGTTTTAGCCTCGGGAAATTCCTAATGGTTCTTTTGAGTTCCAAACAAGTCCTTCTCTGTCTCCCATCACAATTGAGCCCGTCATCAGACTCCTTCCTGTTGAATGGTGTTTCTTCTCCGAATGTGAATTGACACTGGTGCCACATTTCCCCTATGAGCTGTGAGACTTAATTCTATTCCGGTGTATTTTTTTTTTTTCTTCGTTTCTTTTCTACTGCGGTACCCCCCCCCCTCTAAATTCTACCTTCTTGTACCCATCACACCTTTCTCGCGATCCCATTACTCTGTCCCCCCCTCACGAAGAACCACTTAGTCCTTCAAATGGCCGACTGATGCAATCCTGCTTTCCGGCTTTTTTTCCCCGAGAGCCATGATGTAAACTTCTTCTGCCAACGCGATTGTTCCCCTGCGGCTTGGCGAATCTTCACCGGCCTCAACTTTTATTCAGGCAAGCCTCTGGTGTTCCTGCAACCCGCTTTAATTGCTTCATGCTTGGGAGAAAGGCCAATCCCTCTTCCCCCAGTCCTTCCTTTTCTCATGCATGATGGTTTCACTGTTGTTGTCCTTGACGTCTCCCACCCTTCGTTTGCAATTTTCCGTTGTCCGTCGTTGAGACTTGACTCCAAATAAACAATGACGAGCCGGCAAGTTTCTTTTTCGTAGAATAAACAAGAACTTGACAAGCCCTGCCCCTCAGCCTTTCATTTCCCTGATCATAGCTGCCTCGTGAACTCCCCCCCCTCCCCCGGTACTTCACCCTAAACCATTCTCCTTCCTCTCGTTGTTGGTGAGAGATTTCGTCACGATTTTGCCCCTTTTGGATCCCGATTCTTAGCCGGGACCAGTAGCCTGCGATCCCCTTTTCGATTGTACTTGTTTTGGTTTTCTTCTCGCTACCCGAATGTCCCTTCTATTTAATTTTGTAGGGGTCTTCCACTTTGCCCGAAACGGGAGACAATCCGTACCTGAACACGAAGAACTGATCCAACCCCCTTTCCAGACCTTCCCCCCTCTTAACTACTTCTTTTTGGATGATGGCCGTTCTTCCCCCACACTGCATTGAAGTCCTTTGCCGGTCAGGAACACGCGTCTTCATATTCCCTGGTCTCTTCTCCGGTTAAGATTTCACAAAATCCTCGATTATGTTTTCCAAGAACTTTGACCCTCATGCTTCCTTTTTTCCATCCCTGCTGACTTTCAAGTATTACTCCTTCATTTCGGTCATGGCTCCTTCCCCTTCTGGTCGTTCTCACGTCTTTGCTCGCTCGCCCCCCCCCCCCCCAAGGGATTGCTTTTTGATCCCAGTACGACTGGGACCTGGTCGGTGTGCCGCATAGCCTTAGACCCCCCATCTAGAGCCAGTACCGCTTTACATCTCAGTCCCGGATTTACGAGTGTGCATTCCCATTTCCGATCTCCCCCCATGTGCATCAGTCCCCTCCTATACCTGCCGTTCGCAAGACTTGAGATTTGTCAGCACAGACACTTTTTTTCCCGCTTGAGCCATGCATCATTCCGCCGATCTGCCCTAAATTTCATCCCCATGTCCCTTTGCTGCTCTTCCAGGAATTGGCTCCTCCAACCTGTGCTCAACTCCTCCCGGATGGTAAGTTGATACACCTGCCCTGCCCTGAAAGTGACTCCCGATGAGCGCGTGCTCTCCTTCCCGACAATTACTCAGATGGCGGGCCATTGTACACAGGGTGCTGGTGATTCCCAAATGCTTGTCCTTATCTCAGAGAGTTTCGTACCTTTTTTTAGAATGCCCTGCTGGCGACCAGTATAAACTTGCCTCCATGGGAAAGTCGTGTTAGTTCCGCTGAATGCCCATACTTCATTAAGAACGTCTTTTAGGGCCCATGAAAAGTGGAACGGTCTGGATCACTCTCCTGGTTATAGTATCCAAGAAGGATGGTCGGATTCCAGCCCGGCACCCTATTGCGTTCACCCCCCGAGCTAATTTGAATTCCCCGATTCCCAAATTCCGGTGTCTCAACCTTGAGCCGCCTCTTGCCGGAGTAATTGCAAATTTGGTCTTCCGCTCGTTCATTCGACCCCAATCGACAACCTTTATCAAGTCACCATCGATGATAAAATTTCCCCTCCTTTTTCACCTAGGATTGTCCCATATAAGGTCTGCGTAGCCGCTCACACCCCCCTATAGTTGTTTTTCCCCACCAATAGGTTCTTGCGTAGAGGAGGACGGTGATAAATCCAAAAGCGGAAAGAGGTCTGTGGTCCCTCCCACAAAAGGGTTTGATAGGACGTTTCAAGATTTATTGAACAACGTGTAGGGTGTTCTTCTGACTCTGAAGTCTTCGCGGGGGGTGCCCGAGGTCCGAGAAGGCGGAGTGCGAGGCCACAAGGAGGTTTGCACCACGGCGGGCTGACATCATTGTTCTCATGGAACATGCAAAAGATTCCACCAAATCCACCCTGTTGAGTTAGACGTCCTCCCGCTTTCCTTCCCCCCCACCCAGGGGGGCTCCTTCGCGCGCTTTCCCTCATTCTCGAATGGACCTGACTTACCCGTTCCAACCCCATGTCAATTCACCCCCTACATCAAAAAAGGGAAGCAAAGAGGAGAAGCAACACCTAGTAGGACGCCGTCCATATAAAAACCTTAAAGGATCCTTTCGATACCCTGTAGAAGGAACCCACCCAAGGCGAGCGTGCGCTTTTGTTTAGAGCAATGGGCTGGTGAACGTGGCAACGAGGCTCTGTATCCTTTGGGCGTGAATTTCCGCGAAGTGATCATCGCAATCGAAGCGGCTTAGGGCCAATGGCAATGATTTGTTCAGACCCCCTGTCGGTGGTGTGGGTCTTCAAATTCTTACGCTTTTTCTACCGGGGAGGTTTTTAGCCGACGGCACCTTGAAACAAATCGGCAATACAATGAGGGAATGGACTCACGACATGTCCATTTGGGTTCCACAAATAGAGGTTTTACAAGAGTGGAGCGCGTTTTAAACCCGCGAGACAAAAACGGCTTCACACCGAAACCTGGAAACAGGCCAGAACTTCTCACCTGACAGCACCCCGGCTGAGATTGTAACACTGAATATTCTCCTCCCTTCAAGAGGTCCCTAGCCCCGGCAAACTACTTCTTCCTGAAAGGGTAAGGCACCCGGAGAGATGTTTTGCCCAAAATTTATCGCCTGAAGAGTTCCTTCGATCGTCCGCGGAAAAGAAACCAAAGTTTTTATGCTTGCCCCAACTACCCTTTCGATCAAGCGCTTATTCTTGCTCCTGTAAACAGAAATGTCGATGAGAAGTCACCAAGCTTATATTTTCCTTCTGTTCCCTAATCCGTGTTGTTTCGCGGACTTTGTGCTTAAAGTACGACCTTCAGGGTGCCAGGCGCCTCGAAATCTTTCGGTAATTCTTAGTATGTGCAACCGGTCCAAGGACATTGGGTATTTTTTTTTTACGATCGTAATTCCCACGATATTGAAGCCAGTAGGCCTTAGTAGCCCCTGGTTGGACGCAGGCAATCTTAATTCCCTTAGTACGGAAAAGGTCCTTGCACCCGACTGGTAACTTTGTCGGGTCATCGGTCGTCTGGAAATTAATTAGGCCCGATTGACTGTTGCTCCGTTGTACATGAGGTTTTTCCTTTGAATAATCGTTGTGTTGGAGCTATTCCGTTTTTCCGTTGTTACACTCTCTCTTTTTCCGGAAAGTACTTTCAAATGCCCCTTGAGGCGGCCTCGCAAATGCAAATCATGGTCGTTCCTCTTGTGAAATTTCCTTATTTCACCTCTTTCACCGTGTTTGAGCCTGTAAAACTCATTTCCCCCCCCCCCCCCCAACCCCCGTTCTTTTATTCACCCAAAGATCGCCCTTTGTGTGGACGCCGCACTCCGAGAGTTTTAAAATCCCTACGGAAGTAATTTCCTCCATAGAAACCCCTAGTGAAGGTTCCATGACTTTCGGTCAACACGAGAGCTGCACAAGGAGCCGCAGGCTATTCGTTTACCTGAGAATTGCGCGGATTGAATTTCTTACCAGGTACAGGGAAACCGTTAGTCTGCGTTCCGAAATTGTGTCAACAATGTCTCCTTCCTAAGATAATTTACTGTAATCTGCTCGCGTCCCACCCGTGACAGAGCTCCTGAGAAGCATTTTGGATGGGTTCCTTCTTTGTGTCTTGAAAGAAAGTCCAGCCCTACGAGGTTTTTCCGGACCGTTCCTCCATTTTAGCTACTGCCGGCACGCCCCAGGCGAGATGAAATTAGATCCTCCCTCCCCCCACCTTTGCATGCGAGATATCCCCCCCTTTTTTTTTAGCTTCACTACGTATGACGCTGTTTGAACCCGCCCCCGCACAGAAGATTTTTATCCCGCTGTGGGGAGAACCCAAACCACCCTATAGGTTTGTAGCTTGAAGAAGAAGTGAATTATGTTGCGTCAATTCCAAGAGTTGGCCCCCCAGAGATTCTCTCCTCATGTCGGTAGAGGATTTAGAACCTTTTTGGGCGCTTTTCGAGACCGGGGCAAGAGGAGCGCTTACCCCCCCCCCAATTTAATTAAGAAGGACCACGATCCTTTTCTTCGTCCCGTTGCTTACGTACACACGTCCAGGTGGTTTGCTATCACTTCCATTCGGCTGCGGACCGCCTTAATTTTCCAATGGAGGCGCATCAATCACCAGACATTTCTCGGTATCCTATTATTTTTCGCGTCGCATCTCATTTCACCTGGTGGCTTTTCCAGGGCACTACTCGATGACGATACAATGACAGCTTCAGGCTATTAGCCCAAAGACCTCCATGTTGCCCATGTGCATAGGAAGGCAATTTGGAATTATGGAAGCCAGTCTCCATTATGTCCTCAAAACCCCCCGGATTTTCCAAGCTACTTGCGGAATCTCCCAGAGTTGCAAGGGGACTCACTGAAGGGGCCTGTCCTGTTTGAATAAAGCCATTTCACAAGGTCCTTGGTGCTTTTTCCAATGGGTGACTTTGCTCACGAACCTGAAACCCCAGATAGCTGTTTTTGGCCGCGGAACGCGGGTATCCCCTGAAGCGGTTTACATCCTTGCTCTCTCCCGTGGCCCACGGCCCCTTTTTCAAACTTCAGGGTCAGCCTCCCATTCCCCCTCCAGAAGTAGAGCCGTTAATCGTATCGTACCTTGCTGGCATGTTTCCCTCCTGCGAAGTTTCCATCGCTTTTTTCTTTTTGACCTCCGTTGGTGCCCCTTCGTTAAAAGGCCAGCTGATATTCGTGCCCAGGTGTTGCTATCCCTACCATGGGAAGGCCCCATAGTTTTCAACGGACCTCTTAGATGTTCTCGGACTACCGATTGTGTGTACGTATCACGCGGCCCCCCAATACTTTCCCCCTTCTCTGTTCCACCCATCAATCCCTGAGCTCCCGACACGCGTTTCTCCCTCCGCCTGTCGGGACCTGAGTCCCCCCATTTTTCCGCATGTCTTCATGGTCAAGCGTAGACTTCTCACCTCGAGCAGAATTCTTTCCCCGATAAGTTTCGGCGGTCTTTTTTTCAATTCCCCCCCCCTACGCGGTCAGGCCATTCCTCTCGCGGTGTATGTGAGGGAGCACAAAACGACCTTCAGCCCATTTACCCTGCTTTTTCAACTGTGTCCCCCGTATTTAGTCCCTTTCTTAGGCTCTCATGAGATTTCCATTCTTTTCCATTGGTTGCCCCCCCCACCCCCCCATCCCCCCCCCATCATTGTGGGCATCTACTGTTTTTTTTATTGCGAGTCACAGATGGCGTTCATACGCTCCATCCGCGTCTTCAACACTAGAAGGATTCTCTGCCCCTTTGACACTTTTTTTTTTTTTTAGCATAGGTGGCCCTCCACCCACACATTTTTTTTTTTTTTTTTTTCCCGTTTGTTTTTCCCCCCCCCTTCCAACACACTTATCTTTTAGCCTCTCTCTACTTGATCCCTTGACTCTCCCCTTTTCTTCTCCCAGTACTTTGTCCCCGTTTTTGTTTTTGAGGTGAAATCAGGGCCTCGCCGGAGTCCCCTGTAGGGTTTATTTATCGAAAAGCAAGGAGAAGAGGGACAAGGAGGAGACCAGAGGATTACCCTAGGAAACAACCCACCCCGCTTCTCCGCCCACCACCACCGAGAGCATAAGCCCCAGAGGCGGTTCTACACGCTAACGCAGGGGGGACGGGATGGAGGGATGGGAACACTGACTGCGTAGTGTAACCCAAGTAACCAACTAAAAGGGCGGACTAAGGCGAGGCGCCCAGCTACCTAACGGAAGGACACCCAAAATGACCTCTTTCGAATCCTGTCCAAGTCCCGAGAAAAGACCCGTCCCAATAAGGAAGTACTACCTTAGGTGAATCAGCAACTTACGCTCCTAGGGAAGGTCACCAACCCCCAACAGGGTAAGACAGAGCACCGGAAATTACGGAGAACACTCTGAGACGCCCAAAAAAGAGCGACAAACCAAAGAAGAGATGTCTCATGAGGGGATCCACAGAGCTACACATATGACGAACGAGAACCAGCCCCAAAAAACGCACCTATCACCGCAGAAGCCTGAACTACCCGCTAGGCAACCAGCCACCGGTAAAGGTAAGGGACCGACACATAAAGAGGTCCCAACCCTATACATATGCTAGAGCCCAGTAGACGAGACTTTTCGGAGCCTAACCCGCCGAGGTGGACCTGGCAGACCCCTCGACCTCATTCATCACGTCGAGCAGATATCACCCCGAGAAAAAAATTATCATAGGAGTGCAGCAAAATCAGTAAGTTGCACAGATACAGAACAGACTAGATCGTGGCCTGCACAAACAGAGGGCCCTCCCTAAAATAAAAATATACACAACGAAGTAACACACGACTACCCAAGTAACGGCAAGTCACAATCGATGAGACGTACCAAAGACGCGCTGCACACCCGGAAAGGAAAAAGGACGACCAACTTCCAGGGGATATCTGGCCCGAGACACCGTACACTAACTATCATAGTCTAAACCGGGGTGACAATCCCCCCCAAGAAAAGACGCGAAGGCCCAAAAACTGGGACAAGGGAGTTCCAGCGTCTCAGCAGAAGAGAAGCCCTCAAAAGGATCAAAGGCGCACATAGAGAACTTGGAGGGGCCTGGAAGTCCCTGGCGAAAGGGCCAAACCTAAAGAACTAACTAGAGCCTAGGGACATCATAAAAATGCTAAGCCTCCATGCTGGCAGCGGAGGCAGGAACTGCAACAAACAAATCTTCAACCGCCGTTGAAAAAGTCCGGGAATCCAGCGATCACGCGCCAAAACGCTCTGGGGTTTTCCGAACCCACGGAAACCGGTCCTTCCTCACTAAATAAGGCAAAAGTCCGACGATCTCCAGACATGTACAGAATACTCGGAGCTCAATGCGTCAAAGAGATCTCGGGTTCACACATGGAACCGCTTCCTTCACGCCACCCCCACTCCGCCCCCCCCTCTCTGAATCTGAGCCCCGCACCCCCAGCCAGAGCCAACGCCCACCCCCACATTCTAACTCGGAATTATGGGCATCACGACCCTCCGAATACGATCTCCCACGATTATGTCATCCCTGCCCAGCAGGATACGTCCCGTCCCCCCGCCCTTTCCTTTATTCCTATCCTTTGCCCAGGTATGCCTTACCCTAGTTTTTGTCATCGTTCTAAACTCTCATGATGTCGACCCCTTCCTTACTTCATCGTGTGACCCTCCGCTTTACGCCTTTCGGCGTAGAGCACTCATATTCAGATTGCACACTTTCCTCTTGAGTATCCTACGCAGTAGTATTGCATTTTACGGCCCCGGCGCACCCGAGTACCCTTCAACCCTTCCGAATTTTCTTCAGTCCCACCGATGTCACCGACCCCTCGTCGAAATAACCCCGGCGTTGTCCCGATAGCAGTTCTGAAAAATTCATTTGCAATTCCCCGCAGGATGTTTTACAAAGCGAGAAGTATGGCATGCGCTCGTTTCCCTTTGACCTCTCTAACTCCCACCTTTAGAACTTCTAGTGGTCCTCCTTTGAAACATCCATGCTCTCGTTTTCCCTCCCCCTCTACGTAGTGACGGATCATCCATTCTTAATTTTCTTTCCGGTCCCTCAGACTGGTCGTGGCTTGTCCACGATCCTTTTTTTGCGATGGGATTGCTTTGGTTTTCAGCGCTTTTTGAACCTTTTTTGGGCCCATTTTTTAGAAGCCCAATATAACCATTGCCAGAGCCTTAATTCGCCAGTTCCTCCTGAAGTCAGGATTTCCCCCCGTTTTTCCATTCTCGAGAAAAAAAATTGTCAACGGAGTACTTTTCCGTTTTTCGACGTTTAGTCTCCCCCCTTAACCTGTGTCTCACTAAAAATTCATTTCGTTCAGTTACTGCTCCAGTAGAACTACTGCTATAACCCCCTCCTTACCGGATTGACTTCACAGGCGGTGGCATTGACTGAATTGCGCAATGACCGATTTGTGAGCATTTATGTAACCAGAATGGAAAAGGGATCCGGCGGAATCGGACAAGGCATCCCCACTCGATTTTTTCTTGGTTGATACTTCAATGTCCAGCTTTTTGTTTGGATATGGGGGCCCGCAAACATTCCGCCCCCGCGTGCCTTCCGGCCTTCGTGTAGATCCGAGCTTTTTCGACGTTTCGGCGATACCGAAATATGTGGGGCAAGTTTCCTTATAAACCTGCCGTTCCCTTGAACCACATGGCCCTTAGAGTATCTGGTACTTCCTAAAGAGTCCCTGCATGTATCATCGGCGTCGTTCCCAATTCCCGTGACCGGATCCTTATACCTCTCCTTTCTCGTGATAAAGACAGGATGTCGTCTTGATAGATGCGCCCCTCCCGGAGTGCGGTCCCCACCCCTTCTTTTTTTTAATGCATTTCAACGATCAACCAGAGCCGTTCTTATCCCACGTGACTACTCTCTGTTCCCTGGTAATTTACTGGTGGTAAGCTCGCTCGTTTCTTCCCAGCGCCCGTACGAACTCCTGCACTAACTAAGCTGCTGAACTTCCCCTCCATTCTGATTTCCCCGGGGCCCCCCTATAGGTTGAGGCCCCCGCCGCCCCAATAAGGGTGGGTCCCCCCAGACAGGTTGCTATCGTCTGTCGGCGGCGGTCCACATCGTTAGTGTTCTAACGCCACCACCCCCCCCCCCCAGGTCGGGCTCTCTTTTACAGGCATGCAACGTTGTAGGGGATGATTTGCATTCATGCGCTTGCGCCTGGAGAGAAGGAATTAGAGCTCTCACCAGGAACACGTCCCGGTTTTTCTTCCCTCAATTTCTCGGACCCCCTCCAATTTACGGAAAACATCCCCACCCCCCCGTGCCGTTCTCCATTCTGTCCCTTTTGAGGAGATTCTCTAGATTTTTCCAGTCAAGTTCTCAGTCAATTCAAAGGGCACCGTGGACCCCGAATTTCCCGTAAGTAACCAACCTGTTTCCTGCCAATTTCGCTTACCGCAGCTGCAGCACCCCGCCCCATCCTATTAACGTTCCCACACTTTGGCCCTTGCTCGACGTGAGTGGTGAAATGAACGCATGTGAACCCGTATGCCGAGACCATTAGACTTTGAGAGAATAGCAAGTGATGATGGCCCCCCCAGTTGCCACCGAATCCTTTGAAGTCACCCCCCCCAGGTGTTTGTTCGTTCACCTTTTTTCCCTTCGGCACCGTTTTCTCTGTCGCATATCTGAAAATTCCCCCTCTTCAGACCTTCTTGATGGAGCCTTCCTCTTCCCTTTTTCCCCTCTTCCCCTGGCCGGTTCCAAGATTCCTCTGTCCCCCCCTCTTTCAGAACTTACCCCCCTTCGCCCCGGCCGACCCCCGCCAGCCACAACACACACCCAACCCAACACACACAACCAAAACCAAAAAAAGGTTCGCGCCCTCCCTTCTTCATTCCGCCAGCTGTCTGAAGGCCCCCCTCCTAGGCCCGGACCGTTAAGGCGCCTATTTGCCTCCTTACACACGTTTCCGAGATGACGAGGTACTTATACCTTTTCTTTGATAACCCCCCGCCCCCCCCACTGTTAGTTTACTGATTGTCCCCCCCTATGAGAGCCTCCCGATGTGATGCGTAAAAACCTGAACGTCTCCGGAAAGTTT
>Ga0179591_1235546_pt1 | contig 11286 bp, 16 predicted proteins | sample CZOMad2_1_08_16f_FD_182891 | JGI IMG/M metagenome (GOLD analysis project Ga0179591, IMG submission 182891) | Vadose zone soil fungal communities from Angelo Coast Range Reserve, California, USA - CZOMad2_1_08_16fungal (PacBio error correction) | ecosystem: Environmental > Terrestrial > Soil >... | reverse complement strand
TTCGTCCACTCAACCCAGGTCGCTCTGTCTTAGCCACCTTTTTTCACTGGCACTTCCTTGATTTTTCCAAGGATTTGTCATTTTGCGGAACACGGAGGTCCATGGACCAGCCGGTTGTTCCTCATCGATCGAACTTTCTCTTTGTCTTCCCACTGGATTTGTAATTGACAAAACGTGGTTTGATAACTCCTCTTTTTACCCCCCACGGAGGACTTTTGAAGAAGACCACCATCTGTTCAAATAGTTTTTTTTCACTTGATGCTCGTGCGATCGGGCAGGTTGGGGTTTGGGGAAAAACTATTCTTCTTTTACCCTACTTTTTTCTTTTCCCCATATCTCTCTCTTCTCAGTTGTGTTGAGAGAGCGGGAAAGAAATATCGCCTTTTCGAAAGAGTTTTTCCCCCCCCCCACAAATGGCCCATATCGTAAGCCCCCTCCATGTCACAGCAAAAGATTCCCCCCCCTTTCATGTTTGTATGCTTCACCGGAATCCCCGTGGGTATGTTCCTTTATTTTTAAAAACCCGTTTTTTTTCCTTTCCATGGCCCTCCCCTCCCTTTAGTCCTAGCGGAGCAATTGCCCCTCCTCCTTTCCCCTTTGCACATTCCCCACAAACACCATGGAACCCTCCTTCCTCATCGCATTGACCAACGTGTCCGTCCTAGCGCGCCTGGTTTTTTCCTCCCTCATCACCAAGAGGAGAAAGTGTTATTGAAATGCAGTTTGTAGTCTCCCCTTCCCTTGACACCCTCCTTCTCAGACCTGTCCTTCTTTCCACCCTGCTCGCAAAGCGTTCTTCCCGCCCAAAGTGTGCACATGAGTTCGTTTTCAGGTCATTTTCTTTTTTCCCTCTCTTCCAACTTCCACAATCCGAAAATGTTCACTAGGTCCCCACCTCCGACCCCCCCCCCTGTTTTTGTAACCAGATCCGGATGGCGTCCTGGGTGGTCCCCCTCATTGGCGAAATTAGTCAAGTTGGTTCATTTTGCCCTGACGCCCACCCAAAGGCCAATGACCCCTTTTTCTCCGACTGACAATTTTTTCTTTTTTCTAGGTGATACGCCCTCGGGAGATCTGATGTCCGTCCTACTATTACTTTGTCCGACGTTCCATGCAACCTGACCATACAGCTTACGCCGCCTACAACGTGCGACAACACCACCGCCCTGTTGACCCCCTTTAGAAATTGGGCCCTTCCTTCCCCCTCTGACCTTCCCCCCCCCCCGAAAAAGCTTGCTCCTTTGACCTCACTTCCCTTTGTTCATGTGGCCGCGATTTTCATGCTCGCTGGCGCCTGTACCAACCCTTCCCCGCCGTGTCTCAGGAGCTTCGGCCTTAGCAATTTTTTTTTTCCTCCCCCACAGTTTGTTAACTTTGTCAACTTTTGCAACCCCCTCTTTGTTACTACGTCCCCATCATGTAGACCGTCCGAACGCTCCCCCTCCGCTTGACTGATACGCCCTGCCCGTCTTTTTTTTCATCCAGTCCTGTGGGAAATCGGCCGTTTTCAAACAGTCATCACATAGTTTCCACATCTCTGCCGGCAAAAAGTCTCTGCCCTCAGCGTCAGCATATGGATCTACCACAAGGGGGATCCCCCCTCTTTTTTTCTCCGCCCCTCCTCCTCCTATATTTCACCCACTTTGAGCGCGGCGACGCTTCACCACCAACTCGGACCCCCTTCCAATCATTTTTGCCCGTAGCTCCCTCGCGCGTCGGCACTTGCCGGGGTTGCTTCAAGTCTGCAGTTGAATTGACCGGGTGCATTCATACTTCTTCCCCTTTTCGCATTTTCCTGTTTTTTTTTTCTCATTTCTTATTCAGCATTCGGTAAAGACCACGTTCCAGGGCGGAACCGCTTCTCGGCGATATATTCCTTCCCTGGTGTGGTCTATGTTGAGAGGGCATGGTTTGTCCCCCTCCCTTCCGCGAACAATTCGCATCGATGATCAAGGATCCGTTTTCTTTCAGCGGCTTGCTGCCCACATGAAAGCTTGGTGCCCCCTTTTGACTGCTTACTTTTTTCGTCATTCCGATAACCCCAGCGACGGGTTCAACGCAACCTTTCTTTCGTTTTTCTTCTAGTTGGTCCGCTGCCTTTCAACCTACGGCTTTTTCTCGACCAGCTGAAACGTGAATTGACAGCTCCGCCTGGGATCCACAAAGATAGTTGCTCTGGGGTTCCCCCCTTCCTCAATTCCACTTGTTGAAAGTTGGTATCGTTCCACTAGCGCCCCCCAGCCTGAACTTTTCCAAGAGAGGACCGGTATTGCCGACCTTTTTGACCCAAAAAAGGGCGCCCCCCCCCCCATTCCCTTTCCACGTCGACAGAGTCTCAGCATCCAGTGGCCGGCTCTTCCCCCCCAACGCGATGGCACCGATGGTTCACAGATTCCTTCCCGACTTTGTCCCGGCATCGCCTGTCGTCCTACGGCCTTTCCGGTTGCTGAAAAAGCTGGTCCATTTCTCCGGGCACTTTTTTCGATATATATATTTCATCCACCTAAGTTGTTTTTCTCCTTCTTAGCATGCCCTTCCTTTGAGATGGCTTTTTGACATACCCAAAAGCTTAACGTTGTTTGGTTGCAGATGAAGGAACGCTATCTGCAGGAACTCTGCTGACCATCTTCATATAGTTTTGATTGCACGGACAGCCATTTCCCCCTTCTCCCCCGTCCGGCCATATTTCCTCTTTTTCCTTGAGCACTTTCTGAGTTCTCGCCCTCTTTTTTTTAGATGTTCAGGAATATTAACGTGTTCTTGGAGCAGTTTTCCTTATTAGTGATCATCCTCCTTGGAAGTCCACCCCGCCCTTTCATCATTTGGCTTACAGAGCGCACCATTTCCAATCTTATCGTTGTGTGACCCCTTTGGCTCTTCTATTCATCATGTGCAATGGTAGACGTAATATCCGTTAGTTCTGGTTACCGTTCCCAAAAGAATGCCGGAACTCCTTTCTTTTTCGTTCAAACCTTCTTCTTTTTTGGTTTAGCTTTTTGAATTAGAAACATCGCCAGTCAACTGCACCGGGCTCCCAAGCAAAATCTCGTTTTTGAGCGAACTAACTCAACTTAGACCCCCCTTCTCCTCTTCTGAGACTTTCGTCTCCCCTCGGGAAGAATCCCAGGTGCCCCAGTCCACATTCGCTTTCCCCCTTTCTTCCCCCGTTTTCCCCTTAGATATACTCCTCCCCCAACGTTTTTCCTCAGCATTTTCTTTTTTTTTTTTCTTGCGTGCTTTCCACGAAGTGATTGCGTCAGATTCAATCGTCCCTTGTTTCTTCATGATAGGCTACCCCCCCCCCCCCATGTCTTTACTTAACGGTACTCCATGCCGACACCTTGTCCAGAGCCCCTGGACGTTTGCGTTCTACGACGTGCGGTACCTTTTCCTCTTCTGATGCTGTGGAATAGGTGGTTGTGGCTTTTTCCCTCTCTCTCCCTTGTCCCGATGACGGGGAATTGTTGGTTCGTCTAATTCCCTCGTTTCTCACCCTTTTTTCGATTACAGAGGAGTTTCCGTGCTGAAGCTGCCGTTTTTTTTCCCCCTTCTTACTATGGCTTATGCTTCTTCTTACTTTACCTTGAAGTTTTTTTTTTTTGCAAACACTCCTGGATTGCGGAAGGTTCCCCTTTTGGTCTTTGGACCGGCAGCGGCGGGTCGCTGGCGACCAGAGATGGCGTAGCTTTTATCCAACGAGTTCCTTTTCAAAGGGGTCACATAAAACATCATTAATAGAACTATTAGCTTCCTAATCGACCTGAAGCTTTGCTGAGTTTCTTGGTGGTGGTGGCCTTTTTTCCGGGGTTTTTTTTTTTTTAGTTTAAGAGTGTTACAGGCTCCCCTCCCCTCTCCTCGACCAGATCCATGCACCCAGGGCCCCCCATGAATTTTAAGGGAGCCAACCACCTCTTTGTTCTTTGTTGGACGTCATTCTTTCTTCCTTTTTCCCGGACTTTTTTCGGCTCTCCTCGGCCGTTGGTGTGGGCGCCCTTTTACTGTTTGCTCCCCTTTTCCGCGGATGAAGGTGCATTGAACGTAAGTCCCCCCTTCCCTCTTTGCAAGAGAAGAGAGAAGTCGTTAGATTTCTTACTCTTTCTTTTTCAGATCGTTACTTCCTTTGGGCTTAGCCCAATTGCGAGGGAAAATGGCCGACCAAACCCCTTTCCGATTTCTGCCCTTGAGTGGAAAACGCACAGGACGCATAACTTGCGGGCCTCGTTGACCACCTTTTTTGTTCTTTGTGTTGGCCAATTTTCATGTCGTTTGTTCTTCCTTTTTTCGATTTTTTTCCCGAACCTCGCATAAAGAGATCTGACTATTTTTTTACATTTCACTCCGGCCAACTTTGGAGGGACTCCCTTGAGAGCGCATTTTTCCCCCTTTTCTTTTCTGCATTTTCTTCGACCGTTTTTTTGCACGTTCTATGGAGCTCTACAGCGGCAGTCCCCCACTTTCTGGGTGAGGATTTCCTTCCCCCCCGTCTTCTTGATTAGAAAATTGGTTACCAATGAGACTTTCTCTTCCCCTTTTTTGGGAATTTTTCCTGAAAATGATGGTCCCTCCTCCTCCCCCCCTGATGTATCCTCGATCCCTGCTTTGCCCCTTTATGGGCATGACCAACCTTTTTTATAAATTGACATTCTTACCCCCCCTTTCGTTTGTTCCTCCTCCCCAACCACTTAACCTCCCCTTTTGTCTGGAAACTTTTTATTGGGCTTCCTGCCTTGTTTGGGGTTTTTTTCCCCTCTCCCTTTCCGCCGCTACGATAGTGCTCCCCCTCTTTTTTTTCCTCTCTTTTTTTTCCCATCTTGTTTCTCTCGATCGGGAAGGGCTCACCCTTTGTCTTGCCTTCGTTAGAACCAGATTTTTCACACAACCCCCCTTTCCCGACCTATACGCCAACTTCCCGGTGATCCCCCTCCTTTTAACCACCCCTCTTTTCTGATACCCTTTTGCCTCTTTTTTTTTGTTCCAAGTATGATCCCCTTGTTTGTTGCAAAGAAAGGTGGGCTTTCTCCACTCCTCGGAATCGATGAGGACCCCTTTGTCTCTCTCGGGGAATGTCAAACTTCCCCCCAATACACACATTGACAACAATTCCCATTTCATTCCCCCCCAAGTGTCGAAGCCCCACAGGCTGCTTTTTTTTTTCGCTTTCACCAGAACAGTGGGTGAAACTTTTGAAGACGCATGTATCCCTCCCCTTCCCCCCCCCACCCAAAGACGAGAATACCATGTACTTCCCGTTTGCCCTCAACTGATCTAAAGAGGTCTTCTTAATTTGCCCACCGGCGTTGATGTCCTGGATCCTTTCTTCTCCTTCTCCAAATAGAATCACCCCCGACTCCCTTCCCCTTTCTTCCCCTTTCAGTCCACCCCAGTCTACCACCCCGGTTCATTGCGTGAGTCCCCTTGGTCTTTGCCCACCCTCATGTGCGAAATCTTCAAGGTTTGCTCCTCCAGCAATGCTCAGTCCCCCCCACTTCAATGCCTGACGACCTATATTACGCCAATCCCTCTTTATGATCGCACATCGTAAATGCTGTCCCACTAGGGCATGGTCAGCTTCCATGCACCATTCATGCTTAACCGCCCCTAAGGGAGCCAACCCACGGCAGTTTTCCCATCTCCCCTCCTCCTTGGGAAAAACGTGCAGACACGATGTTTCCTTCCCCCCTCCCAAACCTCGTTGGGTTCTACCTTTTTCCAACGTCCCGGGGGCCGTTGCGAGCTTTGGCCGGCTCTGCTGTTCATGTAACACGCTGACAAGCCGTCCCCATTTTTCCGTCTCTTAGGCACTCTACTTTTTTCCCCATGCTCACCAGGTGTTCTTGCCCCGTTTCACGGCCCCTTCGTTGATCGCGGGACGCCGCGAGCGCCAGCGAGGCCTGATATCCCCCCTCCCCCGAACAGTGGATATCCCGCTTCTGTGTTTTCCCCCCACACCTGCGTTACCCCCCCCGTCAGCGCCGCAATCTAGACCATCGCTGCGTCACCCAACGGCGCTGCCATCTTTTTTCACCCTTTGGATTTTTTTTTCCCCAACCTTTTTTCCACCGCGCATTTGACGTCGTCCCAGGCCTCCCCCTGCATTTCCAGTTCCCAGCTCGTTCGGTCTCCATTTATCCACAAAAACTTGACAACTCCCCCCCCCCAAGATCCATTCCGTTTGACGCCAGTTCCTTTCCTCCCTTTCCCGTGGATCGTAAACAGGCGGAGTGAATTGCACGGAATTACTCCCCGTGGTTCGCAATTCTCCACTTTTGACGTCTTTTCCCCTTCCGATCTTTTTTCCATTCAACCCGTCTTTTTTTCCCACGCTGGGGGCCGCGGCATCCTACCTGAACCTGTCCGGGTAGACGATGTTGATCTGGCACTTTTTCTCCGGAATCGAACCAGTCTCCCTTTTTTCGCTGCGATTTTTTTCTTTTCTTATTTCAGCAAAGTTCTTTTGAGAACCCATCACATCTTTGACGGTGACTGATTATTTTTAGCTTCCGAACCACCACATCGCCTTTTTTCTCCCCCCCTACTTCCGTTTAGTGACGTTCATGTGTTTCCCCTTTTAGACCAGAACATAAGTCTAGTCTGCCCCTTTTACCCTTTTTCCAGGAATCCCGCCTCCACCTGGGCACCCACGATAAGCTTTCTTGTGCTTTTCATACGCCAAAACTGTCCCCCTTTTTTTAAGCTAAAATCTTATTTTGCTACTCCTTTCCTGTGACCCCTCCATCGAGACCGATAGGCGAAAGCTGCCAGGCTAAACTCACAAAATTCTTTCCCCCCCTTTTTGTCTTTAGAAGCTGTCAGGCGTCGCCCCCCCCCCTCGATGTCGCTTTTCACTCAAGTCCGCCGTTTTTTCAGGCCATCGAAGTTCTTGCATCTTTTCGGTGCCCCTTTCTTTGTGAGAAAAGAGGGGCAACCTATCCTTCCTGTATAAGGATTATCTTTCCCTTTTCTCCTTTTTTCAGAATTTTTTGATCACCCCTGACTGCGGGCCCTATGTCGCCCCGCGTTTTCTGCCACGATACAGGGCGTACCGAGATTCCCCTCTGCGTCATTAGAGATCTCTCCCCGGATTTCTCCCCCCATTTTTTTCGTTTTGCGGAGTCCCATGCTGCCCCCTCTTCTCAAGATGGCTTTCTCGTTGGCAGGGACTTTTTGTGAGTGCGCTTTCCGCCTGGTGAGAAAGCCCCCCCCTCTTTCGGTTCAGATTAAGGTATCGTCCGGTTCGCTGATTCCTGCTCTTTTACTGCTATAAACCTCCACTTTTCCTGCTTTTTGCTGATGACCTCGATTTTTCCCCATAGTCCCCTTCTCGTGGGTGATTCCTCTGTTTTTGCGGCGGTACCTCGTCCTTTAACTCTGGTCCAGAGAACGAGCCGGTTAGTGCTGTGTTCCTCGTAAACAATCATGCCTTCCCCTCCCCGCGGGATTTGAGGGGAACATTTCTCTTTTTGGTTTTTAGCGGTATTCTCCTAGCAGTACTGGGAACAGGCCTTTCTGTTCTTTCCCAAATACTTTTTGTCTTGTTCAGTCCACTTCATCCGGTTGCTCGCGAGGAATGGTTTTTTTCGCGTGACAGCCACAACCAGTTTCCCCTCTTTCACTCGCGACCTCACAAGTTTCCCCTTCCTCTTCCTGCCCCTTACCTGGTTTTTTCCCTTCTTCCCGTGGTTGCTTCGAATTCTCCTTCAGAAAGGACCCTTTTGTCCCCGCTTTCAAAGACCCATTGCGAGGACCTTATGTGCCGGTCCAGTAACTTTCCGGCCTTTTGAAGCAGCCCCCCTGAAATTCTTTCCTCTCTATGATGCTCTTCGGGCAGTGTGCTTCTGAAGATGTGGTCCTAGTTTTTTTGTTTCTATTTTTTGCTCGATAATTGGTTCTCTCCTTTCCCGTTTTGAAACCCCTTCCCCCCCTTTTCTCTCTTCTCCCAGTCTTGGCTACCATGTTTGTTTCATCAAAGAGAGGTTTCCTTCTTTCTTCCTATCCCGTTTCCAGGCTCTTTTTCCTATGCGGCACGCTCAATGTTTTAACTGTCTTTTTTTTTTCAAAAAAACTGAATTTCTTCCCTTCGTTTAGGTTTCGGGTCTTCTTTCTACCGGCCCGGGCCTTCCTGGCCCCGCCGGTAGCTATCGGCGGGACGAGAATAAAGATTGTTCCGGGGACCCACCCCCTTCCACCCTTTTTTTGATAGAACCCCTTCCCCTGTCCGAGAAGATTGCATTCCCTTGGATTCCCTTTTTTTAAATTCGAAGCTGAGCCTTCCAATTACCGTGAAACAGGGCCACCAAGGGACTCCTCTTCATTGGACAAACCCCGATTATGGGCGGTTTTCCTCTTTTCTTGGGACTCAGTTTAAATGGGTCTTACTGGGGCGGAGCTGCAAGCGGGTGGGTGTTTTTCCTTTCTTGTTAAGCAGGGCTTAAGGGTTTTTTAACTCCTCCTCCCCCCTAGTTCCTCTCAGATAGTCTTTTTCTCTATCCAGACAATAAGGTTTTTTTTCCTCTCTTCTCAGGCATGAGCCAGTTTGGGCTTATCCAGTTCTTTGGTACCATGGCCGACAACTCTTCCTCCTTCCCCCCCGACGGTGGACACCCTTAAAATTCCTTATAGTGAACGGTTTGGAGCCTTTGTGTGACCTCTTTATGACCTTTTGTTCCTATGTTCGAGATGCCGTCTCCCCCCCCCTGATAGCTCCTCCTCGGGACACATCAAACGCGTTTCCCATTTTTGAAGCACGGGCCTTTTGCTATCCCCCTCTCTGAATTATGACTTGGTGTTTTCTACTTCTTTGTTGAACGTGGATGGCGTAAATTTTCTTTCCCCTCCCCAACCCTTGTTTGTGCTGAGTCGGACCCCCCCTTTTTTTATCGCCTTTCTCTACCTGGGTAAATGGCCCATGATGTCTTCTCGGCGTTTTATGGGCCTGGTGAAGGCACGTCTTCCCTTTTCCCCCGTTTTTTTGGTTTTCCTCATCCCCCTCCGACTGTATCGTCGTCCCCTTGGATGGGCATGACAACCCAATTTTTTGACAATCCACTAACCCACGGTCGTCTTTAGAATGACAAACAGAGTTTAAATAGTTGCTTCTTGGAGTTGGCTTTATGCCCGTCCCGTGGTGGGTTGTTTAAACCCCCCCCCCACAGGACCCACGACCGCGTACGAGATTTAGTCCAGGATTTCTCTTTTCGAAGACCTCTGTTTCGCGAGATCCTTTCACAAATTATCCTTATTTTTTTCCAAACCCCCAAACCTTTTCCCCTCTCCTCTATCAATCATCAAGGTCTCCCCCCGATTTCCCCCTTATGTCGTGCTTCCCGGTCAATGTTTTAGAATTTCATTTATGACCAATTTTAATTTTCTTTCCCCGTGTTCCCCCACGCTACTTTAGGATGTGATGGAAAACCCTCTTTCTTTTTCCTAGTGACTGTCCCCAGGTCACAAAGCCCCCTGTCCAACTTCCCCAATCATTGAGCATACCCAAGTGCTTCTATCTCGACCTGTTTTTAACGCCCCCCTTTTCCCTTTGTCCCACGTCCGAGACTGTAGATCTCAATCTTTCCAACCCCCCTTGCCTGTATCCTACCTGAATCACACTGCTCCCTCTTCACCCAGCCCGGGCTTCCTGAAGTTGTCACCCGGTTCTGTTCCTTGAGATTCCTTCTGATCTCTAAATCGCCCCCCCCCCCCCCCATGCATCGAAACCCCAGTAAGCCATAGGTCAAACCTTCCCCCCCCCCTTTCTAACTGATGGAGTCATGGGCGTGTCCCCCCCCCTGCTAACATAGTCCAAGTTGGTGTCTCCCCTGAACATGAAAATGTCCCTTCTTTGCGTCCTGATCTCTCCCAAGACCTGATTCTATGACCCTCCCCTTTCTATTGCTGCGTACATAATAGGGACTGGACGCTTTTCCATTTCCCCCACCTGCCTTCCGTCTTAACCCCTCCAACCGTGCCAAACACCACCGTCCTTTGCCTCTCCAACGGACCACGTCGCCATGGGGCAAACGCCACTACTTGTCACATGGCCCCCTCCCAAAGCATCGTGGGGATACAATGTTGAATAACTTGGTGGCCGGTGAAGAGATCTTTTTTCTCTATTAGTATTGGTAGACTTTTTCCCTTAGACATCATAAACAGCGATCCTTCCTTTCTTCCCCCTTCGCATTTTTTTTAAAGTTGTGACTTTGGCTGGTTTTTTTCCTGCCCCTCTTTTTTGTCGCGGCTCCGCGCCCCTACTCCAGCTTCTTCCAGCGCGTCCTGATACGCCCATGCTCCCCCCCCCTCCCCGGAACGATCCAGGATTTTTTTGTCCCCCACAAACTTTTTCCGGTCCCAGTCATCCTCACTAGACCTCGCCGGCTTTCACCCCCGTCCTTTTCCCGCAGTTGGCCCTCTTTTCTTCTACCAGGGCTCGCCCCCCGCGGATTTCCCCTTCTCCCTGCCTTACTTCCGCTATGCACCCAAGTGACGCTCCCCTCCCCGCCGCTACAAACAACCATTGACCCCCCTTCCCCTACCACTCATCAACTCTTGCAAGCTCCTCTTCGCGCGTAGGACCCTTGCCGGATCCCTTTCAGAGGCAGTGAATTTCCCGTTTTCTTCCAGTGGTAGCAAGTTAGTCCAGTGATTTTTCCCGGGGGCGATCTTTTTTCGCATAGGGAACATTTCCAAGTGACTTTCCCCGCTTGTTGGACGAGGCGATATAGTTCCATACCCCATGGGAAGGGTGTATTCTTTTTCCCCTGGTTTTGTGCTCCCTTTCTGACCACGCCTCCATCTCAGCACCTTCATCCGTTGAGTCGTTCTCTAAATCTTTTTCTTTTCTTCCCCTTTTAAGCCGGTTCCGTTGTATTTTCGTACCTACCCCCCCTGTTCCCCGCAAAGTCGCGTCAGTGCGACTTGTGTCATCTTTCCCCTCAATATAAGGATTTCCCCTTTTACCAAGCTGCAATTGGACTGACAGCTCCTCCCCCGTGTATCACACCATATAGTCTTATATTTTTCCTTTCGGTCAAAGACAACTACCTGATTGGTATTGTCTCGCTTCCAATAGATTCACTATAAGCAGACTTTTCCCCTACCATTCCGTTCAGAAGGAATCCCGAACTTTCCCCAACCCCGGGACTGCACAACCCCCCCCGTCCCATCTCATTTAGCCATGCTGGGCCGGAGCCCCCCCCCGAGAGGTGCACATATAGTATCTAGTTTTTCCTGCACTGACTCTCCTGGAGCCAATTATCCCCCCGTGTGCTTCCCTTTTGGGACAGAAACCGCATT